>Ga0272441_10008367_pt1 | contig 16398 bp, 16 predicted proteins | sample SSMProp6N_FD_193582 | JGI IMG/M metagenome (GOLD analysis project Ga0272441, IMG submission 193582) | Marine sediment archaeal communities from Little Sippewissett salt marsh, Falmouth, MA, United States - SSM-Prop-6N | ecosystem: Environmental > Aquatic > Marine > Wetlands > Sediment ... | reverse complement strand
AATAAACAAGCTTTGATGCCGGTTTTAATCCCAGCGGTGGGATATTATCTAAATACCCAATACCCACGGAGTGGGTTAATAATAATAGCCCGGGTTAGACCCCGGGGCATTAGTCAGCGAACAAACCCTCACTCCCGGAGGCGGGTGAATAGAGAATAATCCAAAATTATTCACCCGCCTCCGGGGTGAGATTGGTTTTTGTTATGCCTTCCCCGCAGGTGTGACTGTGGCTATTATTATTTTCACCCTCCGGGTGAGACTTTTCGGAGTGGACTCAATGATGGAATGATGGAATAATGGAGTACTGGAATGTTGGAATACTGGAACCGAGAAACCTGAGGTTGCGTTAATAAGCAAGGGTGACGAGCTCGACGAGACGCCGCGTTATCAGAGTGAGTCAATATTGGAATATTGGATTATTGGAAACCCACCCAGCTTCCGTGATGTGTAATTTACTTCGCTTTGCCCGGTGTAATTGATCCCGCTATTACGGGATGTAAATTGCTCCCTCTGCCCGCCTCAGCTATTGCGACGGCGGGCTTCAGTCGCGTAATTTCTCTCGTTCGGTACCAGTAATTCAATATTCCATATCTTTATACTGGTAAAGTGAAAATCCGAGAGTAATGAAAAAGACCAGGTTTCTTCTGTTAATTGCTGTAAGTGTTGTGGTAATGACTGTGATCATTACATGTAACCCATCTCCAAACAAATCAGACGTTTCATCAAAGCCAAATATAGTCTTAATCTATTTTGACGATCTTGGTTATGGTGATGTAAGTGCATATGGTGCTACTGAAATAATCACCCCAAACATTGACAGGCTGGCTGAAGGTGGCAGGATATTCACCGATGCTCATTCTTCATCGGCTACCTGTACACCGAGCAGGTATGCATTGTTGACCGGGGAGTATCCCTGGCGCAATGAAAGGGCAAGAATTCTCGCCGGAACTGCCCCTCTTCTAATAGATACCATGCAATTAACATTGCCAAAAATTCTCCGGGATAATGGTTATCACACCGGTATTGTAGGCAAATGGCATCTCGGTCTGGGTAACGGCAATATTGACTGGAACAAACATATTTATCCCGGTCCAAATGATGTTGGTTTTGACTATTCATACATCCTGGCCGCTACCCAGGACAGGGTGCCTACAGTATATATTGAAAACGGGAATGTAGTCGGACTTGACCCGGATGATCCTATTGAGGTAAGCTATAAAGAAAACTTCCCCGGTGAACCAACGGGCCTGGAAAACCCTGAGATGCTGAAGATGATGTGGGACCACGGTCATAATAACAGTATTGTGAACGGGATACCACGTATAGGTTTTATGAAAGGCGGTCATACAGCACGGTGGGTGGATGAGAACATGGCAGATACCTTTCTTGTCAAAGCACAGAATTATATTACCAATCATAAGGAGGAACTTTTTTTCCTGTATTATGCACTTCAGCAACCCCATGTACCGAGAACGCCCCATGAGCGATTCATTGGCAAATCAGGCATGGGTCCAAGAGGTGATGTTATCGTTGAAGCTGACTGGTGCATAGGCGAGATAATTAAAACCCTTGAGAAAGAGAAACTACTTGAAAAAACACTTATCATAGTCTCAAGTGATAATGGTCCTGTTATTAATGACGGATATGTTGACTATGCAGTTGAAAAACTAGGTGATCATAATCCTTCCGGACCTTTCAGAGGAGGTAAATACAGTCTGTTCGAGGCAGGCACAAGAGTGCCTTTCATTACATACTGGAAGGGAAAGATTAAACCTGGTGTGTCCGATGTTCTTGCATCACAGATCGACCTTTTATCTTCCCTGGCAAATCTTACCGGAAGCGATAAAAGGAGCCCTGACAGTTATAACACGCTGGATCTTTTCATTGGATCGGATACTTCAGGAAGAACAGAATTGATACTTGAGGCAGGAGGAAGAACAGCATTCAGGAAGGGTAACTGGGTGTTGATCCCTCCCTATCCAGGCCCTGCCATTGCACGAAATGTCAACATTGAACTTGGAAATTCAACTGATTACCAGCTGTATAACCTGGCACTGGACCGGGGACAGGAGAATAACCTTGCAGAGACCAATCAGGAGAAGCTGAAGGAGATGATCGAGGAATATGAGGGGATAATAAAATGATACTCGTGGGGACGCCCAAATTGGGCGTCCCTACTCGCTCTTCATAATATACCCGCAATAATTCCATCAATCCATCAATCCATCAATTCATCATTCCATTTATTCATAACATTTCTGATAATACTGTTATTTCAGGAAAATGAACTATTTTGCTTCAGTATAAATAAAATACATTAGAAAATGAGAAGATCATTATTAGTGAGCCTGATTCTTTTAGCAGCTGTAATTACAGCTATTAGTCAGGACAGGCTCACACCGGTTGATACCGCTGTTATAACTCATCATAACACAACTATTAACGGCGAAAAAATAACTTATACTGCCACTGCAGGTACCCAGCCGGTTTATGTTGATGATGAGACAGTGGCAACATTATACTATACTTACTATACCAGGGACATTTCTGGCAGTCGCGATACCCGACCCCTGCTTATTTCCTTCAATGGGGGGCCTGGCTCTGCGTCGGTGTGGATGCATATGGCTTATACCGGTCCAAAAATAGTGAAGATTGACGAAGAAGGATATCCGGTGCAGCCTTATGGAGTACGGGATAACCCCTACTCTATTCTCGATATGGCTGATATACTGTATGTTAACCCGGTAAATACGGGCTATTCAAGGATGGTGAAAGACAAAGACAGCAAGATGCCGGACAGCAAGCTTTTTTTCGGAATAAATGCTGATATTGAGTATCTCGCTGCTTGGATCAGCAATTTCTTATCAAGGAATAATCGCTGGCTTTCCCCTAAATATATAATTGGCGAAAGCTATGGCGGCACCAGGGTCTCGGGACTGGCATATGAACTGCAAAACAGTCAGTGGGTATACCTTAATGGTGTTATAATGGTCTCGCCGGCCGATTATAAGATTTTTGAATCTGATGTTCCTATTTCCTCAGGGCTTAATCTCCCCTATTACACCGCTGCTGCATGGTATCACGGTATGCTTCCCGAAGAGCTGCAAAAAAAAGATCTTTTGGACATACTGCCTGAATCAGAGCAATATACAATCCATACTTTAATACCTGCTTTAACTAAAGGGGGATTTATACCTGAAGATGAGAAGCTGGAAGTAGCAAAAAAAATGTCATATTATTCCGGTATTTCGGAGAAGATAATACTGCAGAATAACCTTGACCTTTCCACAAGATTCTTCTGGAAGGAACTTCTAAGGGATAGAAGCGGACACATGATCGGAAGGCTTGACTCCAGGTATATTGGCATAGATAAAACAGAAGCTGGTATAAGTCCCGACTTCAGTATTGAGATGAGCACCTGGAACCACGCCTTTACCCCTGCCATAAACTATTACACAAGGGAGGTGCTCGGTTTCAAAACAGATATGAAATATAATATGTCAGGAAACGTAAGACCTTGGGACAGATCAGAAAACAACGTGAGGGAGAATCTTCGGCTTGCAATGGCAGCAAATCCTTTCCTTCACGTTATGTTCCAGGGCGGTTATTATGACGGTGCATGTACATATTTCGCGTCGAAATACACAATGTGGCAGATCGATCCCAGCGGTAAGATGAAAAACAGGCTGAGCTTCAAAGGTTATCGCAGCGGTCATATGATGTACCTGCGCCGTGAAGACCTGGAGAAGGCCAACAATGACCTCAGGGAGTTTATGCGAAGCAGTCTGCCGGACGGATCGGCAAGGTATGAGTGATGAGAGGTGAGAGATGAGAGATGAGAGAGATGCTTTAGATAAACCTATCTAACTATAATTTTGCGTATGGTTACACCCTTTGATGTCTGAAAAGCACCTAAATAGATACCCGGTCCGGGCAATAAACCTGCACTGATTGACGAATCACCTGTTACCTTACCCGTCCATACCGCCTGGCCACTCATGTTCATTATTTTCACCTCAACAGGTGTTGTCACGGGATACTGAAAGCTGATATTGATTAGTGATTCATTATCCACAGGATTTGGATAAATCACTATTTCCGGACCGGAGTATACAGGTTCAATATCCAGAGGATCCTGAATGGTCTTTGTCCAATCGTAAAATCTCTTATGGATATCTGCGGTACCTACAACACCTTCAACCAGTTGAAGCCTGTAATCAAAATGTGCCTTGCGTGTTTCTTCTCCATTATAGATATAATCAGTATTGGATATAACTGCAAAAACCACGTTATTTGCCGGTTGCAGGTCGAGCTTTAGGCTGCATTCACCGCCATATACAGGTGCACTGTATACTGTTTGCCCTTCTCTGGTACGGTAACATAGCTGGCAGGTCATATTGGGCCCCAGTGGTTGAAAATCAACCCTTACCATATCGCCACCAACCACCAGAGGTATCTGGTTTGCGCCTGACCAGCCGGGAGTGGTTCTATATTCGGGCGTCAGAAGGCCGCTGCCATTATTATAAGTTTTAACATAGGGTGTGGCAATCCACGTTTCAGGATTAAGCCATGAAGGGCTCCATTCAGCTCTGATCGGTGTTCCAAATTGTGAATCAAGCAGGTCTATTATAGCACCTGTCCATTCACCCATGTCAACAAGTGCCTGTTTAGCCCTGTATTCGGTTATCAGTCTTCTTATCTGCGCTTCACCCATGGCGGAAGCCATTCCTTCCAGTACTCTTGATTCAGCGTATCTCCATATCCAGGGTATACTGCCCTGTCCTAGCGTCATACCTAGGAAGGTCGGAAAAATATTGCTGTATTGTACTCCCCCGAGCAGGTTCCTCCAAGTACATATCTGGGTTTCGTTCTGATACATATTGACTCCCTCTGCTGACGGTCCGCCGAAGCTATCATCCTGGAGCCATCCGCTGTAACACTCTATCGGCATAAATGGTGCCAGTAATGAAGGCCCGTTAAGGAATCCCATGCTGCTGTAATCTGCTGACAACCGGGCATAAGCTTCCTGTTGCAGCCAGGTGTTGCCACCCTCATGGAACCATGCAGCCTGCCTGCACCCCGGAAGGTCGGCAAGAATTGAGTGTATTCCTTCATGAACCACGGCTCCCGTCTGGTACTCCCTGTCATTGTATGTGCAGCCGGGATCGAAACAATACACAGGATAATATGAGATTAGCACCATGGGCCAGTGTTCACCTTCAAAGTATATACTGCTCTGCCATCCACCCGTTTCTGTATTTGAAGCATCATCAGTGCAAAGACTTGAACCATAAAGATAAATAGCACTCTTGTACCCGTTTTTTGCGCGTTTATCGGGTGGCCAGCCCATTACATCCCTGAAATATGCAAAATCATTGTTCATCCTTTCAAGCATTGGAGTAATAGCAGCCGTTGTGACCAGTGGATTCGCAGTTGCCCCCCACCTGAAAGTCCACCACCCAGAGGATTGAGTGCCCACCACACCCTCACAATCATCCAGTATCATCGTTGGCTCACTTAGTTCAGAAAATTCATCCCTGAAGTCATAACTAATGCCGGGATCATAATCTGGCCATGTAATGGGTGCGGAAAAATCCTCCCCGGACCTGACTGTTAAATGAAAATAACAGTTAGTAGCCGCGCCGCAATCGTTAATATAGCATACAGTATAAGTCCCCGACTGCTGAAGGCCAGCATCTTTTAATGTAATCTCTCGACTCGTAGCATTGAATCCTGCCGGCCCGGACCAGCTCCAGGATCCTCCGTCTTCCTGGGATGGAAGAAAAGACACCGAGTCACCTGTCATGATGCTTGCAGTATTCACCTGTTGAACCGGGCCATCATTTACCCTTATGTTCGGAACAACTTCCGTGGGATCGCATGGCCCACCTTCAATACCGAATACACGCCACTCGATAATACCGGTAGCCATGGCACTTTTCATATAAATACGGATCCTTGAAGTCCGGATATCAAGCTTTAATGAATTATACATGTCCAGTTCGGTTCCTATTGGGTCTGCCAGTATCCATGAAGTACCATTCCAGTATTCAATATAAGCATCGGTAGGCTGGTCAATACCAAGGCCATCATCCCACCAGTAAACAGATGTTGATGTCAGTTGCTTTGCAAGGGTCCATTCATACTGAACCCAATTGTATTGATTGTAGGCTGATTCCCCATCCCAGTTACCGTAGGCACCGTGTGAATAATCAGATGAACCGGAAGGATCGAACCCATCATTTATTGCTGTGAGGGTTTCCCATGAAGAAACGAAAGAAGTTGATACTGAAGCTGCAAGGGCAAGGTTTGTAGTGTCGCTGCGTGCACCTGTTACTGTACATGGTAATGCAAAAAGAAACACTGAAAACAGCATGCCCAATTGAAAGACGTTTTTCAATCCGATTGTCCTAAAGCGGTTTTTTCCTGGTTTATCCTTAATATGAACCTTCTTATCCATGTAATTAAACTGTTTCACTTCCGGTCAAAGTTATAAAATCAAAAGAAATGATTTTTTAAGCTTTACACATGAATAATCTGAAAATAATATCTATACTATGTGAAATTATTACAGACCTTTGACCCAGACGAATATAATCAGTACTTTTCAAAAACATACTATTTTTACCAGTGAACTCTTTTATTTTCTTAAAACATAATGATTATTAACAGATTATTAAGTCCGATTATATTTTTATTTCTTGCCTCGTATATATATGGACAGGCTGATACTGCCTCTTACAGCCTTCCTGATCCGGTTAAATGCTGTGAGGGCTCCCTGATTATATCTGAACCAATATTCACACTTGAAAACAGCCCGACACTAAGGTGCCATGCTTCAACGATTGAAGAAATAAATGGTGGATTTATAGCTGCCTGGTTCGGTGGAACCCGCGAAGGTCAGGCAGATGTAAAAATATGGATATCAAATAATACTAGAGGTAATTGGTCTCAACCTATTGAGGTTGTGAATGGTATCCAGGGCAATGGTCTTCAATATTCCTGCTGGAATCCGGTTCTATTTAAACCGGAAAGCGGGCCTTTAATGTTATTTTATAAGGTTGGACCCAGTCCGCAAAACTGGTGGGGAATGTTGACCACTTCTGATGATAGCGGCAAAACATGGTCGAAGCCCATAGAATTAGGCACAGGAATACATGGTAAACTGATAGGACCTGCAAAGAATAAGCCTGTACAATTAGAAGACAAGACAATAATATGTCCTGCCAGCATTGAATACCAGGATGAAAGTGGTGAACTTTTCTGGAGAGTGTTTTTTGAAATATCCGGTGATGGTGGTAAATCATGGGAAGCTACAGGGTATATAAATGATGGCGTTAAGTTTGATGCCATACAACCATGTATCCTTACCCATACCGGGAAGAGGTTACAGGTTCTGTGTCGTTCACGTCAGAATGTTATAACCCAAAGCTGGTCGTATGACAGCGGGCTTACATGGAGCAATATGTCAGCAACCAGTCTCCCTAATCCGGATTCAGGTATTGATGCAGTAACCCTGGCCGATGGTCGCCATGTACTGGTATATAACCACACACAGAGCAGAAGCGGGTTCCCTGAAGGAAGGAACATGCTGAATATTGCAGTTTCTGAGAATGGCTTAAACTGGAAACCGGTAATGACGCTGGAGCAACAGGAAGGTGAGTATTCATACCCTTCAATCATCCAGTCCTCAGATGGGCTCCTGCACATTACTTATACTTATCGGCGACGAACTGTAAAACACCTTGTTATCGATCCTGAAAGTCTATAAAAGAATGTTTTAGCCTGAAGACAGGGCTGTTGGTATACAAACCTTTAAGTTCGTAATTATACTGACAGTATTTTGTACTTTGAAATTATTATTTATATTTGTTCGGTAAATTACGAATAATTTGAATTACGAGGAGTCAATATCAGAGCGGCAGAAAAGAATAGCCCGTTATGCAAAAGCACTGGGTCACCCTATCCGCATGTATGTAATGGAATTGCTTTCCAAACAGAGTTGTTGCTACAGCGGTGACCTGACAGAAATATTACCAATTGCAAAATCAACCCTTTCCCAGCACCTCAAGGAGCTGAAGGATGCCGGACTTATACAGGGAGAGATTGAACCACCGAGGATCAAATACTGCATAAACAGGGAAAACTGGAATGAAGCAAAAGAATTATTTAAGCAATTAATGGGCTATTAATATTTTTTTATATAATATGTTCGCTGTTTTGCGAACTACTAACAATTAATGAAATTAAGATTATGGAAATTAAAGTACTGGGCACAGGTTGCCCGAAGTGCAAGAGGCTTGAAAAGATAACACGTGAAGCAGTTGAAGAATTGGGAATTGAAGCAGCAATAAACAAAGAGGAGGATATTATGAAAATCATGGAATATGGAATCATGCATACTCCCGGGCTTGTGATAAACGGTAAAGTTGTATTTTCAGGCAGGTTGCCAGGTAAAAAAGAAATAACAGACCTGATAAATCAAAACAAATAAGTCTATGAAAACATTTAAATTATTCTTTGTTGCAGTAATTGCCATTGGCACGCAAATATCCTGTTCATCGCAAAATAATAATCAGGCAAACCAGGACGCCGTATCTCAGGGCGAGGTCACTGTTTATTATTTCCATTTTGAAAGAAGATGTGTTACCTGCAAAGCCGTTGAGCAAGTATCTAGAGAGGCAGTGGCAGAATTATACAATGGTACAGTTCCTTTCATGGCTTATAACCTTGATGAGCCGGAAGGAAAGGAGGCAGGTGAAAAGATTGTTGTTTCCGGCCAGTCGCTCCTGGTAGTAAAAGGTGATACTAAAATTGATCTTACGGCTAAAGGCTTTATGAATGCCACAACCAAACCTGAAGAGCTTAAGAAAATTCTGAAGGAGAATATTGATCCTTTGCTCCAGTAATACCAAATATTTATGAGCGAATTTCTGAACTCACTCATAAACAACAGTTCTGCGCCTCTGCTAATAGCGGCACTGCTTGGGTTTATGACTGCAATCAGCCCCTGCCCTCTTGCAACCAATATTACAGCCATAGGATATATAGGCAAAGATGTCAGAAATCAAAAGCGGGTTTTCTTAAATGGAGTTGTTTATACTGCTGGCAGGGCAATTTCATATACACTGATTGCAGTAATAATATACATAGGCGCCGATCAGTTTAAAGTATCAGGTATCTTCCAACAGTATGGCGAGAAGATTATTGGCCCATTGCTGGTACTTATAGGGTTGTTAATGCTGGATATACTTAAAATCAGATTCCCGGGTTTCAGTAATTTAAATAACAGGTATAAGAAAAAGGAAACAAGTAATTACTGGGATGTCCTTTTGCTGGGAATCATTTTTGCTCTTGCTTTTTGCCCTTACAGCGGGGTACTTTATTTCGGGATGCTTATTCCTATGGCTATCAGCAGCGCTTCGGGGCTTTACCTGCCTGTAGTTTTTGCTGTTGCAACTGGAATCCCGGTACTGGTTTTTGCCTGGCTGATTGCCTATTCGGTTTCAGGTGTTGGTAAAATTTACAACAGGTTAAAGACTTTCGAATTATGGTTCCGAAAGATAATATCAGCTGTATTTATAGGTGTAGGTATATATTACATTATTATAATATACTTATGAATAATATAATATTATTCATTAATGACAAAAGTGTCTGTTGACAGACCATACAATTATTGATTCATGGACTTAAAGAAAGAAATTAAAATATTATTCTGTATTGCTGCAGTTTTTGTGTTTGCTTATTTCATGCCTCTCGAAGGCGGACGGTTCAGGGAAGCCATTATGGCTATGTTTGATCTGACCAAATGGTATGCACAGGAGCATGTGGTACTATGCCTGCTGCCTGCATTCTTTATAGCGGGTGTAATTGCCGTATTCGTGAGCCATGGTGCTGTTTTGAAATATTTTGGTGCCAGAGCAAAAAAGTGGGTGGCTTATTCGGTTGCCTCAGTATCAGGAACGATCCTGGCCGTTTGCAGTTGCACTATACTACCGCTGTTTTCAAGTATCCACAAACGAGGTGCCGGATTGGGCCCTGCAATAGCATTTTTATATTCAGGACCTGCAATAAATATCCTGGCTATCATTTTAACAGCCCGGATCTTAGGTTTCGAGATGGGTATAGCGCGTATTATCGGAGCTGTACTTTTTGCCGTGGTAATAGGCCTGGCCATGTCATTAATTTACCGCAAAGAAGAGAGAGTCAAAAGAGATGAGCAGTTAAATTTCCCTGAGACACCAGAGAAACGGCCCATGTGGCAAACGGCATTTCATTTTTTTACACTTGTTCTCATTCTCGTCTTTGCCAACTGGGGAAAGCCTGCTGAAGGTGTTAGCAGTGGTGCATGGTACTGGATATGGGCAAATAAGTGGTATATCACGTCGTTTCTTGCCGTATTGCTTATTTTCTCATTGATTTATATACTGAAGCTTAAATGGCAATATGTAATTATCGCTGCCCTGGCTACGGCTGTCTCAGCATTTATCAGTCCATCACCTATGATACCGGTACTGGTAGGTATTGCCGGTATCAGCATAATCACCCTGCTTGATAAAAGGGATCCCGGCAATAAAGAATGGACCCTGTCATCATGGGATTTTACGAAACAGATCATGCCGCTGCTGGCCGTTGGTGTGATGATTGCCGGATTCCTGCTTGGTTCAACCCATGACGACACGGCAATGGCCGGTATTATACCAAACGATTGGGTGGCTGATCTGGTGGGAGGAAATTCGGTTTTTTCAAATTTTTTCGCATCTGTTGTCGGTGCATTTATGTACTTTGCCACACTCACTGAGGTACCTATATTGCAGGGGCTTATTGCTGCCGGTATGGGAAAGGGCCCTGCCCTGGCATTACTTCTGGCCGGCCCTTCCCTGTCATTGCCCAATCTACTGGTCATACGTGGAGTAATAGGAACTCAAAAAACGTTGGTTTACCTGGTACTGGTGGTTATAATGGCTACCGTTTCCGGATTAATATACGGGAAGATTTAAGCCTGTGAAAAAAAAAATTTATAAATCATTATGTTAAATAAAACCCTAACACTATGAATATCAACAGTCTGGGATTCATCGGAGGAGGAAGGATCACAAGAATCATCCTCCAGGCATTTAAGAATAAGAACCTGGAGTTTGATTCAATCATTGTTTTTGAACCGGATACTGAAACTTCCGGCAAATTGAAGAAACAATTCCCGGAGATTGAGATATCTGCCTCAAACCACGAACCTGCAGCCCAGTGTCTGGTCTTCCTGGCAGTACATCCTCCTGTCATGATGGAAACAATTGAGCAGATAAAAGAAATTGTCGATGAAGAAACAATATTAATTTCCCTGGCACCTAAAATTACCATGGATAAATTGAGCTCACAGCTTTCTTCAAAGAGAATAGTTAGATTAATACCTAATGCCACCTCATATGTCAATATGGGTTATAACCCGGTAAGCTTTAATGATGAATTTCCCGAAGATGGTAAAAAACCGGTCTTGAAGATGTTGAGAAAGCTTGGCAAAACCATTGAAGTACCGGAAGAAAAGCTGGAAGCCTATGCCATTGTATCCGCCATGCTTCCTACATATTTCTGGTTCCAGTGGAAGAAAATGGAAGATATAGCCCTGGCAACAGGTCTTGATGAACCGGAATCAAAAAGAATAATTAGCTCCACCCTTACACGGGCTATCAAACTGCTCTATAAATCGGGTTTATCTCACGAGGAGGTAATAGACCTGATTCCAGTAAAACCCATAGGTGAAAACGAGAAAGAAATAGAGACAATTCTTGAATCAAAACTGATTGGATTGTTTAAAAAGATAAAACCATGAGTATTCAGATACTTTATGATTAAATATGATCATTACATTTTATAAATTAAGGATACTTATTTATGGTTGATAAGGCACACCAGAGAGGATTTATTACAGGAGGACTTCCAAATATTGCCCCTTCGGAAGCATATGGGCTCTGCAATGAAGGTGCTGTAATCATCGATATCCGGGGAAAGTATATTACGGCATATAAACAATTCGGAGTAAGCAAGGTAATATATTTGAATAAGGCAAGAACCACCCTGGCTGATATAAACCTTGAAAAATCAGGAGTATACATCATAGCAGAAACATCAACAAGTGTTAACAGCAGGGAAATAGTCAGGATACTTATTAAAAAAGGATTTAAATCAGTATATAATCTTGCCGGCGGATTTGTGGAATGGGAACGTGATGGCTTACCTGTCGTTGAGAATAAAAATGCCAGGTTAACCGGTTCATGCATATGTCAGTTGAGACCAAGAAATAAAAAATAACTCACGAATTAAATACCGGATTAGACTATTGAATAACAAATAATTATTAAGTCTTGAAGATACATATACATTGTACCGGCAGCAGTTGTCAGAATCAGTCCGTTAAAAGGATCCCTCCCATGCTGAAGGAACCGAAGAATTTATACAAAGTATGTATATCAGGGTTCGTGATGAAATCAGAGAGGCATTTTATAAACTATATATTAACGAAATAAAACCCAGACTATGAAACCTGAACATAAAAAATTAATTGTAAAAGAAAAATACAATGAGATTGCCGGTAAGAGCAAATTACAGGATCAAAGTTCATGTTGTGGGAGCACAGGTTGTTGTGACGGGATGGATTACACCGTTTTCAATGATGATTATACGGGGCAGGAAGGTTATAACCCCGATGCTGACCTAGGGCTTGGATGTGGTATGCCTTTAGAATTTGCAGGTTTAAAAAAAGGGTATCACGTTCTGGACCTTGGTTCAGGAGCAGGCAATGATTGTTTTGTTGCAAGGACACAGGTTGGTGAAAGTGGCAGGGTTACAGGACTTGACTTCACTGACGCTATGATTGACAAGGCTAAGCAAAACCTTAAAAAAACAGGATTCAGGAACATTGAATTTATCAGGGGAGATATTGAAGATATGCCTTTCCCCGGCAATTATTGCGATGTAGTAATAAGTAATTGTGTTCTGAACCTCGTTCCTGACAAGAAAAAAGCATTCAGCGAGATATACAGGATTCTCAAGCCCGGCGGACATTTCTGCATCTCGGATATTGTCTTGGCAGGCCAGCTACCCGAAAAATTGAAGGAAGCAGCTGAAATGTATGCCGGCTGTGTTTCTGGTGCCCTGCAAATTGATGAATACCTTGAAATAATTGAAGAACAGGCGTTCAAAGCTGCAGAAATAAAAAAACATAAGGAAATAATACTACCAAACGCTTTCCTTTTAAACTATTTAACCATGGATGAGTTAAGGAATTTCAAAAGGTCAGAAGCAGGAATCCTCAGTATCACAGTAACTGCCGTGAAATAATAATTAGAAGTTCATTGCTATGCCTTCAATACCGCGACTTAAATTCCTGGACCGTTATCTGACCGTATGGATATTTCTGGCAATGGCGGTGGGTGTGTTATCGGGTTATTTCTTTCCCGGTATTGCACTATTCTGGGAATCATTGAAATCATCTCCTGAAAGCACCACGAACCTGCCTATTGCCATGGGCCTCATACTGATGATGTACCCTCCCCTGGCAAAGGTGAGGTATGAAGAGCTGGGTGATGTTTTTAAGAACTATAAAGTACTGAGCCTGTCGCTGGTGCAAAACTGGATAATAGGACCTGTTATAATGTTTGCACTCGGCATTCTCTTCTTCAAGCTTTTTCCCGGAGAGAATAATGCCAATCTACCTTATATGTACGGTATTATAATGATTGGCCTGGCACGGTGTATAGCTATGGTAATAGTATGGAATGACCTGGCAAGAGGTGATGCACAGTATGCAGCCGGACTGGTCGCCTTTAACTCAATTTTCCAGGTACTGTTCTTCTCTGTCTATGCCTACTTCTTTATCGCTATCCTGCCCGGCTGGTTCGGGGTACCGACAAATACCGCCGTAGAAAATATAACCATAGGGCAGATCGCCGAAAGTGTGTTTATTTACCTTGGGATACCTTTTATTGCAGGATTCATAACACGTTTCGTACTTATTAGGGTAAAAGACAAAGACTGGTATCATACAAGGTTCATCCCCAAGATCAGCCCTGTCACCCTGATTGCCCTGCTCTTCACTATTATCGTAATGTTCTCATTAAAAGGTGAATACATTATTAGAATACCCATGGATGTTATCCGTATAGCCATTCCCCTGCTGGTATATTTCATGTTGATGTTCTTCCTGTCTTTCTTCATGAGTAAAAAAGTGGGTGCCAGTTACGAGCAATCCGCCACTCTTTCGTTCACAGCAGCTAGCAATAATTTTGAACTTGCTATAGCTGTGACCATAGCCATTTTCGGAATCAATTCAGGGGAGGCTTTTGCAGCAGTGATTGGTCCGCTTGTGGAAGTGCCTGTCATGATTGCACTGGTAAATGTTGCATTACGGCTCAGAAAGCAATGGAGATAAAGTTTTCAGGAACCATTAATAACCAATCATTTCATTGCCATAAACATGCCTCCGAAGTAAGGGATAAGCCAGACCAGCCAGACAAAGAGGGAGTATTTATGAAATTTTATTCTCAGTGATTTCTTATCTTTTCTCACAACAACAGTTGCCCATATTGCATGTGCAAGCATCAGCCACAGGGCTATCTGGCCGGTAAGGGTATGGGAATCAAATAGATTAAATGGCCCTTCTGCTATAAGATGCATCAGCAAAGTACCGGTTATATCAAAAGAAAAACCAATCCAGAATATCACAACATGCCAGGATTTAAGAAACTTAGCAAGTCTCTCAGACCAGACACCGAGGGTATAGAATAAAAGGGCCAGTGTAATAAAGACCGTAGAGAATAATTCAAGTCCTGTCATTAAGCAATAATACTGGATCACTTTCTATTAATGGCAAAATAAGAAAAAACCGCTTCTTTAAGAAACGGTTTTTCAATTCCATCAATCAGAAAGTTAAGTTATTTGAAATCTCAACCGGCTTATCTGTTTCCAGTGAAGTATGGTTAACACGCTCATACTTGCAACATCCAGGTAATTCATTATAAACCTTGTCTTCAGCTTTGACCATTTTTGTGTCGTGACCCACGGCAGCAACGGCCTTATGTACTTCTTTTACATCAGGATTGGCACAGCTGAACATCACTGTAAGCATTTTAGTTTCCTTGTCCCAGTCAGCCATGGTAACGCCTTCGACTGAGTTTGCGGCTTCTTCAATGCGTGTCTCACACATTCCGCAATTGCCTGCAACAAAGAATTTGTTTTCGCCTTTTTTCTCTTCGGTTACACACTGACCTAAAGCTGTAGATGCAGCTACTGTCAATAGTACTGCAAGTGTTAATAACTGTTTTTTCATGATTTTCTTTTTTTAGTTAATAATAGTTTCTCTTACTTCCCCGCACTTAAGCATCATATCGCCAAAATACGGATTTCTTATTTCTTTTTCGTTACTCAACCAGTAACCTCCATTATTATCATCAGCCATCGGGCAATACTGGTAATACACTGTATCAATCTTCAGTCCGAAAGTCTTAACAGTTAAATAGAAAGTATTGTTTAGCGACAGGAAATGTTTTCGCTGGGTTTCCATAACCACACTGTCTATTATGGCCTTAAGCGATTCAGCTAGCTCACCATGTTGATCCATCCACTTCATATGTAATTCACCTTCCAGTAGACTCATATCGGCTTTATTGAGCGTATTTAAGGCCTTTTCGGCCTCTTTCCTGACCAAAGGGACATCTGAACCAACAAAGGCATCCTTGAGTTTAATATAAGCATAATATAATTCCGTTACCTGTTTCCTAAAACTATCAGGTATTTCTGTTTCAGATCTAATTACGCTCTGTTTTAAGGTATCCATTTTACCGTGATCATGCATAACCTTTTTATCAACCACTTCCGGGCTCATCATGCTCTGTTTTCCTTCAAGCTGTGCTGCGGCATCAATTTTAAACACCCCATTGGTTGCAATTTCCTCTCCTTCACTCAGCCCGGATTTCACAATATAATATTCGCTTGCTTCCAGGCCCAGTTCAATCTCCCTGTAGACAAAGCTGGGCATCTCCCTTTCCTGCACCTTCACATACACCACAGACCGTTTGCCGGTCCATAATACAGATGATTTAGGCACGATCAATTCTTCCCTGCTTTCTGTAAGGAAGGATTGTATTATGCCAGTGGCAAACATTCCTGGCTTAAAGTAAAAATGCGGATTCTCAACCTCTACTCTTACTCCTGCTGATCTAGTCAGGGGATCTATAAAGGGATCAATGTAACTTACTCCTGCTACGAATTTCCTGCCAGGGATTGATTTCACCGCAATAATGTTTGGATACAGTTATACCTGAGGTTAATGACAATAGCAAAGCAGCAAGAATGATATGTCCAATTTTCCTGAACATTTTCTGTTGCTTTTTTTGAATAAAA
>Ga0272441_10008366_pt1 | contig 16399 bp, 14 predicted proteins | sample SSMProp6N_FD_193582 | JGI IMG/M metagenome (GOLD analysis project Ga0272441, IMG submission 193582) | Marine sediment archaeal communities from Little Sippewissett salt marsh, Falmouth, MA, United States - SSM-Prop-6N | ecosystem: Environmental > Aquatic > Marine > Wetlands > Sediment ... | reverse complement strand
GCGTTGCCGGCACCGCAACAGGGACGTGTGAAAAGTGTCATAGCTCTTAAGGTTGCCCGCCGTACGCAGGGGGCAGGCCGCGTTGCCTTGTACCCGCAGCGCGCGGGAAAGTCGCGCCGGCAGAGGATGAGAACGCCCGACGCGACATGATGCGGGGGCGTGGAGGGTCAAGCGCATGGTACTGCTCATCGTGTTGTTCTGGGTGTTCTTCGCGCTCGCGGTTCACCCGTACATCACGTATCCCATCGTGATCCTCGTGCTCTCCTCCCTGCGTGCGCAGCCCACGCAGGAGAACTCCAAGAAACCCCTCGTATCCGTCGTGGTCCCCGCGTACAACGAACAGGACACGATCGAGCGCCGGGTGCGCAACCTGCTCGAGCTTGACTGGCCGCTGGATCGACTCGAGGTCGTGGTGGCGTCCGACGGCTCCTCGGACCGCACCAACGAGGTGGTCGCCGCGCTGGCCGCCAGCGATGCGCGCGTGAAGCTCCTCGACCTGCCGCGCGGCGGGCGCTGCGCGGCCATCAACGCAGGCGTGGCGGCGGCTACCGGCGAGGTCGTGGTGCTCACCGACGCCTCGACCGAGTTCGCCGCCGACGTCCTCACCAAGCTGGCGGCACACTTCGGCGACGACCGCGTCTGGGTGGTCGTGGGCACGGTGAACATGCTGCCCTTCGAGCGCACGCCGCTGAATTTCACCGAGGGCCTTTACTGGCGCTTCGAGAGCCGGCTGCGCCAGATGGAGGCGCGCGCCGGGCTGGCCTTCATCGGCTCGGGGGCGTGCATCGCCTGTCGCCGCGACCGCTTCCCGGTGCTCGAGGACGACGCCAGCGACGACCTGAACCTGGTGCTCAAGGTCGTCTCCAACGGCGGCCGCGCCTTGCAGGTCGCGAACATCGGCGTCTACGATTACATGGACGGCGACGTCAACCGGCAGATCCAGTCGCGCACGCGCCGGGTGGTGCGCAGCCTCACCACCATCTCGCGCAACGCCGCCATCATGAACCCGCTCAACCACCCCGACTACGCCTTCTGCGTCATCTCGCACAAGGTCCTGCGCTGGATGTCGCCGCTGTGGCTGATCGGCATGCTCGTAGCCAGCGGCACCCTCTACAACGTGCCCTTCTACCAGGGCGTCTTCATCGCGCAGGTGACGTTCTACGGGCTCGCGGGGCTGGGGTTCGTGCTGCGCCGGGTGTCGGTCTCGCGCTGGTTCCCCCTGGCGATCCCGCTGGGCGTGGTCATCGCCAACATCGCCTTCCTGCGCGGGCTGATCAGCTTCGTGGTCGGCCGGCGCATGCAGATCCACGAGCCCACCCGCCTGGGCGAGCAGTAACGCCCCGCGCGCTCACAGCCACCGCCCGCCGCGCTCGCGGAACGCGCGCGCGTCCGCCGCCGTGGGGAACGAGAAGTACGTGGCCTGCTCGCGCGGGTTCGGACGCGTGCGCACCTCGCCCAGCTCGAACAGGTCGATCGCCTGTGCCAGCAGCCGCGCCCCCACGACCTTGCAGCGGCGCATCAGGTTCGCCTGCGTCTCCCCCGCCGGGATGGGCACCGCCTCCTGCAGGATGATCGGCCCGTCGTCCAGCTCCTCCGCCATGAAGTGCACGGTCACCGCAGTCTCCGGCTCCCCGTGGTAGAGCACCCAGAACGTGGGCAGCATCCCCCGGTAGCGCGGCAGCGGCGCCGAGTGCACGTTGACGCACCCCAGCGGCGGCAGCTCGAGGAGTTTGCGGCGGAAGATCTGCGGGCACGACACCGAGATGACCAGGTCGATGCCCAGTTCGCGCAGGCGTGCGAGGAACTCGGGCGCGTTGACGTTCGCGACCTCCTCGACCGCCACCCCGAAGCGCCACGCCACCCGCGCCGGGCGCGGCCCCAGCAGCTTCGCCCTCACATAACGCAGCCCGTAGCGCACGAAGGTCAACGGCCCGAAGACCGAGCGCCAGCGGCCGACCAGGTCGCGGAAGCTCTCGCGCTTCGAGGTCGGTGGGGCGATGAACACCGCCGCGATGCGGTCGCCCTTCACCGGCAGCAGCTCCTGCAGCAGCACCGGCACCGCGAAGGGCTCGTCCTGAGTGATGATCGCGGCCCTCAGGGGGCTGCGTTCGGGCATGGCGGACCTCCCGCAAGCGTCCTCGGCAACCGAGGCGACCTTCGCGCGCCGAAGGCAGGGGACCTCTCGCCCGGGCCTTCTGTGGCACGGGCGGTCTCGCCCGTGCGCCGTTGCGGTTGCCGTTCGTAGGACAGGCGCCCTCCCTGTCGCCGTTGTCGCTCGCTCTCCGTTCCGTACGAGGGGCACTTCTGCCCGTCTGCCATTCCCAACGGATCGACGGGTCGGCACGACGCACGGGCAGGACTGCCCGTGCCACGGAACGGCAACGCTCCGCAGTGCCCCTCTCCCGCCCGCGCACCACAGGCGCGCAAGGGGGAGGGGTGGTCGGAGCAACGCGAGGACCGGGGAGGGGCGCCGTCGCCGTTGGCACTGCCGCAGGTTCCCGCCTCCGGCGCGGTGAACGTCGCCCCGGAGGTGACGTCATGCGTGCCCGCATCGTGATCGCCGCGATCGCCGGACTGCTCACCATCGCTCCCCAACTGGCCGCACAGGAGACCGCCATCTTCGTCGCGCCCGGCGGCAATGACGGAGCCGCCGGCACGGAGGCCGCGCCCTTCGCGACCCTCCAGCGCGCCCGCGACGAGGTCCGTCGCCTCACGCAGGACGGCCCGCCCCCCGGCGACGTGCGCATCGTCCTGCGCGGCGGCACCTACGCCCTCGGCGAGCCACTGGAGCTGACGCCCGAGGACTCCGGCACCGCCGACGCGCCCATCACCTGGGCCGCGTACCCCGGCGAGCGCCCCGTGGTCTCCGGCGGACGTCGCATCGAGGGACTGCAGCGCAACCCCGACGGCTCGTGGTCCACCACCATCCCGGCGGCGCGCGATCACGGTTGGGTCTTCCGCCAGCTCTTCGTCGATGGCCACCGCTCCCTTCCCGCGCGCTCCCCCAACGAGGGCCAGTTCCTGGGGGTCAGCGGCGTGCCGCTCGAGGATGGCACACTGGCGAATGACCGCTTCGTCTTCGAACGCGGCGACCTGCAGCCCTGGCCGGAGATCAGTGACGTCGAGCTGCGCGTGTACTTCTCGTGGAACGCCGGCAGCTTCCCGCTCAACTCCGTGGACCCGGAGACGCGCACCGCCGTCCTGGGCGGGCCCGCCTGCTGGTCCATTCCCAAGCCCGGCATGTCGGTCGCGCCCTACATCGTCCAGAACCACCCCGGCGCCTGCGACGCCCCGGGCGAGTGGCAGCTCGACCGCAACACCGGCGAGCTGCGCATCATCCCCTTCGCCGACGAGGATCTGGGCGCCGCTGAGGTGATCGCGCCCGCCATGGAGCGCCTCGTGGTCGCGCAGGGCACGCCCGATGACGGGCGCTACGTCGAACATGTGCGCTTCGAGGGCATCTCCTTCCAGCACGCGGCGTGGGTGCTGCCGCCCCAGGGCTTCTCGGTGCCGCAGGCCGCCAGCACCCTCGGCGCGGCGCTCGAGTTCCATGGCGCGCGCAACATCACCATCAGCGGCTGCGAGGTCGCGCACGTCGGCCGCTACGGCGTGTGGTTCGGGCTCGACTGCTCGGGGAACCTGATCGAGCGCACGCATCTGCACGACCTCGGCGGAGGCGGGGTGAAGCTGGGCACGCCCGACCGCCCCCAGCTGTTCGAGCGCATGGCCCACCACAACCGCGTCGACAACAACTTCATCCACGATGGCGGGCACATCCACCCCGGCGCCACCGGCATCTACATGGCCTACGGGCGCAACAACACCATCGCGCACAACGAGGTCTCCGACCTGCGTTACACCGGCATCTCGCTCGGCTGGACCTGGGACATCTACCGCTCGGGCACGCGAGAGAACCTCGTCGAGTACAACCACGTGCATGACGTGATGCGCCTGCTCGAGGACGGCGGCGGCATCTACAGCCTCGGCCTCACGCCCGGCTCGGTGATCCGCAACAACCACGTGCACCACGTCGGCAAGTCCGCGGACAACTCCGGCACCTCGGACGTGGGCCACGGCATCTACCTCGACGGCGGCAGCTCCGGCGTGCTATGCGAGAACAACATCTGCCACGACTGCGGCGCCGGCGGCATCCGCCAGCAACACGGCACTTCGTGCCTGACCGTGCTCAACAACATCTCCGCCTTCTGCGGCTTCGGCCTGGGAATCGACTCCGAGCGCACCAACATCTTCCAGTACAACATCGTCTACCTCGACGGCGAGGCCACGCCCTTCCGCTTCACTCCCGAGTGGCAGAGCTACAACAAGATCATCGACTACAACCTCTACTGGCACGCCCAGGAGCGTGAGGTGCAGTTCCTCGGCTTCACCTGGGACGAGTGGCGCGAGCAGGAGGGAATCGAGGACATCTGGTACACGCCGCGCATGGACGCGCACTCACTCATCGCCGATCCGCTGTTCGTCGACGCCGCCGCGCGCGACTTCCGCCTCCAGCCTGACTCGCCCGCGCTCGCCATGGGCTTCCGGCCCATCGACATCGACGCGATCGGCCTCTACGGCGACCCGGAGTGGACCTCGCTGCCCGCCCGCTACCCGCTGCAGCCGCTCACGCCCAACGAGAGCACGCCGCCGGGGATGCTGCTGGTGGTCGATGACTTCGAGGACGCCGCGCCGGGCAGCAAGCCCGCATATGCGGCGCTCATCGAGGCCCCCGACGAGGGCGCGGTCATCGCGGTCAGCGACGAGCGCGCGTCCTCGGGCGCGCAGAGCCTCAAGTTCGTGGATACCGCGGAGGCGCCGATCTACTATCATCCGCACATGTACTACAGCCCGCGGCTGATCGGCGACATGCGCCTGCGCATGACCTTCGACCTCTACCGCGAGCCCGGGGCAATGCTGTGGACGGAGTGGCGCAACACGCCCGGCTACGCCAAGCTCGGCCCGTGCCTCTACATCGAGGCCGACGGGCATCTGCTCTTCCAGGAGCGGCGGCCCTCGGAGGTCTACCTGCCCGACGGCCGGTGGCTGCACTTCCAGATCGAGGCGGGCCTGGGCGCGCTGGCGGATGCGCAGTGGTCGCTGCGCATCACCAACGAGGCCGGCGAGGTGCTCTTCGAAGATCCGGCGCTGCCCTGCGACCCCGAGTTCAAGCGGATCCTGTGGCTGGGCTTCGTGAGCAACGGCATGGCCCCGGCGGTCATGTATCTCGACAACATCGTGATGACGAAGGTGGAGTGAGCCGTTGCCGTGCTGTAGGGCGCGGACCTGTGCCGCGCCAGCCGTTGCCGTTCGCCGTTGTCGTTCGCAGCGGCCGGGCTTCAGACCGGCCAGCCGTTGTCCGCTATTAACGACCACGACACAGGCCGGAACGGGGTCCGGCCTCTCCAGGACGACATCGGCAGCCGCGCGTGCCCCGCAGGTCCCCCTGCCCGCCGCCGCGAAGCAGCCGCCCGGAGGTGTCGCCCGATGCGCACGATCACGCTCGCCGTCGTCGCCGCACTCCTCACCCTCGCCGGCGCCTGCGCCCAAGACCTCACGCTGCCGGCCCAGGTCGGCTCGGTCCTGCCGCTCGCGCCCGATGACCACGTCGTCCCGATGAGCGAGACCGAGGAGCTGAGCTTCACCGCGCCCGACGGCCTCGGCGAGCGCCAGGTCGTGCTCGCCTTCCGCGCGCGCATCAACAACCCGACCACCGTCGGCTCGACGAATGCGCTCGTCATCCAGATCAACGCCCAGCCCGTGCAACTGAGCACCGCGCGCCGCGAGTTGCGCCTGCTCAACAAGCCCAACACCTTCGCGTGGACCAACCCGCCCGAGCTGACCTGGTATATCACCACCGGCCAGTGGCGCATCGTCTACGCGCCCGACTTCGAGGTCCTGCTCGATCGCGAGCACTACGGCCCGCAGGCTTACGAGTTCGCGTTCGACATCTCCGATCTCGTGCAGCCCGGCGAGAACACCATCACACTCCACAACACCGGCAACGAGGCCGTCGCCGAGCACGCCGGCGCGCCGCTCGACCTGGTCTTCCGCGACCTGGCCCTGCAGGTTCGCGAGGGCCCAGGCGTGCGCGGCGGCGCCAACGCCCAGGCGGAGGAGTTCGGCCCGTGGCAGCCGCGCGAGCGCCGCTCGGCGCCCATCGCCATCGACGAAGATCGCGCGGGGGCCATGGTCCTGAGCATCCGCGGCCATCGCTACGAGCTGACCAGCGAGTTCTCCGCGCCCGGCGCCGAGGGCGAGACGCAGTGGCTGACCTTCCCCCGGACCACCGGCCCGGTGGCCGCGCCGACGATCGTCGGCCCCGGCTGGCGGCTCGAGCGCACCATCACCGAGCGCCTCGACGACGGCCGCCTGCTGGTGCGCGACAACTTCACCAGCACCGCCGACGATCCGGTGGGCATCCGCATCCGCCACCGCCTGCGGCTGCTCGATGGCCGCGCCGAGCGCGTGAACTTCGGCGGCCTCGAGGACCCCGCGCGCGTGGTCGACGCGGACCTCTCCACTGCGCCCTATCTCTTCCTGCCGCGCGATGGCTCGGGCGTGGCGCTGGTGGCCGAGGACGACCTGCTGCGCCAGCACGCCAAGTTCGAGTTCGACGACGCGATCCAGACGGCCGGCCTGACCGACGACTGGTTCGGCCTGCATCCGGGGGACAGCTACACCGTCGCCTGGGGCGTCTACGCCACCGACACGGACAGCGTCTTCGACATCATCAACCTCCTGCGCGCCGACTGGCTGCCCGAGCCCTTCACAATCGAGGGCGGCATCAACTTCTTCGAGCCCGACGCCATCCTCGCCTATGACGACGAGGAGCTGCGTCGCCACCTCGAGGAACTCAATATTAACATTACAATGTCACAAGGCGGCTGGCTTGACCGCCAGCTCGTGATGGCGGGCACCCCCAACATCGGCCACGGCCCTATCGTCACCACCGACCTCTACGCCGACTACCGCGCGCGCCTGCGCCAGGCCATCGAAAAGCTCCGCCGCCTGCGCCCCGGCATCAAGTGCCTGATCTACTACGACGCCAAGCTCGCGGCGGGCGAGAACCTGCTCGAGCGCTACGCCGACAGCATCGTGCGCAACCCCGACGGCACGCCGCGCATGTACCAGGCCGAGACGCGGTGGGGGATGGAGCTAGCGCTGGTGCTGCCGACGCTCGACAACACCCTCGGCCGCGAGATCCTCGAGAAGATCCCGACCATGATCCTCGATGAGATCGGCGCCGACGGCATGTACTGGGACGAGATGCGCCAGGGCTTCGGCGGCTGGCCGGACTACGCCCACCCGGACGGGCACACCTTCGAGATCGACCAGGAGTCCGGCGAGATCGTCGCCGAGTGCGGGGCGCCGGAGATCGCCTGGCTCGGCTTCAAGCTGGCGCTGCTCGACGCCTTCGAGAGCCGCGGCGCACTCGTGGTCGGGAATACGCCGCCCGGAACCCTGACCGAGTTCTCGCACCCGACCCCGCGTTTCTGCGAGAACATGATCCCGCACCACGGCCTCAGCACCATCCTGAAGACCGCCCTGTTCACGCCCATCAGCTACGCGGGCTACTCGGTCTACCACGACCCGGAGGTCTCCGAGGCCGACTTCCTGGCCGACGTTGAGCGCAAGGTGCGCGACGCGAACCTCTACCTGTTCTCCGCAACCATGTTCAACCACCTGTTCACCGGCGAGAACCTGGCCACGTACCAGTACCCGATCACGCCGATCGAGTTGGACGCTGGGGTCATCATCGGCCGCGAGCGCATCATCACGCTGCGCGACGGCAGCTTCGGCTGGCCGGGCGAGGCGTGGTCGGGCGAGGTGGTCTACTTCGGTGCCGATCAGCGGCCCACGGGACGCAAACCGGCGGCGCCTGATGCCGACGGGCTGGTCAGCATCGAGCTGCCCGAGGGCGGCGCCGCCGTCATCGTGCGCGAGTGAAGTGGCGGTCAGTGCGCCGCGCCCGAGGCGCCTTCTTCGAGATCGCGCAGCTCCTCATCCTCGGCGAGATCTTCGCCGTCCGACTTACGCGGCATGACGCGGTCGAGCGCGCCCTTCGCCTTCTCGAACATCGAAGAGGCCGCGTCGAAGGGGCCGGGCACCGTCATCAGGCGCTCACCGTCGCCGTCCACAATCAGGAATACCGGCGTCATGGTCACGCCGCCGCCTCCGCCGCCGCCGGAGCCCTCCTGAGGGCCCTCGTCCGCGCTCTTGCCGCTGCCGCCGCCGGCGCCGAAGCCGACCTTGGCCACCACCGCCGGGATAACCACCTTGTCCCCGATTGTCACCGGCTCGCCGATGATCTTGACCGAGTCGGTCACCGTCATCAGCCCGCCCACGACGTCCTTCATGAACCCGCTGACGTCGAACTCAGACATCCCGCCCATCCTCTCTGTCCTCGATGATCCGCTCGATCAACTCTTCGTCGCGGTCGCGAGCGCTCTCCGCCGCCGCCTGCTTCTTCTGCTTCATGGTCCTGGCCAGCGCAATCACCCGGCCATCTACTGCCATCTGCAACATCGCCAGGCCCGCGCGCAACATGCCGATCCGGTAGCGCAGCCGCACGCGGCGGCCGCCGCCACTCGTCGCCACCATGAGATCGATGGGCCCGACTTCGCGCCTGCCCATGACGCGCTCGAGCGTGCGGTCCGCGGTTTCCTGCTGCGCCGGATCGTCGATCCGCACCGCGATCTCCGCCGCGCTCCAGGTCAGGTCGTTGAGCGCCTGCAGCCCGGCGCCGAACACGCGACTGAACCCCTCGACCGTCTCAGCGTCGACGCGTCGGAGCAGTGCGCCCGCGCGGGAGCCTCGCTTCGGCGCCACGAGCGGTTGCTGGTCTGTGGGCGCCTCCGCTGCCGGTGCTTGGCTGTCCTCCGGCGGCGGCTCCTGCTTCGGCTTGCGTTCCAGTCGCCGTCGCCAGGGAATGATGAGGAAGCGTACGCGCAGCTCGGTCGCGTCGGCAAGCGTACGAAAGGTCAACCGGCCCCACCAGCTCAGCTTCACCGTGCCTGCCGGGCCCGCGCTGTCGAACCACGCGCGCAGATCGCCCAGCCACGGCGCCACGATCACGAGGAGCACGATCCCGCTGACGAGGAGCGCGCCGCGCAGTCCCCCGACCCACGCCAGGCCGGCGACGAACCCCAGCGCGAGTAGGGCCTCGATGGTCACCACCAGGAGCGCGACTGCGCCCGCCATCCGCATCGTGTTGCTCCTCGTGTGCGTCACTGCCAATCGTCGCGATATTCGCCGCGTGCCACGCATCTTCCTGTGCGCGGGGGACACTGCCTCGAGAAGGGACCGCGAAACGGGAGGAGAATAGGCCTGACAGAAACGGACGCAAGAGGATTCTGCGGAGTCGTGCGGAATCATGTCGCGTCCGAACGCAGCATCACATGACAGCCTGTCATCGAAGCCATGAGTTATGTGACTGGCCCACCGCATCCTCTATGTCTCTTCATTCCCCCGCGGAGTGTGATTCCCTGTGCGAGTTGACACCGACGTTCTGACCCTGGATGAGGCGGCCGCATACCTGCGCGTCCACCCACGGACACTACGCATGAAGGCCAGCGAGGGCCAGATCCCTGCGGCCAAGATCGGGAAGGTCTGGCGCTTCCATCGTCCGCAGCTCGAGGAGTGGCTGAAACGTGGCGGCGCCCTGGCCGGATGACCCGCCTGACGCACACTGCCGACCTGCTCGACAGAAGGCTCGGTCTATCCGCACAGCTTCAATACCTGTCATCATGACCGCCGCTGAACGGCCAAGCGATGCCTGACACCGACCGCCACAACCTGCGCCCCGAGGAGCCGAACCGCGAGCCGCTGGTCCAGTACGAGGACCTCGAGCAGGCGACCGGCTTCACGCAGATCAGCAACGCGGTGCTGCGCTGCTACCCCGAACTCTCCGACGGGGAGAAGATGACGTACGCGGTACTCAAGAGCTTCGCTTACGTCACCCCGGAGACGTTCGTCGGCGAGGAGACACTGGCGCGCGCACGCGGCGTCACCGTCTCCACGGTGTCCCGCCACCTGACACGCCTCGTCGAAGTGGGCCTCGTGAAGGTACGGAGGCGTGGCCAGGGCAAGACGAACATTTGGCTCATTGCCCGCATCCCTCGTGCGAAACTCGAGCAGTACATCGGCCAGTGGCGGCCCAATCTGCGGCTTGCACGAAATCCGCAAACTAAGACTTCGCAGGATTCGCAAATCAAGGATGCACAAGACACGAAAGCCAAGACTGCGCAGGATGTTCAAGCAGAAGAAGAAAACGTTGTAGAGACGCAGCACGAGAACAAGACGCGGAGGAGCCGCTCGTACGACGCCTCGTCTTCGACGGGGAGGACATCTCGGGCAACGGCCTCGGCGATGAGCCGAGACGGGGCGGACTCCAGAGGCGGCGAGACTGTGGAAAACCTCACGGGCGTGGAAGATGGGTTTTCCACAATTGTGGATAACGTGGGGACATTCGCGAGCACCATCGCGCGACGCTTCAGCGTCCCTGATGAGGAGAAGAGCATCGCGGGCTTCATCGCGAAGTACGATGCGGCGATCGTGCTCAAGGCCTTCGAGACGGTCGTCGCACGTGTGGAGCGCGACGACGCCATCGACAGGCCGATTGCGTACTTCTACACCGTCGTCAAGGTCATGCAGGCCGAAGAGGACGAGCGCGAGAGTGGACATGGCGATGATGAGCGCAAGCGGCTGCTGATCGCGCGCAACTGGGGGCGAAGCCTCCTCCGCGAGTGGCCCCCCCACCAGGTGCGCGCCATCCTCGCCGACACCTACAGATCGCCCGAGTTCGTCGACGAAGTGATGGCGGACCTTGGGCGCGATCACTGACAGATGGCGGTGACTGAACGCATGACCCGCGGACAGAGCATGCGACGCGCCCGCACTGCGGCGGGCTTCAGCGACCCGGCGGAGTTCGCGCGCCTCATGGGTGTGGAGATGGCCGCCCTGATCGCGTGGGAGGCCGACATCGAGAGCCCCACCGATGAGCACCTCCAGCGCTTCGCGCAGCTTGCGAGGATCGAGCCGTCGGGCCTTATGCCGGGCGACGCGCCGCAGCGGTCGCAAGGCATCTGCCGGGCGGTGGACCTGGTCCCGGACGGCGGCCAGGCCGAGGCGCTCGAGCAGGTCGGCATGCCGTCCGCCCTCTGGCGCGACTCTGAGACATGGCTCGGCTTCCTCCGCCTCGCCCAGGCGGCCGCGGACCTTGAGGCGCCCCAGATCACCATGCTGGCCGAGAACGCGGAGAGCTGCGTAACGCGCCCGCCCGCCAGGAGCGGATGAAAATCTCCCCCACTCCCAGCGGGTGCCCCGCCCGGGTGCCTGCCAGCGTGCGCAAGTACGACAGCCCGGATGTCAAAGCAGAGGGAGTATACTTAGACATAGCTGGACAACCCATGACCCCTGGGTGCACAGCTATGCATAAGCAGCAGCCGTCAACTTATACACGGGTTCCTAGACTGACGAGCCACAAGGAGCTCTCCCCCATGCCTGATCTCCTGCACAGCATGACGGCGGTAGCACCAACAGCAGCACGCGCCCTGGGCCTGCGCGACCCCGCGCAGGCGACGGGCAGGCCCATCCAGGCCGTGCTGGCCGACCTCGAGGGCAGTGCGCGCCTTGCCATCGTGGCTCCGGACGCGCTGGGCCAGGCGTCGCTCGAGCACTTCGCGAGTGAGATGCCGTTCCTGTCCAGTATGCACGCAGGGCGGCATCTCGTGCTGCGCTCGGTCATGCCGTCCATGACGCCGGTGAACTTCGCGACCATGGTGACCGGCTGCGAGCTTGAGATCCATGGCGTCAGCGCCAAAGAGCGGCCGGTGGAGTGCGAGACGCTCTTCGACGTGCTGGCCGAGGCAGGGATGCGCGGAGCCGGCTGCGGGCGCCCGGGGTACACCGGCTCGGATCTGCTGGCGCGCATCGCCCAGATCGATGGCACCGCCGCGCTGTCTGACGATGCGGCCATCGAGGAGGCGGTGTTGCGCATCGCGCGCGATGAGCGGCCCGAGTTCCTGATTGCGCAGCTCGGGGCCACCGACGATCACTTCCACCGCTTCGGGCCCTACTCGGAGCGCATGATCCCCAAGCTGCGCGAGACCGACTGCCGACTCGAGCGTATGACCGCCGCGCTGACGGAGCGCGGCTACGCACTCATGGTCCTGTCCGACCATGGCCAGCACGAGTCGGGCGACGCGGCGAAGATGGGCACCCACGGAAGCGACTGCGACGAGGACTGCCTCGTGCCGCTGACCTGGCGCGCGCCGGTGTGACCTGTCGTGGGGTGGCGGACGTCGTCGAGGTGGTCGCCGGACGCGACCATCCACGCGCCGCAGCACCCCATCGCCAGCACCCCTGCGCGTCAGCCGGCCTCGCCGCCGTCGGCCGCGGCCTCCAGGCGGCGCACCCACTCGGCCAGCTCGCCGTGGAAGACCCCGTGCGTGTGCAGCGCGCTCAGGCGCACGCCGCTGGCCGGGTTGGTGATGCCCAGCAGCAGGTGCTCGGTACCGATGCGGCCGCCGGCCGACCCCTGCGCGCGCCGCCCCCAGGCCCTGCGGGCCTCAAGCCAGGTCGCCTGCATGATGCGTTCGGCGCGAGCGCTGAAGCGCACATCCTCAGGCTCGGCCTGTGCGGACAGGCCGGGCAGGCCGGCGGCGCTCTGCGCGCGCAGAGCCGCGCCCAGCCCCTGGACATCGACGCCCATCTGAGCGAGCAGGCGGCTGGCGGTGCAGTCTTCGAGTGCGAGCACCGCCAGCACCAGGTGCTCGGGGTCGATGGCCGGGGAGCCGCGGCGAAGCGCCATGTCGTGGGCGGCGAGGATGACCCGCTGGAGGCGGGCGCTGCAAAGATGCCAGTACTGCACGCGTTGCCCTCCCCTCCTGCGCGGGACGACGGGTGAGGCCGAGCGCAATGCGGCGCGGAACCTTTCGGCCGCAGTACCGTCCATGACTCGACGGCTCCCGGCGGTCCGACTGCCGCCCGGGCCACTGCCTGCAGTCATGATGGCTTCGGCGTCGTGTGCGCCCGGACCTGCCGGTGACGGAGGCGTGTTGTCACCTCACGACGAACTCAGGACCATGCGGGGCTCGGTGGCGAATCGGGTGCGCAGCTCGACTGCCGCGCGCCCCACAGGAGGATGTTGACCCATGAGATCGACGCGTCTGGCACTGCTCGCAGCTCTCGTCGCGGTTATGATCGCAGCCATGGTCGGGTGCGGAGGCTCCGGCGACCCCTCGGAGCCGGGGCGCCTCGCGCGGGCGACTGATGTCCCGGGCACGTGGGACCTCGATGTCTTCTTCACCAGCGGCGACACCACGCTCGCCCAGTACTTCGATGACCCGGAGGTCGCCGAGGTGGACGCAGTCTTCCGCGTGGATCGCACCTTCACCATGACCCTGCGCGACGCAGACGGCACGCGCATCGGCGACGTCGATGGCACCTGGGACATGCCCGACCAGGGCAACATGGTCATCAACTACCCCGACGGCGCGGTCATGTACACCGCCCGCTACATCGGGGGCTGGCTGTTCATCCAGACCAGCCTGGACGGCGAGGACATCCGGCTGTACTTCAACTGACCCGCAGACCCACCCGCGATGTCGGCCTCGACGCGACAGGGCCGGGGCACTCGCCCCGGCCCTGCACCGTGTTCCATTCCGCTTGCCCGCAGCGCGCTGCGCGCTACTCGTGCGCCTCGGCCGTCTCGGTCGGGCGAAGCTTCCTCAGGACCATCATCGCCAGGCTCCCTACGCCGAACCCCAGCAGCACCAGGACCACCGCGTAGAACGCCACCGGCGCGAGGTCCGAGCCCGTCGCCTCGTAGAGGTACTGGTAGACATTTCCCATCAGGTCAGTGATCATGATCGCACCTCAATGCACAGTATAAGGGCCGCACACGATGCGCGGGTGCGCGTCTTCGGTTGCATGAACACTCAGGCGCGCCGGAATGTTCCTGAGGGCGGCCCTCTCCCCTACTCCTGCACGCGGATGCGCACGGCCTCGCCGTGCATGGGCAGGCCCTCGGCCTCCGCCAGGCTCATGACCGCCGGCGCCAGGTACGCCAGGCCCTCGCGCGAGAGAAGCTGGAAGGTCGGCTTCTTCAGGAAGTCGTCGGTGGACAGCCCCGAGAACATCTTCGCCGTCAGGCCCGTGGGCAGCACGTGGTTGGTGCCGGTCGCGTAGTCGCCCGCGGGCACCGGCGCGTAGTGCCCCAGGAAGATCGAGCCCGCGTGCCGGATGCGCGGCAGCAGCACCATCGGCTCGTCCACCGCCACCTCGAGGTGCTCGGCGGCGTAATCGTTGGTGAATTCCAGCGCCTCCTCCATCGAGTCGGTCACCACGATCGCCGAGTTGTTCTCCAGCGCGGGCCGCAGGATCTCCTGCCGATTGGCGCCCTCGAAGGCGCGCTGGATCGCCTCCGCGGTCGCCTCCGCCAGCGCCGCCGACGGCGTCACCAGCACCGCGGCCGCATCCTGGTCGTGCTCGGCCTGCGAGAGGAAGTCGATGGCCAGCCACTCGGGGCGGGCGGAGTCGTCGGCGAGGATCAGGATCTCGCTCGGGCCGGCCGGGGAGTCGATGGCGACCGTGCCGAAGACCGCCATCTTGGCCGCGGTCACATACTTGTTGCCCGGGCCCACGATCTTGTTGACCGCCGGCACGCTCTCGGTGCCGTAGGCCATCGAGGCGATCGCCCACGGCCCGCCGATCTTGAACACGTCCGCGCAGCCCGCCAGGTCGGCCGCCACCAGCGAGGTCGGGTTGGCGACCATGCCGGTGTCCGGCGGCGTGCAGGCGATGACCTGCTCGACGCCCGCGACCTTCGCGGGCAGGATGGTCATGAGCACGCTCGAGGGGTAGCTCGCCTGGCGGCCGGGGATGTAGCAGCCCGCCGAGTCCATCGCGCGGATGACGCGCCCGGCGAGGATGCCCGGCGCGATCTCGATCGCCCACATGTCGCGCTCGAACTGCGCGCGGTGGAAGCGCTCGATGTTGGCCGCGGCGAACTTGAGGTGCTCGACCACCTCGGCGGGCACCTGCGCGTAGGCGGCCTCGATCTCCTCGGGCGTGGCCTTGAGGTCCGCGAGCGTGATGTCATCCTTGAGCTTGCGGTAGTGCTCGAGCGTCACCTCGTCGCCGCGCACGCGGATGTCCTCGCAGATCGCGCGCACGTCCTCGTAGACGTCGCCCAGCTCGTCCATCGAGCGCTGCATGATGGCGTTGTAGCGCTCGGGCGACAGCTCGCTCAGCGTCTCGACGCTGATGATGCCCATGGGTGGCCTCCTCGAAATGCAATGCGCCCGCCCCGGTCGAGGCGTGCGCGTGATGGCGTGAAGCTCGTGAGCGAGGTGTTCGCCGAGGGGGAGCGCTGGGCCTGCCGGTGTCGTACACGGAGAGGCCGGCCCTCCCGCCCATGGGCGGGACCTGTGCCGCCGTCGGAGGTGCCGCCGCTACTCTTCCGCTGCCGCCGACCACTCCGTGAACAGGCGCTTGACGACATCAGGCTTCGGGGATCCCGGCGGCTGGTGGGTGTAGACGTGCACTCCGTCCGCCAGCTCGTGGCCGCAGTTCATGACCGCTTCCACGTACTCCGGCGTGGTCGTGCCCAGCCGCGAGTGGCCGGTCGCGTAGAAGCCCAGGATGATCGGGAAGTCCTCTCCGAAGCGCTCGCGCAGGATCGCGATCTCGTCCGGGCACAGGCTCGGGTCGGTCAGGTTCGCGCCCGCCGACTCGTGCCGGTAGTAGAACAACAGCCCGTCGATGATGCCCGAGTAGCGATCCGCGAAGTCCTGGGTCGCCGCCGGGAAGTAGGTGCACGGCACGAAGGCCAGCAGCGGGTTGTGCGCGTGGGCCGCGTCCATCATCTGCTGCAGGTACTCGGGGGTGTAGAAGCTCAGGTTGTGCGTGAAGTCATCGATGCTCCAGGCGACGATGCGCGGATACTGGGCGCTCAGCTCGCCGATCGCGTCGGCCCACTGCACGTACTCGAGCCCGAACGGCTCGGACTTCTGATTCCGGGACTCGCTCGGCGGGACCAGCGACACCCACACCTTCAGGTCGGTGTCTTCGGTGGCCTCCATGAAGGCGTGCAGGTCCTCCCAATCCGTCTCCGCGTGCCAGATCAGGAAGTCATACGTGTTGGCGTTCAGCTCCTGCAACTGGCTGACCAGCAGGTCAATGTCCACGTGGCCGTTCTCGAGGCGTGGCTCGCCATCGTAGGTCGCCAGCGTCCCCTGGATCGCCTGCCGGCGGCCCTCCCGCGCCTGCTCGGCGGTCAGTGTGCCCTCTGCGCCATCGTCCTGGGGCGCGGCGCAGGCTCCGGCTATCATCAGCATCGCGACTGTCATGACCGGGACGTGCTTCACGGCCGTCACTCCCTCTCCGGGCCCGGGAT
>Ga0272441_10008365_pt1 | contig 16399 bp, 16 predicted proteins | sample SSMProp6N_FD_193582 | JGI IMG/M metagenome (GOLD analysis project Ga0272441, IMG submission 193582) | Marine sediment archaeal communities from Little Sippewissett salt marsh, Falmouth, MA, United States - SSM-Prop-6N | ecosystem: Environmental > Aquatic > Marine > Wetlands > Sediment ... | reverse complement strand
AGAAGAAACCCGCGCCCGATAAGGTCGACCTGTTCGCCCTCCACAAAGACGAGTACGCCATGCCAAAGACGCCACAACTCGTCACCGTGGGCAAGGGGCGCTACCTCGTCATCGAAGGGGCAGGGCGGCCCGGCGGCGACAGCTTCCAGGCAGCCATCGGCGCCCTGTACGGGATCGCCTGGACAATCAAGATGACCAAGAAGTTCGCGGGCGAAGGGGACTTCAAGGTCTGCCCGCTCGAGTGCCTCTACTGGACCGGCGAAGGCACCTGCGGCGACGTCCCTCTCGACGAGTTCTCCTGGCGCCTCTTGATCCGTATCCCCGACTTCGTCAAGGCGGCGGACCTGCGCAAGGCAGCCAAGACGCTCAAGGAGAAAGGCAAGACCGAGCCCGTGGACGAGGTGAAGATCGGCACGCTGGCCGAGGGCAGGTGCGTCCAGGTGCTGCAGGTGGGCCCGTACGAGAAGGCCGGCGAGACGGCCGCGCTGCTGGAGGAGTTCGCGGCGGCCCAAGGCCTGGCCTTCAACGGCCCGTATCACGAGATGTACCTTTCGGACCCGAGGCGCGTGGCGCCGGAGCGCCTGCGGACAATAGCCCGCGTGCCCGTCGGGCGGGCGTGATAGAGAACTGCACACAGACGCTAACACTGGGCGGGCTTGCCGCCCGGGCAGAGACAAAGGGGAGCAGAAAGAGATGGAGAACAGCCACAAAGATGCACTGCAAGAGGATCTCAGATACGTCAAGACGGCCGTGGCACGGAGGGGCGACTACCACTGGATGCCGCTGCCAATCGCCATAACCTGGGCGATCATCGTCGTTATCGGTATGACGCTCTCGGACACAGTGCCCGTTATGCTGCCGCCCGACGCGGGCATGAAGCTCTTCCCTATCTACTGGGGCACGGCCAACACAATCGGCATCGCCCTCTCTATCTTCTTCGGCATACGACACTGCAAGCGCCGGGGCGAGCAAGACAAGGTCGCCGACCGGACGGAGTCGCTCCACTGGATCGGGCTGGGTATCGCCGTGTGCGTTCTGTACATGTTCGCCTACGTCAAGCCGGGGATGCCGTGGCTCTCGAGTTGGCACGGGTACCACCTGGGGCAGGGATGCCTGGTGGTTGGCGGGCTGGCGTACTGGATGTTCGGCGTGCACATGGACCGGAAACTGATATGGGTGGGCGTGGCGCTGTTCGCCGGGGCGATACTGACGCACTTTGTCTACCCAGGGTCATTCACGCTGGCAGGCGTGCTCATGGCCATAGGGCTTCTGGCGCCGGCGATATCGCGCCGCCGTGCCGAGCGCGCCCAGGCAAGGGCGCCGGCAAATGCCTGAGGAGGCGGGGCAGATCCAGGCGGCGCAGGAAGGCCTGCAACAACTCGACGGGCTCCTGCAGCACCGGGGACGGCTCGGCATATGCGTGCTGCTGGCAAGCGCGGACCTGATGTCCTTCTCGCGGCTGAAGGAGCTGCTCGGGGAGACCGACGGGAACCTCGGGGCGCAACTGCGCAAGCTCGAAGACGCGGAGTACCTCTCGGTCAAGAAGGAGTTCGTGAAGCGCAAGCCGGTGTCGTGGTACTCGCTGACGCGGATGGGCAGGCGCGCCCTGGAGGCCCACCTGGCAGCCATGGAGGCGCTCATCAGCGCCGCCAAGGGTTAAAAGTGCTCCCCCTACTGCGAGAGCTCGAGGTCGGCAAGGTCCGGCGTGCGGTGGTAGACGAGGCGGCCGGGATCAAGCGGGTCGGCCGTCATGATGAGGGCCGAGACGCCCGGGTACTCGCCCGCCAGGGCTAGACCCTCAACAGGGCCAAGGACGAAGAGCGACGTCGAAAGGGCATCCGCCTGCATGGCCGTGGGCGCGAGAACCGTAACGCTCTCGACGCCGTTGGCGACCGGCCAGCCCGTGCGCGGGTCGATGATGTGGGCGTAACGGACGCCGTCGTAAACGAAGAAGCGCTCGTAATCGCCTGAGGTGGTCACGGCGCGGTCGGTGATCTCCAGAACGCCGACGAGCTCGCCGCGCCTGCGCGGGTGCTGTACGCCGATGCGCCAGGGACAACCCTGGGCAGTGAGGCCCGCACAGCGGATGTCGCCGCCGGCGTCGACCAGGACGGCCCTCGCCCCGGCGGCAAGCGCCGCCTCGGCCGCCACGTCCGCCGCGTATCCCTTGGCGATGGCCCCCAGGTCGATCTCCATCCCCTCGCGCGCAAAGGACACCGCGCGCGACTCGGGCTCTAGCTTGACCGTCTCCCAGCCCACACTCGGCAGCAGCGCGGCTATCGCCACCTCGGGCGGCACACCCGCCTCGCCACTGCGATAGAAACCCCACGCGCGGACCAAAGGCCCAACCGTGACGTCGAACGCGCCGCCGCTCGCCTCGCAGTAACCCAACGCCGCCTCCAACACCGAGAACGTCTCGGCGGAGACCGCCACAAGCCCCTCCCCCGCTCCGGCGTTCACGAGCGAGAGCTCGCTGGCCTCGTCATGAAGGCTCATGAGACCCTCGACACGCGCTACCGCCCCAAAGGCCGCCTCGACGGCCGCCCGGGCCACATCCTCCGCACCCGCCACGGCCGTGACCGAGACGAGCGTCCCCATCAGAGTGCGCGTCTCCTTCCACTCTGCCGCACGGCGGCCACATCCGGCCGTGAGAACCGCCAGGACAGCCGCCAGCACAGCCGGCAGGGCTTTGGCGCGCGGCAGAACCACAGGCCGTTGTAGTGCCATACCCGGCTGGCCGCCTCCCAGTACGTACAAATCCGCTACACCAATCATTTGACAGGTAGTCCTCCCAGATGGTACAATATCTTAGCGTGGAAGGCCACCCTCGGGAGGACACGCCATGGCTCGCGCGCTGACGAAACGGCAGGCCGAGATCCTCGAGATGATCAAGGATTTCATGCGCAAGCACAACATGCCCCCCACTGTGCTCGAGATAGCAGACGCCTTCGGGTTCAAATCGTCAAGCTGCTTCGACCACCTGAAGGCGCTTGAGCGCAAGGGATACATCCGGCGCAGCTCGAAGGCGCGCTCTATAGAGCTGAGCGAGTTCACCCAGGGGCGCAACTCGTTCCGGCAGACCATGGAGGTGCCCGTTGTCGGGCAGGTCATGGCCGGCCAGCCGATCCTCGCCGTGGAGAACATCGAGGCGACGGTGGCCCTCGACGCGGATTGGGTCGGAGACAACACCTTCCTGCTGCGCGTCCAGGGCAACAGCATGAGCGGGGCGGGCATACTCAACGGGGATCTCGTCCTGGTGCGGCAGCAACCCGCGGTCGAGCAGGGCGACATCGCCGTGTGCCTGCTGGGCGACGACGCGACGGTGAAGCGGGTGTTCCGCGAGCGCGGACGCATACGCCTCCAACCCGAGAACGGCGACTACGAGCCCATTCTCGTCGACCGGGGCGACGCCGACTTCAAGGTACTCGGCAAGGTCGTCGGCCTCTACCGGCGCATGTGACGCCCACCTACCGGGAATGGACACAATGCGCAAGGCCCTCGCAGCCCTGGGTTACCTCTCCCTGACGGCCGCGGCCCCACTCCTCGCGACGGGCGAAGCCCTTGACCTTTCCACCGACGCCGACGTGTCCATTGTAGGCGCCGCGGCCGAGGACATTTCGGGCTACTACGCTAGAGTCGGCGGGGACGTCAACGGCGACGGCTGCGACGACATCGTGCTGGGCGCCTGGGGGTACGACGACAGGCGCGGCAAGGTCGAAGTCATCTACGGCGGTCCCTCCCTTCCCTCCCAGATGGACCTGTCCACGGACAGCGACGTGACCATGTACGGCATTGCGACCGGGGACGCCTTCGGCTACTGCCTGGACAGCGGCGGCGACGTCAACGACGACGGCATAGCCGATATCGTGGTCGGGGCGTGGGAGGCGGACACCCACGGGTTCTCCTCGGGCGAGGCATACGTCTTCTACGGCAGCCGCGACCTCCCGGCGACGCTCTCGGCCGCTACGGACGCCGACGTCACCATCGAGGCGGCCGGCGCCGCGGACTACCTCAGCCACGCGCTCTGTTCGACCGGCGACGTCAACGGGGACGGCGTGGCCGATATCGTCATCGGCGCGTACGGCGTCAGCGGGCGCAAGGGCAAGACGTACGTGTTCTACGGCGGCAAGAGCCTGCCCGCTAACCTCTCCACAGCCACCGACGCCGACGTAACCATACAGGGCACGACGGCCGACGACGCAAGCGGGCATTCCATCTCGACCGAGGGGGATATCGACGGGGACGGCACGGACGACATCGTCATCGGTGCGTACGGCGCGTCCGACTACCGCGGGCGCACCTACGTCATCTACGGCGACGCGGCACTGCCCGCGCTCATCGACCTGGCAGACGCCGACCTTGCCATCACGGGCGAGAACGAACAGGACCTCTCGGGCCATTGCGTCAACGCGGCCGGCGACGTGAACGGCGACGGGTACGACGACATCGCTATAGGGGCATTCCTGGCCGACCCGGGCGCGCGGGACGCGGCGGGCGCCGCTTACCTAGTGCTTGGCGGGCCGGCGCTGCCCGCGACCATGTTTCTGCCCGCGAGTGCCGACGCCCTGGTCGAGGGCAGCTACGACGGTGACCACGCCGGGCTCGCCGTGACGGTGGGAAGCGACACCGACTGGGACGGCTTGTGCGATATGGCCGTGGGGGCGCCCTGGGCAGACCCGGGCGGTGCGCTGTCGGCAGGGAGAGCCGCCGTGTTCGGGGGAGGCGGGCTCTCGGGCACGCTGGACTTCGAGGCCGACGCCGACGTCCTGGGCGGCGGCCCGCACAACGCGGCATGGGCCGGGTGGTGGATCGCAGGAGGGGGGGACGTAAACGGCGACGGGATCGACGACCTGGCCGTGGGCACCTACAGCGCGGACCCGCCCGGGCTCAACAACGCCGGCATCACCTACCTTCTCTTCGGAAGGCCGCGCACTTCGCTCGCGGCCGGCTGGAACCTGGTCAGCCATATGCGGCCCTGCGACTGGCCCCTGGCGGGCACGGTCCTGTCCGACGGGAGCGTGCTCAGGACCTGGCAGGAAGCCGTAGCGGCGGGGTGGGTGCAGGAGCCGGCCTTCTACTACGAGGCCGGCGTGAGCTACAAGGGACTGCGCCTTGCGGGCGGGGACGACGACCAGTGGCGCGCAGGGCTCGGCTACTGGGTCCTCAACCTCTCAGGCGGCTCCTTGACCCTATCGACGCGCTAGCAGGCCTTCAGGCGCGCCCAGACCGTGCCGGCTTCGGCTTCGTCCAGGCCGACCACCAGCCACGCGCGGTCTTCCATCTGCACAATGTGCGAGAGCTTCAGACCGAGGTCCGTTGAGACGCGGACGCGGCGCTCGTTCGCCTTGGGCGTCGTCTTCTCGATGACGTCGCCGTCGGCGATCTGCGCGTCCGCCTTCCCCTTGGCCTCGTCGGTGATCAGCTCGACCTCGCCGGTCTTCCAGCCGCGCTTTTTGAGGAAGGCCTGGATCTTGTTGGTCTTGGCGCCGGCGTCGTGGAGCTTCCGCGCGCGTTTGACGTCCTTTCGCCGCGCGTCCCCCACTATCTCCGACATCATGGTGGCGTAGCCCTTGCCGCGCTCCATCTTGCGGGCGGTTTCGTCCATGAGCTCGTCGGGGTCTTCCTGGAAGACGAACTCCGTCTCGCCGATGGCGATGACGTCGCCGTAGCGGAGCTTGTGCTCGGCGCCTATGCGCATGCCGTTGCACATGGTGCCGTTGCGGGAGCCGAGGTCGATGAGGTAGAAGGCGACGCCTCGGCGCTGGATCTGGCAGTGCTTGCGGGAGGCGCCGGCATCGGCCAGGCAGATGTGGTTGCCCACATCACGGCCGAGCGTCGTCTCGTCGCCGTCGATGAAGAAGATGGACTCGTCGAGCTTGTTGAAGAGCCTGGGCATGGGCCTTCCGCCTCCCCTGCTGTCCCTCAACGCCCGCGGCCTGGCATACCGACAGTATAGTAACGCCTCTCTGCCGCTGGATGCAAGCGATTCGGGCGTACTCATCCCGCGACCCAAGCGGGATTGTTGCTTGCGGGCCGTAGCAGAACCGGCAAGGGTCGCCACACGCGGGTGGGAAAGAATGCCACCCTGGACCACCGGCCTTACTGAGGGGCCTCGTCCCGCACCCGGTTTGGTCAACGCTGCGGGAGTCTCACTACTGACGGGCTACGACTGGTGAACGCCGGCGCAGCGGGGCTGGCGCACAAGTCGATCGGCGGCCTCGGAGCGTGAGGCCGCCGATCGGGCGGGAGCGCGTGGTCGGGGAGCACCGATATCTTGGCCTGTCTCCTCCGCACCACTCCCGCCGCAAATGCCAGACCGCCCACTGAAACCCATCCGCCCAACCCTTAGAGGCTCAATCGTCCCCCTACCCGACCCCCTCTGCCGCCTGCGCCCATCCTCGGCCCTGGTGCCCCCTAGTGGCGCCAGCGCTTCAGACCCGGCAAGACGCTCTGGGCGAAACCCCGAGCCTGCGCCACCGTCATCTCCGTCTCCGAAGCCATCATTCCGGCGACCCTGCTCGTCATCGCATCCAAGGTCATGTCGGGCTCGGTGAACACACCCGCCTGGAAGCAGAAACAGCAATACTCGCGGCAGGGACTGCCGTCGGAGTTCGTCCCGAAATCGTCCTCGCTCTCCATCGGCATACCACAGCTCTGACAGAACGGCCCGGTCGGAAGCTCCATCCGTGGTTCCTCCCCACGCGCAAACGAAGCGCAAGGTTTGCATAAGAACAAGCAAACGGCATGCCAGAAGCCACACCATGATGCGAAGTCGCAAAGTGCGCTGGCGCCCAACGGCGGGCTGCGTCGGGACGCAGGAACAGACCCGACAACGGCCGACGCGGTGTCCACAAAACAGGACATGCGTACAGAATACTGGACACTACATGTTGTGTATAGCGCCAAAAACTACCCCGAGGACATCTCTTCGTCGGAGAGGCCGAAATAGTGCCCCATCTCGTGCACGAGGACGTCGCGGATCCGCTGCGGGAGCTGTGAGGGGTCGGGACACGCGGCCTCAATCGTCCCCTGGAACAGAATCACCCTGTCGGGCAGTACGTTACCGTAATGGACGCCGCGCTTGGTGTAGGGCACGCCCTGGTAAAGGCCGAGGAGGGTGCGGCCCGGGGGGACGCCCGCCTCACGGAGCATACGGGCCGTGGGGCGATCCGCCACATGGACGGAGATGTTCTCGAGCTTGCGGCGGAAACCGACGGGCAGGCCCCGCACCGCCTCGGCCACGGCCGACTCGAACTCCTCACGGGTCATTCGTCCACGTCCAGGCCCATCCACTCGGCCCAGTCGGCGACGTCCACGGGCGGGTCAATGTCCTCGCCCTCGTCACGCGGCCTACGCCGGCGGGGCCTGCGGCGGTCGCCCAGCTTGGTGGCGAACTCGCCCGAGCGTATCCGCCCGACGCCGCACAGGCGGGCGTAGTCGACGACCTCGCGGTCGGAGGAGACGACGAGCGTCCTGCGGGGGCGATCGGTATCGTCTATCATGCCGCGGATGACCGTGTCCGCGTCGGAGCTGCGAGGGGCGTAGACCACCTCGACGCCCAGGACGGTTTCGTCCCCGGGCACGCCCTTCGGGGCGCGGGTGGCGTCGAAAACGACCGTGATGTGAGGGCCTGAAGGCCTCCGAGCGCCCGAGAGCAGGCGAATGAGGGCGCCGCGGGCGTCCGCCAGCCCCGCTTTGCCCTTTCGCAGGTGCCTGGCGGCGCTGTCGACCGCATGGAGCAGGTTGTAGCCGTCGACTATCACATGGTCGTAGCGGTGCATGGACCGATGTTACAGCGCGTGGGGCCGGCGGTCAATAAACCGGCGGAGGCGATTGACCGGGCGGGGCCCGCCCCGTATCATCACCCGTGAGGGAGAGAGGAAGGACCAACGCCATGACACGGATGCTCCTGACGCTTCTGCTGACGGCATCGGTCTGCATGTTCGGATGCGGGGAGAAGCCGGCCGAAGGACCAAGCGGCCAGGAAAGCGGCCCCAAAGAAGCCCCCGGGCCCAGCTCGCCCGACTCGTCCATATCCGCCACGCCCGAGAAACAGCCCGAGATGCGCCGGCTCGATCAGCCCTCGCCGGGGCCCAAAACCGTCGGCGTTTCGCTGCTGACGATGGAACACAACTTCTACCAGGAACTGCGCCGCGGCCTTGAAGAGAAAGCCAAGGAACACAACTACAAGCTGCTGGTCGTCTCCGGCGACATGGACCCGGCAAAACAGGCCAACCAGATAGATAACTTCATAGTGCAAGACGTCGACGCGATGGTGATATGCCCGTGCGACTCGCGCAGCGTGGGCGGGTCCATCGCAGAGGCCAACAAGGCGGACACCCCCGTCTTCACCGCCGATATCGCCAACCTCTCCACAAAAGGGTTCGTCGTCTCGCACATCGCATCCGACAACTACCAGGGCGGGGTTGTCGCGGGCGAGCTGATGGTGCGCGCCCTCTCCGAGAAACAGGGCATGGCGGAAGGTGACGTCAGCGGCAGCCTCGTCGTGATCAACCACCCGGCCGTGACATCGGTCCTGGAGCGCGTGGCCGGCTTCCGCGACGTCATCGACGAGTACCCGAACCTGAAGATAGTGGCCGACGTGCCCGCATGGGGCCAGCGCGCAAGGGCGATGGCAGTCACCGAGGACATCCTCCAAAGCGTGCCGCAGATCGACGGTGTGTTCGGCATAAACGACGACTCGGCGCTGGGCGCGCTGGCCGCAATCGAGGCGGCCGACAGGCTCGACCAGATAGTCATCATCGGCTATGACGCAACTCCCGAGGCACGCAAGGCCATAAGCGACGGGAAGATCTACGGCGATACCATCCAATACCCACACCTCATCGGCACGACGACCATCGAGACCATCCGCAGCTACTTCGCGGGGGAGCCGGTGCCCGCCGTGATACCCATCGAGACCGGGGCCTGGACGGCCGAGTCGGCCGAGTAGGAGCAATGGCAGAGGGACGCGCGGCACCCTCAGCGGAAACGGCCAGGCGGGGCGCGTGGGGCCAGGCGCCCATCGCTCTCATCCTCCTCGGCCTGTGCCTTCTGACATGGTTGCTCTGCGGCAACACCTTCGTCCGCCAGCAGAACGTCCTCAACGTGGCTAACCAGGTCTCCATGAACGCGGTCATCGCCTGCGGGATGACCATGGTCATCATCGGGGGAGGGATAGACCTTTCGGTCGGGTCGGTGGTGGCGCTGTCGGGCGTCATCGGCGCGCTGGCCGCCAAGCGATTGGGCGGAGCCCCGCCGGGCCTCATGATAGCCGCCGCCATGGGCGTGGCCATGGCCGTGGGGGCCGGGTGCGGCGCGTTCTCCGGACTGATGTCCACCAAATGCCGCGTGCCGCCCTTTATAGCGACACTGGCCATGATGGCCGCCGCAAGCGGATTCGCCTTCATCATCACCGGCGGGATCGCCGTGTTCGACCTGCCGGAGGGATTCAGCGCGCTCGGGCGCGGACACATCGGCCCACGTGCCTTCCCCATACCCATACCGGCCGTCATCATGCTGTGCGTGGTGGGGGCGTCGGCGCTGCTGCTGCGCTTCACCACCTTCGGGCGGCACGTCTACGCCGTGGGCGGGAACGAGGCCGCCGCGCAACTCTCCGGCGTCAGCGTGGGGCGCGTCCGACTGGCAACGCACGTGATCACGGGCCTGTTCGCCGGGCTGGCCGGCATCATACTCGCGTCGCGACTCAACTCGGGCGACCCGAAGAGCGGGTTCGGCTGGGAGCTGAACGTCATCGCAGCCGTCGTCGTCGGCGGCACGAGCCTCATGGGTGGGAAGGGGGCCGTCCTCGGCACTTTCATCGGCGCGCTCGTCATCGGCGTGCTCAATAACGGACTCAACCTCATACAGGCACGATGGCCCATATCGCCATACTGGCAGAAAGTGGCCCTCGGCGCAGTGATACTAGTGGCCGTCCTCATCGACCAGATGGGAAAGCGCAAGGAGTAGACACCATGAAGGTAGGAGCGGTTCTGGACTCGTTTGGGCTGGAGATCATCGACTGCATGGACGCTGCGGCGAGCCTGGGCATGCGAGGCATACAGGCACCGCTGGGGCATAGGGACATCGACCCCGATACGATGACCGAGACGGCTATCGCAGACTTCCTCAGCCAGTGTGAGGCGAGGGGGATTGCGGTCGTCAGCGGCTGCTTCTACGTGGACGGAGGATTCGAGCCGGACTACGTCGAAAGGAACGTGGCACGGACGGTCAAGCTGCTGGAGCTGGGGAAGAAGCTGGGCGGGTCCATCGTGACCGGGCACATCGGCATGGTACCCAAGGACGAAAAGGCGCCGGCGTGGGCGTCCATCGCCGAGGGCGTGACGGCCGTGGAAGCCGCGGCGGCCGACCTCGAGGTGCTCTTCGGCGTGGAGACCGGACCGGTCGCTCCGCCGCTTCTGCGGAGGTTCCTCGACGCAACCGCGGGCGAGATGACGCGGGTGAACTACGACCCGGCCAACCTCGTTGCGATGGGATTCGACCCCGTGGCGGGCGTCCGCGACCTCGCCCCGTACATCGGCGGTATGCACGCCAAGGACGCCATTAAGGGAAAAGGCGAGGTGCCCTTGGGCAAAGGCGAGGTGCCTTGGAAGGAATTCGTCAACGCCCTGCGCACAGAGGCTGGCTTCGACGGCTGGTACATCATCGAGCGCGAGGGCGGCGCCGATCGCGTGGACGACATACGACAGGCAAAAGAGCTGCTGGAGGCGCTTTAACACAAGAACAAAAGCTCCCGCTCGGCACCCGAGGGCGATTGTCCGGCCGGCTTCCCGGTGGTAGAATGAGAACGGGCTCAGTTCGCGCGCTCTTGCCGGGGAGGTCCGCCATGCTCGCCTACTCCACTCCATTCTCAACCGCACTGGTCGGAGGGACCATACTCGCGCTGGCCGTCTCCATGGCCGCAGGCGCCAAAGTACGCCCATCCGCCATCGCAGGCCAGTGGTATACGTCCGACCCGAAGGCTCTCGCCGCGGAGCTCGATGGGTACCTCTCGAAAGTGCCCGAGGCCGAAGGCGCAACGCCGCTCGGCATAATCGTACCGCACGCCGGCTTCATGTACTCGGGCCAGTGCGCCGCGCACGGCTTCAAGAGACTGGCCGGGTCCGACTACAAGCGCGTCGTCATACTGGCGCCCTCGCACCATGCGGCCTTCAGCGGGGCATCCATCGCCGACGCCGACGCCTACGAGACGCCTCTCGGTCAGGTGATGCTCGACCGGAAGGCCTGCGACAAGCTGCTCGAAAGCCCGCTCGTCTCATCCAAGCCCGGCGTCCACCGACACGAGCACTCGCTCGAGATAGAATTGCCCTTCCTCCAGCGCGTGTTGGCCGAAGGATTCACCATAGTGCCACTCGTGATCGGCCAGATAGACCGCAAGACCGCCGGGGAACTGGGGGCGCTCATCGCGCCGCTCCTCGACGACGACACGGTCCTCGTGACGAGCTCGGACTTCACGCACTACGGCCATAGATTCGGCTACCTGCCCTTCAGCACCGACGTCGATGAGAACCTGCGCAAGCTCGACGGCGGGGCCATCGAACACATCGTCGGCCTCGACATCGACGGCTTCATGGCCTATTGCGACGAGACCGGGGCGACTATCTGCGGCCAGAGGCCCATCGCCGTCGCCATGGCCGCCATCGCGGCCAAGGGGGCAACGGGGCAACTCCTCAACTACGACAGCTCGGGGCGCGTCACCGGCGACTGGGGCGACTGCGTGCAGTACGCCGCCATCGGCTTCTTCCCCAGCGGAGAGCGGACCGAGAGCCCCGAGGCCGAGGAGAGCGAAACCGGTGAAGAGTCCGTCACTACCACCCCCCCGCCCAGCCCAGCCGGCCCGGACGAGCCGCCACACCTCACCGTGGCCGAGCAGAAGACGCTGCTGAGCCTCGCGCGCGATACGCTGGAGATGCACCTGCGCGAAAAGCGGCGGCCCGACCCCGCCGACTACGACGTCACCGATACGCTGCGCGAAATGCGCGGGGTGTTCGTTACGCTCGAACAGAACGGGCGACTGCGCGGCTGCATAGGGTACATCGAGGGGCGAGTGCCCGTCTTCGAGGGCATCATCGAGAATGCCGTCAACGCCGCCACGAGAGACCCGCGCTTCCCGCCCATGAGCGCCGATGAGATCGACAAGACCGACATCGAGATATCCGTGATGACGCCCCTGCGGCTCATAGACGACCCCAGCATCGTCACGCCGGGCAGGCACGGCCTGTACATCCGCAAAGGCTTCAACAGCGGGCTGCTGCTGCCGCAGGTGGCGGTGGAGTGGGGGTGGGGGCGCGTGGAGTTCCTCGAGCAGACGTGCCGCAAGGCCGGCCTGCCACGCGACGCATGGAAAGAGGGCGCAGAGATCTACACCTTCGAGGCACAGGTCTTCGGAGAGCACGAGTGAGAGGGGCCGGAGGGGCGGAGAGGGCCGTAGGGATGAAGCGCGCGGGAAGAGGTCTCTCGCGCAGGGACGCCATAAAGGCGCTGGGGATGATCGGCGGCGGGCTCCTCGTAGGTACGGGCGCCTGGGCGAACGCGGCGGACAAGTCGGCCATCGTGGCAAAGGCGCACCGGCCCGGCATCCTCGCCGGCGGCTCGCCCGACCCCGAAGCCGTCAGAAGCGCCGTTGACGCGGCCGTGGCAAAGGCGGCCGGGACCGCCTCCCCCGCCGATGCATGGGCACAGATGTTCCGGCCTTCCGACACGGTCGGGATAAAGATCAACGCGCTGGGGCTGCCGCCCCTGCGAACAAGCCCGGCCGTCGTCGACGCGATCATCACCGGACTGGCCGGGGCGGGCGTAAGCCAAACCCGAATCATCGTCTGGGATATGTCGGAACTCCAGATGCGAAGGGCCGGCTACCGCGTAAGCACGCGGCCCGACGCCGTCCGCTTCATCGGCAACGACAGCCCGGGGGTCGGCTACGCCGACGAGACGTTCATGCATCGCTCCATCGAGAGCCGGCTCTCGCGCGTTGTCTCCGATATGTGCACGGCGCTTGTCAACGTGCCCGTGGTCAAGGACCACGACCTGGCGGGCGTGTCGGCCGGGATGAAGAACTGGTACGGGGCCGTCCATAACCCACAGGCATACCACGCCAGCGGCTGCGACCCTTACATCGCCGACCTTTCGGCCCTGCCGGCCATACGGCAGAAGCTGCGGCTGGTGGTCGCCGACGGCCTGACCGCGCAATGCCACGGCGGGCCGAACTACGTGGCCGAATACGCGTGGCCGGCCGAGATGATAATGGCATCTGCCGACCCGGTCGCCATCGACGCGGTCGCGCGGGGCATCATAGAGGGCGAGAGGGCGAGGCGGGGCTTGCCCACTCTCGAAGAGGCCGGGCGACCCGCGGAGTACATCCACACGGCCGCATCGCTCGGGCTGGGCACCGACGACGAGGCGGCCATAACGACAGTGGCGGTGTGACCAAGTGCAGCGACACAGCAGGCGCGAGTTCCTCGGAGCGGCCGGGGCGGCTGCGGCCGCCGCCGCAAGCAGCCTCCGGGCCGCAGAGGCCCCAAAGGGCTGGACCGCACAGAAGGCGCGGCACTGGTCGGCCCTGCCCGACGGGCGCGTCATCTGCGAACTCTGCCCCAACGGGTGCCGCATCGACGACGGCGGTCGCGGCGACTGCCGAGTGCGCGAGAACCGCAAAGGAGAGCTCCAAACCCTCGTCCACTCGCGCGCATGCTCCCTCCACGTCGACCCCATCGAGAAGAAGCCGATGTTCCACTACATGCCCGGGAGCGTGGCCCTCTCCGTCGCCACGCCCGGGTGCAACTTCACCTGCCGGTTCTGCCAGAACTGGCAGATATCGCAATTCCCACCCGAGCGCGTCGAGTGCACGCACGTAACGCCCGATGACCTAGTGAAGGCCGCCAAGGCCCAGGGCGCACCCACCATCGCCTACACCTACTCCGAGCCCGTCGTCTTCTACGAGTATATGTACGACACGGCCAAGGCCGGGCGGAAGGCCGGCGTGGGCTCGGTCATGATAAGCAACGGGTTCATAGAGAAACAGCCGCTCAGCGAACTCTGCGAGCACCTCACGGGCGTCAAGGTGGACCTCAAGGCCTTCACCGAGGACTTCTACCGCAAGACGTGCAGCGGGAGGCTGCAGCCCGTACTCGACTCGCTCCAGACGCTGCGGAAGCTGGGCATGTGGACCGAGATCGTAGTCCTGCTCGTGCCGACGCTCAATGACTCGGAGGACGAGACTCGCCAAATGTGCAAGTGGGTCGTTGAGAACCTGGGGCCGGACGTGCCAATGCACTTCTCGCGCTTCCACCCCACGTATATGCTGAAAGAGCTGCCGCCGACGCCCGTCGAGACGGTCGTGCGGGCGAGAGAGATCGCCTCCGCCGAGGGCGTCCACTTCGCCTATGTGGGGAACGTGTCGCCCCACAAATACGAGAACACATACTGCCCCGGCTGCGGGCGGGTGCTGATACGCAGGATAGGCTATGTGGTGAGGGAGAACGCGCTGGCGGACGGGCGCTGCCCCGACTGCCAGACCGCGATACCGGGCGTCTGGAAGAACCCCGCCTCCTCCTAAGGCTCCCAGAAGGCGTAGAGCTGCTCGGCGAGCCCTCCCCAATCGGCTTCCGTTGCGTCGAGTACGAGGGAAGGCAGACGGGAGCGCTCGGCCAACTGCAGAAAGCCCACCTGCTGCTCGGCGTAGTGTGCGACTATCTCCTCCTCCGTGCCGAACTGCGAGATGTAGGCCCGCCAGCCCTCCCCACGCGCGCGGAGTATGCGCTGTGGCATGACGCTCTCGTCCATGACGAGGACGGCCAGCCGCGTGCCCACCGCACCGAGACGCTCGTCCACGGCGTCGACATCCGCCCAACCTACGTGGGGGTAGTGCAGGACGTGGGTGAGGTGGAAGCGGTCGAGGACAAAGGCGAGCTCGTGGCTCTCCACACCGCAGCGCCAGGCGCCGGAGGCGAGAAGCTGATGCTGCGCATCCAGCATGCTGAGTGTGTGCTGGAGAAGGGCGACGTTGTCCGCGGCGGTTATCGTGCCGGCGTGCTCGCGCGACTCGACGGCACGCTGAGTGATGTGCTCGCCGAGTACCATCAGCGACACGGAGGGCCGACGCGCCAGCGCCCCCGAGGACAGCACGGCGCGGATGACGGACGACTTGCCTACGCAGGGCACCCCTTCGAGCACCAAGCCTCGCAGATGTCGAACGGCTGTTTCGTGGATCACACGGACCTCCAGCATTCGAGGCGGCGATTCTACCACACGAAGGGCCCCGTGACACTGTTCGGATGTCTGCCGATGAGTCTCGCGGCAGGGAGTTCTAGTCGTTTCCCCGGCACGGAACCGTGCACACGCCAGCATCTGCACGCCGCGGCCAGCCCGGTTCCATAAACCACAAGTCGTGTCCGTGTGTTCAACATGGAGGGCAGTCGTTGACACAGACCACCGGCATCAGCACGACCCGGGCTCACTTGAACCACAATGCCGTTGCCGTGTCTCCGCCGGGGGGGCGTCGTCCACTCGCAGGTCGGTGGCATCGGGCGCCACGCGCAGGGCCCATTCTCATGAACCACAATGCCTCCGCCGTTCGTCGCAGGAACTGCGACCGGCAGCGGCACTGCCGGGTTGCCCGCCCCCTTCCCCCGTGCTAACATGCACCCGCCAACAACCCAAGGAGGCTGAAGATGCGCAAGACTCTGTGCTACATGGCGATAGCGGTAATGGCGGCCACAGTTGCGGCAGCCGGCCAGCACCCATGGTCGGGCTCGGTCGCCGACGCGGCGGACCTGTGGAGCCTGGCCATCCTGGACGACGCCTGCGTCGTGAAGCAGGTATCCAGCTACGACCGCACCGGCGGCAACGACGACGGGTTCTCGGGCAAGTATTCGTACCTCTACATCGACGACCAGGGGCGGCAAGTCGTCTTCGACGAGGGGGGGCCCGGCTGCATCTATCGCATATGGTCGGCGTACCCGCCGGGCGGCGGCACCAAGATGCTCGTCTACGTCGACGGGAAGCTGCAGATCGAGTCCGACGCGCGCGCCTTCTTCCAGGACACCTACGCCCCCTTCATGTCGCCGGTGACCGGCCTCTCCTCGGGCGGCTGGTACAGCTACTTCCCCATCCCATACGCCAAGTCGTGCAAGATAGTCATGGACGGGCCCGAGGGCACGAAGTTCTGGCAGGTCCAGTACGCGACATTCACGGACGGCCGCCGCGTCCGCTCGTTCACTCGCGAGCTGCCTCACAGTGAGAAACTGGCCGCCGCCGAGGTCTACGAGGCCTGGCGCAACCCGACGGGCCCGTCCCCCTCGCTTCCCGCCGACGCCGAGATGCAGCGGAAGAGCGTCACGATCCACCCGGGGCGCACGACCACGCTCTTTGCGGCCCGAGG
>Ga0272441_10008363_pt1 | contig 16400 bp, 18 predicted proteins | sample SSMProp6N_FD_193582 | JGI IMG/M metagenome (GOLD analysis project Ga0272441, IMG submission 193582) | Marine sediment archaeal communities from Little Sippewissett salt marsh, Falmouth, MA, United States - SSM-Prop-6N | ecosystem: Environmental > Aquatic > Marine > Wetlands > Sediment ... | reverse complement strand
TCCTTTTGCATTCTTTTCTTTTTTACAATCTCTGTTTCTATGAATTTTTCTTCTTCTACCCTTAGTCTTCTTAGTCGTTTTCTGCTCCTTTCGTCTTCGTCTAAAGGATATTTTCCATCTTTCATTTGTCATGCCTCAACATTATTTATTAAATATCTTTAAATAGCATTCATTACAGAGCTGTCTATCTTTACAATTTTTATAATCCTTAAGAGTATTACCGCATTTATCGCAGGTAATCTCATCTATTTCTTCATTAACTTTTTTTCCAAAAATCTTAAAAAAGCCCATTTTTCCTTAAACTCCACAGTTGGTTACATATATATTTCATTTATTTCACCTCTTTTCTTATTATTTATGTAAAAATTCGTCATATAAACTATTTGTCTGCTGTATGGTCTTTCTTCTTCTTTCGCGAGTTTTTTGATTAGCGCATTTTCTTCTTTTGATAAAGATATATTCATTCGTATTCTTTTTACCATATGTTTACACAAATATGTAATAAACTTGCGTCTTTATATGCATTTGTGCATAAGTTTATATACTGCCTACTGCATACTACTACCATCCGACAAGTTTCGGAAAAGGATAAGTGAAAACAATGGAAAGTAAAGAATTTAAGAATGCAGACATCTTCGCTCAAGACGAAAAAATTGGAGAAGTCAAGGAAATAAGTATAGACCCAGAAAATTGGGAGATTACCCATCTTGACGTCGAATTGACCAAAGATGCAGCCGAATCTGTGCTTGGAGCAAAGAAACGTGGAGTACATAACATGCTAGCTATTTCAGCCTTAAAGAAAGGCGGGGCTCGCTGGACAGAAAGAGGACTTAACATAAAAGTCTCAAAAGCACAACTTCATATGTACTTAAAACCAGTAGAAGAGGCATAGTAACTCATTAGTAAATATTTAGATAGATGCCTTGTGCACTATTGTGCACAATCATCCATTCTAAATAAATAAAAGATTAAAAGAATTTGAGGGATAAATCTTCTATCTTTTAATGTTGTTGAAACGAAATCGGTGTAAAAAACTTAACAGGGACATTAATAATAATTATATTAAATGACAAATAAACTAATTTATAAAAATTTAAATAAGGGGAATAAAAATATGCAAAAAATTGAATTATTTAATGAAAAAACAGGAGTTGTGGTAAGAACAATTCGATTCCGTAACTCTGTATCATTTTCTGAATTTTTAAAAGCTTTCAGAGAAATGAGATACCCAGGTTATAATTGGCGGTATAGTACTAAAGGGAAAAAGAAGAATAAAAGCGTAGTTTGAGGCAATCTTAAAAAACCAATTTTATATATCTTAATTTTCGTTAATAAAATCCTTTCTAATGTTTAATAATTATGATGGACCTAGTAGGATAGGCCTGTTTTACAGGAGAAACATTGCATTTATTAAATATATTTTTTTATCACTTTAAAGAATTAACTTTGTGTTTCAGTTACGCCTCTAACCCAGACTTCCCAGTTATTAACATAATCCTTAACAAATGTTTCCATCTCACTGATTATGACACCTGTTTCTATTGCGGAGAAACCTTCCTGGTCATCAATATTGGTATGTACACCAAAGAAATCATATCCATCTCTGTTTTCAGGCCATACTCGTGCATAAACCCACGTATTTGTTTTACCAGTGTCCGGGTCGACTTTTCCAGCAATACAATCTCCTGATTTTATAGTGCTGAGAAATCCTTTAATATCTGGATTTCCACCAAGATGATATATATAACCCTCATTGATAGGGTATGAGCTTTTAGAGCAGTAGGATTTCCCCTGGTCTCTATAATCACAATGCCATGCATAGTTTTTTGGCATGTTCCCTTTAAAATCAAACTTTATTTCATAATATTGAACATATGAAACAGGTTTCCAATATGCAGAGACTCCGACATCATACTCGGTTGAATCGGATAGTTCGGATCTTGGTCTACTGTGGCTATAATAATAAATATCAGCTTTAAACCAGTACTGAGCAGAATTATTATTATCATCAGTATCATCACTATCATCTCCATTGTTGTTTTTACTAGCGGGTACAGCTGCTCCACATCCCATCTTTGTGAAATGAGATACACTAGCAACAGCCCAATGCATAGCCTTATTAGCAAAACTATCCTCGATTATTTCCCAAGTATTTTCATTTAAAACATAAACCTTGATGTCAGATTCCTCAACACCAGTTGGTAGATTATTTTCATCGTAACGAATAATTACATCAATAGGATTTTTAAACATGGTACCATCTGGTCCAAAATCAAAACATGAGAGCATAATGATATTAGGGTCTTCAACGGGTTCGCTTATCGTTTCAATTGTAATATCAACAGGTTCAGTTACTGATCCATGCTTTACATTTACTTTTACTTGGTCATCAAAAAGGGAGAAATCTCCACCATTTTCATCAACTGAAAAACCATCTTTAAGACCAATATCTAAATTATTTAAATTATTATTATGTTCTGTATTCATATTGTTATCCTTAGTTTTAGTACTTTCTTGTCCGTAACAACCACATAAGGTCAATGTTGTTAGAACAATTATGACTGCTATCGCTACTGTCTTCTTTTTCATATAAAAAATCCCCATGTTTAATCTCATTGAATAAAACTTCATATATAAATCTATCCATAAACTCCTGGAGAATACCTGTTTAAAATGTATATTTTTGCTTGGAGAATTGCTATATTTTTTTGAAAATTTTAGACGGACCTGGCGGGATTCGAACCTATTTTTCTTGAAGAGCACAATATATGAGATTAAAATATATTATTATCACAATTAATACTTTCAATGACCTTTAATAATAGTTTATAAGAGATAAGAGCAATTTTTAATTGGCAGTTATGGAAAAATATATAAATCATGTAAGATATATCTTACCATGTGATATTATGGATGTCGCAATAACAAAGATGAGTTCAAAAGGTCAAATAGTAATTCCAAGTAATTTAAGGAAGGGTATTTCGGTTGGAGACGAATTTATCATAATAAAAGAAAAAAACAAGTTTATTTTAAAAAAAATCGTTGATCTAGCGAAAGATCTCAGACATGAAATAGAATTTGCTCAAAGGGTTGAAAAAGCATGGGATTCCTATGAAAAAGGGAAATTCAAATCCAAATCTGCTAAAGAATTCTTAGAGGAACTTGATAAATGCTGAAGGTTGAATATTCAGATGAGCTGTTAAAAACAATATCAAAAATTAAGGATGCGTCCCTAAAGCAAAAAGTTAAAAAACAAATTAAAAAAATAATTGAACAACCCCCAATAGGAAAACCAATGAAATATGCAAGAAAAGGTAGTAGAGAATTATATATTGGATCGTATCGTTTGGCTTATTCATATAAAAAAGACAAAAATAAACTGATTTTCCTGGAATTATACCATAAAGATGAGCAATAATTTACCCTTACATTATAGAATAAAAAGAAATATTTATAAATATGTAAGGGTAATGTATTATTATGGTCTCAATAAAGAAAAAAAAGATCTCAAACAAAGTCTATCATTATCTTCAACACACGTACAGAGCCAATGGAAAGGTCCATTATAAAGAAAAATACATAGGTGAGAAAATTCCAAAAAATATTGAAAAAAAGAAAAAAGATTTTCTAACAGAGATATACCAAGAGCAATGGTACAGTAAGTTTGATAAAATCAAAGATAATTTTAACAAAAATATTAAAAAAATGCCAAAAAAAATAGAAGAAAAAGAACTTGAAACTTTTGCAGTAAAGTTTACTTATAACACTAACAAAATTGAAGGGTCAACTCTTACTCATCTGGAAACTGCACTCCTTTTAGAAAAAGGAATATCTCCCTCAAACAGACCTATGGAAGATATTAAAGAAGCAGAGCAACACAAAGAAGTTTTTTATGATATGATTGAGTACGATAAAGATATCAATATTTCAACCTTGATTAATTGGCATAAAAAATTATTTCAATTTACAAAAAAAGATGTTGCAGGCAAAATTAGAACATATCCGGTTTATATAAGTGGTAGCAGACATATACCACCATCGTCTGCTGAACTTGATCTACTAATAATGGAGTTTTTTGATTGGTATAATATGAACAAAAATAAAATGCATCCAGTACAATTAGCAGTGCTTGTTCATTTTAGATTTGTATCAATTCATCCTTTTGGCGATGGAAACGGAAGGATAACTCGATTGTTCATGAATTATGTTTTAAATAAAAGTGGATATCCAATGCTTATAATTGAGTATAAAAATAGAAAAAGTTACTATAACGCAATAGAGGTGAGTAATGTTAAAAATGATGAAAATATTTTTACTCTTTGGTTTTTTAAAAGATATGTTAAGGAATATGAACAATATCTCTAATAATTTACCCTTACATTTTTAGAAAAATTAAAATTATTAGTAATTTGTAAGGGTAAAATAATATTTGACGGACCTGCCGGGATTCGAACCCGGGATCTATAGCTTAGGAGGCTATCGCCCTATCCAGTCTAGGCTACAGGCCCATATTTACTCAAATTTGGAAAACAAAAACATATATTACTTTTTTCATATTCAAAACTAACTAATAAAAAAAAAGAAAAAAGTTATTAGGATTTACAATTTTTTTTTTTAGACCAGATTTGTGTCAAGGTTTAATATGTCTAATATTTGTTGTATTATATGTTGTATTAGTGATACTAATCTATCAAGGAATTTCTGGATAAAATTGGTATTTTCTTGTGGAATTGATATATCAAATGTACAAATGCCACTTTCAGCGTTGTATTGATTCTTTGCTTTTACCCAAATATTATAGCTTCCTTCTGATTCATATACATGGAAAAATTCAACTGGTTCTCCTGATTCATATTCATCATCATATTCTGTTACTTCTCCATCGCCCCATTGGATATAATAGGATATATCATTTCCTTCATCATATGATACAACTGTTAATTTATATTCTTGACCCATGGTTCCTTGTTTGTCACCTGAAACATATGGGATTGTAGGAGGGGTTTTAGGTGTTATTCTTATTTCTTGTTCATCTATTTTTGTATTACCCGCTTGGTCTTCTGCCATATAATAAAGTGTAAATATTCCATAAAAATCATTAATAATAGTTGATCCTGTAAATTCAATCCAGTCATAAGTACCATATCTATAATAAAATGCTTTTATCCCTGAAAGTTGATCGTCTCCAGTAATTTCTTTTATTGTAACTTCATTTGCATAACATCCATCTTCAATTATTCCATTTAAAGTAACATCAACTGTTGGAGATGTTTTATCAATTCCAAATATATCAGTTACAGGTGTTTCCTCATTATTAAAAAAGTCAACTGAATATGCTTTAACAGTATGCATTCCTTCGCCAGAAACTGGGATAAATCTTTGATCTAATTCTATATATCTAGTCCAGCTGCCTTCATCAACTTGATAATATGTGTTTATCACCTTTGTCCAATCAGTTGCAGAGAAAGATATGCGCTGTGTATCCTTATACCAGTCTTGCTGTGTTGATCCATATCCATGAAGGATCTCTGTTACCGGTGGAACTGTTTTATCGATTTTAATCTCCCTTGTTGCACTGGATGTACCCCCATCGTTATCAGTTAAGGTGAGGCGTACCTCATATGTTTTATCAGCTTGAGGAAAAGTATGGTATAGATACTGCTCATTTGATGTTGTACCATCATCAAAATCCCAAAGATAGGATACAATACTACCATCCGGGTCATATGAAAACCTGGAATCGAAATGTACCTCAAGATCATTTTTTGGATCATCAGGGTCAGGATATTGATCTGGTTTTATCTTTACCACTGCAGGCCAGTTCTGTTTCACCTCAATTATCCTAGTTCGACTGTTATGTAGACCCCATTCATTCCAGACATCTAAAGTCACCTCATAGCTTCCTTTTTGATCATATATCCATGTTGGATTTTTTTTATCTGAATCTATTATTCCATCTCCATTTAAATCCCATTGTCTAAGTACAACATCTCCATCTGAAATATCAGAAAACTCAATTTCATCATAAGGATGTGGATATTTAGATTCATAATTAAAATCAGAAAAAATAGCCATATCAAAATCTATGGGTCCAGGTCCTTGTTCTTCTTCTGGCCATTCCTCTGCAAGTATCCAGTCACATTCAGAGACACCTAAATTTAGACAACCATAGGCGAGATTACAAAACCCGCCATATCCTTGACTGGTTCCATGACTATTTTTAAGTATCCAATAACCTCCACCATTAATATTGATATCATCAACCCATCCTACACATAATATTAGATGATTAGTATATCCTGAATCATCATTTTCATATACATCATTTGGACTATGATTGTTTTCTACAAAATTCTGGATTCCATTAGACCAATACATAGAAACCGCTATTGGCCCATAATCCATTAAATATGTTTTTAAAATATCCCAATCATTTGGGTTATTCTCAGAAATTGCAAATGAACCCCAGCTAGCTATCTGCCAGAGTTTATCATCAGGATCAAGAATTGGTTCTGTATGAAAATCCCAGTCACTACATTTATTACTACATGGGACTGTATCAATTGCCTGATATGGCATGCAGGATTCAACTGGAACACCATTAACACCATTACCCGGTGAATCTGTGCTAACAATATTTTGTAGCATGGTAGAACCCCATCCTCCACCACAACCATTGCATCCTGAATTTATACAAGAAAGACCATATTGTTCAGATAGATCAATATTGGTATTTGGATTTCCAGATTTAATATTAATAGAGGCCTCAAAAGCACCCCATACTGCAAAGATATAGCAGCTGCCACAATAAACAGGATATGCTTGATCTTTAACTGGTGTAACCCAGTTACCACCATAGTTTGCCCAGTTGAATTGACTTGGTATTGTATCAAAACTCCTTGTAGGCTCCGGGTCTGTATCTATCAGATTTAAAATTTCATCAGATCTAGGTGGAATATTTGCCATACCATAAGATGTGCTATCTTCTCCACAGACATTACATTTTTCCATATCGGTCTCATTTTTTAACGTCCCTACAACAGTTATTGAACTAACCAGTAAGACCAGCATTACAAAAATAGCAATTATTTTCCTCATTTTATCTTCCCCCATTATTAATAAAACTTAGTAATTATTATATCTTATGTTTATATAAACTAAACGGCCAACAAATGAAATAACTTTTAAAAATGGTTGTCTGTAAAACATTTTCTATAAAAAACAGCTATAAAAATAACAGATTTCACAAATCTAGAAGAATCAAACCCAGGATATATATCTTAGGAGGCTATCGCCCTATACAGCCTAAGCTACGAGCTCAATAAGAATTTGATAAAGAAAGATTTTTTTTAAATCTTTACTTGCATCAAAAGGATTTTATTGTTTTTTTTCAATTGATATTTTTTATTGTTTCTCATAGGTGCTAACAGTACTATCTCTATTGATAACTAAATCATCTCCATTGAAATGATAGCTATCCATTGAATACCAATCACTGATTTCATGACCATTAGTTCCCCAGCTTAGCTGACCATCTTTAGCCTGCCAAGTACCTTCATATCTGACGATAGTATAATCATAATCATATGCTGAATTAAAAGTACCATCTTCATGGAAATTTACCCAACTATTATTGTAAGTCCAATTTCCAATTAACCTTGGGTCATGATTACCAGAATAATCATTTGAGCCATCGTCAGGATTAGTATCACCTGCGTCTTGATTGTTATTACCATCATTGTTTTCTGTGCAGCCTGCTAAAATCAACAAAGATAACAAAATCAACCCTATAAAAAATATTTTTAATAAATCAAACCTTTTATTCATTATTATTCTGCCTCCTTCAAATAACAATTTTTTTTTTGGATAAATACAAAAACCTATTAATAAATTATACTAAAAAAATTTAAACCAAACTAGCAAAAACCCAAAACCATGATACATAGATTTGTAGAATATTATATTACCCGGTCTAGATTATAGAACGAGCAATATCTTATTTTTCTTTTAAATTTAGATGAGATAATCATTATTAAAAACATTCCAAAAAATTCCATGGTTTTAAATCATTAATTCTTCGTATACTTTATCAACAGATTTTATAACAACTTTCCAATCAAAATTTTCCTTTACTTTTTTATAACCATTTTCACCAAGGCTAGGATTATCCCATGCTAATAAAAATTTTTTTTCTAAATCATCAATATTATCAGGTTCAAACAAAAAACCATCTTTACCATCAGATATTATCTCCTTAGAACCAGCATTATTAGCACCAACAACTACTTTTTTTAAGGCCATAGCCTCTAAAATAACGATTCCAAAAGTCTCATTTCTACTTGTGAGAACCATTACTTTTGAAGCAGCAAAAGCATCAATAAGATCCTGATATGGGATTTGTCCTAAACATAAAATATTCTTTGGAATTTTTAAATCTAAAACTCTTTCAACATTTGTTTTTGAAACATTTTTTCCTTTCATTATAAACAATTTATCAGGGTTTCTTTTAGCAAGTTTAATAAGAAGAATAGGTCGTTTATAATGTCTGAGATCACCACCAAATAATACAAAATCATCATTTATCTTATATTTTTCACGAAATCTTTTTTCATCACCTTTTTCACATATTTTTAAATCTGTAGCATTTGGTATATATATTGAGTCTACCCCTAATTTTTGAAGTGTTTTTTGCTGCCACTTTGATACAGAAATTACAATGTTTGAACTATTACAACTCTTGATTAATAATTTATTTAACCATTTTGCATAATCCCATTTCTTCTTAGTTTTAAAATCCTCTTTTTTATAGACCTGATGAACAGTATGAATATATTTTTCATCATTTCTTTTTTTATAAATTTCTGGCCACCATGGATGTCCATGGAGATGAATTATATCATTTTTTTTTGGTAAAATAAATTTACTTAATAATAAGCCATAAGGATCTGTGTTTTCATATTTTTTTTCTCTGATGAAATAATTGATTTGACTTATCTTTCTAATATTTGTTCTAACTGATAATGGATGGAATATTGGAAACATGGATAAATTATGTTTTGAATGTTTTATGATATTTTCAATATGATAGGATACACCACCAACTCGGCCTTTTGGCCCAATTCCTATCTTGATATTTTTATTCATATTTATTATATAAATATATGATATTATATAAAAATGTGTTGTAAATGCTATATTTATTTAGGATTCAAAATTTTATAACTATTAAATTATAAAATTTGTTTTCATTTTCATTTATTTTGTATTTCTTAATTTTTTGTTTGTTAAAAACCAAAAAAATATTATTGAAAAATAATATTAAAAATATAAAACTTATATTTTTCAATAAACCTAAATACTACAATTTTTATTACCAGGCTGGAGAGAAAAATTTAACTTAGAGTGGCTGAGGTTCATTTAATGAAAGGTTACTATACAGGAGAGATAATACTTTATTTACAAAGTATATATTCAAAATTATCAGGTAGTAAATCCTGGGCAAAAAAAATGGATGAAAACCTTGAAAAATATGAACTAATCAGAGAAGGCTGGTAAAAAAGACTATTGTCTCTTTTTCTTTTGTTTTTTTGGTAATAGATATCTAACTGCTACATTCCAATCTGGGTAAAAAATTGAATTTGAGTTAACATATTCTAAAACATTAAATCTCATTTTATAAAGAATTGTTAAAACCTCAATAGTATTGACCCAGCAGTGTTCTTTTGTAACTTTTTTAAAATCTAATTCTAAATTTAGATATTTTCGTGTTAGATAATTATTATAAACATGTTGAAACAAACTATGCTGAAGCCAGAAACGAGGATTTATCTCAATTATCTTAAAATTTTTTGAATTTTTTATTTTTATGAATTCCATTTCAAAAGGACCATTGTAATTTAATTCATTTAAAATATCCTCAGTTATTTTCAGAATTTTATCTGGTGCCCTGCAGAACTCAACAGCAAGAGCAGTACCGGAATGCATACGATAAAGTGGTCTTGTTGTGAAATATTTTTTAAAAGAATTATCATGCCAACCACTAATTGAGATATTGTTCTTAGGTCTTGTATCTAAAAGCTCCTGATAGCTGTAATCAGATTTGTCAATAGCTCTCTTTTTAAAAAGAGCAAGAGATCTTTTCAGATCTTCTTCTGATTTAATAACAATTCCACGGGGAACCTCTCTAGTACCCTTCCAGGATAATCTTGGACGAATGAAAAAAGAAGAACCAAATATCTCAAAAGGATCATTCGTATTACTTGAAATAGTTTTAGGTGTATCAATTAAACCTTTTTCTTCTATAAATTCATAAAACTTAAGTTTATCACATACAACATCAAGTTTTTTACCAACACCAAGCTTGTAAACTAGGTTTTTAGGAGGATTTTTACCATATTTATTATAAAACTGATAATGAAATCTCTCATTTGTAAAAAAAACATAATTAATGTTATCTGTTAGAGGATAATTTTTCTCAATCCACTCAGGGAGTCTTAAATAATCTTTTTTATAAAGATGAATAGTCCTGCAGAGTTTTGGATAATACTCAGGGATATATTTTCTCTTAACGCCTGTAGAAATACATATGATATTTCCTTTAAAACCAATGTTTCTAAGACTTTTTACAAGGCCTAGAGCATTAATATGAGCACTGCAGATAATCGCGTTTTTATTCATAAGTCACCCCCTGATTTATTTGATTCTTCATCTATTAAATATTTTTTAAGCAATGCTAGTTCTTTTGAACTGACCTTTTTTGTCTTTGAGATATTGAATTCTTTTGGGTAATCATCATTTCTAAATTGAATTTTATAACCTGTTTTCTTCTTATACCATGATATAAAATTTTTTAAAAATTCTTCTGGCTTTTTACAAAAATCCTCATATTTTACATCAAAGAATCTGTCTGACCCAATTGTTTTACTATCTTCTGTTATCTTGTTTTCAACAGTTAAAACATAAGCACATACCTGTTTTATATAATCAGAATCCCTATATTTTCTATATGATTTTGGAACACGAGAGATACTTCTATATGGGTCATCAAAGATTTCACGACGTCCTTTTAATACTGATTGAGCAGTCTGTAGATGATCCCTATGAACCCTTATGAAAAGAGCATTTGGAAATAAAGAATTTAATTTTAAAATATTGACACCATGACCCTGCCATTTATTTATAAAAGGACCTTTGAAGATTTTTTCAAGTGATGTGATTATACCAATTATTTCTCTTCTTTGATCTTCACTTATTACTATATCGATTGTCTCCATTTTTCTCTTTGGAAACCATCTTTTCCAAATTTTATATCCCTGATTAGGGCCCTTAAAACCTTTTGTTTTACCATATTTACTATGAAAATCATTTGGTAGTTTTTTTGAATTAAAAAAATAAAAAATTTTTGTAATAATTACTGGACTTATTGGTAATTTACAAGAAATATTTGGTATATATGATAATTTAAGAGAATATGTAAGATACTGATATATTAGTGTTGAACCGGTTCTTGCAGGTGCTATAATAAAAATAGGAGAATATCTTGTTTTATCCTTACTTTTAATAATAAATTTTTCAAGAACATGACCGATTTTCATTAATATTTGTTTTATATTCACTCTTCTTTCACCAAATTTTTTTCTTTATAAAAATCAAAAATATTTTCAGCAGATGTCATCCAGGCGTTTTTCTTCTTACAATATTTAAGGATCTCATCGTAAAGTTTTAGGTTATCATCTGATAATTTGTTGTTATGAAATAAAAATGTTATAACTCCATTAAAACCTTCAACAGTATCAACAAGTTTTTTTGAAAGATCTAAAGAGTTCTCATAATCAAGAAGCATATATCTGTCAATTGTTGAATCCATAAACACGAGAGGGATTTCAAAAATATCAATATAAGAATCAGTGTTTAGATTAAAAGGTTTAAAAGGATGACACATACCATTTCTAAAACCAACACAATCTGGATAACCAAAACTAGTATCATATTTGAAACCAGATTTACTAAGTATCTCCCAGGTACCTGGTGTATTAAAACGTAAATAATGACTTCTATAACCAATGACTTGTTTTTTAATTATTTTTTCAAGCATACTTTTTTCTTTTTTTAGTCTTTCAAGATTATTAAAAGCACTATGCCCACCATGAAGACCCACCTCAAAACCACGGTCAATAATTTTTTTCATAGAATCCTTTATCTCAGATAAATGATAATTAAAATCAAGGTCCCTTCGATTAAGGCTTAGAAAATAGAAACTAGATTTAGCATCATATTTTTCTTCAAGATCCATAATTCTTTCAAGGCTAAGACCTTCAACTAGGTCCTTATTTGACGTACTATAAAGAATCTTTAAAGACTTTTTAAAATCAAGATTTCTAGCACTCTCAATAATCTCTTTAAGCCTAATATTTCTATAAAATAATATATCAACATCATGAGTGAGACAAACAGCGAATTTTTTACCACCGGGATATTTTATCTTAAAGCCATTTTTTATCAGAAATTCAGATAGTTTTGGATAAAAAGGATTATTATATTTTGAGAAATGATAGGTAAATCTATCATATTTATCAATAAAAACTGGGTTATATTCTTCTTTTTTTGTAAAAAGATCCCATAGTTCCTTGTTTTTTCTAAACACTTTCATAACTAAGATTCACCCCCAATATCTGTTAGATCAGAAGATACCTTACTAGCTCTTGCCTTCCATGTATGATCATTAATTATTTTTCTTATGTTTTCTTGTTTATCATTGATTAAACCTGGTTTTTTAATAATTTTTTCAAGTAGTTTTTCAAAATCAGAATTATTATAAGAAATAGACCACCCGACATCATATCTTTTGATAAAAGCTGAAACAGAAGTATCATTTGTACAAATAACTGGTTTATAATGCCCAAGATATTCAAAAAGTTTCAAAGGCATTGCAAAATCCCAGTAGACATGTTTTTTAATAAAAATAATTCCAATATCTGTTTTATCATAAATTTTTTCTAAACCATCATCTTTTAGATGAAAAATCTCTATGTTATCATTAAGATATGACCTGTATTTTTCCTTCTTTTTTTCCCATTCAGATTTCCTACAACAAATAAATAAATGAATATGGGGGTTTTTTGATGCAGATTTCATCAATGGATCTATGTTATAATGTGTTCCAAGACCACCAACATATAAAAGATTGATTTTATCAGATACAACTGATTTTTTATAATCATATTTTTCACAACCCGGTGGTAAATCTTTGATCTCTGGTAGATTATAATCTAGATAATCTTTCATATTAAGGCTTGGTAGATAAAGAATATCAACATATTTATTGTAACAAACTAGATCAAATCGATATAAAAACTTGTAATAATATTTCTTAAGACTATGTTTCATTACCTTGAAATCTGAAAACCTCCAGTATATATCACGATAAAAAAGACCTATTGGAATAGATTTTTTATGACAAAATGAAAAAAATCTAAAATCAATAAAAGGAAATTTTATTGCATCCTTGTTACTATTTGCAATTATCGTTGGAAAAGTAGAACTCTCAGAATATAAGAAATCATATCTGACACCATTTTTTATGTTGTTTTTAATTTGTCTAATTTTTTCTTTTCTAGTTTTTGCGTTACCAACAATTTTTTCAACATTATAACCAATTTTTTCAAAAGCATCAATCATTTTAAGAGGCCGGATCTGGCTAGCAGATGCCCTATCTACTCTAATCTCCCAGGGGATATGAAATATCATCGAATGCTTTGCATCATTATTATTAATCATTTTTTATCCAACATTCTTCTAATAACTTTGACAAGTCTTTTTTCTCTTTTTTCAAGGGAAAAATTCTCAACAATCATCTTATGACATTTCTCATAGTCTTTTTTTGTAGATTTTATAGCTTTTCCTACTGCATCAGCTGTCTGTTTTTCATCACCATATGAAACATAAAAACCACAATCACCAACAAACTCTGGAATACCAGTCCTATCACTAGTTACAACAGGAATACATCCGCATAACATCCCTTCAGCAGCAGAAAGCCCAAAAGCCTCATAAAAAGATAATAGACATACTACTTTTGCATTCTGATAATACCATAGGAGTTTTTCAGAAGAAACCCTGCCAGGAAACTCAACATTTTTTGATGCAATAGATCTTAGTTTTTCAACAGAATCACCATAATGTTTACCTATTACAACAAAACGAATATCTGGTAGATATTTTGCTGCTTTTACAAAAGTAATAATCCCTTTTCTTTTTAGATTACTTTCTTTAAGGCCACCAACTAGTACAACTAGGTCTTTTTGCTTATCAAACTTAGGTGGATATTTTTTTACATCAACACCATTATAGACAACCCTGTAATTTTTTGGTTTAACCTTATCAAGAAGCTCATTTTTTGTAAAATTAGAAACAGGAAGAATCATATCAGCATTTTTAAGAGCATATTTAGTTAGTTTTATCTTGTAACCCTTGATTATAAACTGGCCATAGTTAATTTCTGGTGCGTACCCAACATCACCACCACCAGCGATAATAATTGATTTCTTTCTTAAAAGCCTGCAAAGAAAGATTACAAAACCAGAATAACTCCATGCAAACCAACAATATACAATATCAACTTTAGATATAATCATCATTATTTTAATTATCTTAATAATAAAATTCTTCTCAGAGTTCCAGTCAAAAACAGATAAATCAAAGTTTTTTTCAAGAAGATTTATATCATTTTTAACAAACGAAGCAAGAAAATTATGAACAAGTAAAACCTTAATTTCTTTATTTGATTTCTTCATACAGCCTCACCAGTTTTTTCTTTTGAATCCCCCAATTAAACTCTTTTAGAGCCATATCAAGTGCGTTTCTCCCAAGTTTTTCAGATAGATCCTTATTATTTTTTAGTTTTAAAATCGCTTTTTTTAATGATTCCTTGTCATAATCTGTTGTGATACCAACGTTGTATTTCTCTGTAAAAATACCGGGGTAAGTGTTTTTCGTACAAATTATTGGTCTTGCTGATACCATTGCTTCAAATTGTTTGTTAGCAAGAGCCCTACTACTATTTGGATCAGATGGATCAGTCATACATACAACAGCATCTGACTCAATTGTCATAGGTATTACTTTTTTCATAGGAACCTGTCCTATGAAATCAATGTTTGAAACCTCTAATGATTTATTTTTTATCATCTCAAAAAAATCAGGTTTTCCCTTACCACCAATTATTGCTTTAATATCAGAGATTTCCTTTACAACATCGATTAGTTCAACAATATACCTGCATCTTAGAAGAGCACCAATATAAAGAAGTGTGAATCTATCGTTATCAGTTGGTTTATATTTTTTCATCTGCAAGGGTTTACAGTTCATAACGATAGTTATTTTTTTATCAGTAATCCTTCTAAGATATTCTTTTAAAGGCTCATTTACAGTTATGATACTATCAACATTAACTATTATTTTTCTCTCAATTCTTCTGTAGTAATCTGACCAGGTTTTTGGAATGTCTTGTGCGACCATATCCGCCCAGAATTCATGAGCATCATATATGAGTGGTAGATCTGTTTTTTTCTTAAGTCTAACACCAAGAGGTAGTGTATCTAGATCATGGCAGTGAATAATATCATAATCATATTTCTTATGGAGATTTAATGCGTCTTTGTATCCTTTTTTCCACCATTGATGCATCCTAAAAATATCATATGGGAGTGTTTTCATAAAACGAGTATTAAGGCTTCTTACAACCTGGATTTTTTCTTTGACTTCTTGTTTTGGTATATCAAGGTTTTTTTTATTCCATGCAAGGATTGTTACTTGATGGCCTTTTTCTATCAAGGTTTTTGCTTCAGAATAGACTCTAAAGTCTAGAATAAATGGATTTGATAGTACCATCAGTATTTTCATCTGTTACATTCACCCTTGCATTTCTTTCATACAATATATTTCATGATATACTGTAACATGTTATTTTGTCTCAATGATTGTATTTAAAGATAACCCGTAAAAAAGTCAAAATGCAATTTTTTTATTCCAACAGATGAAAACTTTAAATAATGCTGATAAATCAGGGTAGATGATGGCAAAGAAACTAGTAGTTATTGGAATGGGATACGTAGGAATACCCGCAGCAGCACTTTTTGCCGATGTAGAAGGATTCAATGTAGTAGGAATACAAAGACGTTCAAAAAGATCAGGATGGAAAATAGACTATCTAAACGAAGGGAAAAACCCGATAGGTGGAGACGAACCAGGCCTATCAGAACTAATTGAACGAGTTGTAAAAAAAGGAACATTTAGAGTATCTGATGATTACTCAGAGATAAAAGATGCAGATATTGTATTAATTGATGTACAGACTCCGACAGATGAAAAAGGAATACCCCATTATGAATCATTAAAAGAAG
>Ga0272441_10008362_pt1 | contig 16402 bp, 15 predicted proteins | sample SSMProp6N_FD_193582 | JGI IMG/M metagenome (GOLD analysis project Ga0272441, IMG submission 193582) | Marine sediment archaeal communities from Little Sippewissett salt marsh, Falmouth, MA, United States - SSM-Prop-6N | ecosystem: Environmental > Aquatic > Marine > Wetlands > Sediment ... | reverse complement strand
GCAGCTTCCCGAATATCGACCGCAGCGAGCCCGTCGACAGCCACAGCGATCGGATGTTCTGTGGCGTGCAGCTTCAGTACGAGGGTTGGGAGCGGCACGTGCCGTTCGCGTACGTCTTGTGGAACAACGACCGGACGGATGAGCGACCCGAAACCTGGCTGCAGGAATACGACTATGACAGCTTCTATGCGGGTCTCGGGGCGCGCGGTTCGCTGGCGCACAATCTGAACTACTGGGTTGAGGGTGTGTTTGAGTCGGGACGCAGCTTCGGCGATCAAGCTTTTTCGCGGAAGGATCACATCGAGGCGTTCGGCTGGGACGTGGGCATTGAGAAACTGCTTGATGTGCCGACGCGCCCGCGGATCGTCGCCGAGTACATGTTCGCCAGCGGCGACAGCGACCGCCGATACAGCCCGACCAACGCCGCCGGTGGGAACCGGGGCGATCGAGAAGACACGAGCTTCGCCGGCTTCGGTTTCCGCGACACCGGTATCGCGCTAGCGCCGACGATGAGCAACCTGCACGTCTGGCGGCTGGGTGCTTCGCTGTCGCCGCTGGAGAAGTGGGAGCTGTTTCGCGACCTGGAAATTGGGGCGAACTGGTTCCTGTACAACAAGAATCGCCGGCGTGCCGCTATCAGCGATCCGTTAGCGGACAGCTTCTCCGGTCACGTCGGCTGGGAAATGGACTACTTCATTAACTGGCGACTCGCGTCCGACTTGTCGTGGACGATGCGCTGGGGCACGTTCTTCCCCGGGAGTGCCTACAGCGATCGCGACACGCGGCATTTCCTGTTCACGGGGCTGACGTGGAGTTTCTAGCCGTGGGTTCCAAGCGAAATCAATGCGGCGGCATGCGTGGCGGGACGCTTCGGGGACTGTCCGGGCGGGGCTTGATCGCGGCGGCCGGCCTGTGTGTCGCGTTGGGCGGGTGCCAGGTCGGTGGACGGCGGCTGGCCACGACGCAGCCCGTCGTTCCGCGTGAGAGCAGTGCCGAGCTCATCATGTACATCAGCGATCAGCCCTTTGTGACCGCCGAGCCGGTGTATCGCGCTCTCTATGCGCTCGCCCACGGCGTGGCGTTTGAGGGGGAGTTCGGCGAGCTGGCCGAGACGCTTCGCGCCGATGGCCTGATTGGCAAGAGCTGGGGCTATGCGGCGGATCGACTCCTCAATCGCGGCGCGATTGGCTTCATGGTGTGCCGGGCGTGCGAGATCCGCAGTGGCGTGAACTGGATGCTGACCGGGTTGGGTCGCTACGCCTGGCGTGAGCTGCAATACAAGCGGATCGCGGGCGGTGGTGGCGAGAGCGGCCTGATGAGCGGTGGGGAGTTTGTCGGCTTGTTGTCCCGCGCCGAGCAGTACCTCCAGCGGACGGGAAAGGGGGATGTCGAGAGCGTCGAACTGGAGCGGCCTGGCGGGTAGCGCGGGCTTGGGGGGCCTTTCAGCCCGGACAGGTCATTCGATGTTGACCGGGTATCGCGTGAGCACGAAGAAGATCCCGGCCGACACGGCCGCGGTAATCACCACAGCGTTCAGGAAAAACCCTTGCCAGGCCAGTCGTGAGCGGGTGTTGCGCCGCTGCCCCGCGCTGTTCAGACCCACGAAGAAGCCGACCGTCCCCGCCAGGAGTGCGACAAGCAGCCCCAGGCCGAGCGATGGGAGGTAGAACGATTGCGTGCTGTAGGCGACCCAGAAGTTCTGGCCGTCGAAGTTGCGGCACAGCAGCCAGAGCGCGAACAGTATGCCCAGAGTGCCCGCTGCCCCGAGAGCCACGCTTAGTTTTGCCTGTGCTTCGTACTTCCGTAGATCGAGCGCCACGTCACAACCCCTCAGCCTGTTACCTGTTTCTCAGCGCAAACATACGACCCCGGATTGGCGCCGGGGGCGGTTCCGGCGCCGCCTTGTCCATTCTATCGGTCTATTGTACCGTGGCGCACAGCGTTGCCCAGTGCGTGTGTTCGCCCCCAATCCTGGGCGTGACGAGCGGCGAGGCTCGCCGGGAGCGGTTTAATCGACATTTGAGGCGAACATGGCCCAGCAGACCTCCCCCTCGCGTCACCTCCGGCTTGGCGTACTGATCTCGGGTGGCGGTACGACGCTCGAGAACCTCATTGAGCGGATGGATGCCGGCCAATTGCGACGCGTCGAGATTGCGCTCGTCATCAGCTCGCGGAGCGCTGTTCGGGGGGTGGACATCGCCCGGGTCGCAAACCTGCCGCTGCGCATCATCCGGCGGAAGGACCATCCGGCGGAAGCCCAGTTCTCTGAGGCCATTACGGCTGCCCTGGACGCGGCCGGTGTCGACCTCGTCGTACTGGCCGGGTTCCTCTGCTTCTGGGACCTGCCTGCCCGCTACCGTGGCCGCGTGTTAAACATCCACCCGGCCCTGCTGCCGCGGTTCGGGGGGCGGGGGTTCTACGGCCGACACGTGCACGAAGCTGTTCTCGCGGCCGGGGAGGCGGAGAGTGGCTGCACGGTCCACCTCGTGGACGACCAGTATGACCACGGGCCGATCGTCGCGCAGAGCCGGGTGGCTGTCGAGCCGGGTGATACCGCAGACACCTTGGCCCAACGCGTGGGCGTGGCCGAACGCGAGCTATACCCTGAGGTCATTCAGCACGTGGCTGATCACGGGTTGGGGTGGTTGCGGCAGTTCAGCGGGGGCTCAGCGGAACCGGATTGAGCGTCGTCGGCCCGCGAGGTCCGCGCGTCTACGTTGAAGGCGTCAGATCTGTGCCCTCGGCTGGCTCACTTGTCGGCATCCCCCATCGGGACGCGGTTTGTGGTGGGGGGAACGCGTTAATGAGGGGAGTCCACGGGCCCTCCGCCTGCTCCGGGTCGGGCTGCGGATCCAGCGGCGATGTGGCGGATCGCGCCTTCAGACAGAGGTGCAGGAGACTCAGCAGCGCACGCCGGATTCGATCACGTGGCTCCTCGGCGTCGAGCAGCGCCTGCACGTAGGCGGCGGTTTCGGTGATCACGTCGAATCCGTAGGACCCGGCCTCCGAGCGAATGCGGAGAACGATGCTCCGGAGCGCGTCGAAATGGCTCGTGGCGAAGGCGAGGGACATCTCGGCGACCTTGCCACGGAGGTCCTCGACGAACCGGTCGATCAGCGGCGCGAGGTTCTCGTCGCCGCTCAACGAGCTCACCAGGGGCCTGTCCATGAGCGAAGCCACCAGCCCGCGCATTCCGTCGCGCGTGATCGGCTTGGATACATAGCCGGTGAACTCCGCGGCGACGCAGTGCGCCTGGAGGTCTGGTCCGGTCTGGATGGCCATACCGATTACGGGGCCCACGTATCCGTCATCGCGCAACTGGCGCGCGAGCGAGAAGGCGTCGTGGTTGGGGCTGTCCAGGTCGACCAGTATGAGGCTGTAGCGCCGGGCGGCGGCGGCTCGGACCGCCCGTCGCGCCGAGGTTACGCATGTCAGGGCGGCATTGAATGGCCTAAGGAAGTTCGTGAGCAATTGATGGGTTGCCGTCGCCTCATCCAGCAGGAGGATCTCGAGGTGCTCGGCGTGGGGGGCGAAGAGGGCTACGTCGACCGCCCGCTTGAACTCGATCCCGATTTCGTGGAGCGTCCCTGAGCCAGGCAGGTAGCGGCACCATTTCACCTGCCCGGCGGTGCGCTGCTGCCCGTTGAAGGGGCCTGCGAGCTTCACGTGGCAGAGCGTGCGGGGGTACACGAAGCGACCGGTCAGCAGCGAGACGCCCTCGCGGCTCAGGTTCCGTCCCGCGGCGGCCAGTTCGACTGTCTCGTGCTCGCGGTCAAGCTGAAGCGTGAGCCGATCCGGGCGGTAGGTGAACCGCTCGGAGGCCCGCATATCGAGCGTGGATGAAGGGGTGGTGGCCTGGTCGAGGCGGTTGAGCCAGTTTCGGACCGTGTCCGGATCGACCCGCAGCGTTCGTCCAGCGTCCGTTTGTGGCATGCCGTTCTGCATTATCCGGGCGTAGAGAGACACCGGCCGGGGCCACCAGGCCGCGGTCGAAAGCCGGCGTTCTGCCTTCAAACTTATCGACGTGCAGCGTCGTCTGTTGTTAGCGGGAGGCCGCGATTCGCGCGGTGCGTGGGGGGGGTGACGTGGTTATCAGACGTACACGGGTTGGGGCGGCGGGATTGACGATCTGCGGCAGTACGCGGTACAAGGCTTGTTTCTGGCATCATGCGATGTGACGGAGTAGCCATGCGCATACTGATTACGGGTTCCAGCGGGCAGATCGGAACGAATCTGGGGTTGGCTTTGCTGGCACGGGGTGACGAGGTCGCCGGGCTCGATCGGCGTGAGAACACATGGACCGATAAGATCCCGACGCAGGTTTGTGACCTGGCTGAGTGCCCACCCGGGGGATTCCCCGTCGAGGGGGACTTCGATGCGGTCGTCCACCTGGCAGCCCATGCGAAGGTGTTCGAGCTTGTCGAGCAGCCCAGCCGCGCGATGGAGAACGTCAACACGCTCTTCCGGGTGCTGGAATTCTGCCGGCAACGCGAGGTCCCGATGATCTTCGGCAGCTCGCGGGAGGTCTACGGCGACATTCACCGGCACGTGACGGATGAGTCACAGGCGGATTTCGTCGTGGCGGAAAGCCCCTACAGCGCGTCGAAGATCGCCGGTGAGGCGTTCATCTACTCGTATGCCGAGTGCTACGGTCTGCCGTACCTCGTGTTTCGGTTCAGCAATGTGTATGGGCGGTACGACTGTGATCTGGAACGGCTGGAGCGGGTGATTCCACTGTTCATCCGACGTATCGTCGACGGCGCGCCGATCGTCGTCTATGGACGCGACAAGGTGCTCGACTTCACGTACGTGGATGATTGCACGGACGGGTTGCTGCGGGCGATCGATGCGCTGGTGGGCCGGCGGATCAGCCAGCAGACGATCAACCTCGCGTTCGGGCAGGGTGCCACGCTGATGGACCTTGTGAACCTGATCGCGCTGGCGCTGCGCAAAGAGCCCAACGCGCGCTACGAGCCGTCCCGTGCGGGCGAGGTGACACGCTATGTGGCTGACATCAGCAAGGCGCGCCGCCTGTTGGGGTATGAGCCGCAGACGCCGTTGACGGCGGGCGTACCGCGCGCGATACGATGGCAGCAGGATCAGGGTGTCCTGCCGACCGATTGAGTGCGGTTGCTCGACGCACACATCAGCATCGCCGCGTAATGACGAATGACACGTCCACGACTGCTGCTGTACGTTGGATGCTGGCGCCGCTGTCGGCGGCGTACGCGGGTGTGATCCGCGCGCGAAACCTTTACTACGACCGCGTGGATTCCAGCGTGCGGCACGCGGAGTTGCCGGTGATCAGTGTCGGGAACATCACGGTCGGTGGGACGGGGAAAACGCCGCTGGTGATCGAGGTCGTGCGACGGCTTCGGGAGACGGGGCGGCGACCGGCTGTGCTGACGCGCGGGTACAAGGCTGAGGCTGGCAAGACGGCGGATGAGGTGAAGGAGTTTGAGGCCGAGTGGCCGGGAGTGCCGGTGATCGTAAACCCGGACCGGGTGGCGGGTGCCCGGACTGCACGCGATGGCGGGGAAGTGGATTGTCTCGTTTTAGACGATGGATTCCAGCATCGCCGGCTGGCGCGCGATCTGGACATCGTCCTGATTGACGCGCTGTCACCGTGGGGTGGTGGGAAGGTGCTGCCGGGCGGGCGGTTGCGCGAGCCGCTGCGCTCGCTACGGCGGGCGGACATCTTCGTGCTGACGCGGGTGAACCAAGTCGAGCCGGCGGTGCTGAAGGGCATCCGGGCGGGGCTACGGCGATGGGGTCGTGACAAGCCGGTGTGCGAGGCGGCGGTGCGGCCCGTGCGGCTGGCTCTTCGTGATGGGCGAGAGATGTCACCGGCGGAGATCGGGGGTCGAAGCGTGCTGCTCGTCTCGGGAATCGGTAACCCGGCGACGTTCGAGAAGCTTGTTGTGTCGTTGGGGCCGAAGCTCTGTGCGCCGCATGCGATCTTCGCTGACCATCATCGTTTCACACAGGCCGATGCGGCGGGGCTTGCGGCGGAGGCGGCCGCGGCGCAGGCGGACCTGGTGGTGACAACTCGCAAGGATTGGGTCAAACTGGCTTCGTTGTGGCCGGACGACGCGGCTGATCTCGCACGTCTTGACGTGGAGCTTGCGCTTGTCGCCGGTGCTGACGAGTTCGAGGCTCGCCTGCAGCGGGCCCTGGAGAAATCGCCGTGAGCGACGTGGAGAGAGAGCATTCGCATCCGCCGGAACTGGACTGGTCGCGTATCCGGATGAAGTCTCGGGGTGAGCGCGAGCACAAGGTATCGCTTGATGCGCTAGGTCGGGCGATTCGGGCCGGCTGCACGTTCCGGGACTGGCTGGACAGCCTGCCGAACTTCCTCGGCGCGATCGAGCTTCGCCGGGTAATTGATGCGGTTGTCGCGGCTCGGCGGGCCGGACGGCCGGTGGTGCTGGCGTTTGGCGGCCATGTGATCAAGACGGGCTGCTCGCCGCTGGTGATCGACCTCATCGAGCGCGGGATTGTCACCGCGCTGGCGACGAACGGTTCCGTCCCCATCCACGATCTCGAGATGGCCGAGACCGGTGCCACCAGCGAGGAGGTTGGTGACACGATACGTGACGGTAGCTTCGGCATGGTGCACGAAACCTGCGAGCGGATGAACGCCGCGGCCTGCGAAGGCGCCAACGGCGACGGTCTGGGCCGCGCGATCGGGAAGTTGCTGGAAGAACGCAATACGGCGTACAAGGAGTTGAGCGTCTTTGCGGCGGCGTACCGGCGGGGTATCCCGGCGACCGTGCACGTGGCGATCGGGACGGACACCGTGCACATGCACTCGGAGGTCGACGGAGCCGCGCTCGGTGCTGCGACACTGGCGGATTTTCGCACCATCTGCGCGGTGGTGGCGGATATGGGGCGCGCGAACGATGGTCAGGCGGGGGGCGTGTGGCTGCACTTCGGGTCGGCCGTTGTGCTGCCTGAGGTGTTCCTCAAAGCCGTGTCGGTCGCGCGCAACCTCGGACACACGCTGGATGGGATGCACACCGCGAATTTCGACATGCTGCGACACTACCGGCCGACGCAGAACGTCGTGACCCGGCCGGTAGCGCCGGGGTATGGTCATGCGGTTACCGGGCACCACGAGATCCTGCTGCCGCTGTTACGGCAGGGTGTGATTGAGGCTCTTGAGGGGTGAGGCACCACGATGGACCGGCGAGAAGACGAGCGCCTGTCGGACAGTGTCAAGGCGGAAGCAGACCAGCGTGCCAGGGCACACGGTGGTGCTGATCCGCTATTGGCCGTGTTGGAGAGGATGGAACGCGTGCTGAGCGAGACGCGCGGGCGGCTCGAAGCCGCGGAGCGGTCGCAGCGTCACCGGGAGTTCTCGCTGGCTCGTTTCGCAGGGGCGCTTCTCCAGGCCGTCGTGGTTGGTCTGATCATCGGTGCGCTGTCCGACTGGGCTTATGAGGCTCCGCCCGCGCAGCAGCTTGTGAAGCTCGCGTTCGCCGGTGTGCTGCAATTGGCGGCACTCACAGCGTTCATCGTGGCTCGTGACAGCCGGTGAGGGGAGTGCTCGACGTTATCGGAGCTTGGCGAGTGCCTCGTCGGTAGTGGGGTAAACCTCGAAAAAGCGGTGAAGCTGCGTTGTCCGAAGGACGCCATCCACGAACGGCGATAGGTTCGCCAGCACAACTCGGCCCTCCTGGACGTTGGATTGGGCGGTGACGCGGACCAGGTCGTTTAGACCGGTTGAGTTTATGAAGGGGACTTCGTGGAGGTCAATCAGGATGCGCGTGTCGGGGCCGGTGAGGAGATTCGTGATCGACTCGATGAAGTCACTGTTGTCACCGGTCATCTCGCCTTGCAGCCGCACAATCTGAACGCCATCCTGAACCTTGATATCGACGGTCATGATTACCTCGCGTCTGGTCTTGGTGCACCGTCCGCGGCCCGCAGCGTTGGGGGAGGGACGTTACCACCATACGGTAGCAGGGGTTTCGGACGAGGGCAATTCGGGCCGCAGACCTGCGTCGGAGAGTGACCGGGCGGCTGGCATCGGTTTCGCTTTGGATCACGGGCCTCGCGCCGGTACAATAAACGGGTGTAGAGGTGTTGTGCGGCGGATTCAGGGAGGTGTTCCGGCATGGGGTTTCGGGGTAGGTCCATAGGTGGTCTTCGAGTGTGCCAGCGGCCGAGAGCGTTCACGCTCATCGAGTTGCTTGTGGTCGTTGCGATCATCGCGTTGCTGATCTCGATCTTGTTGCCGTCGTTGGCGCGGGCTCGCCAGCAAGCGCGGGCGGTGCAATGTCTGGCGCAGTGCAGCGAACTGGGCACGGGGATGATGCTCTATCACACGGAGAACGGCAGTTACCCCGCGCACCAGTGGCGGCTGGCCGATGGCTCACGGCTGCGCTGGTTTAACGCGATGGCGGAGTATGTGGGTGGGGCGCCGGCCACCGGCTCATTTGACCCCACCGGTCCGAAGCGGGCCAGCGTCCCTTGTTGTCCCTCGACTCCCGATTGGGAAGTAGGCCGGAACAATTCGTACGGCTACAACTACAAGTACGTTGGCAGCGCGCGTGACAACGTGGCGGACGGGAATCCGTACAAGCCGTACGAGACATTCCCGGTTCGGGAGGTGCGGTCGCCGGGGAAGACGATCGCGTTCGCTGACTGTGACGGCACGGGGTGGGATCTGCCGTGGGGGCCGGAACGCACGGAGTATCACCCCGATGCCGATCAGGACCCGAATCGGCTGGGAAACCACGGGTACACGCTTGATCCGACGTACATCCCACTCCGCAGCCTGGAGACATACAGCGGTGGTGAGCTTGAGCCTTACGCTTGGCATTCTCACCGGACGTTCATGTCTGACCGCCATATGGGCAAAGCAGGGGTGATGTTCACCGACGGCCACGGTGAGCGTGTGGATCCGCGTGACGCGTACGTGGACAATGCGATGTGGAACGGTCTGGGGTTTGACCCGGGCCACGATCCGAATAGCCCCTTCTACGACGATGATCGCCACGTTGACTACAAGGTCGATCCTGGCAGCGGGCAGACGTGGCGGTATGGCTGCGAGTAGGCGTTGATGGCGGCCGGCGGACTCGGGGTGCAGGTGTTCAGCAGAGGGAGTCTTCCGCAACTTGATCGTCACTCAGCTGGCCAAAGTCCATCTGTGATGCGGCCAAGTGTTTGCTCAGTGTGCGCAAGGACGTGATCTCCTGGCGCAGCGTCGTCACCGCCTCGTGCAAGGGGGGGTTGACCGAGGCGAGCGACGTCACGTCATCCAGGATGCAGAGAAAAACCGACAGCTTGTCGCTGATCTCGATCCAGTAGCGTGAGAGCGCCGACAGTGTTTCGAGGTGTTCGCGGACCTCGGGGGGGATCGAATTCGCTAATGTCTCCTGTGGGGCATTGGGCTGGTCCGATTGAGACTCGCTTGTCGCCATCAATCACCCTTGGGCCCTGGCTCGGTGGCCGCGTCGGCGATGTGTCGTTTCGGCCGCACGGCGCGGCCCCGCCGTGGAGGCGGGCAGGGGCGGGGACCCATTGCAGGTACCCCGCCCCCGAACATGAAACCGGGTCCGTTAGAACTCCCGAAGGCTGCTGGTAGTCTTCGGGGTCATGTTCGTGTCTGTCGTCTCTGCGTCCTCCGCGCGTGTTGCGGCTTCCGCAGGTCCCATCCAGTTGTGGGAGGGTTGCGCAGTCGCTTTGGTCGGTTGCTTGCGGTGGCCGCCGACGAGATCGCGCAAGTCATGGATCATGGCCTTGAGCGTCTGAGATTGTGAACTCAGCTCCTCGGAGGCCGATGCGGATTCCTCGGCGCCGGCGGCGTTGCGTTGTGTCAATTGGTCCATCTGGCTGACGGCCGAGTTGACCTGGTCGATGCCCTTCGCCTGCTCGTTGCTGGCCTGGGTGATCCCACCGACCAGCGACGAGACGCTGTGAATGTCGTTGGCGATTGTCTCGAAGGAACTGTTGACGTCCGCCGCGATGCGCACGCCGCCGCGGCTGCGCTCGTTCGAGTTTTCGATCAGGCCAGTGATTTCCTTGGCCGCGTCCCCGGCGCGCTGGGCGAGGTTGCGTACCTCTTCGGCCACGACCGCGAAGCCCTTACCGTGCTCGCCGGCACGGGCTGCCTCGACCGCCGCGTTCAGCGCCAGGAGGTTCGTCTGGAACGCGATTTCTTCGATGACCTTGACGATCTTCCCGACCTGCTCGCTGGCGGCACTGATGCCTTGCATGGCATCGTTGAGTTGGGTGACGACCTGGGCACCGGTGTCCGCGGCTTGCTGCGCTTGGTCGCAACACCCGTTGGCCTGGTTGGCGTTGTCGGCGTTGTTGCGTGTCATCGCGGCCATTTGCTCCAACGCGGCAGAGGTCTCTTCGAGAGAAGAAGCCTGTTCGCTGGCGCCTGCGGCCAACTGCTGCGAGGAGGCGGAAACCTGGCCCGCCGCGTCGTTCACCTGCGCGGCGCCGCCGGTCAAGCCGGTTATGACCCGCTCGATGGGTTTGCTGATGCTGCGCGCTGTGAATGTGCTCAGGATCATCGCGACGAGGACGACGATGGCGCCGATGCCGCCCGCCCACGCGAGCAAGGAGTACGTGGCGGAGTCGCCCATCTCGTTGACCGCTGTCAGTGTTTCCTGAGCACGTTTCTCGATGGCGAGAGCGGAAGCGAAGACCTCGTCCTCGTAGGCACCGACGCCGATGACCCAGTCCCAAGGCTCGTAGTACGCGATCTTGACCATCTTGTGGCGTGCCACCGAATCGCCGGCGTTCTTCCAGGGGTACCGCGCCTGACCCACCTCACCCGGCTTCAGGCTCACGGCCGTTTCGCAGATCTTCTGGATGAACAGGTTGCCGTCGGCGTCCGTGGCATTCCAGATGTCTTCACCGTTCCGCGCGTTGTCCTTGGAGATCACGTAGTGGCCGCGCGTCGTGCCCTTGGCGTTCAGCACGTACGCGTACCCTGTCTGGCCGACCTGGATCTTCGTGATCGTCTCACTCAGGTCAGCAAGAAGGTGAGTTTCCTTCAGCCCGACATAGAGCATGCCGGCCACTTGGCCTTCATCGTCGGTGATGGGCTCGTACGCGGTGGCGTACCAGTCATCCACGACAAACGCGCGGCCGGTGAATGTCCCACCCCCCAGGACTGTCGTCACGACGGGGTTCACCTTGCCGTCGGGGTTCACCGCGGGAATGAACGTGCCGATGGCGCGTTGGCCATCCTTTTTCTGGACGTTGGTGCAGATTCGCAGCATGTCGCCGGCCGGGTTCATCCGTTGGAAGACGGTGCACGTTGTCCCGACGGCGTCCATGACCTTGTCAACGACCGGCGAGGGGGTGTCCATGGCTTGGTTCTGGCCGAACCACGTTTCCCCGGCGAACATCTTTGGCAGCGCCGTCTCGTGGGGAATCTTGGTGTACTGGTTCGTGGCTTGCCAGGTGGCCTTGTCATCGGCGAACGAAACCTTCCCGACTTCCTCGAGCATCTCCCGCGCGATGACCAACTGCGATTGGAGGGCGTCTCGAATCAGCCCATCCTGAGCGATGCACATCGCGTGGATGTTCTCAGCGACGTGCTGCAGATCGGCTACCTGCGATTCACGCATGGATTCGCGGGCCGCGTCGACATTGTTCGTTAACCCAGCGCGCGTTTTTGTCGTGACCTGCTCGAAGGCGCCGAGCGCCTGCCAGATGACGACGCCGGCGATCAACAGGACTGGGATGATGGATAGGGTCAAGTGCGAAGTCAGGAGCTTCGTCTGGAGCTTCATGGCGTCTCCGCGGAACTTGAAACGTCTCGGCCATGATTCCACCCCGCAATCGGCCCAAAGGGAGTGGAGAAGCAAGGGGCCCGAACACCCGTGCCTACGCGCAGACTATCGGCCAAGCTGAGCAAGGCGCTTAGTGCAAGTGTGACAAACGTTTAGGGCGAAGTGGTGTCCTGACGTGAAGACGTCCGGGCGCAGAAAAGGTGCGATACCGAACGGGCACGACCAGGAGACACTCCGCGAAGAGTTTCAGGGTCGGAGAAGGTCAGGGAGAACCCCTACTTTGAGAAGGCTGTATCGGTTGAGGAACTGTCTCTTCGCCGACGTTGTCGCCGGCGACCGGGGGGACGACGAGCGCATGACGTGGCGTGTCCTTCGCGCCGCGGATCGGGCAGCGTTCGCAGTCGGCATTGCGCGGGATTACTGCGCCTGCGGCGCGCTGGACGTAGCAGGGCAGAAGCGGATTGCGCACGACCGGACAACGATCCTTGGCTGGACAGTCGGTCAGTTCCCAACAGGGGGCGTAGCGCATCAGATGACGCAAGGCCTGGACAGAGAGCCCCATGTCGTGAAGGCACGAGCGTATGCTGCGAAGCTGCGATACTTCGTGCTCATCATAGAGACGATTGTTGGTTGCCGGCTCGCGGATAGGATGTATCAAGCCCGCTCGTTCGTACTCGTACACACGTCGTGGTGACAGGTTCAGGAGGCGTGCCACCTCACCGATCTTGTAATGGCCCATCGCAGGATCCCCACTTATGTAGATGTGAACTGGACTGTTAATCGGTCATGTCGCAAATGTCAAGCGCGGATGTCGACGCTGCAAGTGAGAAGTGCGGAGGTTCAATTGTGGGCCGCGCGAGCTCGTGCCTCCGGGTCAGCGATTGGGTGTTTTACATGTGTTACAGGTCCATGCTCAGCGCTCGGCACCTGTGCATGTCTGGAGATCCCTCGCGGTGCTCGTCGACGTGGCCAGATTGGTTTGATGGGCGCAAAGCATGCGTGTGCGCGCACCAGGCGTGGCGACCGTCCAGGTGATCGCCCATCGGACCGGATGTGTCCTTGCCATGAGGTGTGAGACGATCACGGGCAGCACGTGTGTGTCCGCAGCTCGCGGACTCACGACGGGAGCAACCGGTTAGAGGAACCTCTACGGCTCCATACCCCCGAATACCCAGACTCCTTGGATTCGCCGCGCGTTGTCAGATGACCAAGCCAGCCGCCCACCCCGGGGTGCGACGGGCCGCGCGTGTTCGTCGCGAGCCGGGGAGGTGCCGATGGTCAATGGACCGTGGGCCGGGGAACCCACGCTCGCGGTACTTTGACGCCGGGCGAGTATAAGATGGGGGAATAGGATGCCCGAACGCGGGAGAGGATCGACGGACCCTCGACGGAGTGACTTGGCAATGGGCTCAAAGAACGGACTGACTCGGCGTGAAATGCTGGAGCTGGGTGTCGCCGGTGGCTTGACGGTCGGGCTTGGTGCGCCGGCGGTAGCGCGAGACCGCAAACCGGGTACGCGACGGCGGTCGGGGCCGAAGAACATCGTCTTCATGGTTGCCGACGGGATGAGCTTGGGTGTACCGACGCTGGCGGAGCCGTTTTCGCACTTAGTGCGAGGCTGTGGCACCCGCTGGTACGAGTTGCTGGCCGATCCCGACGCGAGCCAGGGGTTCTTTGACACGTGCGCATTGAATTCGCCGGTCACAGATTCCTCGGCGGCCGTCAGCGCGTGGGCGACCGGTTCGCGCGTGTTTAACGGTGCGCTGAACGTGTTGCCTGACGGCACGCATCTGACGCCGATCGGCACGCTGGCGCGCGAGACGGGCCGGCGTGTGGGTCTCGTGACGACGACGAGGATCACGTACGCCACGCCGGCCGGGTTCGCGGCTGCCGAGGCTAAGCGCGAGGATGAGGACTCGGTCGCCGCACAGTACCTGCGCACCGTGGATGTGTTGCTGGGTGGTGGTCTGAGGAATTTTGCGGCGACGCGGCGGTCGGATGGCCGTGATTTGTGGGGTGAGTTCGGCGAGGCGGGCTATGCGCTGTGGAATGAGCGCGCGCAAGTGCTGGCTGGTAAGCGGCCGCAGCGGCTGCTGGGGCTGTTCGGTGACAGCCATCTGCCATACACGATTGACCATCGCAATCAGCGCGCGATCGCGAAGGGGGTGCCGACGCTCGCGGAGATGACGGATGTGGCCCTGGACATCCTGTCGTCCACCGGCAGCGGTTTCTTGTTGCAAGTTGAGGGCGGGCGCGTCGATCATGCGGCGCACGCGAACGATGCGGCGGCCCTGCTGTGGGATCAGTTGGCTTTTGACGATGCCATCGCGTGTGTTCTGGAGTTCACGCGGCGCGAACCCGACACGCTGGTCATCATCACGTCTGACCACGGCTGTGCGAACCCTGGTCTCAACGGCGTGGGGGCGGATTATCGCGAGAGCCAGTCGAGCTTCGAGCGGATTGCCAAAGCGACGGCGTCGTTTGAGGCCATCATAGGGCAGCTCCGTCCGAAGGCCGCCGGCGAGGCGCCCGCGGCCCCGGAGACTGTGCAGGAGATTGCACGGCGAGCTTTCGGCTTGGAGCTGGAGTCGGCCCAGGCTGCGGCCATTCATGATGCGGCGGCGGGTCGGCTGCCGAAGGCCATCTACGGGCACCACCGGTACTTGACGGGGATGCTCGGGCAGATCCTGTGCAACCACAATGGCGTTGGCTGGACGGGTGGCGAGCATACGGAGGACCTGGTGCTCCTCTCGGCCATCGGGCCGGGGGCGGAGCGTTTCCAGGGCCTGATGCCGAATACGGACGCGTTTGGGCATATGGCCGCTTTGTGGGGTATCCGGCACGAGAACCCGCAGATGTCGGCCGAGGAAGCGAAGAAGTACCTGGCTGCGGCTCCCGTCACTCGGCAGCCGCACTGGATCGATGACCCGCGCGAACTGGAGTACCTGACTGTGCTGACCTGATGTGGTCTGCTGCGGCCGCCGGTCGGCCTAGAAGCCGTACAGTGGTTTGAACTTCGTAGTGAGGTAATCGATGAACGGCTGCGGTGAGAGGGGCTCTCCGGTGACGCGCTCGACGAGCTCGTTTGCGCGGTAGTGCTGTCCGTGAGCGTGGATGTTCTCGCGCAGCCATTGCCGCAACGGCTCGAGGTTTCCGCGTGCGAGCTTGACGTCCAGCTCGTGGATGGCCTGGCTCGCCGCCTGGAAGAACTGGCACGCATAGAGGTTTCCGAGGGCGTAGCTGGGGAAATAGCCGAACACGCTCATGCTCCAGTGGATGTCCTGCAGGCAGCCCTGGTCGTCGCTGGGTGGCGTGACGCCCAGCAGTTTCTCCATTCCCGCGTTCCAGGCGGCGGGGACGTCCTTGACGGTGAGCTTGCCCTGGATCATCTGGCGCTCGAGGTCGAAGCGTAGCATGATGTGCGTGTTGTAGGTTACCTCATCGGCCTCGACGCGGATGAGCGAGGGTCGCACGTTGTTGATCGCAAAGTACCACGCGTCGAGAGACACGTCGGCCAGCGATGGGAAAGCCTTCTGCAATTGGGGGAAGTAGTGGGCCCAGAAGGGGCGGCTGCGACCGACGAGGTTCTCCCACAATCGCGACTGCGATTCGTGGATACCGTGTGAGACGCTCGTTCCCATCGGTGTGAACGCGTGCTGCGCGCCCAGCCCCTGCTCGTAGAGGCCGTGCCCCGCTTCATGCATTAGCCCGAACAGAGCCATCGGCAGGAAATGCTCGTTGTAGCGCGCCGTCAGGCGGACATCGAGCGGTGACTGCCCGCTGCAGAAAGGGTGGGCGCTGACATCCACCCGGCCGGCCTCGAAATCGAAGCCCATGGCGCCGATGATCTTGCGCGCAAACGCTTCCTGGTTGCGTTGGGGGAACTCTCGCTCCAGGATGCTCGTGTCGGGTTGATTGGGCGCATCCTGAATCGCCTGCACGATCGGGACCAGCTCGCTCTTGACCTCGTCGAAGATGCGCTGCACGTCGCTCGCGCGCACACCCGGCTCGAACTCGTCCATCAGTGCGTCGTACGGCTCTTCCTCGTAGCCGATCTTCTCGGCGACCTGCCGCTTGAGCTCGAGGAGTGTTTTCAGGTGGGGAGCGAAGTGTGGGAAATCGGAGTCCTGGCGAGCCTTGACCCACGCGCTCCTGGCGAGCGCCGTGGCCGTGGCGATCTGCTGGACAAGGCTCGTGGGGAGCTTGACTTTCCGGTCGTAGATGCGGCGCGTCTCGCGCACATTGGTGGCGACGACCGGGTCTTCGTCCTGCTCCTGCTCGACGTTCTCCAGGAGCAGGCCGAACTCCTCGTCGATCAGCTTCTGGTGGCCGATGCCGGCGACCAGAGCCAGTTGGGCAGCGCGCGTCTCGGCGGCCTTCGTGGGCATGTACGTTTCCTGGTCCCACTCGAGGATGCCCTCGATGGACGTGGCCGTGTTGATCTCTTTGACGCACTGGATGAACGCGTTGTAGGCTTCGCTCGGCACGTGTTGTCCTCCTTTGGGACCGCGTTGTCAGACGGGTCGGGCCCTCGACCTATTGCCGTTTCCACTTGAAGGGTTTCGTGGTTGCGGGGGTGCCATTGTAAGTGTTTGAAGATAAAGGGCTTGCGCCAGTGCTGTTTTGACGATAAATGAAGTCTC
>Ga0272441_10008361_pt1 | contig 16403 bp, 14 predicted proteins | sample SSMProp6N_FD_193582 | JGI IMG/M metagenome (GOLD analysis project Ga0272441, IMG submission 193582) | Marine sediment archaeal communities from Little Sippewissett salt marsh, Falmouth, MA, United States - SSM-Prop-6N | ecosystem: Environmental > Aquatic > Marine > Wetlands > Sediment ... | reverse complement strand
CGGCAATCTTGAACGCAAGCTCGGACGAGTCAACGGGATGGTAGCTCCCATCGAACACGGCGACCGACACGTTGGTGACCGGGTACTTCGCCAGGTTTCCTTCCTCCATGGCCTCGACGACGCCCTTCTCGACCCCTGGGATGTACTGCCCCGGAATCGAGGCTCCTTTGATCTCGTCGAGAAACCGGTATCCGCCCTCGCCGTCGTACGGCTCGATCCGCAGGACGACCTCGCCGAACTGGCCGCGTCCGCCCGACTGCTTCTTGTGGCGATACTTCGCCTCGGCTTTCTTGCGAATCGTCTCCTTGTAGGGAATCTGCGGGGTGTGCGTTTCGAGGGACACGTTGTAGCGGTTTTTCAATCGCTCGATGAACACGGAAAGGTGGATGTCCCCCATGCCCCGCAGGATCTGTTCTTTCGTCACCGGGTCGCGCTCGACCTCGATCGTCGCCTTGGTCGTGGACACCTCTCGCAGTGCCTCAGACATCTTCTCGACGTCCGCCTGGCTCTTCGGAACGATCGTACGCGAGTACACCGGCTGTGGGAAGGTTGGCAGCTCGAATGCGGCCGCATCCGCACTGGCGGCGACCGTGTCTCCAAGCTTGAGATCTTCTGCTTTCCCGATTGCGATGATCGACCCCGCTGGCGCTTTCGGCTCACGCTTCTGTTTCGTGCCTTCCAGCGTGTACATGTCGCGAATCTCGACCTTGCCTCCGCCGCCGACGATTACGACGCTCTTGCCCTCCTGCACCGTCCCTTCCAGCACGCGTGCGTACGCCAGACGGCCCAGGTATGGATCGTTCGTCAGGTCGAACACAATGGCACGCGTCGGCGCCGTAGCGTCCAGGGCCGGACCGCCGACTAGCCCGGTGAGGACCTGGGTCAGGCTATCAAGGCCCTTGTCCTCGGCACCGGACGCACAAAGAATGGGAATCAGCTCCCCCTGCGAGACCCCTGCAGCGAGGCTCTTCGTAACCTCTGCGGCTGAGATCGGCTCCTCCTCAAGGAACTTCATCATCAACTCGTCATCCATCGTGGATGCTTCCTCGATCAGAGAGCTTCGTGCGCCACCCACCGCCTCCGCCATCTCGTCTGGGATTGCCTTCTTGCCCTTGTCGGCGAAGTACACCGCCTGGTTCGAGACCAAGTCGACTACCCCAACGAACGTGCCCCCCTCGCAGATCGGGAGCTGGACCGGCAGAAACTTGCCGTCGAAATGATCACGCAGCGCCGTGAGAATCTTCTCGAACGAGGCGTTCTCGCGATCCATCTGATTGATTAGAACAACGGTAGGGCGCTTCGCTCCGCCCGTGAGGTCCCACGCACGTTCGGTTACGACCTCCACGCCCTTCTCGGCATGAACCACCAACACGGACACGTCCGATACCGGAACGGCCTTGTACATCTCTTCGATGAATTCGTCGCCGCCCGGCGTATCGAGCAAGGTGATCGTCGTGTCACCTTTCACAAACGCGCCGTATCCGATGTCGATCGAGTACCCGCGATCCTTCTCTTCCTGGGAGGCATCGAGCAGGATCTGCTCCTTGATCCCCGCTCTCTTCATCAATGCGGTCGCCAGCGTCGTCTTGCCGCAACCGGAATGTCCAACCAAACAAATGGTCCGCAACTGACCCATTCCATTGCCCCCTTGGTGAATTCGGAGAAGTCCTCGGCAGTATATCGCTGGCTTTTGGAGAACACAAGGCATGCGATCGCCCGCACCGCCCACGCTGCGCGGAGATGAGCGACCGCCGCCTCCCCCGGGCAAGCGCCAGAGGTGGAGGCAGTGCCCGGGTCTTGCAGCCGATTCAGTCGCCCCGTACCCTTTCCTTGTGCAGCTCGGTGCACGTGCATTGGATGGATGAGGGGAGATGCTATGCCGGTTCGCCTGTTGCTGGGAGACGAAGCGCTCGCCCAAGGAGCAATCGACGCAGGGCTGTCCGGGGCGTACGCGTATCCGGGAACACCGTCGACGGAGATCACCGAGTACCTGATTCGAAGTCCGGAAGCAAGGACGGGGCGGATCATCGCTCGTTGGACCGCAAACGAGAAAACAGCACTGGAAGCGGCCTTCGGCATGAGCTATGCCGGCAGACGAGCGATGGTGAGCATGAAACACGTTGGACTCAACGTCGCCGCAGACCCGTTCATCAACTCCGCCATTGCCGGAGCCAATGGCGGTTTCCTCGTCAGCGTTGCGGATGACCCGTCGATGCACTCGTCGCAGAACGAGCAGGATTCGCGCGTCTACCTCGACATGGCACTGATTCCGTGCATCGAGCCGGCCGACCAGCATGAGGCGTACGCCGCGCCCGCACATGCATTCGCCCTCTCGGAATCCATGGGACTTCCGGTCCTGATCCGCCTCACAACACGGCTGGCGCACTCGCGCGCCGCCGTGACCGTCCGGACGAACGGCGCAGAGCGGCCCACGCTGGCTCCGGCCGACCAGCGCTCGCGATACGTCTTACTCCCGAGCAACGCGCGCAGGAGCTACGCCGCGTTGATCGATCGCCAGCCCGAACTGGTTGCCGCCAGCGAGTCGAGCCCGTTCAACAACCTGTCGATGGAAGGCGACACATCGCTGGGGATTATCGCGTGCGGAATCGCCGTCAATTACGTCCTGGAAACGTACGACGGATCGTGCCCGCACCCGCTGCTGAAGCTGTCGCAGTACCCGATTCCGGTCGCGCTGGTCCAGCGTCTGCTTGCGGCGTGCCAACGCGTGCTTGTGGTCGAGGAGGGCTATCCATACGTCGAAGCCAAGCTGCTCGGCCTTCCCCCGCGATCGCAACCGTCGATTCTCGGACGCCTCTCCGGACGGCTCCCCCGAACCGGAGAACTGACACCCCAAGTCGTATCGACGGCCGTCGGCCGGACGCCACGAGGCACGCGGCCCGCATCGAATGCTCCAAGACCTCGCCCACCGGCGTTCTGTCCGGGCTGTCCGCACGCGGACACCTGCAACGCCCTGAACGCCGTCCTGGCCGAGAAGCCGACCGGGCGGGTCTTCAGCGACATCGGCTGCTACACGCTTGGTGCGCAGCCACCATACGAGACCATCGATACCTGCCTCGACATGGGGGCGTCGATCACGATGGCCAAGGGGGCTTCCGATGCCGGACTTCGGCCGGCCATCGCGCTGATCGGCGACTCGACGTTTACCCACTCCGGGATGACCGGGCTACTTGATTGCGTGAACGAGAATGCGGACGTAACCGTAGTCATCGTCGACAACCTGACCACCGCGATGACGGGGGGACAACCATCCGCCGCGGAGAATCGGCTGGCAGCGATATGCAGCGGCCTCGGCGTTGCCGATAACCATATCCGCGTGCTCGAACCGCACCCGAACCGCCACGACGAAAACGTCACTGCACTTCGCGAAGAAATCGCATATGCGGGCACATCCGTGGTGATCGCGCAGCGAGAGTGCATCCAGACGGCACGGAAGAAGGCTCGTCAGACCGCTCGAAAGGGGACCTCGTGAAACGTGATCTGATCCTCGCTGGCGTCGGGGGACAAGGTCTCCTGGCCTTGACCGGAGTCATCGGAACGGCCGCAGTTCAGCGCGGCCTGTACCTCAAGCAATCGGAAGTCCACGGCATGGCCCAACGCGGCGGCGGAGTCCAGAGCCATCTTCGCTACTCGGATCAGCCAGTCCACTCCGACCTGATCCCGGAGGGAACCGCCGACCTGATTCTGGCTCTCGAGCCGATGGAGGCGCTTCGCTACCTCCCCTTCCTCGCTCCCGACGGCGCACTCGTCTGTAGCTCGGCACCGGTTCGCAACATCCCCGACTACCCCGATGAACAGAGTCTGAGGGCCGAACTCGAGCGGGAAGCACCGCTTTGGATGATCGATGCTGCGGCGCTCGCGCGGGAGGCCGGTACGGCACAGTGCGCGAACATCGTCATGCTTGGAGCAGCGTCCCGTCACCTGGGACTGACCGCGGAGGAACTCCTCGGGGCTGTTCGCGCGGTGTTCTCCCCCCGCGGCGAGCGAATCGTCGAGACGAACATCACTGCGTTCCGCCTCGGGGTTGAAGCTGCACTGCAAGTGGGGTAGCGCGTGAGCGAACCGCTTGCTGCCCCCCCGCAGGTCCGCTACGCTGTAGCAACCACACCCGACGAGAGCGTATGGAGGAACTATGCGAACTGCATTCCGGATCACTTTTCCCGTCCTGTTGGTCGCGATGTCGATGTACGCCGGAGGCGCAACTGCGGATGCTGATGACGTCGTCCGCATCGGCGTCATCGCCGACGTTCACGCACACGATGCCGACAGCCCGGCAGAAGGAAAGGTCATGACCAACTACGGCGAACGCTTGGCCGTATTCGTCGAGGCCATGAACGCCTGGCCCGCGGAAACCGTCGTCGAGCTCGGCGACTTGGTGAACGGGAACTTCATCATGGGACCACTCGGTGACGCCGCCCGGATTCCCGGGATCCTCGAGGACGCCATGACCTACTTCGAGCCCCTCGGCTGCCCGCTCGTGCACGTGATCGGCAACCATGACGTGTACGATCTGGACAAGCCGACGTATCTCGAGATCCTCGGAGAGGAAGCCACGTACTACAGCTTCGATCTTGGGGCGTTCCACTTCGTCGTCCTCGACGCCCAATTCGAGACAACCGGCGAGCCCCTTGCGTACACGTTCTGGCGGGTTTTGGGAACGGTTCCCACGTTCGAGCTCGACTGGCTGAGAGCGGATCTCGCGTCTACGGAAAAGCCGACGGTTGTCCTCGTCCATCAGCCGATTGACAGCGAATTCGATACGCTCGCCGGCGGCCCCCCAATCTCCAACAATCACGAAGTCCAGGCCCTGCTCGAAGAGGCCGGTAACGTCGTCGCCGTGTTCCAGGGACACGATCACGAGAACCGTTATGAACAGATCAACGGGATTCACTACGTCACCTTCGTGGAGTTCACCGACCATGTCGGAGGGAGCCCGGTATCGTTCGCAACCGTGGAACTGGACGCCGCAGCCCGAACCATCACCATTGACGGCGTCGGCATGCAGGAAAGCCTGCAGTTCACATACTAAGGAGAGCCAATGCATGTCCAACTGCGCCGCGCGTTGATCGGCGTCGTCTCCGTTGCCGCCATGTGCTTCGTTACGGCACCCACTGTTTCGCAGCCCGTCCGCTTCGGCCTCTTCGCCGACCTCCACGCCCACGACACAGACTCTCCCCTAGAGCAGAAGTGGATGACATACACGGAGGAGCGGCTTCTCGCGTTCACCCGGGCAATGAACGAAACGACGACCGACTTCGTCATCCAACTCGGCGATTTCGTCAACGGGTGGGTCATTCTCGGTGCCGACCCAGGCGATCCGTACCGTATCCCCGATCTCCTTGCGTGGGCTGACTCGCTGTACGCAACGTACGTCGGACCGCGCTATCACGTAGTCGGGAACCACGACGTATACAACTTGGATAAGGAACAGATCTGCGAGATCCTCGGTCTAGATGCAACGTACTACAGCTTCGACGTGTCCGGGTTCCACTTCGTCGTGCTCGACGTGCAGTTCGACCAAGAAGGAGACGATCTAGCGTACACGTATACCGGAGTGTACGGATTCGCTCCATTGGAGGAGCTCGAGTGGCTCCGGCAAGACCTCGCAGCCAGCGGAGATCCCACGGTCGTGTTCGTACACCAGAGACTCGATGGACACCTTGACGCATCGGGGCGAACGACGGTGCTCAACCAGGAGGCCATCCGCACGGAACTAGCGGCCGCCGGCAACGTCATCGCCGTGTTCCAGGGACATGACCACGACAACGCGTACAGTGAGCTCGACGGGATCCACTACATCACGTTCGAAGCGCTCGTCGACCAGAACGGCACGCCTCCGTCATGGGCACTCGTCACACTCGACCCCCAGTCCCGGACGCTCTCGATCGCCGGAGAGGGCGCGCAAGCAGACTGGACGTTGTCCTTCTCCTCTCAAGAGGCGAAAGGGGAGGAATGACCGCAGAGATCTCCGTTGGTCCACTCAATCGAGGCATGAGCGAAGAGCCAGCACTGCAGGCACGTTCGACGAAGCTCACCGTCTGGCACTACGCACGAGCATCAAGCAATCGGAGCACCCCGCGGCAGCGAACCGGACAGGATCTGGCGCGGTATCAGAACGTGCTGAGCCGTCCCGATCGAGTCGCCGCAGCATGCATCCCTGACCATTCGCATCGACTCACGCAAGGGTGGCGAACACTCTCCTCGGCAGGACACTTCCTCTGCACGAGCAGACTGGCGCGATGTTGGCGCGACGGAAGAAACCGGATAGATTGAAGCCATGAAATCGCTTCACGCACTTCCGAAGACCGATCTTCACGTTCACCTTGACGGGTCGATGCGCCTTGAAACGGTGATCGAGCTGGCATGCGCGCTCCCTGCTGACCAACGGCTTGTTCCACTTGCCAGCATTCCGGACGCCGTCCGCCCTCCAGAGCGATGCTCGCTGGAGGAGTATCTGCGCGCCTTCTCCATCACGGTCTCCGTGCTACAGACACAGCATGCATTGGAGCGGGCAACGTACGAGTTGTGCGCCGATGCGGCCGCCGAGAACGTCGCGTACATGGAGATCCGATTCGGTCCGCTGCTCCACACCGAGCAGGGGCTGACACCGCGAGCGGTCGTCGAAGCGGTGCTGAGCGGCGTGCGCCAGGCGCGAGCCGACTACGCCATCGCCGTGGGGATTATCCTCGCCGCGTTGAAGAACGAGAGCACCGAGAGGTCCATGGAGGTCGCCCAGTTGGCAGCCCAGTTCGCTGGGAAAGGGGTGGTTGCATTCGACTTGGCCGGACCGGAGCAGGGGTTCTCGCCGCGCCTGCATCGAGAGGCTATCGAGTTCGTGCACGCCGCCGGCGTTCATCTCACGCTCCACGCGGGGGAGGGATGCTGCCCGGAGCACATCCGCGAGGCACTCGACCTTGGGGCCGAGCGGATCGGCCACGGCGTCTACCTCTACCAGAACCCGAAGACCGAGGAACGTGTAGCGGAAACGGGAATCCCTCTTGAGGTCTGTCCGACATCCAACCTGCAGATTTCCGGCGTGCTCGACACGTACGCCGATCATCCGCTGAAACGGTACCTCGACCTCGGCATCCCGGTAACCCTGAATACCGACAACCGGTTGATGTCCGCCACATCGATGACACAGGAGTACGAACGAATCGTCGAGGCCTTTTCGTTGACCGGTGACACCGTCCGCACGCTGGCGGAGAACGGTGTGCGGGCAGCGTTCGTCGAAAGGGAGGTCAAGGCAGCGCTCCAGAAGTCGATTACCGCCTTCTTTGCCGCGTAGTCGACTCCAGAAGAGGAATCTGAATCTCCCCAAACACGCCATCATACCCCGGCCGCACGGTGACGTTCCCGCGACGCATGTGGCCAATCGCTTCCGCAATCGTGAGCCCGAACGATCGTTCGATGTCATTGAGCGGCTGGCTCAGAAGGACGCTGAACTCCGTGCCAAACTGGTCAATCATTCGGTCAACGGTGCGTTTGACTACCTTCGTCTTTTTCCCAACGCCGTACACGTACGCCACAATCTCCTGCAACGGAATCAGGTTCCAGAACGTGTCCTGGTGTGTCGCTTCGTCGTCGGCGTCGCGGTCGGCAAGCTCCTCGACACGATGCATCACGCCAATGGTAAGTACCCGTCCACACACCGGACATCGGTTGTCCAGACCACGAGACTCCTCTGGGGAGAGGGAGACACCGCACGTTCGATGACCATCGAAATGATACTTTCCTTCCTGCGGGAAGTACTCGATCGTGCCGCGAATCTTCTCCCTGCCGCGAATCGCGGCGACCACCGTTGCGTAGCTCAGCTCCTCGAGCGCAAGCACCGTGGCTTCACGTCCGAGGTTGGCCGGAGAGTGCGCGTCCGAGAACGATACCAAGGCGAACCGATCCAGGGCAGACACTCGCCGGTTCATCGCCGGATCGCTGGATAGACCGGTCTCCAACGCGAAGATGCGCGACGACAGATCACCAAAGCACTCCTCAAGCGTATCGAAACCCGACTTCGCCCCAAACAGCGAGTACCACGGCGTCCAAACGTGTGCCGGCACGACGGTTGCCAACTCGTCGGCCGTCCAGATCGCCTCGCACAGCACGCGCGCCGACGCCGAGAAGATCGGCCGACCGTCAACAGACAGGTTGCCAAGAGGCCCCAGCTTCCCGGCAATCCGCCGCGCGGCTTTGAAACTCGGGGCCCACACCAGGAGGTGAATCCGGTGCGTTCGCCCTCGTTGCTTCCAGATGCCGGCAATCTCCGTCGTCAACAAGAACCGGACCTGCGCGTGGCGATACACTCCCTCTCGATCCGGCCGTAGCGTGGACTCCAGGGTCTCGATCCACTCCGGATGGGTGAAGTCCCCCGTCCCGACAGCATCGATCCCCTTCCTTCTCGCCGAGTCGGCCATCCCGTCGAGGGTCATCGTACGACTCGTCGCACGACTGTGGCGGGAGTGCACGTGAAGATCGACCACGGAGACCCGCTCCTCGCTCGGACTCTGTCTACCCGAAAAGCCCGCTCTCTTCGTAGTCATGCCACCCATGTCGTTTCAGGTTGATCCGTCCGTTTGCGTCGAACGCTACGCCCTCGTCCAACAGCCGGCGGATCTGCTCGCCCCCGATCGATGACTCCCCCCTCGCGTTGACCACGCGATGCCAGGGCACATCAGGACGCGGCCTACCCCGGCCAAGCGCGGCCATTGCATAGCCAACCTGGCGCGCAGCCCTCGGCGCCCCAACCATCTCGGCAATCTGGCCGTACGTCGCCACCTTCCCCTCTGGGATCCGCTGCACTACGGCGTAGATCCGCTCATACAGGTCGTTTGCCATGTCCCCCACTCCGTCCGTACTCCGTTCGCCTCGCTACGCAGCACGCTTTCCTCAAACCGTACACCATTCTAGCGCCGTCGCGCGAACGCTGTACTACCACAACGAGAGCCTTCATGCAACACGGCGCATGGCCCGCTATACTGCGACTCGGTGATCTGCTGATGTGTCTAGCTGCTCCTGCCCAGGTTGTTTCGATCTCCGACAACACCGCTATCGTTGATTACAACGGCGTTCGCACGACCGCGCGCCTCGACACGCTGACCGAGGCCGTCGCCGTCGGCGACTACGTATTGATTCACACCGGCTTCGCGATCCGCCGCCTGTCCCCGTCAGACGGCGTGGAAACCCTTCGTCTGTTCGACGAGTTAGCCAAGTCTCTCCTCAATCCTGATCGTGCGGCCGCTTCGGAATCGACGCTTCCCCTCGATGACGACGCCGCTGCAGAAGGGTCCTGATGTCAAGGGCCTTTCACTTCGCAGATCCAAAGCGCGGCAGAGACCTGGCAGACGCCATCATGCTGCTCGCCCCCACAACCCCTCTGAAGATCGTTCACGTCTGCGGAACACACGAGATGGCGATCACGCAGAACGGTCTTCGCCGCTTCCTTCCCGACACCGTCACTGTGCTTGAGGGCCCGGGCTGCCCAGTTTGCGTGACGCCCGCCGCCGACATCGATACGGCCATCGAAATCGCCTGCCGTGGCGCGGTCGTCTGTACGTTCGGCGACATGCTCCGCGTCCCCGGAAGTCATCTCTCACTCGATGCCGCCCGCGGCCAAGGAGCCGACATTCGGACCGTCCTTTCCGCCGCTGATGCCGTGGATGTCGCCCGCCGCACGAATCGACCCGTGGTCTTCTTCGCCGTCGGTTTCGAAACGACGGCTCCGATGACTGCGGCCGTTCTGCTCGAACACCCACCGGAGAACCTGTTCGTATTTGCGTCACACAAAACCATACCGTCGGCAATGTCCGCGCTCCTTGACCTTCCAGAGAACCGCATTTCGGCATTCCTTGCACCGGGACACGTATCGACGATCATCGGCCTGCCGCCGTACGAAGAAGCGTTGGCCGACCGGCCCATTCCGACTGTGGTTGCAGGATTCGAGCCGCTCGACATTCTCTACGCCGTCGCCCTGATCCTGCGTCAGCACCGTGACGGCCATGCCAAGGTGGAGAACGCGTATCCACGCGCCGTTGATCCGGAGGGAAATTCCGTTGCGCAGGCCATGATACGCGAAGTGTTCGAACCGACAGACGCTTCCTGGCGAGGCATTGGGGTCATCCCTCGCTCCGGCCTGGGGCTGCGCGAGGCGTTTCGACGTCACGACGCTCGGTTGGAGTTCCCCGTCCAACTGGACAATCCGATCGACACAATACCGGGCTGTCGCTGTCCCGAGGTGCTGACGGCACAGGCCGTGCCATCGGACTGTCCGCTGTTCGCCACTCGCTGCACCCCCCTGTCGCCCGTTGGGCCGTGTATGGTGGGGAGCGAAGGCGCATGCCACATCTGGTTTCGATACGAGGGAGAGCGCCCACTGTGAACGAGATGGATCACCGCATCAGCATGTTGCACGGCGCCGGCGGAGAACTGATGGGAGATCTCCTTGATCGGCTGATCCTTCCACGATTCTCCGCCGTCACAACCACTCGGGGAGGAGTGGGGCTGTCCGCTCTGGACGATGGGGCTACAGTCGACGTACCCGCCGGCGAGCGCGTCGTCGTGACCACGGACAGCCACGTGGTGAAGCCCATATTCTTCCCGGGCGGAGACATCGGACGCCTTGCGGCCGCCGGAACGATCAACGATCTCGTGATGATGGGGGCTCGTCCCATCGGTCTGACGCTTGCCGCCATTATCGAGGAGGGATTCCCAATCGCCCATCTTGAGCGAATCCTCGACTCGTTCGCCCGGGTCCTTGAGACGGTCGGAGCAGCCGTCGTTTGCGGCGACACAAAGGTCATGCCAGCCGGAGATCTCGATGGGATTGCCCTGAATACAACGGGGGTCGGGGCAACGAGCCACGTTATCGGTGACGCCGGCCTCCACATCGGCGACGCCGTGATCGTCACCGGCACCATCGGAGATCACGGAATGGCTCTTCTTGCCGCGCGCGAGGAATTCCACCTTGCAACCCCCCTACAAAGCGACGTCGCGCCGTTGTGGCCGTTCCTGGCACCGGTGATCGAGCGGTACGCAACTCAGATTCACGGCATGAAGGATCCAACGCGGGGCGGCCTTGCCGCGGCACTCAATGAGATGGCGCGCAAGTCTGCGACGTGCATCGTCGTCGATGACGCCGCGATCCCCATGCGAAGCGAGGTCGTTGCTCTATCCGATGTCCTCGGCATTTCCCCTCTCACCGTAGCCAATGAGGGCAAGGCAATCCTGGTCGTTGCTGGGGAGGTTGCGGAAGACGTTGTACGGATGCTGACGTCACACAAACTCGGAACCGATGCCCGCCGCATCGGTCGCGTCACCGAGGAGTATCCCGGTCGGGTCCTGTTGGAGACCGAAGTCGGTGGACGTCGATTCCTCGACATGCCGCTGGGGGACCCCGTCCCGCGGATCTGCTAGCCACGGAACAACGTGCGGCCCCTAGCGCGTGAGCCAGCTTCGCCGGTCCCTGAGCAGCTTGTCGCCGGTCTGGCACTTCGGGCAGTAGTACGTACGCTTCTCCGCGTATCGGATCTCTGCGATCGGCGTACCACAGCGTACGCACGGCCGGCCGGTTTGCTTGTACACACGGGCGAATCCACGATCGTGGTCCCCGATCTGGGCCCCATCGCTCTGCAGGCGGATCGCTTCGATTGCTTCCTGCAACACGTCGCCTACGGCCCCATGCAAGCGCTTCACCTCCTCTGACGACAGCGTACTCACGTACCGCAGCGGTGACAGCCCCGCCACGAACGCAATCTCATCGGCGTACGCGCTGCCGATCCCCGCGATGGTCCGCTGATCGGTCAACAGCGTTTTGAGCTGCCGCCGCGCGCCCGCCACCGTCGCCGCAAGCCACTCCGGGGTGAACGCTTCAGAAAGGGGCTCTACCCCCTGCTCCGCGACCCGCCGTACGTCACCCGGAGCGTTCACCACGAACACACCTGCCCTCCGTACCTTCGTGTTCTCGATCACTCGAAGGTCTCCGCCATCGGCAAACGATACGAGCAAAGCCGTTGCCTTTGTCGCTTTGGCCGGCTCACGCGACAGGACGAGGCGCCCCGCCAACATCAGGTGCATGACGAGATGAAGGTCGTCGGCGCACGTGAGGACCAGGTGCTTGCCTCGTCGTGACACACAGCGGAAGGTTTCTCCGACCAGCCGCGCGACCGGCGGGTCCACCGTCTTGAGGATCTCCGGGTGCAATACCCGTACGTTGGCGATTTCTCGCCCCGTCACGCGGTCCGACAAGACTTCTCGCATGACCTCCAGTTCCGGCAGTTCTGGCACGCAGCCTCCTTCAAGAGCGCACTGCGGATTATAGCTGGCCTCGTATGCCATGTCTTGATCGAAAACCCGGCCGTCGATACGATTGGCGCATGGCCAATTGGAATTGGCCGATCATCGTATCTACGACTCTGTTCTTGGTTACGTACGCGGGGATACTCACCGAGTTCGTACATCGGACGGTCGTCGTATTGCTGGGATCGATCGGCATGCTGTGTATTGGTTCGTGGTTTTCTTTCTACAGCCCGCATCAGGCCGCCCAGGCGACCGATCCGAACACGATTGCCCTTCTGCTTGGCATGATGATCATCGTCAGCCTCTTCCGACAGACCGGGTTCTTCGAGTACCTTGCCGTGAAGGCAGCGAAGCTCGCTCGGGGGCGGTTGTGGCTACTGTTCATCCTTCTCGGCCTCGCGACCAGCGTTGTATCGATGCTGCTCGACAACGTCACGACGATCATCCTGATGATCCCGATTACGCTGTCGATTGCCGACATCCTGGATGTCCCGGCGACGCCGTTCCTGATCGGCGAAGTCATGCTGTCCAACATCGGTGGTGTCGCTACGCTAATCGGCGATCCTCCGAACATCCTCATTGGCTCCGCCGCAGGCCTCACGTTCACCGACTTCGTCGTCCACCTGATGCCGGTTGTGCTCATCGTCTGGAGTGTGGTCGTCGGTTTCTTCCTCCTGTCGTACCGCTCTGAGCTGTCAAGGACGCCGCGGAATCTCGACCGCCTCGCCGAGATGGATGAGCGGCGTGCTCTGACCGATCCGAAGACCACACGGCGGATGCTCATCGTGCTGGGCGCGACGGTCATTCTGTTCTTTCTCCATGACCAGATCGGACTGGAATCCGGAATCGTCGCATTGCTGGGTGCAACAGCCGGCCTTGTCACGGTCTGGCCTGACATCCGCGAGACCCTTGAGTCGGTGCATTGGGATGTCCTGCTGTTCTTCATTGGCCTGTTCATCATTGTCGGTGGCTTGGAGGCAAGCGGGGCGCTTGCCCTCGCCGCTTCAGCCATTGCCGGACTCACGGGCCATGGAATGGTCATTGCCTCCCTTGTCGTCCTATGGACCGCTGCCATCATGTCCGCTCTGGTGGACAACGTCCCGTTCACGATCGCAATGCTGCCCATTCTGGCGGGACTTGCTGCTCACGGTGTCGCCGCCTCTCCACTGTGGTGGGCGCTCGCCCTCGGTGTCGGGTTCGGCGGAAACGCTACACCCGTGGGAGCAACCGCCAACGTGATCGTCGTTTCCTACAGCGAGAAGGCTCGCGCACCGATTTCGACACGTCAATGGATCAAGCGAGGGATTCCGGCAGCGTTCATCGCCTGCGCCACCTCTTCCGTCGCGCTGATCATCGCCGTCGAACTCGGGTTGTACTGACGCATGGTCGCCCTCCCCCGTCCCCGCTCAGCCGCCCGTCCACGGGAGGTGCCCGACGTCCTTTTCCTCTGCGCCATCTCTCCTGTCTTCGCCGGCCTCCTTCGATCAGACTCAGGTTTGGTGGTCACTATGCGTCGACGACGGAAGGCACAGGCTGCTCGATTGGGTATTGCGATGCTCGTATTGCTGTGTGGCTGTACTGCCACCGCGCCAGTGAACCTCTCCGGCACCTGGGCAGGGCAGTTCACCTGGCTCACTGGACCTGCTGCAGGGCTCTCATCGTCGCTCGAGCTTGAGCTGCTACACGGGAGTCGAGATCTCAGCGGCGTCATTACACTCAGCAGCAGTGGTCAACAGACGTTCGACATCGACATCGAGCGCGGCCGAACCACAGGGTATACGCTTGTGATCGAGGCGTCCGGAACGAACGATCTCGTGACGCCGGCGGCTGTGGTTCTGCTCGACCTGAGTGGCGGTTTCGATACAACGAACATGGCCGGAACCGGCACCCAAACGGTGAACGGCAACGAGTACGACATCGAGTGGTCGGCGACACTGGTTGCGCCTGCCGACGGCCCGTAGACCGCGTCACGGGGCCCTAAACACGACCTTCCCGTCGATCGCGCTCTACGGCTTCCTGCGCCCGTCGATCAACCGATCCATACCCTCCGCCCCCGGGCGTCTCGATGCTGATCGCTTCCCCTGCGCGAACCGTCATTGACGTTTTCGCGGGAAGAACACCTTCCCCTCCAACGCGAAGAAGGACGTTCCGCCCCGTCCGTCCCGGTCGCCCGCCGTTCACTCCGTACGGAGCATTCCGACGTCGGTCGGTCAGCAGCGAAACCCGCGCGTCATGTCCGAGCACCCGGATGTCTCGGCGAATTCCCATCCCCCCGCGATGCTCTCCATCTCCCCCACTGCCGCGGATCAACTCATACCGCTCAATCCGCAGAGGATACGCCGTCTCGACAGCCTCGATCGGGGTGTTCAGCGTGTTCGTCATGTGCGAGTGAATGCCATCCTCTCCATCGCCGCTGGAACTCGCGCCGTACCCGCCCCCTATCGTTTCATACAGCGTGTACGCACGACCCGTTCGCGGGTCTGTCCCACCGATTGCCACGTTGTTCATCGTGCCTTGACAGGCAGCGATTGCCCGCTTCGGCACGATCTTGCTCCACGCTCCCACAACCACATCGACGATTCGTTGCGCGGTCTCAAGGTTTCCCCCGACGACCGGGGCGGGCGCCACGGCGTCGACAACCGTTCCTGGACGCGTCACAAGCCGGATCGGACGATAGCACCCAGCATTCGCGGGGATGTCCGGATCCGTTAGCGCTCGAACCGCAAAATACGTCGCGGATGCCGTGACCGCTTGGACAGCGTTGATCGGACCCGCTGCCTGCCGGTCCGCCGCGCGGAAGTCGACCACCACCTCGTCACCTCGCACAGCCACCGTCACCGCCAGCCGAATCGGACGGCTCTCGATTCCGTCGTCGTCAAGCACGTCCTCAAACGTCGCCTCGCCATCGGGTATACGCTGCATCTCCGTTCGCATTCGTCGCTCGGAGTAGTCCAGAACCGCTGCCATCCCCTGCAGAACACGGTCCACCCCTCGCCGTTCGACAACCGCCAGCAATCGCTCCATGCCCGTCTGGCACGCTGCGTACTGTGCCCGCAGGTCTCCCCATCGTTCGTCCGGCGTGCGAACGTTGAGCAGGATGAGTGACAGCAACTCCCGGTCGAGCTCTCCCGCCTTCCACAGTCGGATGACCGGGATCCGCAGCCCCTCCTGGTAGATCTCTACCGCGTCGCCAGCCACGCTGCCCGGCTCCTTCCCTCCCACGTCAGCGTGATGCGCCCGATTCGCCACGAAAGCGATCAGCCGCTCACCATTGAACACTGGCGACACGAACGTGATGTCCGGCAGGTGGGCTCCGCCGGAGTATGGGTCGTTGAGTACCAGCACGTCTCCTGCGACGAACGATCCCGCGTGCCGGATGGCCGCCCGAACGGAAAACGGCATTGCGCCAAGGTGCACGGGAATCGACTCCGCCTGCGACACCATTTCCCCTTCGGCGTCGAACAGCGCACTCGAGCAATCTCTCCGTTCCTTGATGTTCGGGCTGTACGCAGATCGGACGAGGTTCGCGTTCATCTCTTCCGCCACTGCTGCAAACCCGTGCCGCATGACCTCAAGACTGATCGGATCCATTCGCCCCGCACCGCTCATCGCACGACCTCCAGCGTCATGACGCCCGCAGCGTCCATGGTGCCTGACACACCCGGAGGGATCACGAGTGTCGCATCCTGTCCCGAAACGATCATCGGCCCGATGATTGCTCCGCCGCTGCAAAGCGACGCACGACTGACAAACGCTGTCTCCACCGGGCCCCGTCGGTCAAACCACACGGCTCTCCGATCATCGGCACTCCTGTCTCCCGGATCGATGTCGCCGAGGGACTGCACAACCGGCGGCCCGGACACGCGGACACGGATCGTGACAAGCTCGAGTTCCTCATCCGGTGCACTGTGACCAAACCGTGTCTTGTGAAGCGCGTGAAACCGCTTGGCCAGCAGGGAGAAGTCAACCACGCCGCCTCCCTTCCCTGCCCCTCCGTCGGCAAGATCCACGTTTACTTCGTGTGACTGTCCTACATAGCGAAGGTCCGCTGTTGGATGAAACTCGATTCGTCCGGCTTCGATTCCTTCGGATCGAAG
>Ga0272441_10008360_pt1 | contig 16404 bp, 17 predicted proteins | sample SSMProp6N_FD_193582 | JGI IMG/M metagenome (GOLD analysis project Ga0272441, IMG submission 193582) | Marine sediment archaeal communities from Little Sippewissett salt marsh, Falmouth, MA, United States - SSM-Prop-6N | ecosystem: Environmental > Aquatic > Marine > Wetlands > Sediment ... | reverse complement strand
TGGGCTCAGGCGATCAGGTATCGTCGGCGCCGATACGACGAGCGTCGCGACGGCGGCCTCGCAGAGGGCGAGGCGGGCGCGCGTTGTGCTTGCGGCTCTCATTCCACGTCCCTCCCACATACCCGGCCGGCCGCAAGCCTACTCGGCCGACACCTCCCCCGCATCGTCGATGTAGCGGAAGTAATCCCCGTCCGTCGTCAACACCAGCGTTGTGCTGCTACCCACCGTCTTGCCATACGAGTCGAGCGTTGCGAGGAAGCTGTAGAACTCCGGGTCCTGACCGTAGGCGTCGGCGTATATCTTTATCGCCTGAGCATCAGCGCCGCCCTTTATCTCCTCGGCTTTCCTGTAAGCCTCCGACGTTATCCGCCGGAGCTCCAGCTCGCGCTGGCCGTTGATGCGCGCGGACTCGCCCGCGCCCTCGGAGCGGTACTGCTCCGCATCGCGGTTCCGTTCGGAGACCATGCGGTCAAAGACCTTCGCCTGGACCTCCTTCGTGTAAATAATGCGCTTGATGCGCATGTCGACGACCTCGATGCCAAACTTCTCGAACTGCGGGGCGGCCTCCTCCAGGATCATCAGGGTTATCTTGGCACGGCCGAAGGTGATCGGCTCGACCTCGGCCCTCGTGTCCTCCTTGTCGCCGGAGATCTCGGTGGCCTCCATCTCCCTGTTGGTGTCGCGGACGACCTCGATCAACTTGTGCGAGCTGATGATGTCGCGGGCGGCCGCGTCGAGGAGGTCGTCCAGGCGCGAAAGGGCGTTGCGCGGGCTGCCCACCGTGCGCATGAAGGTGAGGGCGTCCGAGATGCGCCAGCGCGCGGACGTGTCGACCCAGATGTACTTCTTGTCCAGCGTGGGGATGCGGTCCGCAGAGCCGTCCCAGCGCAAGAGGCGCTTGTCAAACCGGTTGACCTGGTCGATGAAGGGCGAGCGGAAATGCAGGCCGGCGTCCGTGACGGGATCGCCCACCGGCTCGCCGAAGCGCGTTATCACAACCTGGTCGCGCTCGTCCACCGTGTACGCCGACGCGCCGAGGATGATCACAAGTACCACCACCGGCACGAGCGCTATCACAATCGCGCGCAGGGCCTTCACTTGGCACCCCCTTCCGCCGTAAGATCAAGCACGTTGAGAATCGACTTGGCCTCGGGGTCGACCACGATGATGCGGTCGGCGGAGGCGAGGACGCCGTCCATCGCCTCGATGAAGAGACGGCGGCGCGTGACCGCCTTGGCCTTGTCGTACTCGGCCAGCATCGCCGAGAAGCGCGATGCGTCGCCCTGAGCCTCGTTCACGCGCTCGGTTGCGTAACCCTGGGCCTGGGAGATCATCTGGTCGGCCTCGCCCTCGGCGCGGGGGATAACCTTGTTGTACTCGGCCTGGGCCTCGTTGATCATCCGCTCCTTGTCCTGCTTTGCGGCGTTGACCTCCTCGAAGGCGGATTTGACGCGCTCGGGCGGGTTGACGTCCTGGAGCTTGACCGTGGTGATCTCGACGCCGATGTCAAACGCGGAGAGGACCTCCTGGAGCTGGCGCTCGACCTCGACGCCTATCGCCCCGCGCCGGAGCGTGAGGACCTCGTCTATCGAACTGTCGCCGACGACGGCTCTCATCACCGCCTCGGACAGATCGCGGACCGTCTGGGTCGCCGTCTCTGGTCCGATGCGGAAGAGCATCTTGGCCGGGTCGGCGAAGCGGAACTGGACTATCCACTCCACGTCCGCCATGTTCAGGTCGCCGGTGAGCATCAGCGACTCGTCCTCGAAAGCCTCCTTGCGATAGGTCGTGCGGATGCCCGGGGTCTGCGTGCGGAAGCCGAACTCCTCCTTGTACACGTGCGTGGTCCTGATGCGGGTGACGCGCTCGATGGCGAAGGGGAGCTTGGCGTGCAGGCCGGGGTCGGTCGTGCGGGCGTACTGGCCGAAGCGCTGAACCACCGCCTGCTCGTCCGGGGCGACCTGGTAGAAGGTGGTGAAGAGCACGATGAGACCCAATGCGACCAGGACAGCCGGGGCTATCAGCTTTGGAGACGGCGCCCCGGGCGGCCGGGCGTTCAGTATGTCAGAAGGCGTTTCTATCCTCATCTCCGCCGGCACCTCACTTTCGGTTCCAACCTCCTCCCACTAACCCACGTTATGCCCCTTGCGCGGGGATTGTCAAAGGATTACGCGGATTGGGCGCCCCGCGCCCCTTCCCACAAGCCACATACGCCGGGAGGCTTGATTGATTCAATAGCAGCGGGTAGAATGCAGCCGCTCTGGGGCATGCTCGGGGGGGGCTACGGGGGAGGCACACCGATTATCCGAAGGCTCCTGCGCGAGCACGTGCGCGGCTACTGGCCGCTGCTGCTCGTTGCGATGCTGTTCTCTCTGCCGGCCGGCGCCGCCAAGGCCGCCATACCCCTGTCCGTCAAGTTCTCCTTCGAATCGCTGCTGGGGGAACTGGCGCTGCCCATCTGGCAGATCGCCCTCGGGCTCGTCGTCGTCTTCCTCTTCAAGGAAGTCTTCCGCTACTCGGAATCGTACCTGGTGACGCTCATCGGCCAGAGGATCGTGCGGGACGTCCGCAACCGCCTCTACCACCACATCCAACGCCTGCCAGTGGGGTTTTTCTCGGAGAACCGGGTCGGCGTGCTCATGTCGCGGATAACGAACGACGTGGGCGTGCTGCAACAGACGACCGTGGCCCTGGGGAAGGATTTTTTCCGCCCCGTTGTGGAGATCATCGCCCTCTCGTCGGCCGCCGTCTTCTTCACCACGTCCTCCGAGATGAACACGTGGGCCGTGGCCGCGGCGCTGGGGGCCGCCGTGCTCGTCGCCCTGCCCCTTCGGACCATAGGGAGGAAACTGAAGAAGGCCACGCTGCGCGGCCAAGAGCGCATGGCCGATCTCAACTCCATACTGGAAGAGACCTTCACCGGCGCAAAGGTCGTGCGCGCCTTCGGCATGGAAGACGCCGAGTACGAGGAGTTCCGGGGCGTCAACGAGAGGGTCTTCCACTACCGCATGAAAGGCGCCAAGGCCAAGCTGGTGTCTTCCCCGCTGATGGAGCTGGCGGGCGTGACCGCGGCCGCGCTGGCCGTTACCATAATCGCCCGCTTCATGGACGTGCCCGACCTCTCCGGCTTCATCCTCAGCGTCGGGCTCATCTTCAACCCCATTCAGCGGCTGGCCAACATACACGTGATATGGCAGGAGGCCAGGGCCGCCGTCGAGCGCGTCTACGACGTGCTGGACACGCTGCCGGAGATCTCCGAGAAGCCCGACGCCGGCGAGCTGCCCGCCTTCTCCGACCGTATCGAGTTCCGAGGGGTCAGCTTCAGCTACGACAGCTCCGGCGAGGCCGTCCTCAGCGACATCAATCTGCAAATCCGCAAGAATGAGGTCGTGGCGATCGTCGGCTCCTCCGGCGTGGGCAAGTCGACACTGGTCGACATGATACCGCGGTTCTACGACGTCTCCGCCGGCGCCGTCCTCATAGACGGCCACGACGTGCGCGACGTGACCTTCACCAGCCTCCGGGGCCAGATCGGCATAGTTACCCAGGAGACGTTCCTCTTCAACAATACCGTGGCGAACAACATACGGTACAGCCGGTCCGAGGCGACGCAGGCCGAGATCGAGGCCGCCGCAAAGGCCGCCTACGCCCACGACTTCATCATGGAGATGCCCCAGGGCTACGAGACGGTTATCGGAGAGCGGGGAGTCCGCCTCTCGGGCGGGCAGAGGCAGCGACTGGCCATCGCCAGGGCGCTTCTCCGAGACCCCGCCATACTCATCCTCGACGAGGCGACATCGGCGCTGGACGCCGAGGCCGAGGCCATCGTCCAAAAGGCGATCAGCCAGCTCATGGAGAACAGGACCGTCCTCATCGTCGCGCATCGGCTGTCCACGGTCATGGGGGCGGACACGATCGTCGTGCTGGTCGGCGGCCGGATCGCCGAGGTGGGCACGCACGAGGAGCTGCTGGCCACCGCCGGGCCGTACGCCACGCTGTACCGGATGCAGCTTCCCCCCGGTGCGGCCGTGGCGCCCTAGAGGGAGAGCAATCGCCACCGCCGATACGGGGAACGGGGACCGCACTATGGCGACAGTGCTTGTAACCGGAGGCGCCGGGTTCATCGGGTCGCATGTGTGTCAGCGGCTGCTGGGCCGCGGCGACTCGGTCGTCTGCCTGGACAACTTCAACGACTACTACGACCCCGCGTTCAAACGGGAGAACGTCGCCGCCCTCTCGGCCGGCGGCGGCTTCACCCTGGTCGAGGGCGACATACGCGACCCGGAGGCCGTGGAGCAGGCCTTCTCGGCGGTCGGGCGCGGCGGGGACGGCGGCGCCGTCGTCCACCTGGCCGCACGGGCCGGCGTGCGCCCCTCGCTCGAAGACCCCCCGCTCTACCAGGACGTCAACGTCCGCGGCACGGTGAACATGCTCGAAGGGGCCCGCAGACACGGCGCTCTCTCCTTCGTGTTCGGCTCCTCCTCCTCCGTCTACGGCTCGCGGCGGGAAGTGCCCTTCCGCGAAACCGACGACGTGACAAGGCCTATCTCTCCCTACGCCGCGACGAAACTCGCCGGCGAGGCCCTCTGCTATACCTACCACCACCTCTACGACATACCCATCACGTGCCTGAGGTTCTTCACGGTGTACGGGCCGAGGGGCAGGCCCGATATGGCGATCTACTCGTTCACAAAGGCCGTGTTCGAAGGCCGCGAGATCGAGATGTACGGCGACGGGACCACCGCCCGCGACTACACCTACGTGGATGACATCGTCGACGGCATACTCGCGGCCTTGGACCGCCGCCTCGACTACGAGATCATCAACCTGGGCGAGTCGCAGACGACCCAACTGAAGGACCTCATCGACCTCATCGCCGGCGCCGTCGGCAAGCCCGCCAAGGTACGCCGGGGGCCCGAGAGGCCCGGGGACGTGCCCATCACCTACGCCGACGTGTCCTTGGCCAGGCGACTGCTGGACTACGACCCGAAGGTCAAGGTGCCCGAAGGCGTGCCGCGCTTCGTCGAGTGGTACCGCAAAATGCGGGCAGGCCGGTGAGTCAACCGTCGTCCCGGCCGTCAGGCAGGCCGAAGAACGGCCGCCGGGCCGGCGGGGGCGTCTCCTACCGGCTCGCCGAGGCGGTCGTCCGCGTTGTCGCCGCCTCCCCCAGACCCGTGAGGGCCGCCACCGCGTGGGTCCTGGGCGGCCTCACCTACCTGTGCCTGGGCTCGCGCAGGCGCGTGGCCGAGGCCAACATCGCGGCCGCCTTCCCGGACATGCGCCCCGGCGCCGTACGCTCCCTGGCGCGGCACTCCATCCGGAATATGATCTTCAACGCCACGGAACTCCTTTACTGCCAGGCTCTCACGCCCGAGCAGGTGCGCGCGAGGGTGACCGTGGAGGGACTGGAGAGGCTGGAGGAGGCCCTGGCCGAGGGCAGGGGCCTCATCGCGTTGACGGGCCACATGGGGCCGTTTACCCTTATCGCAGCGGCGCTGGCGCTCCTGGGTCACCCATCCAGCTATGTGTACCGCTACATGAACGCTGGGGCGCCCAACCTCGTTCTGGAGCGGGTGTGCAGGGAATGGGGCGTCGGGCTCATATCGGCCCTTCCGCGACGGCGAGCCGCGTTCGCATGCCTGGCGGCCCTGAGGAGGGGCGAAATCATCTGCATCCTCGGCGATCAGCACGCCAACGACGGGATACCCGTGCCCTTCTTCGGCCGGGAGGCCCTCACGGCGCCCGGGGCCGCTGTTCTGGCCGAGCGGACCGGGGCGCCCATCCTTCCGATGTTCATCCGTGCTACAGGGAGGTCCAGCTACGTTGTCGACGTCGGCTGGCGCGTATCCCCCGACCCGACCGCGGCTAGGGATGAGAGGATCCGCAGCATTGTGGCCGGCGCCACGAGGGCTGTCGAGGAGGCGGTGAGGCGCGATCCCGCACAATGGTTCTGGCTCCACCGGAGGTGGAGGGTTTAGCTGGCCTGAAGAAGCCCATGGCCGAGACCCCGGCCGGCATGGGGTGGGCGGCCCTCAGGTCTCAGCGGGGCGTAAGATTTTCGCCAGAATCGCCTTGACAGCCTCTGCGGGCCATTGCTAGACTCGGCCGAAGTTAGAGTCGCCAGCCCCGCTCTGGGCGGGAGAGGCCTGCGGCCGCGTGATAGGCCGGCGGGCTTGGTCTGCCTGGGTGGGTTTGCGACGAACGAGCTCTGTGCCGGCTTGCGGTAGCCGGCGCTCGTGAAGAGGTGGCAGGGCTGCAAATAGCGGAATCCTAGCCGGGGCTGCGGAAACGGCGGCCACCGGCGCTATGGCGGGGCAAGGGGACAGCACCCGCCGGAACAAAGCTCTCCGGGATTCCCCCGGGGGATGCGAGGCAAGGAGGAGTTAGCCCATGCGTTGCATGAGGTGGGTCTTGCTCGCCGCTGTCTGTGTCGGACTCGGAGTGTCTGCTTGGGCCGAAACTCAGGATATCCGCATCGGCGGTGACATCCTGATGCGCGGGTTCTACAAGAACGAGTGGAACGACCTGGGCGCCGACTACGATGTCACACTCAATAACCTCGGCCAGCCCAAGCGCATGACCGACCTCGTCAATCGGGCTAGGCGCATCACGGAAGAACTGTCCGACTGGCGCTGGTGGTACTTCGGTGACGTTGACCGCGCCCGGTGGGACGGCACCGCGATCTGCTGGAACGACCTGCTGGGCCAGTACGGCCTGAATGCGATGAACTTCGTTCAGCAGGGCCTTATGACCATCGGGAACCTTCCCAACGACAACGACGCGAGCTGGTTCGATACCACCGTGCGCCTGTACGCCGACGTTGACCTGACGGATAACGTCACCGCCTTCGTACGACTGCTGAACGAGCGCGACTGGAACGGCATCGGCGCCGCAAACTCGAACCCGAACGTATCCGTCGACCTCGCGTACATGACCATGGCGGACTTCTTCGGATATCCGCTCGAGTGCACCCTCGGCCGCCAGGAGATCCTCATCGGCGAGGGCTTCCTCATCGGCGACGGGTTCGGACACAATACGGCCCTGGCACTGCCGATAGCCGTGGCGAACCAGCAAACGCTGGTCTACGCCAAGACGCCGGGCGCGTATATCCGCAACCTGGCGGGCGGGGGCAACGTCACCCCGATCACCTACGGCTCCAGCAGCCGGAAGGCCTTCGACGCGGTCCGCTTCTCCTACATGGAGGACCCGATGAGCGTCGACGTCTTCGGCGCGAAGCTCATCGAGGGCGGCGCGGGCCTCGAAGACGATAGGGACATGTACGGCGTCAGCCTCCAGTATGACTACTTCGACTACGGAGAGTTCGGCGTGGGGCTGTTCATGGAGAACGGGGCCAGAAGCCGCGAGGTCTACGCGCTGTCGTTGCGCGGCAAGACCGAGCTGCCCGGCGTGAGCGGCCTCGTACTCAAGGGCGAGATCGTGCCCCAGTACGGCCAGGCGGGTCGCTATGACGCCGACGGCAACGGCGCCGAGGAGAGCGTCGACCAGGGCGGCTTGGGCGGCTACGTAGGCCTGTGGTACTTCTTCGAGCACGAACTGGCACCCTACGTCGGCGTCGACTACGTCTACATGTCCGGCGATGACGATCCGGACGACGAATCCCTCGACGAGTTCTACCCCTTCGCCGAGGACGAGTGGTACGGCGAGATCAACGAGACCGCACCCTGGGGCCTCGACACGAACCTGCAGATATGGAACCTGGGCGCCGGCTTCCGACCCACCGAGACCACGTCGGTCGCACTCGACTACTACGACTTCACACTCGAGGATCCGGCCGGCTTCGGCGTCGTGATGGACGGCGCGACAATGACCATCCCCTTCAACCTCAAGGACAGCGACTTCGGCAAGGAGCTGGACGTCGAGGTAGCCTACGACTACACCGAGGACGTCCAGTTCGCCCTGGCCCTCGCCTGGTTCGACCCGGGCAAGGCGCTTCAGAAGAGCATCGGCGACGACAAGACCGTCACCCAGGTCGTAGGCTCCGTGAAGGTGTCCTTCTAGGACGAGCCCGCACGGACGAGAACTGCAACGACACGAGCGGCCCCCGCTACGGGGGCCGCTTTGCTGAAGCAGGGGGCCTCTCTTCACCCGGTACAGACCGCCGCGCTCCATCAAGTAGTAGCCTCCGGCCCCCCGGAAGCCGGCGGTCGGGCACAACAGGTGACGGCGCAAACCCGCCGCGCCGCGCGGGTTGACTTGGCGCACCGCTATGGGTGATGATAGACGCTCGGGGACGACGAGAGGCGGCGAGGACAGATGGCACAGGGAGGAGACTCCCGCGAGATACTGCGATACCTCGTCCTCATCAGCCAGGTGGGGCTGCTGCCCCTGTGCGGCATCCTGATAGGCGGCCTCATCGGGATGGGCCTGGGCAGAATCTGGCCCGGCGCGCGCACACCGCTCATCGTCGTATGGGCCTTCATAGGCGCCGCCGCGGGGCTGCGCGAAGCATACCGCATGATCATGTCGAAACTGGAGTAGAGAACTTGGAGGCTTCCATCCTCTGGCGCAAAGCGGCTGGGGTTTCGGCGCTGGGCGCCGCGGCCGCCGCCGCAGCCTCCCTGATCTGCGCACGGCCCGATGTCGCATGGGGCGCTCTGCTCGGCTGCGCGCTCGGGTGCGCGGACCTCTACCTCCTCGCGGCGGATATCGACCGCATCGGAGCCCCACCGGCCAACGCGGATGCGGAATCCGACGCCGCTCGGTTCTCACGAACCAGACGCGCCACCCAATCGCTCCTCGTCGGCAGGTCCATGGTCCGCTTCCTGTCCACGGGGGCCGGGTTGGCCCTAGCGGCACTGGTGCCGGCCATCAGCCTGCCCGCCGCTGGCGCCGCAGTCATCGGTGTACGCGTCGTGCTGGTCGCCGTCGGCGGTCTGGACGCCGCCGGATATCGGACATGAACGACACGGTAAGGGGAGAAGTGGCCCAGACCAAGACGGCCTCCAAGAAGCGGCGGCTGATCATACTCGGGGGCGTCGTCGCCTTCCTGGCCCTCGAGGTGTACATAGGCACCAAGGGCGAGTTCGACATGTCTTCCGTGGGCCAGCCCTTCGACCGGCTCACCCATATAGGGGGTTGGCAGATACCCCTGGGCGGGTTCGCATGGCGCACGGCGGCCATGTCGCTGCTGGTCAGCCTGCTGCTCTGCTGGTGGGCCGCCGCCGCGACGCGTCGCATGAGCGAGGTCCCGGGGCGGCTGCAGTCCACCGCCGAGATGTTCGTCCAGGCCTTCCTCGACCTCTGCACCGATACGCTGGGGTCCAAAGGACGCGCCTACACCCCCTTCATCGCCACCATCTTCCTCTTCGTCTGGGTCTCCAACCTCCTCGGCATAGTCCCGGGAATGCAGGAGCCGACGCGGAACCTGAACACGACGCTCGGCCTGGGCGTCATCTGCTTCATCATCGCGCACGTGTCATCCGTGAGAACCAAAGGCGTCAAATCCTACGTTCTCGACTACTTCGAGCCGCTCATCGTCGTCAAAGGCGTGGCCGTGCCCAACGTCGTCATGTTCCCGCTCAACTTCGTCGGCGAGATGTCGAAGGTCGTCTCGCACTCCTTCCGTCTCTTCGGGAACATCATGGGCGGCGCCATCATCATCATGGTCGTCTCCAACCTCACGCGATACGTGGGGCTGCCCATACTGCTGAACGCGTTCTTCGGGCTCTTCGTCGGGACCGTCCAGGCGTTCGTATTCGCCATGCTGGCACTGACGTACATCGCAGTGCTGCAGCCGCAGGAGGAATAGATGACCTGGGGCGGGATTCTCCAACTCATCGGGGCCGCGGTGGGAATGGGCCTCGGGGCCGTCGGCTCCGCCCTGGCCGCCGGCCACGCCGCCGGCTCCGCCTGCGAGGCCATCGCCCGGCAGCCATGGGCCACCGGGCAGATCCGCAAGACTATGCTCATAGGCCAGGGCGTCTCCTCCACACCGTCCATATTCGCGCTGGTGGTCGCCCTGCTCGTGATAACCACCGATGCGACCGGGACGACCCTCGTACAGGGGTTCGGCTACCTCGGCGCGGGGCTGTGCATAGGCCTGGCCACGCTCGGCGGGGGCTTCGGCTCCGGCTTCGCAAACGCTACCGCCTGCGAGGGCGTCGGTCGCCACCCACGGCGCATCGGCGGCGTCATACGCATGATGATAGTGGGCCAGGCGGTCACTCAGTCCGCCTCCATATTCGCCCTGCTGGTCGCCTTCATGCTGATGTATACGGAGGGCGGCGGTGGGGCCGTCCGTGCCGTGGCGCTGCTGGCCTCGGGCGTGTGCATGGGGGCAGGCGGCATCGGCCCCGGACTCGGCGCCGGACTGGCCGCCGGAGAAGCCGTCCGCGGCGCATCGCGCTACAGCGGGTGCGAGAACGTCGTCCTGCGAACCATGCTCATAGGTCAGGCCGTGGCACAATCCACGGCGATTTACTCGCTCGTGATCGCTCTGCTTCTCATCTACTACATCTGACGCGGAAGGCCAATGGCCCCCAAGGGGCCGGGAGGTGCAGGCAAGTGACTGATCAGATGATACAGACCTTGGCCGAAACGGTGCTGCGCGCCGCGGCGCTTCTCGGCGCGGGAATATGCATGGGCTTCGGCGCCATAGGACCGGGAGTCGGCGAGGGTTTCGCCGCCGGAAAGGCATGCGAGGGAGTTGCCCGCGAGCCCGAGAACGCCACGCTCATCACTCGCACCATGCTGATCGGGCAGGCGGTCTCCGAGTCCACGGGCATATACTCGCTCGTCATAGCAATGCTGCTCATCTTCGTCGTCAAGGCATAGCAGGGGAAGTCGGATGGTCGAAATAGACGCCACAATGATCCTGGCGTGGCTCAACTTCCTGGTCCTGCTCCTGCTGCTGACGAAGCTGCTGTACAAACCGGTCCTGGACTTTCTGGACAAGCGGGCCGGCAGAATCGAAGGCAGCCTCGAGCAGGCCCAACGGAAGGTCGAGGAGTCGCAGCGGACGCTGGCCGAATACGAGCGGAAACTGGCCGGCGCCAGAACGGAAGCCATGCAGATCATCGACTCGGCGCGAAGCCGGGCCGAAGAGGAGGCCGGCGGCATCCTCTCCCGAGCACGTGAGGACACCGAGCGCGCGGCCGAACGCGCCAGGGCCGGACTCGAGCGCGAAACCGCAAAGGCCCGCGACGAGCTGCGCCGCGAGGTGGGACGGCTCTCCGTCCAGGTCGCCGAGAACATACTCAGGCGCGAGTTCTCCCCCGATGACCACCAGCGCTACGTCGATGAGTACCTGCGGGACGTGGGGGGACGCGGTTGACCACGTCCCCGCTCCCTCTGCGGTACGCCAGGGCGCTGCGCAACGTCGTAGCCGCCGAAGACCCCGGCTGCGTCGACGCCGTCGGGCGCGAACTGTCGGCCGTGGCCGCGGCCCTGCATGACACCGGCGCCGTAGAGGTCATCTTCGACAACCCAAGCGTGCCAGAAGAGGATTGCAGGGAGGTCCTCGGCATGCTGCTGGGGCGCATCGGCGTCCGGGAAACCGTGGCCCACTTCTTCCAGCTCCTTCTGGCCAAAGGCCGCTTGCGCTACGTCGGAGCCATCGCAGAGACCTACGCCGGCGAGGCGGACCGGGCCTTCAATCGCGTGCGCGGGACCGTCGAGAGCGCAATGCCCTTGCGGGAGGAAACCGTGGGCCGGGTCGGGACGCGGCTCTCGGAGGTGCTCGGCGGACAGGTCATACTCGACATGAGGGAGAACCCCGAACTCATCGGTGGGGTGTCCGTTCGAATAGGCAACGTTATATACGACGGCAGCGCCAGAGGCCGACTGGTGCGCCTCGGCGCCGAGATGGTTGAGGAGTAGCCATGGAGATTCGACCCGAGGAAGTAACCTCGGTCATCGAGGAACAGATCAGGGCCTTCAGAGAGAAGGTGGACATCCAGGAGGTGGGCACCGTCATCCAGGTCGGCGACGGCGTGGCCACCATCTACGGCCTGGAGAAAGCGATGGCGGGCGAGCTCATCGAGTTCCCCTCCGGCGTCCACGGCATGGTGATGAACCTGCGCGAGGAGAGCGTCGGCGTCGTCATACTCGGCGAGGATACGGTGGTCCACGAGGGCGACACCGCCAGGCGCACAAGGCGAATCGTCGAGGTTCCCGTCGGACAGGGGCTCTGCGGCAGGGTCGTCAACGCCCTGGGCGAGCCCATCGACGGCAAGGGACCCATCCGCTCCGAAGAGTCGCGACCCATCGAACGCCTAGCGCCCGGCGTCGTCGATCGCATGCCCGTCTCCGAAGCCCTGCAGACCGGCATGAAGGCCATCGACTCCATGATCCCCATCGGCCGGGGCCAGCGCGAGCTGATCATCGGCGACAGGCAAACCGGCAAAACCGCCATCGCCATCGACGCCATCATCAACCAGCGCGATACCGACGTATTCTGCATATACGTCGCCATCGGACAGAAACGGGCCACCGTGGCCCAGGTCGTCAAGACCCTCGAGGACTACGGGGCGATGGACTATACCATCGTCGTCGCGGCCACCGCGTCGGACCCGGCGCCGCTTCAGTACGCGGCGCCCTACGCCGGCTGCGCCATGGGGGAGGAGTTCCGCGACTACGGCAAACACGCCCTCGTCATCTACGACGACCTGTCCAAACACGCCGTGGCCTACAGGCAGATGTCCCTCGTCCTCCGCCGCCCGCCGGGGCGCGAGGCATACCCGGGCGACATCTTCTACCTGCACTCGCGCCTTCTCGAGCGGGCCGCCAAGTTCAACGAGAAAAACGGCGGCGGTTCGCTCACGGCACTGCCCATAATCGAAACCCAGGCCGGGGATATATCAGGCTATATCCCGACCAACGTCATCTCGATCACAGACGGGCAGATATTCCTCGAGACGGGACTGTTTCACCAGGGCGTGCGCCCAGCCATCAACGTCGGCGTGTCCGTCTCCCGCGTGGGAGGCTCGGCCCGCTGCCGCGCCATGAACCAGGTGGCGGGCGACCTGAGAATCAACCTCGCACAGTTCCGCGAGGTCGAGGCATTCGCCCAGTTCGGAACCGAGCTCGATCCGGTGACACAGGCACAGCTGTCCAAGGGATACCGCCTCGTCGAGCTGCTCAAGCAGGACCAGTATGAGCCCATGTGCGTGGCTCATCAGGTCCTCTCGCTCTACATCGGCGTCAACGATCACCTGGCCGACGTGAGCGTCGAGGACGTGACCCGGTTCGCGAGCGAGTTCATCTCCTTCATGGAGGCCGAGCGCAAGGAGACGGTGCGCAGACTGGCCGAGCGGCTCGAACTCGACGACGAGCTCAAATCCGAGATCGAGGACGCCATAGCCACCTTCAAGAAGGTATTCGTCAGCGGTGAGCAGATGCAGGAACAAGGCGCCGGGGCCGGCTCGTCCGGCGAGCCCGGCCAGCCGGCCGGCTGAGTCAACGGCTGGGACAAGGGCCATATGCCCAACATCAAGGACATAAAGGACCGCATAGGCAGCGTGGAGGAGATCCGCAAGATCACCCGCGCCATGAAACTCGTGTCCGTGGCGAAGATGCAGAAGGCACAGGCTCGGGTGGAGGCGTCTTCGCCCTACATCGACGCGATGCGCGGGCTGGTCGCGCGCACCGTCCAGCCCGGGGATACACACCCGCTGCTGGAAGAGGGGGGCGGCTCGGCCGTCTGTCTCGTCATCGTCACCTCCGACAAGGGCCTGTGCGGCAACTTCAACTCACAGGTGATAAGACAGGCGATACGCTCCATCGAAGCGGAGAGCTCGCCCGTGCGCCTGGCGTGCGTCGGCAGAAAGGGCAGACGGTTCTTCACAAGAGGCCAGTACGAGGTCGTCGAGTCACCCGAGGAGGTATTCGGTGACGTCACCTTCCAGCGGGCCGAAGGCGTGGCCGACGTCCTCATGGCGCAGTTCCGCGACGGCGGTTGCCGCGAAGTGAGAGTGCTGGCCAACAACTTCAGGACCACCATCCTCCGCGAGGTCACCGAAAGGGTCGTCCTTCCGCTGAGGGGCATAACGGGCTCGGAGGAGGGGCCGAGTTACCTTTTCGAACCCAGCCGCGGCGGCGTGCTGGGACCGCTGCTCTTCGATTACTTCCGCTGGCAGGTGTTCGGCATGCTGCTGGAATCCGAAGCCGCCGAACACGTGGCCAGAATGCAGGCGATGGACGCGGCAACCAGCAACGCCGAGGACCTCATGGACAGGCTGAGGCTTCAATACAACAGGGCGCGCCAACAGAGCATCACGACCGAGATCATGGATATAGTCGGCGGGGCGGAGGCGCTCCGCTAGCAGCTTGGGGCTGATTATGGCAGAAGGAACTGTAGTCGAGATAGTCGGACCGGTCATCGATGTGGAGTTCCCGCGCGGGCAACTGCCCGCCATCAATAACGCCATCGAGGTGACACTGGGCCACGCGGGCGACCGGCTGGGAGGTACCGAGACACTCATCGTCGAGGCCTCCATGCACCTGGGCGACAACCGGGTGCGCTGCGTCGCCATGGCGCCGACCGAGGGCCTCGTGCGCGGGGCCTCCGCCAGCGATACCGGGGGGCCGATCGCCGTGCCCGTCGGCCGGCATACACTCGGTCGCGTGATGAACGTGCTGGGGTACGCCGTCGACGGCGGCGATCCCATCCAACGCGACAAGACATATCCGCTCCACCGCTCCGCGCCGACCCTGGAGCAACAGGCCGTCACCAACGAGGTGCTGGAGACCGGCATAAAGGTCCTGGACCTGCTCACCCCGCTCCCCAAGGGAGGCAAGGCCGGCATCCCCGGCGGCGCGGGGCTCGGCAAAACCGTCCTCCAAAAAGAGCTCATCCACAATATCGCCATGGAGCACGGCGGCGTGTCCGTCTTCGCGGGCGTCGGCGAACGCACCCGCGAAGGCACAGACATGTGGCTGGAGATGCGGGAGGCCGGCATCCTCGACAAGACGGTCCTCGTCTTCGGCCAGATGACCGAGCCGCCCGGGGCCAGACTACGCGTCGGCCTGGCTGGACTGGCGGCCGCCGAGTACTTCCGAGATGAGGAAAGGGCCGACGTCCTGCTCTTCATCGACAATATCTTCCGCTTCGTCCAGGCCGGCTCGGAGGTGTCCGCCCTCCTCGGGCGCATGCCCTCGGCCGTGGGCTACCAGCCGACACTGGCGTCCGAGATGGGGGAGCTGCAGGAGAGGATTACGTCGACCCACGAGGGCTCCATTACGGCCGTGGAGGCCATCTACGTGCCCGCCGACGACCTGACCGACCCCGCAGCCGCCACCACCTTCGCCCACCTGGACGTGTCGGTCGTCCTCGATAGGCGCATCGTGGAGCTCGGCATATACCCGGCCGTCGACCCGCTCGCATCCACATCGCGCATACTCGACCCGCGCGTGGTCGGCGGTCGCCACTACAAGGTGGCGCGCGAGGTGCAGAGGATACTCCAGCGTTACCGAGACCTGCAGGACATCATCGCAATACTGGGCATCGACGAGCTCTCCGACGAGGACAAGGTCACCGTCGCACGGGCGCGCAGGATCCAGCGCTTCCTCAGCCAGCCCATGTTCGTCGCGGAGCAGTTCACCGGCTCGCCCGGCCGATACGTCAGGATCGAGGAGACCGTCGACGGCTTCGAGCGCCTCTGCGACGGGGAGGTGGACGATCTGCCCGAGCAGGCTTTCTATATGGTCGGCAACCTCGATGACGCCCGCGAGAAGGCGAAGCGATTGTCCGGGGCCCCGTCGGCCGTCGCCCCCGCCAAAGAGGCCGACCAGCCGGAGCAGGCCGATGACTCCGCCGAGCCCGAAGAGGCCGAGACCGTCGCGGCCGCAGAGGGCAGCACATGAACGCCGACTCCGTGACGATTACCGTACTCGAGCCGACCGGCAAGCTCGCCGAGGGCGAAGCCGAGTACGTCGAACTGCCCGTCGAGGGCGGGGATATGGCGGTCTATCCGGGTCACACGTCCGCCGTGTGTGGCCTGCGGCCCGGGCACGTCCGGATATCCTCTTCGGATCTCCCCGAACTCCTCGCCATATCGGGCGGATACTGCGAGATCGTTCGCACACCCTCCGCCGGGGCCGGCGAGGAGGGAGCCGAGGGGCGGCTGCACAGCAGAGTCACCGTCTGCGCGCGGACGGCCGAACAGCCAAGCGAAATAGACCATGCTCGCGCCAGGGAGGCGGAGCGCAGGGCCCTCGACCGTCTTACGCAACCGGCTCCCGACATCGATCTGGCCAGGGCCAGGGCCGCGCTGGCAAGGGCAAGGGCCAGACTCAGCGTTATCGGGGGCGGCGACCACGCATGATAGCCGCCCTCATCGTCGGCGCGGGGCGCGGCAGGCGCATGGGAACCGACGTCCCCAAACAGCTGCTCCCGCTCTGCGGCAAGCCCGTTATGTCCCACACGCTTGCAAGGTTCCAGGCCGC
>Ga0272441_10008359_pt1 | contig 16405 bp, 16 predicted proteins | sample SSMProp6N_FD_193582 | JGI IMG/M metagenome (GOLD analysis project Ga0272441, IMG submission 193582) | Marine sediment archaeal communities from Little Sippewissett salt marsh, Falmouth, MA, United States - SSM-Prop-6N | ecosystem: Environmental > Aquatic > Marine > Wetlands > Sediment ... | reverse complement strand
CTTGGCGCGCAGATCCCGTTCGATTCGACGAGCGGTCCCGATGAAGAAGTATCGCCAGAGGAAACGAAACCCCATCACGACGATCGCGAGACCCGTGATCGACAGGCCGGCTCGAAGAAGATCCGGTTCGCCGCGGGTCAGCCCGTCGATCGCTTCGCGAATGACCAGAGGAACGAGGATGGCGGCTCCGTTCACGACCGTGAGGGCGACGAATCCGGCGAGAATCCTCCCTCGATAGCGCCAGAGCCACGTTCGAAGCCGATCCATAGAAGCGCGATCGTAACCGATCTTTCCCAGCCCCAAAAGGAGAACAGGAGCACGACCGGCTTCGCCTCGGCTCTCGGGTGACGTGGTTTAGATTGGTCACCACAGCACCCACAGGTATAATCCAACCGATTCTCAAGGAACAGACGAGGGGGCGGCGATGACTCATGTCCGCAAGAGCGCTTTTTTCTGTCTTGTTCTCCTGTTCCCGCTTCTTTGCATAGGCCAGACGCTTCGAGTCAGCCTGTCGCCCGTGCTGGCCTCTCTGCCGATTGCCTTTGCCGAGGAGTGGGGCCTGTTTGACGAGCACGGCGTTGACGTTGAGATTATCGGCATGACGGACAACGACGTTCGAAGTGCCGCGCTCTCGACCGGCGATCTGGATCTAGTCATGGCCGACGTCACACAGTTCCTTGTCGATCTCAATGGCGGGCAGGAGCTCGTGACGACGAGCGCGGCCTACATCCGTTCACAAACGGCGAGCCTCCAATTGGCCCTCGTTGCTCCGGATACGTTCCGGATGGAGACCATCGGCGATCTCGCCGAGTCGGGATACATCGTCGGGACGGTCTTCCGCAGCGATCACGAGTATCTTCTCGATCGGCTGTTCGACAGCCAGCTCGGCGATGACGTGGATCGGCCTCGGTATTCGTACATGACGGACATCCTCTTCCTGGCCACCTGGTTCGGTGCTCAGATGATGCCGGCGGCTGTTCTTCCCGAGCCGTACATCTCCTACATCGCGACCTACGCGCCGCCTGGCGGTCGTCCGGTTGGGATCGTGAAGCTCGATGATTTCTCCGACTTCGGTCCGTTGCCGCCGACACTTCTCATTTTTCGCGCGGACTACGTGGATGCACATCCGCAGGCCGTTCAGGCTTTCTACGACGCGTACGGAGAAGCGATTGAGCGGATCAACGCGACCCCCAGGGCCGAGATCGTTGACACAGGTCTCTCCATCGTTCTGCCGCTCTTCTTTCAGGGGGCGAACCCTGATCTGATCGGGCAGGACGTCCTCGACGCGCTTGAGATCCCGTGGTTCGAGTCGCCGGTCGAGCTGCCGTGCGACCAGTTCGAGAGCGTCCTCGCGTGGGCGCTTGAGAAGGGATATGCAGTTGTTCGCCCGGACTATGCTGCGGTCGTCGATGGCCGCTTCATTCCATGATCGAGCTTGAACACGTCGTCGTTGAGTACGGACGAGGGACGCGCGCGACGCGGGCCGTCGACGGAATCAATCTCGAGGTTGGCGAGGGCGAGAGCGTTGCCCTCATCGGGCCGTCTGGATGCGGCAAGACGTCTCTCCTGTTCGCCATCGCCGGGCTTCACACCTCGAAGCAGGGTGAGATCCGGATCGGCGACGAGCCGATCCGCGGGACGCGTAGGGAGATTGCACTCATCTTGCAGGACGCGGGCCTTCTTCCGTGGAAGACCGTGTGGCAGAATGCGAACCTGAGTCTGAATCTGCACGGGGAGTACCCTTCGAGGACGGCGGAGGACGTGCTCGGAGAACTCGGCCTGTCCGACGTGAAGGATCGCTACCCGGCCGAACTCTCCGAAGGGATGAAGCGGCGCGTCGGCGTGGCGCGGGCGTTGTCGACTTCACCCCTCGTGATGCTGATGGACGAGCCGCTGGCCTCGCTTGACACGCTGACGAAAGAGCGAATCCAAGACCTCTTCCTGCGGCTCTGGCAGAGCCGCCAATTTTCCTTGATCCTCGTCACGCACGACATCGAGGAGGCGGCCTTCCTCGGTCAGCGGATCGTCGTTCTGACGGAGCGGCCGGCGCGGATCAAGGCGATCGTCTCGAACGACCAGGTCGGAAGCCTCGACTTCCGGGAGACTGACGCTTTCCTCCGGACCGTCCGGCGCCTCCGCGAAGCGCTGGAGGCGCAAGTATGACGAACTGGTTCCATTGTCTTCGCCCTCGTATCCCGGGACGCCTGCAACGGGCGGGGCCCGTCCGTCTCGTCTTGATGTGTGGAGGAAGATCATGACGAACTGGTTCCATCGTCTTCGCCTTCGTATCCCGGGACGCCTGCAACGGGCGGGGCCCGTCCGCTACACCGCGATGTACATTCTGAGCATCCTCGTTCTCCTCGGGCTGTGGTGGGCAGCGAGCGCCGTGATCAAGGAGTGGAAAGGCGGGCGGGAGTTCTTCCCGAATCCTGTTCGGGCGATCGCCGAGATGGCTCGACTCGCGCACCTGTGGTTCCCGAACTTCCTCGTTAGCGCATGGAGACTGGTCCTCGCGATTCTCATCGCCTTCTCGCTCGGCTATCCCCTTGGCCTGCTGATCGGGCGGGAGCGTCGCCTCGACGAACTCATCTCGCCGATGATCTACATCGTCTATCCGATTCCGCAGGTCGCCTTCATCCTGCTTCTGTTCCTCATCTTCGGGATCGGAAACCCGGTGAAGGTGGCCATCGTCGCGCTGGCGCTCTTCTTCCAGATCCTCATCTCGGCGCGAGGGGCGGCGAAGGGCATCGAGGAAGCCCACATCACGAGTGTCCTGTCGGCGGGCGCTTCACGTCTGCAGGTCTACTGGCACGTCATTCTGCCGGCAACGCTGCCTGCGATCCTCACGAGCCTCCGTGTGTCGATCGGCCTTGGGATGGCCTTTCTGTACATCGCGGAGACTTTCGGATCGTTCGATCCAATGCGCGGGGGGCTTGGCGCCTTCATCCGAGCCAACTCGTACAGTGCAGTGCAGGCGTTCGCGGGGATTCTGGCGATGGCGCTTCTCGGGCTCCTGCTCTACATCGCTATCGACTTGATCGAGCGACACTTCTGCCGATGGCGGTACACGGGGAGACGGTCGTCTTGATGGGTTCTACTCCTGACGCTACCATCGTTTCATGAACGTTGGGCGGATCTTCGTTGTCGCCAATGCAACCAAACCGGACGCCCTGCGCGCGCTTTCCGATCTGAAGGTCTGGTGCCAGGCACGCCGCATCGAGATTGTGCCCGTCGACGCGGAGCCGCCAATCGACTCGGAGGGTGCGATCGTCCTGGCGCTTGGCGGCGACGGGACGGTCCTCCGAGCGGCCTCGCTCTTCCAGGCGTCGACCCTCCCGATCCTCGGCGTCAACGTGGGGAGTCTCGGCTTTCTGACGCAGGCTCCGCTTTCGCAGCTCACCCGCGCGCTCGAGTGCATTGTCGCTGGTGAGTTCAGCGTCGAGGAACGGATGCGCCTTGCCTACGAGGCTGGTGGGATCGAGGGATCCGTGCTCAACGATCTCGTTGTCACCGACCTTGCGTCTCAACGGTTCTGCGATCTCGTCCTTTCTTGGGGAGACGGTCAGGCGGCGGGATACCCAGGCGACGGCCTGATCGTCGCCACGGCGACTGGCTCGACCGCCTACAGCCTATCGGCGGGAGGGCCGGTGATCGTTCCCCCGGCCGCGTGCATCCTCGTGACGCCGCTTGCGGCCCATCGGCTCGGTCTGCGGCCGATCATCTTCCCTCCAGAGGAGACCCTCCGCGTTGTAGCGCGATCCGAAGCGCAGCTGATCGCCGATGGGGATGCAGTCGGGCGACTCAGGGAGGGAAGCGAGGCGGTCATCCGACGCTTTCCGAACCCGACTCGCCTCGTGCGCTTGAGCGATGCGAAGCCTTTCTTCGGTGTGCTCGACGAGAAACTCAACTGGGCCGGCGCGTAGCGAGGCGTTGCGGACACTCCTTCTAGCACAGATGGAAACGGGCGTTTCCGGCCTTTCGCGGGCTCGAATCGAGGCGTATAATCGGCCCCGCAATGGCATAGGGGGTGAGAGCGATGGTCGAGAAGGGTACGTACCGTGTGAAGAGCGGGCTCGCCGAGATGCTCAAGGGTGGCGTGATCATGGATGTCACGACGGCCGAGCAGGCGCGCATCGCAGAGGAAGCGGGAGCTGTCGCTGTAATGTCCCTCGAGCGTGTGCCGGCCGACATCCGTGCTGAGGGGGGCGTTGCCCGGATGGCGGGCCCGTCGAAGGTCAAGGAGATCCTGGCTGCCGTCTCGATTCCGGTGATGGCGAAGGTGCGCATCGGGCACTTCGTCGAAGCTCAGGTTCTAGAGGCGCTTGAGGTGGACTACATCGACGAGTCGGAAGTACTCACCCCGGCTGACCCGCACTTCCACATCGACAAGTGGGCGTTCACGGTTCCGTTTGTCTGCGGAGCACGGGATCTGGGGGAGGCGTGCCGAAGGATCGCTGAGGGCGCGGCCATGATCCGCACGAAGGGCGAGCCCGGTACCGGAAACGTTGTAGAGGCCGTACGGCATATGCGGCTGATGAACGAGCAGATCCGTGGCGTGCTTGCCGCTCCCGCGTCAGAGCTGATGGCCCTCGCCAAAGAGCTTGCCGCGCCCTACGGTGTCCTGCAGGCGATTCGTGACGCGGGCCGACTTCCGGTCGTCAACTTTGCCGCCGGAGGAATTGCCACCCCGGCCGACGCGGCGATGATGATGCAGCTCGGTTGCGACGGGATCTTCGTCGGTAGCGGGATCTTCAAAGCAGATGATCCGGCGACGCGAGCGCGGGCCATTGTGCAAGCGACCACACACTACGCCGATCCGAAGATCATTGCCGAGGTTTCGGAAGGCCTCGGCGAGGCGATGACCGGTATAGCGATCGAGGAGATACCCGAGCACGAACTGATGCAGACGCGAGGCAAATGATCGTTGGGGTTCTCGGTCTGCAGGGGGCCGTTCGCGAGCACGTGCGAAGTCTCGGTCGCCTCAACGTCGAGACGCGCATCGTCAAGCAATGTCCCGATCTTGAAGGGCTGGACGGGCTGATCCTTCCCGGCGGGGAGTCGACGACGATCTCCCTCCTGGCCGAGAACGGTATTCTCGAGCGACTTCAAACGGCTGCAAGAACGGGGTTTCCGATGTTCGGAACCTGTGCCGGCATGATCCTTCTCGCCGAGGAGGCGGAGGGGCGCGACCATCCGGGCGTGGGGGCGATCGACATCGCCGTGGCGCGAAACGCATCCGGTAGGCAGGTCGACAGCTTCGAGACCACACTCGCCGTCGCCGGCATTGGAGACGATGTTCCTGCGGTTTTCATCCGAGCGCCGTACGTGACGCGTCTCGGGGATCAAGTGATCCCGCTGGCGCATCATGATGGGTACGTCGTGATGGCGAGCCAAGGAAACGTGCTGGTCACGAGCTTCCATCCGGAACTGACGGAGGACCTTCGGGTTCATCGATACTTCATCGAGCAGATGGCTCACAGAGGGAAGGAGAACAAGAGATGAAGCGTGTGGCGATTAACGGGTTCGGGCGGATCGGGAGGGCGTTCTTTCGGGCGGCATACGGGCGCCCTGAGATCGAGATTGTGGCGATCAACGATCCGTTCATCCCAGCGGAGACGGCAAGGTATCTTCTGACCTACGATTCGGTCTACGGCCGCTTCGGTCATGAGGTACGGGAGGTCGAAGGATCACTCGAAATCGACGGGACCTCCGTCGCACTCCTGTCTGGTCGAGAGCCGGAGAAGCTTCCGTGGGGCGACATGAACGTCGATCTCGTCATCGAGTCGACGGGCATCTTCCTCTCGCCCGAAAAGGCGGAGCTGCATCTTCAGGCGGGGGCCAAGCGGGTGCTGCTATCCGCTCCGCCCAAGGGCGACGGCATCCTCCAGGTCGTGTACGGAGTGAACCACGGCGCGATCGAACCGGACATGAAGGCGATTTCCGCTGCGTCTTGCACGACCAACTCGTTCGTTCCGGTGATGTACATCCTCGAGAAGGAGATCGGCGTCCAGCACGCACTGCTCACGACGGTTCACGGGTACACGGGGGATCAGCGGTTGGTCGATGCGCCGCACAGCAAGTTGACTCGCAGCCGTGCGGCGGCGATCAACATACTTCCCACCACGACAGGTGCGGCAAAGGCGACGACGACGATCCTCCCCTCGCTTGAGGGGAAGATGGATGGAATTGCCTTCCGCGTTCCGGTTCCCACTGGATCGGTCAGCGACGTGACCGTTGAGTTGGCGAAGGATGTCACGAAGGATGGGATTAACGGGCTGTTCCGGCGCTACGCGGAGGGAGAGTTGAAGGGCATTCTGGGCATCAGCGACGATCCTCTCGTCTCCACCGACGTCATCGGAGACGATCGCCCGAGCATCGTCGATCTAACGGGGACGCGCGTCGTTGACGGGCGCTTCCTGAAGGTCATGGCCTTTTATGACAACGAATGGGGGTACACCAACCAGCTGCTCCGCGTGGCCCTGGTTCTGTAGGCTGCGCGGCGCTGTCGGAGCGGCCGCGGATGGACTTGTCGCCGTCTTGTATCCGTTCGAGTGCGTCTCGTGCGGACGGAGCCTTCCGGCGCGTGGCATTCTGTGTGAAGCCTGTGTCCCAGAGCCTGCCGAGGGGGGCGAAGACCGGTGCTCGGTCTGCGGCGCGCCCGTCGCTGACCGGCTCATCGATCTCTGCCTGGTCTGCGGCACGCGCGAGCGCGGGTTCGATCGTCTCGTGGCGCTTGGATCATACGATGGATGCTGGGGGGAACTCGTTCGGAAGCTCAAGTTCGAACGGGAGATCGCTGTCGGGAGGTGGCTCTCTGAGCAGCTGGCCGAGGCTGCGCGTCGGGCGTCGATCGAGGATGACCTCGACGTTGTTACGTATGTTCCAATGACGCCGGGGGAGCGCCGGCGACGCGGATTCAACCAGGCTCAGGTGCTCGCCCGAGGCGTCGCGGCGGAGCTGGGTCTCCCGCTGAGACGGTCGCTTGTCAAGAGACGGCGAACCCGCCCGCAGACGATGCTCCCGGCCAAAGAGCGGAGGGGGAACTTGCAGGACGCCTTCCGCGCGGTACCATCGAAATGCGCTCGTGCCCTTCTGATCGACGATATCTCGACGACGGGCTCAACAGCAGAGGAGTGCGCCCGTGCGCTGCGACAGGCAGGCTTTTCTTCGGTGCGGGTGCTCGTCGTCGCTCGAGCGTGAACGAGGAGGTCGGATGAGGGTTCAGTCGGTCTGTCTCGGTCCGCTCGCCACCAACTGCTATCTCGCTGAGCACGCCGGGCGCACGTTGCTGATCGATCCCGCGGAGGATTCGCCGGCGCTTCGGGCGTTCATCGGCGATCTGAAGGTCGATTGGATCCTTAACACGCACGGGCACTTCGACCACACCGGGGGAGATTGGGCTTTCCCGGGAGTACCCGTTCGCATGCACGCCGCCGATCTGGTTTTCCTCGAGGAGGAGCATCCCGATCATCCGCGGCTCGGTGCATTCCTCGAGGACGGAGAGGAGATCGTGGACGGTTTGACGGTCCTTCACGCGCCAGGGCACTCTCCGGGCAGTGTCGTTCTGGTGGGAGAGGGCGTGCTCTTCGCCGGAGACCTTCTGTTTGCTGGATCCATCGGGCGCACTGACCTTCCCGGTGGATCAGTCGACGAGATGGTGGCTTCCCTGCGGCGGATCGTCCGACTCCGGGGTGACTACACCGTCTATCCCGGACATGGAGAGACGACGACGCTCGATCTCGAGCGGCGCTGCAACCCTTTCCTGGTCGGGTTGGAGTAGGCGATGCCAAGAGACCGAAGCGACATCCGAGCGATCAAGGGGCGGATCGACGTCGTTTCTGTGATCTCCCGATACGTCTCGTTGAAGAAAGCGGGGGCAAGCCACAAGGGGAAGTGTCCATTTCACAAGGATGACACGCCGTCCTTCGTAGTGAGCGCGGAGAAGGGTCTCTGGCACTGCTTCGGGTGCGGAGAAGGCGGAGACATCATCGGTTTTCTGATGAAGATCGAGCGTATCTCGTTTGTCGAGGCGGCGAGGCGACTGGCGGCCGAGGCGGGGGTTGAGTTCCACGCGGCCGAGGAGGATGGCGAACGAGAGACGCTACGCTCTGTGATGGCTGACGCGGCTGGGCACTTCGCCGAGAATCTGCGTGACGCATCGGCCGGCAAACGGGCCCGCGACTACCTCGTCAGCCGTGGCTACGGCGAGGACGCATGGGCCCAGTATGGGCTTGGGTGCGCGCTTCCGGGCTGGGAGAACCTCAAGCGGGCGCTCCGATCGCGGCACGAGGAACGTCAGCTAGTCGAACTCGGTCTGCTCGTCGAAGGGGAGAAGGGCGTCTACGATCGGTTCCGAGATCGCACGATCTTCCCCGTTCTTGACCTTTCGGGGCGGCCGATCGCGTTCGGGGGGCGTGCTCTTGAGGGGGAGCCGAAATACCTGAATTCGCCGAAGACGCCGCTGTTCGACAAGGGGCGAACCCTGTACGGTCTCTCGTGGGCGAGAGAGGCGTTCACGGCGACGCATGCAGCCGTCTTGGTTGAGGGGTACACCGACGTTCTTACATTGCATTGCGCCGGGCTTACGAACGCGGTGGCGAGTATGGGGACGGCGTTAACGCAGGGCCAGGCGGATCTTCTCAGCCGCTTTGTCGAGGAGGTCGTGATCGTCTACGACCGCGATGCTGCGGGGGGCGCGGCGGCGCTGCGCGGGATGCAGATCCTCGGGAATAGCGGGCTGACCGTGCGCGTGGCGCGCCTCGCCGAGGGAGAGGACCCGGACAGTGTCGTCCGGGAGGGTGGCGCGGGCGCAATGCGCGAGGCGCTCGCGGGCGCGGTTCCATTCTACCGATTCTACGTCGAGGAGCTGCGCGACCGATTGGATCCGTCCTCGATCGGGGGCAAAGAGCGGATTCTCTCCGAAGCGCGCGAGTTCTCGAGTGGTATCCGGAGTTTGCCACTGCGACAGGCCTTCGCTACCGAGCTCTCCGGCCTGCTTGATCTACCGACCGAAGGAATCCTGAGGGAGATCGGAAGAGGACGCCGACTGCGATCGGCGACGGATGCGATGCATGCGGCGACGGAAGCGTGGTTGCCCGAGGAGAACCTCCTTGTCCTCCTGCTTCGGGGGGAGATTGATTGGAAGCGCGTTTCCGCGGTTCTCTCGGTCGACGATTTCTCGCCACAGAACAGACCGATCGCCCAAGCCCTGGCAGAAACGGAAGAAAGCTCTAACATATCCGAGTTGGTCGAGGATCTGGACGAAGCGTCGGCGCGACGCGTGAGCCACTACGCGTTGGCGGCGGTGCAGTTCGACGACGTGCAGAGGGCGACGGACGACGCACTCCTGCGTCTCGTGCAGATCCCATCGATTGAGAAGAGACTGTCAGATCTCGACACGCAGATTGCGATGTGCGAGAAGCAGGAGAACTGGGATCGCTGGAACGAGCTGGAGAGGGAGAGGGTGGCCCTCGTCTCTGAGAAGCTTGCGCGAAGGGGGATGCATGGCAAAGAAGGGTAGCAAGCGCGACCCGGACGAGCGGCTAGACGAGCGAAAAGAGACCGTCACCGTCGTGTCCGATGTCGGCGGCGAGGAAGATCCTTCCTCTGTGCCCGCCGAGGACCTCAAGGATGCGGGTGCGCCGGCCGCTGAGGATTCGGCTGATGACGACCTGGCCGATCCCGAGGACCTGATAGAAGACGACAGCGAGCCGGAGGAGCCATCAGAGGCCTCCGTGGTCACGCTCACGCGTCGAACCCGATCGAACGAGTGGATCAACCCGGAGGCCTCGAAGCGTCGCGAGGACCCCGTCAAGACGTACCTTCGCGAAATCGGCAAGGTGCCGCTGCTGACCAAAGAGGGAGAGGTCGAGCTGGCCAAGGCGATGGAGATCGGGTCCTTCGCGGAGCTTCAGCTCGCCACCCTCTCCGGTGAGGAGTCGGGAACGCGCCTTCGTGCGAGGAAGGACAAGCCGACCGAGAAGGAGCGAGCCGAGCTGGAAGATTTGGTGGAGAAGGGGCGGGAGGCGGCCGAGCTCCTGGGGACCGCTTCGTTCGAAGACAAGCTTGGAGACGAACTCCCGAGGACGCGCGATCGCGGCGAGCTCGACGCGATAGTCCGCGCGGGCCGTGCGGCGCGCGATCGCCTGACGATCTCGAACTTGCGATTGGTCGTCTCGATTGCCAAGCGGTACATGAACCGTGGTCTGTCCTTTCTCGATCTCATCCAGGAAGGGAACATGGGACTCATGAAGGCGGTCGAGAAGTTCGACTATACCCGCGGCTACAAGTTCTCGACCTACGCCACCTGGTGGATCCGCCAGGCGATCACTCGAGCGATCGCCGACCAGTCACGAACGATTCGCGTGCCGGTGCACATGATCGAGACGGTCCGGGAGCTGAATCGGGTGAAGCGCGAGTACATCCAGAAGCAGGGCTCGGCGCCTACGCTGGAGGATCTCTCTCAGCTGACGGGCATGTCGATCGACAAGATCAAGAAGGTGGAGAGCGTTTCGCAGTACACGGCGTCGCTCGAGCGTCCGATTGGCGAGGAAGACGAAGACACTCTCGGCGACTTCATCGAGGATCCATCCTCGCCCTCGCCAACGAAGGAGACCTTCCGGATGTTCCTCCGCGAGCAGCTCTCCCGCGCACTCGAACAGCTCGACGAACGGGAACGAGAAATCCTGAAGCTCCGCTACGGTCTGGAGGATGGACATCCGCGCACGCTGAAGGATGTCTCGCTCAAGTTCAACATCACCCGCGAGCGCGTTCGGCAGATCGAGATCAAGGCGATCGAGAAACTGAAGCACCCTTCGCGTCGCGCCGAGCTGAAGCGCTTCCGCGAACTCCTCCTCGCCGAGGACTGACCGAACGTGACCTCCCGCCTACCGGGCGCATCGGTTCTCGTTCTTCTCGGGCCGACCGCGACAGGGAAGACGTCGATCGCCGTTGAGGTTGCGAAGCGTGTCGGGGGCGAGATTGTCTCGGCCGATTCACGGGCCTTCTTCGCAGGCCTCGACATCGTTACCGCGAAACCGACGGTCGGCGAGCGCGGCGGAATCCCCCATCATCTGATCGATCGCGTTTCGATCGGTCAGGCATACGATGCCATGACCTTCCGGCGCGACGTCGAAGGACTAATCCCTGAGATTCTGGAGCGTGGGCGGGTGCCGATGCTCGTCGGCGGGGGCACGCTCTATCTCGGAGCGATCTTGCGCGGGATCTTCGAGGGGCCGCCGAAGGATCCTGCTTTTCGCGAGACGCTGATCGATCAGCCGACGAGCGAGCTTCACGAGCGCCTGCGGGCCGTCGACGCGGAAGCGGCCCGTGGCATCCATCCGAACGACCGACTCCGCATCGTTCGAGCGCTCGAAGTGTTCGAGGCGAGTGGGCGCCCGATCAGCGTGTGGCAAACCGAGGCGGCCCCTCTCCCGTATGATTTCGCGGTTTTTGGGTTGAAGCGGGAGCGAAGCGGCCATCGTGCCGCGATCGAGGCTCGCGTTCGGAAGATGCTCGACAGCGGGCTGGTCGACGAGATTGAGCGTCTGCGCGAAGCCGGGCTGAGTGAGTCGGTGCAGGCCTATCGGACCATCGGGGTGCCGGAAGTCGTTGCCCACCTTGACGGTCAGCTCTCGGAGGCCGGGATGCTGGACGCGATGGTCGGGCAGACGTGGTCTCTCGCGCGGAGGCAGACGGCCTGGTTTCGCCGAGATCGGCGTGTGACATGGCTCAACGTCACGGACCGGACGATCGACGATCTCACAACAGAGATTGTGGATCGTTGGAGAGAGAGAATCGGATGAACGATCCAATGCCCTCTATACCGCTCGAACGCTTCGTCCTGACCGCCGAAGACCAGCGTGCTGCAGACCAGGCGGCCGTGGCGCGCGGCGTTCCGGAGATTGAGCTGATGGAGAGCGCCGGGCGATCAGCCTCGGACTGGATCCTCGACCATCTCGCCCCGTCTCGCGTCGCCGTCCTCGGCGGACCCGGCGGGAATGGCGGCGACGGACTCGTGGTTTCGCGTCTGCTGGCGGAGGCCGGTATTGAAGTGCGGACGTTCCTTCTCCAGGAGGCCGAGCAGATGAGCCGGGCGGCGGGCGTGATGTTGGAGCGTCTGCACGATGTCGGCGAGCGAGAGAGCCTCGTCGAAGATGGGGCGTTCGACGAGGTCGAAAGCGCGCTGGCGTGGGGCGATTGGGTCGTCGACGCACTCTTCGGCAGCGGCGTGACCCGCCCGCTCGCCGGGCGATATCGCGACGTTGTCGAGCGCCTGAATGCAGCGCGCTCGCGCGTCGTCAGCCTCGATTTGCCGAGCGGGCTTGCATCAGATCAGGGGGAGATCTTCGGTGACGTCGTGAGGGCGACCGTGACCCTGGCGATGGCGTTCCTGAAGCCGGCGCACCTCTTCTTCCCCGCGTCCGGGCTCTGCGGGAACGTGGCCGTGGTCTCCGTCGCCTATCCACCCGACATCCTGTCGAGCATCCGCCCGCGAGCGCGTGTCGCCGAGCAAGCGGGCGTCGGTCGCCGCCTTCCCGGCCGCCGGCAGGATGGACACAAGGGAACGTTCGGGCGGGTCCTCGTCGTTGCTGGGTCGGTCGGAATGGCGGGGGCGGCGATCCTCTGTTGCCGTGCTGCCCTTCGTGCAGGTGCCGGCCTTGTCACGCTCGCGGCACCGGCATCTATCAATGCGGTCCTGGCGAAGGCGCTTCCTGAGGCGACTACAGTTTCCCTTCCCGACGAGGAGGGCCACTTGGCGGGTATCGGCGATCCACGGTTCTCGCAGGCCTTAGCGCGAGCTGACGTGGTCGCAATCGGCCCCGGCTTGTCGCGGGCTCCTGCGACAGGTGCTGCGGTTCGCGAGCTCGTCTCGCGATTCGGCGGCCCGATCCTCCTCGACGCGGACGGCATTGCCGCGTTCAAGGAGTCCGTTGTCGAACTCAGGTCCGCGAATGCTCCAGTGCTCCTCACTCCGCATCCTGGTGAATTTGGCGAGCTTGTCGGTCGATCGTCGGACGAAGTTGACGCCGATCGTCTCGATGCTGCTGGGAGTTTCGCTCGCGAGTTCGGGCTGACGCTCCTCTTGAAAGGTCGCCCGACGGCGATTGGGCTGCCTGACGGCACGGTCTACCTCAACCCGACCGGGAACACGGGCCTTGCCACCGGTGGAAGCGGCGATGCGCTTACTGGTTTGATCGCCGGATTCGTCGCCGGGGGCGCCACGCTCGAGGACGCAGCGATCCTCGGCGCCTACGTCCACGGTTGGACGGCCGAGGTGTACGCTCGCGATCAAGCCGAGCGGTCGCTCACCCCCTCCGACCTCATCGATCTCTTACCGACCGTCCTGCGAGAGGTCGAGTCTTGGAGCTGAAGCTGATCGATTCCCACGCCCATCTGGACGATCGGGCGTTCGCAAGCGATCGGGCGGCGGTCATCGCGCGTGCGTTCGGCGAAGCGATCGGCGTTGTCACCATCGGTGCGGATCTTCGATCGAGTCGGGAGGCGGTTCGACTGGCGCAAAGACACCGCGGGATCTGGGCGACGGTCGGTGTACATCCGCATGACGCCAAGACTGTGGATCCGCTCGTGCTTCGCGAGATCGAGGTACTTGCCGAGCATGCGGTCGCCATTGGCGAGATCGGTCTTGACTACTACCGCGACCTCTCTCCCCGCGCGGTACAGCGGCGTGTTTTCGCCGACCAGCTCGAGATGGCTGCCCGACTCGATCTGCCGGTCGCGATTCACGATCGCGAGTCTACCGATGACCTTCTCGCCATCCTGCGGGCGCACGGGACCGCCCACAGGGGCGTGGTCCACTCCTTCCTCGGCGACGTAACCCTCGCGGAGGCCTTTTGCGAATTGGGATTTCATCTTGGCATTGGTGGGCCGCTCACGTTCCCAAAGAACGTGGCCCTTCAGGAGGCTGTTCGAGCGATCCCTCTCGAGCGAATCCTTCTCGAGACCGACTGCCCGTACCTCACCCCCGTCCCGCATCGAGGCCGGCGCAACGAACCGGCCTACGTCCGCTACGTCGCGAAGGCGATCGCCGAGATCAAGGGCCTCTCGATCGAAGCTGTCCGTCGCCGGACGACAGAGAACGTAGAGAGCCTGTTCGGGCTCTCTGGCTGACTTCTCCGCGCGTCGATTTCGGGTCCAACCCATTGACTCGCGCTGCATCGTGTGCCGGAACGCGCAAGGATGGAAGTCATGGGAGGCCCATCGTCTCGCCGCGGGGGCAGGAGAAAAAGGGCGGTCTCGTCGTGATGCGTCGCGCTGCCGACGGGAGCCTCGTCGAGGCCTCGCTCTACGAGTTCCTCGGAAGCGTCACGGGCTGCGGAACTGTCATCGTGGGATCGGGGAGCCCGAAGGGAGACGCCGAGAATGCTGTTCACCAGGAGGGTTACGGATACCTCCTCGATCCATGCGCTGAGTAGCCCTGCGCCACCTGTCGCACGACCGACCGAGGTTGGCTATGATCCGGCAATCGCGGTCGGACCCGCTCAGGTCAGATCGCTCATGGGTGAGGTGACATGAACTTCGACCAGGCACTTGGCCGACTCTTGAGTCGGCAGGATGTCGTGAGAAACCCGAAACGCGAGGGCATGATCCGCGCTGCAATCGACCATCGAGAAGCGATGATAAGCGCCGGTGGAGCGCTCGCGACGTGGACGCCGGTGGAGTCTACGGGCCGCAGCCCGGCGGACACCGTGATCGTCCGTCGCTCGTCGAGCGCAGCAACCATCGATTGGGATTCGCCGAACAATCTAGCGATCGACGAGGGGACGTTCGATGATGTGCTCAAGGACGCCTTCCGAACGCTCGAAGCGAAGGGCCGGCTCTACGAGGTCGACCGCGTGGTCGGCGCGGACTCGACCTACGCGCTTCCGGTCAAGCTCGTCACAGATCGGGCGCTGATCGCCCTCTTTGCCGACAACATGTTTCGTCCGATTCCAGACGGAATCGGAGAAAGCGTCTTCGCCGAGCGACCGTTCAGGCTGCTCGTGCTTCCGTACGACAAGCTGGACGCCGCCCGGTACGCGGGTCGCCTCCGCGTCGACCCGCGTCTGGGCGGAACCTCGACGATGCTGATCGGCATGGACCTTGATCGGCGGATTGGCGTGGTCTATGGCTCGGCCTACTGTGGTTCCGTGAAGAAACTGATCTTCACCGTGATGAACTACCTCCTCCCCGGGGAAGGGATTCTGCCGCTGCACTGTTCGGCGAACGAGGGACCGGACGGAGATATCGCGCTACTGCTTGGCCTTTCTGGGACCGGGAAGACGACGCTCTCTGCCGATCCACGTCGAGCGTTGTTGGGGGACGACGAGCACGGCTGGAGCGATCGGGGAACCGCGAACTTCGAGAACGGCTGCTACGCCAAGTTGATCGACCTCGATCCCGACAAGGAGCCGGAGATCCACAACGCTGTCATGCACGAAGACGCGGCCGAGCGGCACGGCGCGATCATCGAGAATGCAATGGTCTATCCGGATGGGACGTTCGACCTGTTCGACGATCGCATAACGCCGAACTCGCGTGGGTCCTATCCGCTCAAGTACCTTTCGAACATCAAGCTCTCATCGACGGGCGGGCACCCGAAGACCATCCTGTTCCTGACCGCCGACGCCAACGGTGTTCTTCCGCCTGTGGCACGCCTGACGAAGGATCAGGCGATGCTGTGGTTTCTGATGGGCTACACGAGCAAGCTGGCGGGAACGGAAACCGGCATTGTCGAGCCGAAGACGACTTTCTCGCGGTTCTTCGGGGAACCGTTCATGCCACGCAATCCGGACGTCTACGCGCGGATGCTCGGCAACAGACTCGAGCAGCACGGGACCGACGTCTACCTCGTCAACACCGGTTGGAGCGGCGGGCCGTACGGCGTGGGAACCCGGATCGACATCGACGCGACGCGGGCGATCGTGCATGCGGCGCTCTCCGGTGCATTGGAGGGTGTCGAGTTCGACGAGGACGAGACGTTCCACGTCCTCGTCCCGCGATCGTGCCCCGGCGTGCCATCAGAGATCCTCGATTCACGGAAGACGTGGGATGATGGCGGTGCCTATGACGCTCGAGCGAAGAAGCTGGCGAGCGAGTTCGCGGCGCACTTCGAGAAAGCGTACGGCGACAAGGGTATCGATCTCGCCGTTGCCGCCCAATGCCCTGGCTGCTGAGCCCGGCGATCGAACCTCACGGAGCCACAATCTTGCGTGGCTCGGACGACGGGGAGGGTGGGCTACGGGAAGCCTTCTAGAGGCTCTTCCCAGTCCACTGCAATCGAAGATGCTAGCTCACGTCTGCCAATCGCTCTCTGAGGCGCGCATGCGCGCATGATTGCGGTGACCCCTACACGTCTCACATAGAGACGTGTAGGGGGCTCTGTTGCGGCAGCGGCGCGACAGGC
>Ga0272441_10008358_pt1 | contig 16410 bp, 16 predicted proteins | sample SSMProp6N_FD_193582 | JGI IMG/M metagenome (GOLD analysis project Ga0272441, IMG submission 193582) | Marine sediment archaeal communities from Little Sippewissett salt marsh, Falmouth, MA, United States - SSM-Prop-6N | ecosystem: Environmental > Aquatic > Marine > Wetlands > Sediment ... | reverse complement strand
CCAAAAGGGGATTCATATTGTTTTTTTTATATAAATTTGCAAGCTTTGCACATGCAGTAGTTTTACCACAACCCTGGAGTCCGACAAGCATTAAAACCGTTGGAGGTTTAGATGCAGTATTTATCTTGCTGTGTTCAGAACCCATCAAGTCTATTAACTCTTCATGGACTATCTTAATGACTTGCTGGGCTGGATTTAGATGCCTTTTAACATCTTGTGAAAGGGCTCTTCCTTTAACAGAGTTCAAAAAATCTTTGACAACTTTGAAATTGACATCAGCTTCCAAAAGAGCAATTCTCACTTCTCTCAAGGTTGTTTCAATATCCTTTTCAGAGAGCTTACCCTTGCCCTTCAACTTCTTGAAGATGCTCTGAAATTTACCCTGTAAATTCTCAAACATTGTTTGTTATTGAACCATTATTGGTTGATTTTTTTTTATTGAGATTGTCCAATGCAATTCTAGCAGCATTTTGCTGTGCTTCTTTTTTTGTTTTTCCACTTCCGACGCTAACCATTTCATTTAACATGTATAAACCGACTTTAAATTTTTTGTCATGGTTTGGTCCCGTTTCATCCAAAATACGGTATTCTGGAAGTTTGGATGTGCTTTCAAGTGCAAATTCCTGAAATCTGGATTTGAAATCAATCTTATGGGGAGAATTTTTCAATTTTTCAATTTTACCCCTGAACTTTTTAACCAGAAAGTTCCTTACACTATCAAAGCCTGTATCTAAATAAATAGCAGCAAGCAAAGCTTCGTAGGTATCTGCTAAAATGGAGGTTTTTTCTCTGCCGTTACTGAGTTCTTCTCCTTTTCCCAGCATGATGTAATCACCCAGATGGATTCTTTTAGCAAATGTAGCAAGGACTTCGGAGCTTACCACATGGGATTTTATTTTTGTCAGATCGCCTTCGGTCAAATCCTGATATTTGTTATATAGAAAGTCACAAATGACTAAATTCAATACAGCATCTCCAAGAAATTCAAGATTTTCGTTATCTCTGATTTTTTCGTTGCTTTCGTTTACAAAAGATGAATGAATCAATGCTCTTTCAAAGATTTCAAAATCTTTAATTTTCAGATTCAATTTTTTGGTAAATTCTTTTAGTCTCTTTCTTCTCTCTTTATTCATTCTCAAATTTTTTGATAACAAGGGATGCATTTGTCCCTCCGAAACCAAAGGAATTGACCATAGCAACATCAACTTTAGTCTTCCGCGATACATTTGGTACATAATCGAGATCACATTCTGGATCAGGATTTTCATAATTTATCGTCGGCGGTATAAGGTCGTTTGTTATGGTCAAAGCAGTGGCAACAACGGCAGCACCTCCTGCAGCACCCAAAAGATGACCTATCATTGATTTTATCGAACTTATAGCTAACGATCCAGCATGATCACCAAATGCATTTTTGACCGAATAAGACTCTGATTTGTCGTTCAATGGTGTTGATGTACCATGTGCATTGATATAATCGACTTCTTGCGGTTTGATATTAGCTGATTTCATGGCTTCAGTCATGCATTTGGAAGCTCCCTCTCCGTTTGGCGATGGAGCCGTGATATGATAGGCATCAGCGTTGAGAGAGTAACCTATTACTTCTCCGTAGATTCTAGCATTTCTCTTCCTTGCATGTTCGAGTTCCTCGAGAAGAACGATCCCAGAACCCTCACCAACTACAAATCCGTCACGTAATTTATCAAAAGGGCGACTTGCTTTTTCAGGTGTATCATTAAACGATGTGCTCAATGCTCGCATTGCCTGAAATCCTCCTACTGCAAGTGGAGTAATTACAGACTCCGTGCCACCGGCTATCATAGCATCAACTTCATTGTTAACAATCATCCGGTAAGAATCTCCAATAGCATGCAATCCTGTTGCACACGCTGTTGCAACAGCTGAATTTGGACCTTTCAATCCAAATCGCATGGAGACTTGACCGGAAGCCAGATTGATAATCAACATTGGAATGAAAAATGGCGATATCCTTCGAGGACCTCTATCCAATAAAGTCTTATGCTGTTTTTCAATCGCAGGTAATCCACCAATTCCCGAACCAATCAGAACACCTATGCGATCACGGTTAACGGAATCGAGCTTTAAACCGGAATCTATAACACACATATCAGAAGCTGCAATCGCAAATTGGATAAATGTATCCATTTTTTTGATTTCTTTGGCATCGATCCAATTCGCAGGATCAAAATCTATAACCTCTGCAGCCACCTTGACTTGAAAATTCGTGGTGTCGAATTTTGTGATTTTTCTTAAACCAGATTTTCCGGCACAAAGATTTTTCCAAAATTCACCTACTCCAATACCGATGGGAGTTACAGCCCCCAAACCTGTAATAACAACTCTTCTTTTCAATTAATACTCCGGTTTAGATATGTTCCTTCAAATAATCAACCGCATGCTTTACTGTTTCGAGTTTTTCAGCATCTTCATCGGGAATCTCTATACCGAATTCCTCTTCGAATGCCATGACAAGTTCAACCGTATCAAGAGAATCTGCACCGAGATCATTTATGAATGATGCCTCTGGTGTTACTTCAGATTCACTTACTCCTAATTGCTTTACAATTATCTCTTTTACTTTTTCTTCAACTGCCAAGTGGTATTCACCTCCTGAAAATTTAATATACTCATAATAAAACTTTATTATTTTACCTTTTAATTAGAAAATGTCAAGAAGTCGAACTGAATTACCGAAAATCCAAACGAAGACAAATAATTGTGTCATTTGAAGTTTTTGCCAGACTAGTTTATTTTAAGCTTAATATTTATATTAGTATACATTTTTCGCATGATAATTTGGAAAATTTCGCAAAAAATTGTTTCAATGACAATAATCTATACTGCAAAATTGTAATATTTCAATCAGGAACTGATACAAAAAGGAAGATAGATAATTAAAAAGAAATTGATTATATTTTCAACAATACCCACAAAAAAAGGAAAGACTAACAAATCTTTTCAAGGGTATTATCATGCTTATACAACAAGTTCCAAACTAAAGTAATCAGGTTTAAAGTAATCACTTTAAACTCTATTGGTAAGTTAATACTGAGAGACACTCGAGTTCTCTTGCACAAACCTTATTTATGAGTTACCATCAACTAAAGATGAGAGCAGTTCTTATAAGACCCCCAAAGACGCAGGGTGAACTAGAAAAAAATTCGGTTCAGCATCCAATAAATCTGGCTAGTATATCGGCATACCTGAGAAATTCGGGTATAGAGGTTCAACTCTGGGATTTTGAGGTCGAAAAGAGTGATGAAATTTCTATTAAAAACAGGTTTCTAAAATTTAAACCCGAGTTCGTTGGATTGACGTGTTTGAGTGCTACTTTATCAGGTGCCAGTAGAATAGCGGAGTTATCGAAAAAATACTTACCGGATTCTGTTACAGTTTTAGGTGGACCACACGCAACAGCAGTTCCTGAAGAGACTTTAATACAAAATGAATCTTTTGATCTGATCGTTCTTGGTGAGGGGGAACTTGTAGCAAGAGATATATGCCTTGGGATGAAAGAAGAAAGTGATTTTAAGGAGATACCGGGAATTGCCTTTAGGCTGGATAATAAAGTTAAAGTAAACAGGAAATATCCACCCATAAAATCCCTTGATATCCTTCCCTTTCCCGCCAGGGATCTATTGAAATTAGAGCTTTATACTGGTGTTTCAACATTTGGTCTTCATGAAAAAGGATTGAAAGCAACTGAGCTATTCACCTCCAGGGGATGTCCCGAGGAATGCATATTTTGTTCACTTCCGAAAGTAATGGGAGGGAAAGCAATCAGATTCAGGTCTGCCGATAATGTTTTATCCGAAGTAAGAGAATGTAAGGAGAGATTCGGATTCAATCATTTTACAATTGAAGATGATACTTTTACCCTTCGAAAGAGCAGGCTTGAAGAAATATGTTACGGGTTAAAGAAACTCGGTGTGACATATGATTGTGATACAAGGGTTGATTTCGCTGATTTGGATGTATTTCGTTTGCTTAAAGATACGGGATGTATGAAAGTTGCGATGGGAGTAGAATCGGGCAGTCCGAGGATTCTCGGGTTGATAAAAAAGCGTATAACTCCCGAGCAGATTATCAGGGCATTTGAAAGTTCTCATAGAGTCGGTCTGGTCAATCAAGCTTTTTTTATTGTAGGTTCACACCCATCGGAGACCCTGGAAGACATCAGGATGAGCAAAAAATTATTAAAAAGGATCAATCCTGATTTTGTGGTTATTAATGTGATGACTCCATTTCCTGGAACAGAATTATATGGCATAATGAAAGAAAGAGGATTTTTGAAAGATATTAATTATGACAAGTATGATTGTCTTCATGGAAAACCCAACTGGCGGATAGATCATTTCTCAGGTGATGAACTCGTGAAAATACAAAAACAAATGTATTTGAGTTATGTCTTGAGTATTCGATATATTTTAAAAACACTAAAGAAGTGTTTAACGATTGAAGGTTTCATATACTATTTTCGCTCAGGATTTGGTTTTTTCAAGTACCTTTTTTCCGAGGGGAGGATATAGGGTTTATGGTTATGAATTGTGAAAAGAAAGGATGTCCGGGACACCTGGAGTTTGCGGAAAATGTTCTTTCAGAAAAGGAACTTGCTAAACTATTAAAATTATTAAGAGAGACAGATAGATACAAGAAGTTGAAGCATTCGGTTCTTCTTGTTTGTGATACTTGTAAGGTTTACTATGTCAAGAGCAGGAGGTAATTCTAAATGAGAAAATGGCTTTGGTTATTAACAATTTTTTTATTTACAATGATTTCTTGTGGTAAAGTCGAAGATCCCAAAAAATTGACTTTGAAATCAGTAGGTAATAAAGATGCAATATTGCCCGTATATGATAAAGAAGTTGTCAAAATACAACCTGGTGAAACCAAGAAGATTCCGATACCGATCAAGAATCCGATTGCTGCGGAAAGAAAATATAAAATTTCCGTAGAGCCTGAAGAATCACCTGAGGGTTGGGTGCTTGCTGTATGTGAGGGGGAGGCATGTTATCCATGGGGTTTCGAGTCTGAAATCGAGGGCTTGGGCAAGAAAATTTATCAATTTCAGATCCAGGCACCTGAAGAAGAAGTATCGGGGAAAAAGATAGATTCATATTTTGTTTTTTATCCGGTTAATGAACCTGATTTAAAGGTTAAAGTGCATATCGAGATTATTGTTAGTTGAATTTAGAGTTAAAAGTCTGAAAATTTTTTTTTATTTGACTCGATTATAGCATCTACTTTTTCCGGTAGCAGCAATCCTGACTCTGTGATGATTCCCGTTAAAAGGTCGGGAGGTGTCACATCAAAATAGATATTTCTTATCGAAAGATTATCATCGGTATAATTCCATATTTCGTCTGGTTTTTTCTCTTCGAGAATTAATTTTTTCGAAGCATCTATATCCTTCTGATCCGTACTATCTGAAAAAAGTGTATGGCAATTTTCAGGTGAGAATTTATCTGTCTGGCAGATTGAATAAAAAGGGACATTTGCCCTTTTTGAGGCTAAAGCGACAAGATAAGTCCCTGCTTTGTTGATAAGGTATCCATTTTTAAGGATAGTGTCAGCCCCAACCAATACCATATCGCATCTATCGATAAATAAACCAACCTGGCAATCAGTTATAAACGTTACATCAATCCCATGAGAAAGGGAGAATTTTGCTGTATCCCTTCCTTCAAGCAGTGGACGCGATTCACAAATAATGAGGTTCACAATAAATTCCCTGTATTGTTTGATAATTTCATTTATTGTGCTGCTCTTCGATAAGATTAAAACAGTTTTTGTTTTATCAAAAAGTATTTTTGCATTTTCAATTGTCAGGTTGAAAGTATCGAATGAATTTTTTATCAATTCTGCAACTTTTTTTTGAATCGAGACCTTGAAATGTATGTAATCAGGATAACGATCATAAAGCAGATACAGATCATCAAGTAATTTCAACATCGATAATTTGACGGGAGTCATACTTGGTCTTGAAGTGGAAATCATCTTGCAAAGGGTTTCGATATTTCGAAATAGGCTTTCGGAATTATTAGAATCGTGTAAAAAAGCAGCTCTTCCGATTATACCGAGAGCTTTTCTTGAGAGATAAGATGCACCATTTGACCTATCATCAATGATCTCTTTTATTGAAAGTACTATCTCGGAAGATATATCCTTTAAATAATCATTCATTTTGGAGAGTTTACACAAAACCAATTGTTTTATCAATAGTGTTAATTGCATCATTTAGAATCGAAATCAAATGCTTAATTTGTGTTAGCTATAATTATAATTGTTAGTAGTGGAGCAAAAAGGTGTTTAAAAAATTGTAATTAAATAAAAAAGGGGCGGTGAACCGCCCCTTCAGAGGATAACCATGCACTCAAGAATAGTTTGCTGGTTCACTAAAAAAGGAGGTGGTAGTGTTCGAGCTTTTCTATTTCGTACATGAAAGGATTGTTTTTATCCTGACATAATGATGAGCTGTGGTTAAGGTGAGTGTGCCGTTCTATCAGGATAAAAAATTTATTCTGACCCTTACAAATTCCATAACTTGCATATTTCCTCTGCAACTTCACATTTTATTTTAAGAATCAGCTACAAATTTTTCAACTTTCAATCATATAATTTGATTTAGATAAATAAATATTCAATCATTAGAATTCTTGTTTTTCAAACTTCAAGGCTAATTTAATTTCAACCAAGATTATTTTTTTGCATGTTTAATCGGAATTTCTGTCTATTTTTATTTTCTTTAAATTGGACAAATCTGGACAATTTGTTAATATATTTGTGAAATAAGATATTGTTCGATTATGGATGAAAAAGTAATTCTTACATGGAGTGGAGGAAAGGATAGTTCCATGTCACTTCATGAAATCATGCAAAAACCAGATATGGAAATATCTTCTCTTTTGACTACTGTTACTGGAGAATATAACAGGATCAGCATGCATGGGGTAAGGCGGGAACTTCTCGAGCACCAGGCTGAATCCATAGGCTTTCCACTCGAGACCCTCATAATAACAAAAAATGCGACAAATGATGAGTATGAAAGTAGAATGAAAGATATTCTGCTCAAACATAAAAAGCATGGAGTTCGAACCGTTGTCTTCGGGGATATTTTTCTCGATGATCTTAGAAAATACAGGGAAGATAAACTGGCAAATATCGGGATGAATGCGATCTTTCCTTTATGGAAAAAGGATACATTTAAACTTGCCAGAAGATTCATCGACAACGGATTTAAATCTGTAATATCATGTGTTGATACGGAAGTACTCGATAGGGGATTTTCAGGTCGCGACTTTGATGCTTCCTTCCTGGCTGATTTACCCGATAATATTGATCCCTGTGGAGAGAATGGTGAGTTCCATACATTCGTATTTGATGGTCCAATATTTAAAAGACCAATCTCGATCAAAAAGGGAAAGAGAATATTACGAGATGGAAGATTCTGTTTTTGTGATATCCTGCCCTTGAATTCTTCAGAGCAATAAAAACATCAATAATAGTTTGCTTTAAAGTAGATTTTCAGGGAGTTGAAATATTCTTTAAGGGTCAGTTTATAAGGATATATCCTGTGCTTGATACAATACCCCTTCCATAACTTATCTGCAAGGGTGTATAAGGGATCGAGGGGTATTTTGATCAGTATTTTTGCCAGGGGATAGAGAAAAGGGAATTCAACTATTAGTGGAAACAGCATTCTCAACCTTTCAATTTTTTCCCTGTCCTTTATTTTAAGCACGCTTTTATGAAAAAAAGAAGCGGGGAGAGCAGATGTTTCCCCGTCATAAACACCGATCTTTTTTGCATATTCACAGATCTGGGTTTTAGGGTAAACTTGCATCAGGGTTGCGAAAAGATAATCGGGTTTGATTTCCATATTTAGCTTCACGGTTTTAAAATCCTTTTCAAGAGAACCACCCGGGATTGCTAGAATATTCTGGGTGAGAAAATGGATTCCATTTTTCTTGATGATATTGCATGCATTAACTATATGTTTTTTGGTGATTCCTCTTTTTAACACATCGTTTCTCAACTCGTCATCAGCGGTTTCGATTGCCATTTTTACACTTATACAACCAGAATCTTTAAGATTTTTTGCGATATCCTCGGTTACTAAATTTGCCCTGAGGTGGCAGTGGTAAGGGATGTCTACTTTATCTTTGTATTTTTCAGAGAATTCTTTTAACCATTCTTTGTTCAAATTGAAAGTATCATCCTGAAAGATTATCATTTCCACGGGGAGTTTTTCTTTGATTTCATTGATTTCCTCGATGACATTGTCCACACTTCGAAACCTCACAGTTTTTCCCTTGTTCTGGTAGATTTCCCTGAAAGCATGGTTGAAGCAATATGAACAGTTGTAAGGGCACCCTCTCGAAGTTATCACAAAAGCGGTCTTTTCATTTCTAAGACCTTTGAATTTCAAAAAGAGATCTCTGTCTGGGAATGGAATGGAATCGAGATTTTCGTTGACTGGTCTCAATGGATTTTCGATAATTTCACCGTTGTTTTTGAACCACCAGTTTGGAATATCGTAAAGATTTTTACCATCTTTTATCGCACCTAAATAATCAATGAATGCTTCTTCCCCTTCACCGCGGCAAATTCCATCAACTCCATCCTCTTTAATTACTTCCGGGTAAAATGTGCAGTGGGGTCCGCCAAATAAAGCTTTAAACTCCATCTCTTTTTTGAGCTTTTTGTTGATTTCGAGGAATGGCTTATGGGCACCTGTTATAAGGCTGTAAGCAACGATATCAGGTTTATAATTCCTGAAGTTTTCCATGAAGGATGGCAAATGGATGCTATCCACGTCGACATCGAGTCCCTTTTTCTTGGCAATGGAAGAAAGATACAGGACACTTAGGGGAGTTGTAAGGTAATCAATGACAACAAAGAGTATCTTCATTGTCAATTGAGTCTCGAGTTTCTTGATTTTGTGACCTTATCATCATCGAATAAGGCTCCACGGATCACCTGACCATGAGGAGTTATGCTGTAAGTTTCATGGTCTTTGAATGAAACCATAACGGGAATACCAAAGCGTTCAGCCTCTTTTTTAAGCTCATTGACTATAGATTGAGGATCTCCACCCTTGTCCCAATCTCCATCGAAATTGAGATTTGGATTGCTTGAAACAATTTTAACATAAACCATGTTCTTTATTTTATACCAAGTCTGGAAAGAATTGAATCATTCTGCCTCCATTTAGGTCTTACTTTAACATGAAGTTCGAGAAAAACCTTAACACCAAAAAGATATTCTATCTCTATTCTTGCATTTGTCCCTACCGTCTTTAGCTGTGCACCTTTTTTCCCTATCATGATACCTTTTTGTGATTCCCTTTCAACATAAATGGTTGCATAAACTCGCATTAATTCGGGTTCGTTTTCCAACTCATCAATGATTACGGCTGTTGAATGGGGTAATTCCTCCCTCAATTGATGGAAGATTTTCTCTCTTATTATCTCACGAATTACAAATCTTTCCGGTTGATCGGTAATCATGTCGTCGGGAAAATATTTCGGTCCTTCAGGAAGATGTGTGATAATGTTTTTAACAAGGTCGGGGATGTTCGAACCTTTCAGTGCAGAAACCGGGAATATCTCGGTAAATTTCATCAACTTCGAGTATTTCTCGATTATCGGCAGTAATTCCTTCTTTTTAACAAGATCCACTTTGTTGATAAGCAAAATGACAGGTGTTTTAATATTCTTTATAGAATTGATAATAAAGTGATCGCCACCACCGGGTTCTTTGTCCGGTTCAACCATAAGCAGGACTAGCTCTACTTCCTCGAGAGCTTTATAGGCTATTTTGACCATCATCTTGTTGAGTTTGAATTTTGGTTTGTGGATACCGGGTGTATCGAGAAAGACTATTTGATAATCATCGGTAGTCTTTATACCGGAAATTTTGTTGCGTGTTGTTTGAGGTACATTGGATGTGATGGCGACCTTCTGACCGACAATGGTGTTCATCAATGTTGATTTGCCAACGTTGGGTCTTCCAATGATACTCACAAAACCCGATTTGAAACCGGGATTTACTCCTTCAAAATCGTATTCGTTCATAATCTCTAATTGTTAATTGTATTTGTTAAATTTACATCATCTTAATTATAAATCTAAATAGATAATATTTCATCTCATTCACTCATTATTTGGGATAATGTAAAGTAAAAGTCCATATCTTATTCGATAATGAATTTTGGTTTTATTTGAACTATAGAGCAGGGGATATGGGGAGTCAAGATTTGAGTGAAATCTTATTTTATTAGTTTGAGACGTTTAAGGTCGTCTTCTGTCCAACCAGCATCATTGATTATACTTAGTAATGTCTTGATTGGATATGTTTGACCGGGACTATGATATGGAACATCGACTCTGAGTTGACCCTTTTTGTATGTTCGATGACTTCCCCTCTTGTGATGCAATTGAAAGCCATCTTTCTCAAGGGCAGATACAATTTCCCTTGCAGTTATACTTCTTCTAATCTTGATCATACTGTAACAGTAATTCCGGTCTCGATAGGTGCTTTGATGGTTTCTTTCTGTTCAATTATATCGGCTGGAACCGGCTCCCCATCTTTAACTAAGGATTCGACATGGCAAAGAACTGCTTCCTGTATATTTTTTATTGTCTCTTCGACAGTTTGACCAAAAGTGTGGCATCCTTTTAGGGCTGGGCAATACGCATGATATGCCTTTCCACCGTCAGGGAATTCGTCGTCTTCGATTACTACTTTGAAAAAGTAAGATTTCATCTCCTATCCCTCCTTGTTTTCGGGATGATTTAAAAAATCAATAACCTATTATCACACTGATATGAATTGTGGTTACATCTGTATTATAGGGTGGAGGATATGGGGAGTCAAGGATACAGGCTTTATATCTGAGTATTAAATCCTTCCGCTTAATAATTTATCTTGATCATTTTTGATTTGCTCAACGGATGGATTCCAACCAAATTTATCAAAAATGTTTTTTATAACCTTTAATGCAAGATTTTTGGGTTCAGATATAATGACATCTTTTGAGAATTTTTCGGAAAACTCAATTTTCTTTGCTTCAGTTGTATACTTATATGTATAAAAATACCGTTCTGGATTCAAAAACCAGAGTTTTCTATTTTTTGTATTAAATAGCCCTACAGAAACAAAAACTCCTTCATCATAAACACCAACTGAGCCAAACCGCGATAAAAATTCAAACATTATAGTAATTTGGTAAATGACACTTTCAATTACTTCTAACGATGTCAATGGTTTAATTTTTTTGTGTATCTCAGCATTAAATTTGCTATTCTCGGGCCAATCTTCCCAAAGTGCAATATGGTGGATAAACTGACCACTTAGATATAACCTCCAAGACTCAAGACGATCCTCCCAATCTATCCATCCCTGCAAAAAATTTTCTTCTCTTTCTAAGCCTGTATCATCTCCTTTACGTCGTGGGAAATGTGGATAATCCCAACCTCGAAGATTGACAGTATTCTTTTCAATAATTTCTTCACATTCACGTATTGATGATAATTTTTGAACATCAATAAGAGGTTGAAAATTTATTCGCCAATAACCTCTCCTTTTAATTTTTTCAATTAATCTTTCTTTAGAGACATCTTCTATTTCATCATCTAATTTTCCCTTAACCGATTCTCCAACAGTAAAACCATATTCCTTAACTCTTTGCATCATTTTAATGGTTGCGTTTGTTATCATATCCCGCATATCGAAAGAATTTGAAACAGGTGCACTACTTACTTTACCTTTTTGGCTTCTATAATATATAACACCTTCTTTCAAATCATATTGAGTTTTACAACAAATGACAGGGATCTCATTAAATTGGAAAATTCTTATAACAGCATATTCTTTGTTTTCTCTATCTTTAACAATTTCAACCGTAAATTCAACATGAGGATCTGTAAAAGGTGCCAATTTATCCTTCATATCATCAAATTTGAATGATTTCTTAACATCATCATTTATTCCTTCTCTTTTAAAAGAGTCGTCTTCAAGTTGTCTTACACCAACAATGATATATCCACCATCTCGAATATTGGACATAGCGAGAATACCTTTAGCAAACGTTCTAACATGGAATTCACAACAACTCTTGAATTCTATTCTAGGAGTTTCTATTCCACCTTCTAATAAAGCTTCTAATTCTTTAGTGTTCATTTTCTTTTAAAAATAAATTTCCTTACCCCAACACCCCTTCAATCTCCTTCCCTATTTCATCATTGTATTCGATGTCGAGAGCTTGGATGTTGTGCTCCACATGTTCGGGGGTGTTGCAGCCGACGAGAGCGGATGTGATACCCGGCTGCTCGATAGTCCACCTGATAACAAGCTGGGTCAAAGGGACGTTGTTTGATTCGGCAATCCCTTTCAGCTTTTTGATCTTCTCGAACATAACCTTACCCTCTTTGCCCTGTGCAATTTTAAAATGACCTCGCCAGTCATCGAATTTCACACCTTCAGTATATTTACCTGTGAGAAGGCCCGAAGCCAGCGGACTGTATGGGAATATGGCAATGTCGTTTTCAATGCAGAAGGGGACGAGATCCTTCTCGATGTCCCTGTGTAACATGTTATATTTCGGCTGGATGGAATCGACTGTCGTATATTTTAGTGCTTCCTTCAACTGATCGATCGAGTAATTGCTGACGCCAATGGCTTTAATCAATCCCTTTTCCTTGATCTTGTTTAAAGTTTCCATTGTCTCTTTAATGGGAGTTTTTGGATCGGGCCAGTGGAGCTGATATATATCTATCCGGTTGGTTCCGAGTCTTTTCAGGCTATCTTCGACCTCTTTCATGACGGTCGCTTCTTTTGCATCGTTGTAAATGCCACCGATTTCCCTTTTTCGCCAGCTAAGACCGAATTTCGTGGCAATTACGATTTCATCACGATGATCGGAAAGAGCCTGCCTGACCAGCTCTTCCGAATGACCGAAACCGTAGACAGGTGCGGTGTCGAATATGTTGATACCGCTGTTGAATGCTTTTTTCAATGCATTAATAGATGATTCATCATCATCTACTTTCCAGAATGGATATCCACCAATACCCCATGCACCATAGGCGATGGGTGTGACTTTTAATCCTGTATTTCCGACTTTTCTTTCATTCATTTTGTATCCTCCTTGTTATTAATTCTTTTAACTGCTTCTGTATATTATATCAATTTAAATAGTTTAGTAACTAAAAATAAACTTATAAAAATATCTTTTTAGCAAATATTAATACTTTGATATGTTATGGGTAGAAATTCTGCCTTTGCGACTTGCTAGTCGCCTTTCCTTAAATCAGAGACACAACATTGCTATTTCAAATGATCATCGAACCATTTAACAATCCATTCGAGTCGTTTAGCTCTTCTATCCGGTGAGCCGCTTCTCGAAAGCTCGTGCCCTTCTTCGGGGAACCTGACGAATGTTGTCTCTTTTCCAAGGACTTTCAAAGCAACAAACAGCTGTTCCCCCTGTTCGATGCAAGTCCTCAAATCCTGTTCGGAATGGATTATCAACAGAGGTGTATTGATGTTTTCCACATATGTCAAAGGGCTCATCCGCAAGAGTTCTTCACGGTTTTTCCAGGGGCTTCCTCCAAATTCCCTTGGTATGTCGTATCCGAAATCGCATGTTCCGAACATGCTTACAAGGTTTGTTACGCTTCTCTGGGTGACAGCAGCTTTATACCTGTTCGTATGTCCAATAATCCAGTTGGTCATGAAACCGCCATAGCTTCCACCCGTAACCCCTAGCCTTTCAGGATCGATATAATCTTTATCTAGCATGAAGTCGGTTGCACTCATGAGATCCTGGTAATCTACATTACCCCAGTCATTTATTATTGTACCGGCAAACTTGGTTCCATATCCCTGCCCGCCTCTTGGATTAGCATAATATACAACATATCCTGCTGCTGCGAGAATCTGGAATTCGAAGAAGAAAATATTGGCATACTGACATCGGGGCCCTCCATGTATTTCGAGGATTGAAGGATATTTTCTCGAGGGATCGAAGTCTGGAGGTTTTAAAATCCAAGCATGAATATCGAAGCCGTCTTTTGCCTTATAATGGATTTCTTCCGGTATTGAGAATGTCAGGTTATCTAGAATCTCTTGATTCAGATTTGTCAGTCTTTTTAAATTATTCTTGTGATTATTAACATCTTGGATCCAGATATCACCTGGAGATTCTGTCGTTCCCAATATAAATGCAGCCCTGTCTCTCTTTTCGGTAAATGAAAAATTGACTATATCACCGTTGATTTGAGTCAGTGCTTCAACTGTTTGATTGGGAATATCCACTTTGAAAATTCTGCTGTTTCCTTTGTCGCTGGCATGGAAATATATGGAGGATTCATCCTCGGAAAAGACAGGGGAAACCGATCCTCCTGATGATCTCATGTCACCAACAGTAACATTGGTGCATGTTCGGTCAAATTCCTTTACGATGTTTTTGCATTCTTTTGTCTTAAGATCCAGTAACCATAAATGTATATTAGTAACACCCCAGGCATCTTCTGGTTTATCATGACCCATATAAGCAATCATATTACCATTTCTCGATATCGTCGGATCATATAGTGGTCCCGGAGGGGTATCGAGTAATTCTATTTCACCTCCATCAACTGAAACCTTGTATAAGTCTGAATGTAATGAGTTCTTATCGGGATCTTCAGTCCTGTTCGAAACGAATAGAATGTTTTTCCCATCCGGAAAGAACACTGGATTCATGTCATCATATTCACCTTCAGTAATTTGTTTTACTTTTTTAGTGGCAACATTCAGGATAAAAACATGATCCCGTTCATCTTCTTTAATGCGACCACCATCAACTTTGTATCGAAGTCGGGTGACTACCCTGCATAATACTCTTCCTTTACCTTTTTCAACGTCGAGGCTCTTTTTATCCTCTTCATCTGTATATTCGAAGGGTTCCCGTTTCTTTTTGGGAGTGTATATTAATGCAATTTTGCTCCCGCAGGGCGACCAGCAAAGTTGTGATATGGAACCCTCTTCGAATTCCGAAACTTTCTGAGCTTCTCCACCATGTGCGGAAATTGTATAAATCTGGTTGTTTCCATCTCTATCAGATATGAAAGCAATCTTTTTTCCATCAGGTGACCAGACAGGTGATGAGTCAAAATGATCCCCAACAGTAAACTGAATATTTTCGTTTTTTTCGATATTATAAAGGAAAATGTTTGAATGATATTTAGTCCTGTCTTTACTTATCGTTTTGATTGAATAAACTATTTTTTTCCCATCTGGAGATATGCAGACTTCACCTGGAAACTTAAAATTAAAAAGATCGTTGATTTTGATTTTCCTTTTTGCCAATTTTTCCCCTCTAAAAAATAATGAAAATAAATTTTTAAAACCTTATCTAATGATTCAATTATAAGATATTTTTACTTTACATACAAGGTTAATTTTATATTCGATTTTTTCCTTAAATACATTAAAAAAAACTTTGAAACCCTTCAATTGCTATATATCCGACATAGAAGGCAATTTTTTTTCTTGATTAATTGAAAAAACCCTTGAGATTAAGGACAATATGAAAGTATATGTTCTTATGAATCCATAACCAACTGGGTGATACAATGATAGCTCAAACAATTTTACCTTTCAGGTTAGAACGAACAAAAGAGACATTAACCTCCCATGCAGGACTGATATTATTCGGAGAGTTTGTTCATTGATTGTGCGTTAATGAATTAGTAGACAGTTATTTGCCGAAGCCTAGGAGTAACAGGGGTTTCAAGCCTTCTACTTATGTTTATCCGTTGTTGTTGATGCTTCATGGTGGTGGCAGGAGTTTGGAGGATACACGTGAGTTAAGATTAGACAGGGGTTTACGTAAAATGTTGCCTTTGAAGAAGGTTCCATCTCCCGATGCTTTTGGCAATTGGCTTCGCAGGATGGGCGATAATGGAGGTCTTTATAGTCTTTTGGAAGTGAACCGGAGGATTCTGGAATTAGAGTTTGCAAAGGACAAGATAGAAGGTTATACCCTTGATATAGATGCGACGGTAATAAAGGCTGAGAAATTCGAAGCAATGATGACTTACAAGGGTTTTAGGGGTTACATGCCCATACTTGGTCATATAGCTGAGAACGGGATGATATTGTGTGATGAATATCGAGAAGGGAATGATAGTCCTGCGTCAAGAAATCTGAAGTTTATCAAGCACTGCGAGGCTCTACTTCCAAAGGGTAAAAGGCTAAAGTATCTTCGTTCGGACAGTGCAGCTTATCAGGGAGATATAATTGATTATTGCGAAGATAATGACATCAAGTATGCTATTGGAGGAAAGCTTGATGAATCGACAGTTACAGCGATTAAAAAACTCTCTTCAGATTCAAAAAATT
>Ga0272441_10008356_pt1 | contig 16414 bp, 13 predicted proteins | sample SSMProp6N_FD_193582 | JGI IMG/M metagenome (GOLD analysis project Ga0272441, IMG submission 193582) | Marine sediment archaeal communities from Little Sippewissett salt marsh, Falmouth, MA, United States - SSM-Prop-6N | ecosystem: Environmental > Aquatic > Marine > Wetlands > Sediment ... | reverse complement strand
ACCATCTCTGCCGAGATCATCTATGTACCGGTCTGGCAGGTCCGCGGCAACCGGATTGCAGAGGTCAATGCGTTCACGGGCGACATCCTTGAGATGCCCATGGACGACGGCGTAGAGGTCCTCTGAATCCTCTCAGCCCCTGAAACAGGAAAATAAGAGAGCAGAACCCATCAGAAGAGAGAGGAGGGAAACACCATGATCGCAGTCATCGGCGGCGGCCCTGCGGGACGCATTGCGGCGATGCGTCTTGCCGCACACGGAAAGGAGGTCACCCTCTTTGACGGAAGGACAGAAGGACTGGGCGGCCAGTGCCTGCATGAGGGCTGTATGGTGATCTGCGCCCAGAACGATGCCGCCCGGGCCTGTGACGAGGTCTGCGCCCTTCAGCGGATGGGCATTGCGGATACCACACCCGGCGTCGACTATGCCCACCTGCAGGAGAAGATGGCAGAGGTGCAGATGACCATCGCAGGTGTCATCGACACCGAGACAACAGGGGCAGGCGTCACCATCGTCCGGGAACATGCCCGTGTTGAGGGGGCCCGGGTGTATGCGGGCGGGAGGGAATACACACCTGAGGCCGTCCTCATCGCAACCGGGTCTGCCCCCCGCATCCCCGACATCCCGGGGACGGGGCGTGCAGGCGTATATACCGCACATACCCTCCCCCGTCTCAGGCGCACACCCCAAAACATGGTGATCATCGGCGCAGGCGTCATCGCAGCCGAATACGCGTATATCTTCCGTGCCATCGGGGTGGACGTAACGATGGTGGCACGCAGCAGCCTTCTTCGCGGGTTCCCCGCACCGGTGGTCAAAGGGGTCCGGAGGGACCTTGCGGGGGTGCACATCCGTGAAGAGACCGATGCAGTCGCAATCGAGGGCGCGGGAACCGTCACCGGTGTGCGTGTCCGGTGCAACGGATTGGACGAGGTAGTCCACTGCGACACCGTGCTCATCGCCGCAGGACTCCGCCCCCGCACAGACGCCATCAGTGGGATTGACACGGGGCCGGGCGGGGAGATCCGTATCAATGAACGGATGGAGACAAGTGTGCCCGGCGTCTATGCAGCAGGGGATGTGACCGGCCCGCCCTATCTCACTCCGGTGGCCCGGCGGGAGGGGAGACGGGCCGCAGACGCGATCCTCGGTCTGCCGCTCAAACCGGCATTGGCCACAATCCCGCAGACCATCCGGCTGCGGCACGAACATTCGTTTGCCCTCCACCCGGATGCAGAAGGAAACGGCACCATGATCCCATCACCCGCCGGGCCGGGTTCCTTCTGGCTCGTCCCGGACCGTCACACCGGCAGATCCCTGCTGCAGACCGAGAACGGGTCCGGCCGGATCACGGGGTTCTATGAGGCGGCGCCGCAGTCATCCTCTGCGGCGGGCTACCTCACATACCTGATCAATGAAGGGGCCAGCGTCGATGCGATGGAGACCTTTCTGGAAGTGCACCCGTCTACCGAAGGGTGTACCTGGCTTATGCGCTACATCGCTGAACAGCGCGAAGAGAGATAATCCACCTACCATGACCTGTTCTGTCCACCATTGGACCGGACCGGCCAGTCTGTTTTTTCTGCCCGGACGAGTACCGATCATCCGGCACCAGTTGCAAAAAATGGGTATATTCAGTCCTCTTTTACGACCCAGTCATAGAAGAAGACAGCAATGAGTGCTCCGAGTATGGGTCCGATGATATAGATGGGGAATGCCGCCACCACATCCGGCCCTCCGAGAAGCAGGTCACCCACCATCGGCCCAAAACTACGGGCCGGGTTCAGGGAAGACCCCGTCAGGCCGCCGATAGTGGTGATGATACCGCCCACCGTCAGACCGATGATCAGACCCGCAAACCCGGGTGGCGCCCGTTCGTCCACCGCGACACCCATGATGATCAGCATCAGGACAAAGGTGCCGATGGTCTCTGCGAGGACCGCCATCCCGAAGGTCACACCTGCCGCAGGTGCCGTTGCCCCGAGCCCGCCGATCGTGACCGCATCCAGTCCTGCCGACAGGTAGAAGAGGATGCTTCCGATAACGGCACCCACCATCTGGGCGATGATGTATGCGACGGTATCGGTCGCGGGAAACCGTTTTGATGCAAAGAGGGCAATCGTCACCGCCGGGTTGATATGGGCACCCGACACCCTGCCCAGCGCATAGATCACCATCGCGATCACAATCGCAAAGGCGAGACCAATCGCGAGCCAGTCCGCAAGACCGCCCAGGGAGCCGATCGTCAGGGACTGCATCGGTCCCGATTCACGAGCGGCGATCATCAGGAGAAGTGCCGCTGCACCCGGCCCGAAGTAGACCAGGAGCATCGTGCCCACCAGTTCAGCAACAGACCGTCTCATCAGGGAGGCCATGTCATTTCTCTCCTTTCATGGCAAGAGAGCACTCCGGGCAGAGGATACGCGGCAGGGTGTCTTTCACCTTTTTCGCCGGGAAGGGATATCCACCCTCCCATACATCGGTCTCCTCGCGGATCGCATGGGCCATACAGAGCCCCATGCCACAGACAATACAGACAGCAACGGCGTCCGTATCCCTGCCCTCCTTGGCACATACATAACACTTCATTCATACCACCTCTCCCGGACCCATCTGTGTCCGGGAACAGGATGGAAGGGGAAGAACCCCTTACACCGCCTCTCGGTACTGACAGTACTGGTGGCGGAAGTCCACAAGCGATGCAGATGCACAGTTCTTGCATGCACGTACCGGTGCTGCCGCCGTCTCCTTGTCCATCGCGATGACATTGGTCATCATCGTCGCGGTGACCGGCTCGGAGGTGAGCAGGCACGGGTAGTCGGCAAGGCTCATCAGGGCGGCAAACCGGACCGTGATCGCACAGGCCGGATAGACATAGCGCTGCGGATTGTTGATCACATCATTTGAGAGGATCGGACCGAGGTCGATCGGGAGGCCGCTCACATTCGGAGCCAGGGCAGCACCGGACCCGTTCTTGATCTTGCGTGCCCGGTCCATGATCCCCCAGCCGCGGTGGATCATGTCCATGAAGTCACAGTTGTGCAGCTCTGCTGCCGCCCCGCGGGTCGGGTAGAGCTGGACAAAGTTGTGGAACCGGCGGGTCAGGAATTCAACCACGGACGGTCCGCTGAACCCGTCGAGTTCGAGGAGATACTCTGCAGCAGCAGCACCACTGCCAGTCGCAAGCGAGAGCACCTGACCCGGATTTTTAAACTTCGGGATCGACGCCCGCAGGGAGTTGTCCATCACCTGGGTAACCGACTCGATGATCGCCATCACCATATCATCCTTGCACATATTGAAGGTGGACTGGGCGATGTGGTGAGCGATGTCACCCACACAGTATGCAGGAATGGTGACGATGTTTGAGTAGTGCACCCCGTCATCGATTGCGGCTTTGACAACGGGCTCCATCACCGAGCGGTAGGCCGCCATGAACTTCCGTGGGTCAAAGGACTCCATTCCGAGACCGTCCATCAGCTGGGCCTGCGCCTCCACCGGTGTGTCATAGATCGCCTGCAACTGGGCGATCTCCTTTTCTACCGCAGCAGCGAGGGTATCGCCTCCTTCAACGCTGTTCGCAAAGACCTCGCCGACGCCATACGAGGTATTCATCCCCCATGACTTCGCGGCAAGAAGCGCTTTCTTGTGGTCATCCGGGATGTCCGTCTTCTTGAGCACCTGGTTCACCACATTGCTGGTCGACCCCGGAATCATGGCAAAGTCCACGACACAGGTAGGCCCATAGAACCCCGCGTACCGGCGGGCGGACTCAAGTCCGATCATCGCGTTCATATCGCCAATCTTTGCGATGAAGGTCTCCACACTCTTCCGGAATGACTCGTCCTCATCACAGAGGATCTCAAGGATCACCGGTGTCTGATAGTGCTCGACAAACGGGTCATCTTCCGGCCGCACATAGTTCGTGAGGGACGTGAGGGAGTCATAGTGGGCGTTCACCGACTGCACATGCAGGTCGATGACTGCCTGCGACTGCCCGTCTGCCGCGGTCATCTTGTTGACAGCATCCACGTACGGTTTCCCGTCTGTCACATGGAATTCTTTTCCACGCTTCTCTTTGAGAATATTGACGTCGGCCCACTGGGCGCCCATGGCCTCGTCAATCATTTTCTTGTAGATATTCTCCATTTCTTCACCCCTTTGAGGTTGACCGTGATAGATACACGATGCTATATATACCTATCTCTGAAACGACCGCGCACCAGGCAGAATTTATATTAAATTAACCTTCTTTTGGCAAATGCATCAAAGAATAGCTTTAAATTACAATATCAGACCCATTCTGATAACAATTCACAAAATACGCCTAAATATTGTTAGATATAACCAAAAAATTTATAAAGAGCCATTCATCCGGGATGCAATCCATCGGCGGACCGCCGCCCGCAGGCACTCCATGTCCTGCGGGGCAGAAACTTCGGCTCTGATATACTTCTCCAGGTCATCGAGCAGAGGATGAATGACAGAATCAAGCATCTCCTGAGGACCGATACCCGATTTACCCTGTGCAGACAGAAGGATCAACTCCTCCATATGCTCCATCTCCCCTGTTGCAAGAAGAATATCCTCAAGCGACATCCCCGTTCGTTCACCGGCGGGCACCGCCACCACCCCAGACACAGGCCAATTGTTCATGTATTTCTCCAAATTGCGACATACAGGACTCTATACACCGTCGTACATCAAATCTTTTTTTTGCAAGACTCTATTGCATATCACATTTGCCTTGCACAATAACGAAATGTTAAATACCTTTGAAAGGTAACAAAGAAGATGGCAGAGTCATGTCCAATGACGCAGGGAAGAGGTATGATCATTGTCCCGTTGGTGTCGATGATCCATCCAAACACATATAGGACAACATTCAGTGATTTCCGTCCTGTCGCCAACCCCCCCCAACATGGCGGCTGGACACACGGAGAGAACGTTGTTCACCTCTTCAACAACACCCCCCAAATGAAACAGAGGAGAATAGACCCGGGGGACAGGCATATGGTCTGAAGGGAACCCGGGCATGATTCTCTGCCACCAAATAGGACAAGCAGATGAGTGATCACTGCTCTATTGACAGCATTACTGATACCCTTCAGACCCATACCTCTTTCTGGAAACAATGACGAAATACCGGTTTCAGACGCATTCCGGCGGTATTGTATACATCACTATCCTTCTGAGAAACAACCGTGAACTGCTCATGTCACGAATGCATGACACAAACGGACGATAATTCTGTCGCACTCTAGTTGAAAGCGGATGATTCCTGCCCATATACCATTGGCATTTCCATTTACAAAAATGATAAGGAATAGACCCGCCCCGGCATCCATATCCTCACCCGCCACATGACCACGGATCCTGCCTCCGATGCGTCCCGATATCGTCCTGCGGATTTCACTGAAGAGAAACACATTTTACTTCACAGCAGGATACAGTACCCATTCACAACGGGTGCATCTGTTCATGGCGCTTTTTGACAATATATTCGGACAGGGATCGCAAAATCCCTGGATTGAAAAGGGGAAAAATCATTTTACCCAGGGCAGGTATGAAGAGGCTGCCCGGGACCTGGGGAAGGCACTGGAGATCTCCCCTGAAGCACAAATCCACTATATGCGGGGGGAAGCACTCTATTATCTGGGAGAACCATTGCAGGCGGCCCATGAATTCCAGGCCTGCGTTGAGAAGAACCCGGAGGACATCCCCGGGTGGGAAGCGTTCGGCGAAGCACTGCTGCGCACCGGCAGGTACCAGGAGGCGCTGAAGTGCTATGACGTGATCACCACACACCGGCCGGATGCACTGAACGGGTGGCTGAGAAAGACCGACTGCTTAGAACGGCTTGCCCGCTACCCGGATGCGGCAGCGGCGGCAGAGAGCGCCCTTGCCCTTGATCCGGACGACCATGTCCTCCGCGAGCGGGCCGCCCGGCTCCACCTGCGGGCAGGAAATACCGCGGACGCGATCACCTACCTCACCCAGGTGCTGAAGTTCTGTCCGGACGATACGAATCTGCTGACCCTCACCGGTGACGCACTGGAACGGGCGGGGAGAAGGGAAGATGCAGCGACAATATATGCGCGGGCCCTCACATCCGGAGAGAATACGGTCTCTGTTGCCATGCGGGTTGCAGCCATCTATGAATCCCTCGGCCGGTTTGGGGAGGCCGCGGACGCCTACCGGCAGGCGGCGATGGCCATGCCGGAGAACCCGGTACCCGGTTACTACCGGGGCGCCTCGCTCTTCTGGAACGGAGACTTCCGTGAATGCGCCCAGTCAATGGAGATCGTGGTGAAGAAGAACCCGGAGGATGTCCATGCATGGTACCTGATGGGCGCCGCACTGGAGCACATCGGCGAATACCGCCGTGCAGCGGATTGTTTTGAGGCAATGCTCCGTGTAGACCAGACAAACAGCCTTGCCTGGTACCACCGCGGCGTCTGCATGCTTGGCCTCGGGCAGTATGAAGAGGCCTATACCAGTCTCTCAAAGGTCACCGGGAGCGAGAACGACGGAGCGGTCTCGTGGATCAGCACGGAAGCAGAACTCAGCCTCTTTTCGAGTGACAAAAAGAACCCCGGCGCACGGTCAATGGACATCGACGTCCGTATGAACGCCATTGCCGGCCTGCAGGCAGAAGCCCTGATGCACCTCGGGCGCGAACGTGAGGCGCTCACGCTCTATTCGCGCCTGATTGACGCTGACCGGGGCGACCTTGCCGCATGGCGCCGGAAGGGCGAGGCGCTGATGCACCTCGGCGACTACACGCGGGCCGAAGAGGCACTCACCCATGTGACGGCAGCCGTTCCGGACGACCGGGCCTCTCTCGCCCTGTTGGGCGATGCCTGTATGCACACCGGCAACACCGCACAGGCGGCCGCCTATTATGCGGCGGCAATCGAAGGGGAGACCACCAACAGGGACGCACGCCGGAAACTGGGCATCATTCACCAGACGGCAGGGGACCACACAAAGGCCCTTGCCGTCTTTGATGCGATCCTCAAAGACCACCCGGACGATCCCGGCATTCTGGCACTGAAGGGGAGCTCCCTTCTCGAAACAGGGCAGTATGAGGCGGCACTCGGAGCCCTTGAAGCAGTGGATGCAAAGAGCGGGACGGACCTCGTCATCAAGCGGCAGATCGCAGGGGCGCTCGAATACCTCGGCAGATACCGTGAGGCACTGCAGGTCACCGACGAGGCACGGGCGATTGCACCTACGGATATAAGTCTCCTTGCCCAGAAGGCGTCACTTCTCGAGAAGGCAGGCGACCTCGAAGAAGCAGCGGACCTCTACATGCAGGTGGTCGAGGCAGAACCCGGACGGGCAGGAGCGTCCCTCAGGCTCGGCGAGTCGCTCACATCCCTCGGCAAGTATGATGAGGCAGTATTCTTCTTCCAGCGCTCCCTTGAACGCAATCCGGAGAATACCGATGCCTGGATCGCCCTCGGACAGACATATCTGCGCAAAGGAGAGATGGAGGATGCACAAAAATGCCTGCTCTCTGCTGCAAAGACCCGGCCGGATGACCCGTTGGTGCACTACGAATCCGGACAGGTCGCCCTCGCCCTCGGACATACCGGTGAGGCACTGGAGTCCTTTGACACCGTCCTCCGCCTGAAACCGGACCATGCCCCGGCCCTCCGGGAACGTGCGGCAGCACTGCTTGCAACCGGCCGGGGCGAAGAGGCAGCGGACAGTTTCTCCGCCTACCTTGCGCTCGTGCCCGGCGACAATACCGCCCGCACCCTCCGTGCCCATGCCTGGGAGCAGGCAGGCCGCTATGCCGAGGCCGCTGCAGAATACGAGGACGTGCTCTCCGAAAACCCGCATGACACCGACAGCCGGCTCTCCCTTGCCGCCTGCCTGCTCTTCACCGGAGCATATGCACGGGTGGTGGAGGTGACCGGGAAGGTGACAGAGACGGACCCCGCAAACTGCCAGGCATGGGAGTATCAGGCATCCGCTCTTGAACGTCTCGGCCGGTACGGAGAGGCGGCAGAGGCCTACCGCAGAGCAACCGCCGCAGGCGGCGGGAGCACCCTTCTGCAGATGCGCCTCGGGAGCACCATGATGCATGCGGGCGACTATACCGGAGCAGAGGAGATCCTCTCTGGGGCTGCCGCAGCAGCACCGGAGCGTGCAGAACTCCACTACCTCCTCAGTGAGGCCGCCCGTGCCTCAGGAGACCTGAAGGAAGCACTTTCGGCAGCAGAGGCGTTCCGCGATGCCAATCCGAATCTCGCCCACGCCCGGTTTATGGCAGGCATGCTCTATGAACGCACCGGCAGAATGGACGACGCCGTCACTGCCATCCAGTCGGCAATCGAGGCGGACAGGAAGAACACCGCATACTGGTCGGCGCTCGGTGCGGTCATGCTCGCCGCCGGACACTACCAGGACGCCGGAAAGGTCTTCGACCAGCTCGTCGAACTGGAAGGAGAGACAGCGACCTCATGGTACGGAAAGGGACGGGTGGCAGCAGAGATGGGCAGGCACGAAGAGGCGATCATCTGCTTTAGACAGGCACTGCAGGCAAACCCCGCAGATGACGCTGTACGCACCCGTCTTGGTGCGGCATACATGGCCGTCGGACGCTATGAGGATGCCGCCGCATGCCTGACCATGCTTGCGACAGAAAAAGAGAATACCTGAACCCTACCGGGAGTCGCGGGCAGGCATTGCCGGCCGGTTGGTGCCGGGGAATGCCATGCTGTATCCTCCCGGCGCCCCGTCTGCCGTGTAGGCAACCCCACAGCAGAGGGGAAGGACACACTCGCCCTCACCATCCGTGGTCTGCATGTTCGCCTCCCCCTGCCATCCGTCCGCATCCGCAAGGTGAGCGGCAATCTGGTCCCATGCACCAGGGTCGGTGAAGAGGTGGCGTACAGGGAGACCCACAAGAGGACCATCTGTTGTACTGAAAAGGGCTGTTGCCTCTTCGTTTGCGATGGCAATCATCCCGAGAGCGTCGGTAAATACCAGGGGGAGCGGGAGTTTGCCGATGGCAGGAGAGAGGCCGTCTCCCGCGGCACCACCACTTCCAAAAGAGAAATACCGGCAGAAGATCCCACACCCCATGACCGGGACCCCATTCTCCATGCGGCAGAGCATATGTCCCCGAACCGGGATACGCCTGCCGTCCTTTGTCCGGACCACCGTCTCTATACTCTCCGGGGTGACCCCCCGGAGAAGGGCAGAGAACATCTCCATAAACACATCCAGCGCCTCAGGTGCAATCAGGTCAAAGACCGTCATCGATACTGCCTCATCTGCAGAGTAGCCAAGCGTCTCGCACCAGGCACGGTTCGCCTCGACAACCCGGCCCTCCGGACGGACATGCACGATCATGTCATGAGCGTTTTCGACGATGTCATCATAGTGCCCCCTGCTCTCTGCCAAGGCCCGTTCCGCATCCCGTTTTCCGGCGGCATTCCGAATGAGATGGATGAGTTCCGTGAAGGTCCGCCTGATATCCGTCCCCTTCTGCAGGTACCCCGTCGCCCCGCTGTTCAGCGCCTCGATGACCACGTCTTCGCGTGAATGAGCGGTCATGATGATGAAGGGGATATCCCCGAAGCGGGACCGGACTTCATGGAGAAAGGCGATACCGTTCATCCCCGGCATCTGGTAATCAGAGACGATGGCGTCGTATGTTGTGACCTCCATCTTCGCAAGCGCAAAGACCGGGGACGTGGTGGTATCTGCCACAATCCCTCCGTCTTTTTCCACAAACAGACGGGCCACAGAAAGCACATCCGGTTCTTCATCAACGATCAGTATCCGGTACACCCAAACGACCTCCCTGCCCCTACGGGGCAGTGAATGATGTTCCATTACCGCCCGCATAGATAAAAGAATATGCCTGGTGGCAAGGGGCGGAGATGACGATGGTGAGGATGGTGGCGGCAGTCCCAGTCGCAGATCATCGTTTTGGCATGGTCTGTGTGGAGCGTGCATTGGCGGTGCGACACCCCATTCGGCACCAAATAGAGCTGCGCACGCAAATTTAAGCCACATAATGCAATTTAATTCAAAAATAATTTAATTTATGGTGCAAACCGGGCATAGCCCACTAAAACTGCACCCCCCTTCAGGCAACATGAACGGTGATACGCAGGAATGAAAAGAGAGTAATTTAACTATAGATCTTCAATTCACGCGAGATATCAGATTTGTGTGCAATATCTATATATACCAAAGAAGAGAGCTATTTACTGTTTATTTAGGTGATTATTATGGGAATAGGAGATAATCTCGGAGAATCCTTTGAGTATGCAAAGGAAGCTCTGGTCGGAAAATGGGTCCGGTGGATCATATTGACAATTTGTAGCCTTCCAATATTATCCTTTATTCAAGGAGGATACATCGTAAGAGTGCTACGAGGCATAAAACCTGCACCAGAATTAGAGGACTACGTGCAGCTTTTCATTGACGGACTGTTATATTCCATTATCATGTTCTTATGGATGATCCCTGTATTTATTGTTGCCTTGGTATTCTTCGGTGGGGCATTAATTGCTATGTTTTCAGGATCTGATGCATTAGGCATGGCAGGAGCGGGGGCCATGCTCATCGGCATACCAATCACAGCCATTATCTTATTCCTCTGTTTGCTGTTTGCTTATATTGGCGTTGTCCGTTTTGCCCGCATGGAAAAATTTGGGGAAGCATTTGCATTTGGTGCAATTAAAGACAAGATCGGAGAGATTGGATGGGGCAATTACTTCATTGCAATCATTGTGCTATTTATTGCGATGTGGATTATAAGTTTCATTGTGGGCATTCTATTATTGATCCCAATCCTTGGGTGGATATTGCTTTTTGCTTCGGTACCATTCCTGAATATATTTATGTTTAGGTACATCTGCAACCTCTATGACAGTGCAGGAGCAGAATGAAATATCATAATTTCTTTTTGAAAAAGTAACCTCAGTTATATAAATCTTTAGAATAACCCAATCTAGGATTTCGCGATTCATTTAGAGAGATAGCAGACATATAAAGGAATTTGTCATTCGAGATGTCAAATAGACCGTGGCCTTACTCTCAGTAATTATATGTATGAATCCAAACCGTAAAGCTTGGGAATCAAGTAAGAATTTTGTGATTGATTATTGTCTCAAGTTTTCCAAAAATTAACCACACGCAAAGCATTATGGTGATATTTTTTAATGACATATCAATACCTATTTATATACTTCCACTCGGGATCTCAAATAATATTAGATAGGAGATATTATGCCGACATTCGATGAAATAAAGGAACAAATTGGCAATATAGACGGTGCAAAAGGTCTGCTGGTTCGAAAAGAGATTAAGGAGCTGCCGCACATACTCTGGGAAGATGAAATAATTGAAAAAATTGTGCAAGGCTATTATAATAATGGAACTGGCATATTAGCAGCAACAAATAAAAGATTAGTCTTTGTTGATAAAGGGCTCGTATATGGTTGTAAGGTTGAAGACTTTCCTTATGACAAAATATCAAGTATACAATATAAAAAAGGCCTATTACTTGGTTCGATTACAGTTTTTGCATCTGGAAATAACGCACTGATTGATAGTATCCAAAAATCCAGTGTTCAAAATTTTGCTGAATTTGTAAGAGCAAGAGTTACATCTTCAAAAGAACATGCAAGTTTCCAGCCACAAAATGATGGTGGACAAGAAGATTCACTTATAAAACTTGAAAAATTAGCTCAATTAAAAGATAAAGGGGTTATTTCAGAAGAAGAGTTTATTGAGCAAAAACAAAAATTACTCAGCTCAATATAAACATATGTGCATTTGATAATAAATATGATGGCAATGAGAATATCTGTTATTTTTTATCACAAAGCCCCGATATGACACAAATAATTTACCAAATATTATCGATAAAACATAATGATACCAAACCAGTCTGAAATAAACCATTTAAGCTTCCAGTAAAACCAGGCGCCCGACAAACGCAACCCACATCTCCGGTATCGTTTCACCTGCTAAACGGGCACCCTCTTCGTCATCACAGGCATCAGGAAGGCCGGATGCCCCAACCGTCCCTGCCATCGACCCCGGCACCCCCCGCATAATCCTTCGGACGGCTTCCCTCCCGGCATCTTCCGGCAAAAGTCCCCATAGAACCTCATCTGCAATATGCAGCACCGCCGCTGTTGCTGCGACCAGCAGCGGGTCGTTCGCCTCTCTCCTGAGCACCGCAAGAAACCGCTCCTTCTCTCGCCCCCCGGCGTGCGAGTCTGCAGCGACCGCCTGCCAGAGATCCTCCTCAGTGATGCCAAAACGTCTGAAGCGGACGAGCATGTTCTGCTGGGAGGCCGGCCCGAGTCCGGTCTGCAGGAAGAGAGCGTCACGGGTCGCGTCACGGACACACCGGGCGACAAGCTCGCCCAGTTTTGCGTGTTTGCCCGCGTTGGTGACCGTTAAGGGACTCGTGCGGTCAGAGACGACCGTGATCATATCCGTCCCCGACCCGGTCGCAATCCCTGTCGAATACTGTGAAGGGGCCATCAGTTCCTGAAGTACCGTGGCCTTTGCCTCCGCTGCGGTCACGACGACACGGGTCATCGTCTCCGGCGGGAGGGAGGCGCCGATAAAGAGCATCGTGTTGATCGTCCCGCCCAGGTCCCCAAAATCACCGTTCTCCTCATAAAAGGAGGCAGGGTCACCGGCACGCCCGCCGTTCACCTCGATACCGCCGGTGACGACCGCAGTCACGCTGAGGTCACGGAAGGTCCGGGTGGCAACTGCGGCGTTCTTCATATCGGCCCCGGTGAGCATGCCTGTTGCACATGCCGGCTCAAAGCCGAGACGAACGGCTGTCAGCCGCAGATAGGCATCGATGCTCCCACCCTCCAGGTCATACGACCGGCAGGCATCTTCGGTCAGCTGGTGGTTGAAGACCATCCTGAGGTCTTCATGGTACCCCCCGTTCAGCCACGAGGTGGAAAGGACGCTGTGCCCCTGCGGCAGACAGGCAACGATGGACGTCCCGTCACGGTATACCACCACACCTCCCGGCGTCTCGCAGAGTATGTCCATTGGCGTGGTTTCTGTGGTTCCTGTATTATATTCCCCTGCGTTATCTTTCATGGCTCACTGGATATTCTCCCCAGATACTCTGGAGGGAGGGGACATAAACCCGGTCACTCTGCGTCGAACAGGGCAGATACCATCCGGGAGAACAAAGAGTCACAGAAGGACGGACGGAGAACAGAATACAATACGTCTCAAAAAAGGTGGACCGGAAAGCCTTACCAGAACCGTTCCTTTGACGCCGCAAGGGCCTCAATAGCGGGCAGGGTCTTGCCGGTCAGGAACTCGATGCAGGCACCGCCGCCGGTGGAGATATGCGAGAACTTCTGGTCAATCCCCATCGATTCGATGACCGCTGCCGTGTGCCCCCCGCCCACGACTGAGAATTCCGCGGCGGATGAGGCACGGAGGATTTCGGTCGTGCCGGTCGCAAAGAGCGGGTCTTCAAAGACACCGGCAGGCCCGTTCAACACCACCGTCCCCGAATTGCGGATGATATCGGTGAGTGAACCAATGGAGTCCAGACCACAGTCGAGGACCGGCAGGTCAGGGATGGCCGTGACCGGACACTCGTCACGGGCATCACCATTGCGCACCGCAACCGTCTCCGGCAGAATCACCCGGTCGCCGAATTTCGCAAGAATGTCTCCCGCCTTCTCCACCTCCGGGAGATATCCGAGCGTTGCGAGGAGGTCATCTGACGGCGTTCCGATATGGAGACCCTGTGCCTTGTAAAAGACGTTTGCTACCACACCAACAGCAATGACCTGGTCTGCGATGCCACCGGAGAGGACGTTTGCCGCCACATCAAGCGAATCGTCCACCTTGGTGCCGCCGAGGACGAAGGTCACCGGGCGGGGTGCCCCGGAGAAGACCCGTGAGAGGGTCGCGATCTCCTTTTCCATGAGGAGCCCCGCCACCGCAGGCATCGCCCGGGGAAGACCGACGATGGTCGGTTGCGAACGGTGGGCGGTGCCGAAGGCATCGTTCACATAGAGGTCCGCCATCTCCGCGAGGTTGCGCACCAGATGGGTCCCGAGGGCATCCTCACCCGACATCTTCAGGTTCTCCTCAGCACTGAACCGGACATTCTCAAGCATCAGGACATCGCCTGTCTCCATCTCAGCGACCGCCTCACGGGCACACCGCCCGAAGATGTCACTGACATAGGTGACCGGACGGCCGATCAGGCGTTCCAGCCGGGCGGCATGGGCTTCCAGCGTGGTGAAGTCCTTCTTCCCCGGCCGGGACTGGTGGGTGAGGACGACGCACTTTGCATCCGAGAGCGCCTGAACCGTCGGTGCATGTTCGCGGAACCGTTTGTCATCGAGAATCAGATTGGATGCAGGGTCAATGGGGGAATTAAAATCGACACGCAGAAGGACGGTTTTACCGGCTGTTTCCGTTTCAGTGAGCGTTGCGAATTTCATATTGTATTACACCTGGAAGAACAGGAGAGATATGGAGCGGACGATTGCATTCTCTCTCTCTAGATTATCATTTGCAACGGATGGGACATATTGGTTTTGTACCGGGCCAAAGGAGGTGCCGGCGGTCACTTCACCCCGTAGCGGCGGACATGCTCCCAGGCCTCGTGATAGCGTTCGTTCCCCGTTCTCTCCTGATAGATCCCGGTGTCTTCCCGGGCGTAGCACACCCGGTCCTCACCTACCGGGCAGACCTTGATGCAGACGCCGCAGGGCCCCCGGTACTGCGTTGCAAGGTGCCGGCTGTAACGGGCACATTTTGCCGTATCCGTCAGACCGTCCGGGTAATCCTCATCATCGAGTGCATGCACCGGGCACTGGTGCACACAGTTCATGCACCGGGTGCAGAGCGGTGTTGTCATCAGCGGGTCGGACGGCAGGGGAGCTGCGGTGAAGACCGCACCAAACCGGACACGCGGGCCGTACTGCGGGGTGAGGAGCATATTGTTGACCCCGAAGTTCCCGAGTCCCGCAAGATACGCCGCATGCCGGTGGGAGAAGAAGGCATAGGGGTTCTCCTCCAGCACACTCACATGTCCGTAGCCGTCGCGGGGCACGGAGACAGACGGGTACCCCCTCTGGTTGAGAAATTCCGCCAGCCGGTAGGTATACTGGTCAAGCAGGGCGTTCACCGTCTGGTACTCCTCACGGTACCAGATGGAGGGAGTGGTCTCGAGGGCAGGGAGGTGTATGGGGAGACCGATGACTATGACAGACGCCGCCTCCGGCCAGATGGACCGCGGATAGAATGCCTTTGGCATATCCGGATTCAGTGAGGGGTCTTCCCACCGGTCGACTGCAGCGAAGCCAATAAGAGGGATATCCATCTTTTGGCACGTTGCCAGCAATGTCTGTTTCAACTCATCGGTCATACAAACCAGTATGCTCTTATTATCACCGGGGAGAAAAAAGGTGATCCTTTGTGTGGCAGGAGAGGGGGGCGTCAGACGGCATGGTGATGCAGACACTCCGGGGAAACAGAGCCGGAGCTCGGGTCAATATAATCAAAAAAGAAACGGTACTGATTCGCGGGAATCAGTATCTGGGTTTTCTGTGCTTTGAGAAGCAGTCGTTGCAGTATACAGGTCTGCCCTGGGTAGGCTTGAACGGAACTTCACATTCCTTTCCGCAGTCTGCACAGGTTGCTTTGAACATTTCACGGGGACCGCCATAGGATCGTCCCTGGCCCTGGCCACCGCTGTATCCGCGGCTACCGCCCCGGAAGTTGTTTCTGTCGTTCATGAGATTAACTCAGTGGAATAAATGGTGCGTGAGGTAATAGAGATATGCATTACACCTCATTTTTGGGACCACAATGGGAACCTTTGCCATAGGAAATGACCATCAAACCGGTACGGCATGAAATCATCCGGATTGAATGGAATGAAGTTGAATTCGGAAAGTATGCCACCATATCCCCCCAATGGTTGGGGAGAGGATGCAGCACACCTGACGCTCTGCGCGAGGCACCACCCCATCCCTGCCGGAGAGCCCGCCGTGATTTGTTCCTGTCATGCTGTTAATCTCACGCACAGACGAGAGGATTTAGTACCATCCCGCACAAGTATATGCACACATGAGACAGGGGATGAACGGCGACCGACCAACGCGGCATCCGGCCCGCCCGAGACGCGTCCGTTCATCTCTCCAGACTCCTGATATGAGGCTGTGATAATGAATACTCCGAACAGACCGATACAAACCGGCAAAAAGGACATGCACCCGGTGGAAACGAAATTTGAAAAAGGCCTCTGGAGCATCCGCTATATCGTGCTTCTGGGCGTCCTCTTCGGCGCACTTTCCGCAATCGTGCTCTTTGTGGCAGGCTCCCTTGAGATATACAACACACTCTTCGATTTCATCTTCCCCTCCGG
>Ga0272441_10008355_pt1 | contig 16415 bp, 16 predicted proteins | sample SSMProp6N_FD_193582 | JGI IMG/M metagenome (GOLD analysis project Ga0272441, IMG submission 193582) | Marine sediment archaeal communities from Little Sippewissett salt marsh, Falmouth, MA, United States - SSM-Prop-6N | ecosystem: Environmental > Aquatic > Marine > Wetlands > Sediment ... | reverse complement strand
TTAACAAAAAATTGATGTTAAATAAGTGCAGGGAAAGGGATTTGAACAACCATTTTAATTGCTAAAAAACCCTTACTGCCGTTGACGTGTTGGGTGTAGGCCGTAAGCCTCCTTCTGTTTTAAACGGTATTCTACTACGCGCTCTACCTATGAGCAGTCTGGATAACTGATCCCATTATTTGAGCTTGCTCCAGGAGCAGATTGACCGTTTCAACAAATCTCATAGAGACCTCATCAACACATGAATCATAGCATAATCCATGAGCTGTGTCGTTTCTGCTTCTCTGCAAGGACTCTCGCCCTTATCGCTTTCACGATATCCTGATCCAGAATGAGGGAGGACTTTCCTCAGCGAATTTCCGCCGTCAACCGTCCACCTACACCCAGAAAAATAAGTAAAAATAACAAGTTAATAAATGTTTACATTCACCTTATAAGAAAAACGGTCTAGCAGATTCTTTAGGAGTATCAGCAAGTTCACCATCAAGAAAAACCTGAGTTTTAAACCTAGTCGTTACACCTTGAGGAATATCAACCATAAGAGTAACTGATTCCTTCATACCTGGCTCAATAGAAGAAATAACAACTTGTTCAACATTATATTCCCCACCACCCTCTGTGAAGAAAAAACCCTCAACAAGAACATCCTCAGCAGTCTCCAAACCTAAATTCTCAATAAATATTTTGACCTTAGCAAAATCACCAACACTAGTCTGAGTATAATAGGTAAGAGTATTATTCTTCCAATTATGAATGAGTAGTGGCCTAGAAGAAATAGGATAAACAGTTAACTCAGAAGGAGACTCCCATTCATCAGGGATATACCCTACTTCATGACCTTTTGACGTTGTCTCCAAAAAATAATAATCATCCACAAAATAATCCCTACCCGGTAAAGCATCTTCATCTAGGCTAACACCAACAGCCATATGATCAGGTAACCTAAGAAGAGCAACATCATAACCTAAATAATACAACAATGAAGCTGTGAGAATAGCTTTATCCTCACAATCACCACCACCAGTGTTATTATTAAAAAGAGTTTCAACAGGATAACGAGCATACTCATAGGAATCAGTAACATCAGAGTCCTCTCTATACACAAGATTTTGAACAAAAGAAACAGCATAATTTATTCTATCAGTATCTCTCATACTAGTAAAACCAGACATGATAATATCAGAAATTATACCAATATATTCATCATCAATCTGATCAAAAACATAAACACTATAATCCCCATGACTAAATCTATCAACATCAATATAGTAACTATATAAAAAATCAATAAAAGGAACCTCTACTTCATAATTTTTATATTTATAACGCCAACTAAAATCTCTAACAGCAATATTGTTCACAATTTTAAATGAAAAAGAACCAGAACCTATAACATTACCATATCTATCAAGTAATGAAACCGTAAAATTATTTTCACCACTAACACTCTCGTTATAAACAAAACAATAAACCTTTTCACTTTCACCAGGTAATATAACACATGGAAGTACAACACCACCAATAACATCTACACCAAGTGAAAGCTCAACGATACTAGGATAAACCGGTGTATCACCACTATTTCTAACAAACATTTCAAGCCCTAAAAGACAATAACTATCAACATCCTGTTTCCACCATCTCTGATTACAAGATAAAATATCTAAACTAGGGCCATCTATCAAAAACGTCTTAGTCGATATCTTACTATTAATTTTATCATAAACCTTCAAACTATAAGTACCACCATCAATACTATCTTCATATGATGAAAGATGAAGAACAGCATCATCATTTCCATTTAAAAAAAACCCTGAATCAACCAAGCTAGAGCTAGGATCATAAAGACTTAGAGTTACTCTATCTGAACAAGAAAAAGAGATAACTATGCTGGGAAAACCCTCATCATCAGATATACCCCAGGACTTCAAAGAAAACGTTGTGCCATCATCTGAAAAAACATCATCAAAAATACACCCTGAAAAAAAACTAACCAACATTATCATAACTATAAGTGTTATACCGATTTTTTTAGAGTGCATATAACTACTATACAACTAGTTTACGTTTTTCAAGGTTTTCCTCAACAACTTTACCAAGTCTTTTCATACCTTGTTCAATCTGGTCATTAGTGGAATACGAAAAGTTAAGGCGCATACTTCTCTCACCGCCACCATCAACATGAAAAGCTTTACCATGAACATATGCAACTTTTTCCTTAATTGAATCAAGGAACATAACCTCAGTATCAATACCTTTTGGAAGAGTAACCCAAGCAAACATACCACCCTTAGGCCTGTAACAAGTATAACCAGTTGGGAAATACTTCTTCATAGCATTCATCATAGCATCACGCTTAGGCTTATACATCTCACAAATTTTCATAATATGAAGATCAAGTGAACCACGTTCTATAAACTCACTAGCAATAAACTGAGAAAACGTATTAGTACAAAGATCCAATGCCTGTTTACAAATAAGAAGCTTACGAGTTAACTCAGGTGAAGCAATAGCCCAAGCCAACCTAAGACCCGGTGATAATATCTTCGAAAAAGTAGAAATATATATCACATGACCATTATCATCAAAAGATTTAATAGACCTAACAGGCGAATCATCATACCTTAATTTACTATAAGGATCATCCTCAACAATAACTATATCATAATTATTAGCAATCTCTATTATCTTCTTCCTACGAGACTCAGACATTATTACACCAGCAGGATTCTGAAACGTAGGAACAACATAGACGAATTTAGGAGTGATATTCTTCTTAACTAACTTCTTAATAGTATCCTCAAGAACATCAACCATCATGCCATCTTCATCAAGAGGTATACCTATAAGATTAGACTCATAACTCCTGAAAGCATTTATCCCACCAAGATAAGACGGTAGACCAACAATAGCTGTATCACCTGGGTTCAAAAACAATTTACCTACTGCGTCAAGAGCCTGCTGAGACCCACTAAGAATCGTAACTTCTTCCGCATCAACATTAAGTCTGTCCTTAGCCGCCCTCTCAGCAAGATGCTCCCTCAACTCATATAAACCATGTGTTGTACCATACTGCAAAGCAGTTTTACCATGATTATCCAACACCTTAACAATAACATCCTCTAAATCTTTAATTGGAAAAGAATTAGGATTTGGCAGACCACCAGCAAATGAGATAATATCAGGATCCTGAGTAACTCTAAGTAACTCCCTGATAACGGATTTCCTCATTTTTCCGGCTCTATTTGAATATAACCTTTCTATATTCCTCATAAAACACCAATTCCGGGAATAAAATTTTGTTATATATGCATTTCGCAAAAACTTTCAAATACTCCTAAATCAATAGAGGGACGTTATTTTCCTTTTGAAAACAAAATTTTCATGTGCTCCTCAAAAGCAGGCATATCATCAAGAGTATCACAATCTATGTTGAATCTATGTATTATACTGAGAGCTAGTTCCTCATCTGCTGACATTTCCCCTCTTTTACCTACAAACATTTTACTAACTGTTTCTTCAGAACTAGATGTTTTGTCTCCCATAATATCAAGTGCTATACAATGTTAATTATTTATATATTTTTCCCTTAAAAAACATCTTTTTTTGCACTATTCGCCATAATTTTCTATTCGAAAATCTTCCAAAAATTCGAAAATTTTCCAATAATATATTTATACGTTCTAATAAAAATATAGGCCCTGAATCCAAGATAAAAAAGGTGAACAAAAAATGATAACAAAAAATACGACTAAAAAAACTTGCTGGTATGCTACCGATATCAACAAACAAAATATAAATAAACAGGTAGAGGGGGTGCAACTATGAAAAAAACAGGAGCAATATTCACAACTCTACTTGTAATAATGCTAGTATCAAGCTCTGCAATTGTAATAGCAAGAAACCAAAGCAACCAGGATCTAACATCAGAATCAAAAGAACTTAAAAGCGTACCCGTAGATGGCATATTCCTCATGCCTAATGGAGATACATCAGTAACATTCGATGAAGTAGGTGACTACAAAATATTCAAAATGAAAATAAAAAACAACGGAGGATACGACATAAGAGTAACTTTAAACACAGAATTTGGTGGAATGACTGAATACTTCAAATATAACATAAAAAGAGAAGAACAATACACAGTAGACGCCTTTGACACTAAAACCGTTTCATTCAGGGTCAGAGCAGTTGCCCAATCACCAGACACAGAAGTACCAATGATCTTTAAAATCACAGCAAAAAGTGGAAACTATAATAGCGGCACTTTAACCTATACCGCAACTATCCTGCCAGGAGAAGGTAACCAACCAGTTAACTATCGACAACAAGTCATACAAATAATTGCAGGAATATTATCAGGTAGAAACACCAATAACATATAAAACCCCTTTTTTATTTATTATGAGAATAAAAATGAAGGGCTTTTGTTGAATAAAGGTTAAGTAATATAAAAAACCAAGTTTAGGGTGATATTTAATGAAAAATAAGATACTTACTATAGTAACAACGAGCTTATTACTATTATCGAGTTTGATAGTTTTACCAATTCCAAGTGAAGGAAAAAATAACAGAGGAGATGGAAAAACCGAATATTGGGCAGTACTAATAGGAGTCGATTGTTACCGCCCCCTGAACTATGTTTTTACATTACCTGTTGAAAAAGACGTTGAATACATGTATAAAACACTACTCGTCTCAGATCACTGGCAAGAAGACCATATAAAAATAATTTTAGATAAAAATGCCACGAGATATAACATAGTTAAAGCATTACGTTGGTTAGACAGGATGGACGATGGAGATGATATCTCACTAATATACTATACCGGTCACGGGTACTATCTTAATTGGAAAAGTAAACTTTTAAACACAACTATACCCATTGATCTGCCACCTTTTGATGAAAAAGACAGATGTGATGAATATCTAACAACTTATTTGACAATGAAGAATCCTTTTGCAATAATTACAGATGATTTATTGAATAGATTATTAAACCGATTAGACTCAAAAGGAGTTGCAGTAATATTGGATAGTTGTTATAGTGGTGGCATGAGTGATATAAATAACAGCAAAGGCTTTTTTGGAAGATTCCTTAATAATAGTGTATCTAACTGGGTAAAAGATTTCTCAAGAGACATTAGAAAAAAAGAACGCGTAACATTAATGGCATCTAGAGAAAACGAGTCAGCATATATGATAGGATGGAAAGGATTTGGTAGTTTCGTCAGCGAAGGCTTACAAGGTTACGCTGATAGCAATAATGATACTATTGTATCAGCAGAGGAAGCATTTAATTATGCAGCCCCAAAATATTTTGATTTTATTTATGAAAACTGTATACCCACTATTGATGACCAATATCTCGGCGAATTATTTTTGACAAATAAAGAACTACCACCAAGTAAACCAGTCGTGTCTAGTGCTAATGGAACAATTGGTTCACCTGGCCAAGTTTTTGTTTTTAATGCCTCAAGTAAAGATCCAGAGAACGATACTATTCGATATGGCTGGAACTGGCGAGATGATAGCATTAGCGAAAGATGGGATTACTGGGGATACAACGCTCAAGAATGGAGTAATTACTATAACTCAAGAGAGAATTGTACCATGACTCATTCATGGGAAGAACCCGGTGTTTATACTGTTAGAGTTAAAGCACAAGATGAACATGGCGCTGAGATAATCCCTGATTATGACTTACAAGGTTTATGGACCAAACCTATCTACATACTAATTCCATCAAATGATGAAACTGTTGACCAATACCAATTAAGAAGCAGATGGCTTGTGAGTATCTCACAAGGACAAAACAGAAGTTGGGCACAATCATTCACACCAAATAGTAGTAATTTATCAAAAATCAAATTAAACTTGGGTTTATCATGGAACTATGAAGGAATCAACGAAAATCTTCAAAAATACCCATTAAACATTTCAATTAGAAAAAGTTTAAATGGTGTAGATCTAGTCAAAATATCAGAGAAACCATATACAGAAATGACCCCCGGTTATCGTTATCGTAGATGGATAGAATTTGATTTCCCAAATTTAACGGTAAATCCTGAGGACAAATATTACATTCTTGTTACTTGCGATAGCCCAAATCAATTATATTACTGGATAATGATGGAAACGGAGGACAGTGACAATGATCCATATACTGGCGGTGACGCATATAACAAATATGAAGGACATTGGGATTGGGAAACAAAAAACCCAAATTATGGATATGAAGACTTCTGTTTCATAACATACAAATAAAAAAATAAACGTATTCCTCCTTTTTAACAAAAATATGAGAAAAATTTATTAGTAAAACAAAGACTCACAGAAAAACATGGAAGCAATAATACTCGCAGGAGGATTCGGTACAAGACTTAAACCACTAACATATACTCGAGCAAAATCATTACTACCTATACTTAATAAGCCAATGATAACATATTTGATAGAAAGCCTACCAAAAACCGTGGATAAAGTTATACTTGCTGTAAACTATAGAAAAAAACAGATTGAAAAATACTTTCAAAAAAACGATTTTGGAAAAGAAATAATTGTAAACGATGAACCAAAACCACTTGGTACTGGTGGAGCAGTAAAATTTGCTAAAAAACATATAACCGGTCGATTCCTAGTTTTAAACAGTGATATCATCTGCTCACTCAACCTTGGAGAAATGATCCAGTTCCATAAGAACAATAATGCGGTCTCAACAATTTCTTTATGGCCTGTAAAAAATGTTTCTGAGTTTGGAGTTGCAGATGTGAAAGATGATGGAAAAATCATTGGTTTCGTAGAAAAACCAAAACCAGAGGACGCTCCTTCTGATTTTATTAACGCTGGTGCCTACTGCCTTGAACCAGAAATATTAGATTACATAGAGACAGGGCGTCTTATTTCAATGGAAAAAGAAATTTTCCCCAGAATTATAACTGATACCGACAGGTTCTTTGGCTTTAAATTTAAAGGATACTGGATGGACATCGGTCGAATTAGTAGTTATAAAAATGTTCACTGGTTTTTATTAAACCAAAAAAACATAAACATTTTACAGGGTGAAAACTGCAAAATTAATGGAACTATCAAAAAATCCTGCCTCGGTAACAACGTTACCATTGGAAAAGGATCTAAAATTGATTCAACAATCATATATGACAACGTAGTAATTGCCGACAACACCGTTTTATCTGATTGTATAATAGGAGAAAACTGTAAAATCATGGGATCATCTAAACTCAAAAACATAGTCCTTGGTGACAACGAAATATTAGAAAATAACACTAATTTATCTAATCAGATAATCTGGACAAAACCCATACCTGAGGGTTATCCAAATAAACAAATTGGTAACGTATTACAAAAAAACTAACAAAACTTCTACAAAAACCTATTTATTACTTGTATTATTACTGCTGTTAAGTTTTGGTGGTAAAGGTTTATGACTAAGTTATTTGGAACTAATGGTATACGTGGCATTGTAAACGAGGACATGAACTGCGAGCTCGCTCTGGGCATCGGTAAAGCATGGGGAACAATGCTTAAAAAAACAATTAAAAAACCTAGAGTTGCTATTGGCACAGATGCACGTCTTTCTAACCATATGCTCAAAAATGCTATAACCGCTGGTCTAATTTCTACAGGATGTGACGTAGTCGATGGTGGTCTTATGCCAACACCATCCCTGCAATACATGGTAAAAACCAAGGGTTATGACTCAGGTGTTATAATAACAGCTTCACATAATCCTCCACAGTTCAATGGCATCAAAGGAGTCGCTAGTGATGGCACAGAGTTCACTAAAGACGTAGAAGAAGAAATTGAAAACATATATTTCCAAAAAAAATACCAACTAGCAGACTGGAAAGATGTAGGAAAACTATCCATATGGGATGGCGCAATAGATCTCTACATAGATGGCATACTAAAATCCGTGGATGTTGATTTAATAAAAAAAAGAAAATTCCACATATTGCTAGACTGTGGCAACGGAGCAGGTAGCATTGTTACACCAATATTACTCAAAAAACTAAACTGTGAAATAACAGAACTTTACTGTGAACCAGATGGAACATTCCCAGGTCGCAACTCAGAGCCCATACCTGAAAACCTAACAGATCTCATAAAAAAAGTAAAAACTGCAAATGTAGATTTTGGAGTAGCACAAGATGGAGACGCTGATCGAGCAATTTTCATAGATGAAAAAGGAAACTACATATGGGGAGACAAAACACTTGCATTAGCAGCAAGATTTGCAACAAAAAAAGGAGGAATATCTGTTACGCCAGTAACTACATCTAGCTGTTTCGATGACGTAGTAGAAGAAAACAATGGACAAGTTATACACACAATGGTCGGTTCACCAATAGTTGCAAGAGTAATGATAGAAAAAAACGCTGTATTCGGAGGAGAAGAAAACGGTGGGCTAATATTCCCTGAGTTACAATATTGCCGAGATTCAGCAATGTCCATAGCAAAAATAATGGAGATAATGGCAAAAACAAACAAAAAACTATCAGAGCTAATAGATGAAATACCGAAATACGAAGTATATAAAACCAAAATGCCCTGCCCAAATGAAAAAAAACAAAACGTTATGAAAACACTAGCAAATCAAACAAAAAACAACCCAGATGTACTAAAAGTCGATGAAACAGATGGTGTAAAACTCTACCTCAAAAACGGATGGGTACTAATGCGACCATCAGGAACAGAACCAATTTTTAGAGTATACTCTGAATCCAAGGATAAAAACACAGCAGAACAAATAGCATTAGAATACAAAAAAATAACAGAAGAAATAATCAACTTATAAATCAGATTTAAGCATAGTAGCTAATTCTATACCATTCTCAGGTGACATATTTACCATAAATTTTGTTCTACCATGAGAAGTCCCACGCATTTTAACAACCTGAAGAGTCCTAATAAGATCACCCTTCCGCTCAATATCTCTCATAAAAATAATACCATCAGCAATAAACTCCTCAATATCATACTGAGAATACTGAAAACTTCTAGGTGGTATCTCAGATGTCAAAAAAGTAGTACAATTCATAGACGCAAGAGACGAACCAAGCTTAAAAATAAAATCCCGAATCATGTCCTTAGTATTCAACCTAAAACACAACGAAGTGATAGAGTCAATTATCAAACGCTTCGCATCCAACTCCTTAGTAATATCCCTTATAACCTCAAATAAAACATTAGCTTCATCAGCACTATACCTCTCAGGGCTCAAACCCAGACGATCACTAACACTCCAAATATCAATAATACTCAAATTACCAGATTTGATAAATTTTTCATCAAAAAAACCAAAACCACTCTGATACCTCTTCAACTTTGGAACCGTCTCTGTAGCAGTAAAAAAAACCCCATTCTCACCCATTTTATTACCATTAACCAAAAACTGCATACAAATCGTGGTCTTACCTACACCACTACCGCCACACATCAAAACAGTACTACCTAAAGGCACACCACCATTTAACTCGCTATCTAAACCCTCAATACCCGTTTTACATCTAGGCATATCACTCATATGTTTTCTCCCACTCACCAAACAAGATACTAATCAACTATCCCTTTTAAATCATTTTTCTTTGGAAATACATTAATAACACCTATCCATTTAGGATTTCCATCTCATCAACATATGAGGGATAAATTTATGACAAAAGAAGATGAACTAAATAAATACATGGCACAAATAGAATACTACAAAGAACAAATAAACCAACTAGAAACACAAATACAATACCTACAAGCAGCAATAAATGACTACTCAAGAGCAAAAATAACACTTGAAAAACTAGACAAAACAGCCGATGGAACAGAAGTATTACTCCCAATCGGTGGAAGCACCTATATTAACAGCATAACAAAAACCCCATCAAAAGTACTATTTGACATAGGTAATGGCATAATAACTGAAAAAACATCCAAAGACGCCATAAAAAAAATCAAAGAAAGAACAGAACAACTACAAAAAACCCAAGATAAAATAGGAACCATGATAGAACAATTACAAGAAGAAGCAGGTCAAATATCAGCTAAAGCACAAGAACTACTATCAAAACAACAATAAAAAAATAAATTAGGAATAGAAAAATGTTTAAATTTTTAAAGAAAAAACTTAAAAAATTCGAAGATCAACTAGAAGCAGAAATACAAGCAGAAATAGAAAAAGAAGAAAAAAAACCAGAACCACCTGTTCAAGAAAAGAAACCTGAAAAAATTGAGCCTAAAATAGAAGAAAAACCCATAGAAAAAAAAGAACCACCTAAAACAAAAATAGAAGAACCTACTGAAAAACCAAAAGAAAAAATACCTACAACAAAACCACCTGAGGATATAGATAAAAAAATAGATAAACTAATCAAAGAACCAGTTAAAAAACCAGAAAAAACTGACAAAGCAGTAAGAAAACGAAAACTAATAGCAGAACGAAAAAAACGTGAAGAAGAAACTGATAAACAAATTGAAAAAAGCATCGAAACAGAGTTAGAACATACACTAAGAGCCAGACGAGGAATAGAAGAAGTCGTTAAAAAAGAAAGAAAACCTGCTCGCGGTATAAACGAAGAAAAACTCGATGAACTACTATGGGAACTAGAAGTAGGTTTACTAGAGTCAGATGTAGCCTACTCAGTAATAGAATCAATAAAAAATGATATCAAAAACGAGTTAAAAAACACCTATATAGATAAATCCAAGGTTGGTGAAGTAGTTGAAAATGTGCTCCGTAACGCTATCGCTCATGTTTTAAAAGCCAGTGAATTAGATTTCATGGATTTCATTAAAAAGAAAAAGAAACCAGTAGTAATCATGTTCGTCGGTGTTAACGGCAGCGGAAAAACCCTTTCAATAGCAAAAATTGCTACACTACTAAAAAAACAAGGTATATCATCTGTTATGGCCGCAGGTGACACATTCAGAGCTGGTGCTATTGAACAACTTGGCATCCACGCTGACAATGTTGGTGTAAAAATCATAAAACATGGCCCTGGCTCTGATCCAGCAGCTGTAGCCTATGACGCTATTGATCATGCAAAAGCCAAACATAAAGACGTAGTTTTACTTGATACAGCAGGGCGAGTTCAAACAAACATTAACCTTATGGATGAAATGGCTAAAATCAAAAGAGTAGCAAAACCTGATCTAATAGTATTTGTCGGAGACGCATTAGCAGGGAACGATGCAGTAGAACAAGCCAAACGGTTTAATGAAATCGTGGGAATTGATGGAGTAATACTAACTAAAGTCGATACAGATGCAAAAGGTGGTAGCGCACTATCTGTTGCATATACAATCGGTAAACCATTACTATTTGTTGGTATGGGACAGGAATACGAAGATCAAATACCCTTTGACCCCCAATGGATGATAGAAAACATATTCGGCAAATAAACTATTTTTATAATAATTATCTTTTTTGATAACAACTGTAAAGATACACGGACACATTTGTACAACAACTCCTTTTAAACAAAACCTACAAAACAATAATTGAGGAGCGATAGAAAATGAAAATCGTAGGACAAATATCAACACCTGAAGAAGCAAAAATAATGGAATTAGCCGCAAAAGCATTTGTTGTAGGTAACAGAGCCCGAGTACTAGCTCAACAAATCAAGAAATAAGGGGATGAAACACTTGGAAAATAAAAACAAAACAGAAAAAAATGATGAAACAAAAAAGAACATCCCTAAAGAAATACCTATTGTATGGGTAAACATATAAAAAAACAAGTTTTTTTAATCAACCCAAGCAGAATCTAACCATAAATCATACAACTGATCAGAAAGCTTTGGTAAAACCCTAACAATATCAGAAGCAGTAATAATACCAACCACAGCATCATCTTTTACAACAGGGAGTTTCTTGATCCTATTTTTCATCATAACATCAGATGCTCTCTGTAAAGTATCAAGCTCCTGAATAATGATAACATCCTTCGTCATTATTTCTTTAACCTTAGTATCTCTAGGATTTTTATCTAAACAAATTGACCGTTCAATAATATCACGCTCAGTAAGAATACCAACAACATCACCATTATATGTCACAATTAAACAACCAACATGTTTCTCCTTATAAATCATCGATGCATCAAAAACAGTATCATTTTGATCAATGCTGATAGCAGGTTTACTCATAACCTCTTTAACAAACATAAAAATATCACTTTACATCAAGATACTTTTTCATTTTCTCTTTAGCTTTCTCTCTTTTTTCTTGTATATCAAAAAGCATTTTTTCCATCAGCTGAGATGCCTGTTTTTTACAGTCACCACACATTTTTGTTCCATTTTTACAAGATTTATATATCTCATGTAACTCATTATCATCGTCTATAAGATGATATAGGAATAGCTCATAGACCACGCATTCATCGGGTTTGCCACCATTTTTCTTCTGCTCTGCAAGTGTTGCAGCTCCACCTGTTTTTGAGTTCATAATTTTCTTGGTTGCATCCTTTGGCGAATCAGTTAAAAAAATAGCACTCTCTGGTTTTGAAGAAGACATTTTATCCCCTGTTAAACCAGTCATAAACCTATGAAATGTTGCCGATGGTTGAAAAAAACCATAACTTCCAAACTTATTTTCAGATTTAGCTAATTTTTCATTGATTATTTGTATATCTTGCTCTGTTGCATCCTCAACATATATCGCTTTATACTTTGTTATCCGCTTTAACTTACTAAATTTTAGAGTCTTTAGAACTTTTTCTGCGTTATCAAGTAGTTTGTCAACATTTTTATCAATTTTTATGAAAACCCCTATTCTATTGTCCTTAGTTAGAGTTACATTATAAAACCTATGAGCCTGTGCTATATCCCTACAAAGCCTAATATGAGGATCCTGATCAACACCCACTGGTACAAGGGTTGGCCGATTCCCACCATACTTCTCTAGTTGAACATGAAGAATATCACCAGCTTGAATCAATGGAGAAAAAACATGTGCCATATTAACTGAACCATTGAAACCATAAGTTGCTTGCATCTGCGACCAGTTAATCTTTTTACCAAGCAAATATGCTAAATCTTTTACCTCAGTATTTTTTGATTGAAAATAAATCCTAGTTTTCTCTGGTTTCAAACCCAATGCTATATAATTTGGTATATACTCGTTTAAAGCATAATCTCTTGTCTCCTCAAGTGTATGTCCTCTAGTTGCAAAAGCTTCAATATCTGCCACCGCTAAATTAACATCCGCACCAATACTCTGATAATAAATAACCTCATCAATAACCATCTTATGTCCAAGGTGCATCCTACCAGAGGGCATTAAACCAGTGAGAATAGCCCATGGTTTCTTATTTTTCACAGCATCACTTATAAGATGAAAACCTCGTTGTCCAATAATTACTCCGCGTCTCAAAAGTTTATGAGAATTTGGTAAATCCTTCCATAATTCTTCTTTGAATTCTTCTATTCCAAATTCATCACGTAATCGCTTATAATCCTGATATGTTGCTGAGCTCCATGGATCTATTTTCATCTTTTATCTAGTAATGTTAAACAAACATTATTTCAAAAACTTACCGTTCTTTTAAAAATACGCTGAGGGGGAGATTTGAACTCCCGCTCCCCGGATGGAGAACCGGCTCTCAAGGCCGGCGCGTTAGGCCGAACTTTGCTACCTCAGCAAAAAACTACTTAGTTTTTTAAAGTGTGTAAGTAGAACAGAGATTAAAAAAGGTTATTATTTTATGATCTTAAAACAATCTCAATGTTAACTCCATCAGGTACTTGTATTCGCATAAGCTGACGGAGTGCACGATCACTAGCATCCAAGTCAATAAGGCGTTTATGTATTCTCATCTCCCATCTATCCCAAGTCTCAGTTCCTTCACCATCAGGAGACTTTCTACAAGGGACTTTTAGATGCTTAGTTGGCAATGGCACAGGTCCACTAAGAGCAACGCCTGTTCGCTCAGCTATCATCTTTATCTGAGTGCAAACCTCATCAAGTTTTTTAGCATCAGTGCTTACTAGTGATATCCTTGCTTTCTGCGCCATCCTTTTTTACTCCAAAAACCAATCTATAAAATTAATCTTAAGAAAAAAGATAAAAGATGAAGCCATTATTTGGCTTCTTCTACCTCAAGACAAACACCAGCTGCTACAGTCTGCCCCATATCTCGAATAGCAAATCTACCAAGCTGCGGTATCTTTTTTGATGGTTCAATAACCATTGGACGTGATGGAACAACTTTTACTATTGCCGCATCACCTGTTTTAATGAAATCAGGGTTTTCTTCTTTAACTGCACCAGTCTTAGGATCAAGTTTCTTCTGAATCTCATCAAACCGGCAAGCAACCTGAGCAGTATAACAGTGGAACACTGGCGTATAACCCTTTGTTATAACAGATGGATGGTTAAGAACCATTATCTGTGCAGTAAATGATTTTGCAACAGTTGGTGGATCATTCGTAGGACCTGCTACATCTCCACGTCGTATTTCATTTTTAGCTATACCACGCATATTTACACCAACATTGTCACCGGGTATTGCCTGACTTAGTTGCTCATGATGCATCTCAATTGTTTTTGCTTCACCAGTAGCACCACCGGGTTTCATACTAGGTTTAAAGATTAACTGCATACCAGGTTTCATGACACCTGTCTCAATTTTTCCAACAGGTACGGTGCCAACACCTTTAATAGTGTAAACATCTTGAATTGGCCAACGTAATGGCAGGTTAGTTGGTTTCTCAGGGTTCTGGAAATTATCAATCGCCTTTAAGAATGTAGGACCATCCCACCAGTCTATTTTACCTTTTTCTTTTACGTTATCACCTACGAAAGCAGATACTGGAACATATTGTATTTGTTCATCTTTGTATCCTACGCTTTTCGCTAGTTTATCAATATCACTCTTGACAGCCTCAAATCTAGATTTATCATATGCTGGTTTTGTGTCATCCATTTTGTTTATTGCTACAACCATTTGTTTAACACCAAGGGTACGTGCAAGGAACATATGCTCCTTCGTCTGAGCCATAACTCCATCTGGTGCTGCTACAACTAAAACAGCTGCATCAGCTTGTGATGTACCTGTAATCATGTTTTTAACAAAATCACGGTGTCCTGGTGCATCAATAATCGTAAAATAATACTTATCTGTATCAAACTTCTTATGAGCTACATCAATTGTAACCCCACGTTCTCGCTCTTCCTTAAGATTATCAAATATCCATGCAAGAGCAAAACTTTCCTTTCCTTTTGCCTTTGCTTCTTCTTTATATTTTTGGACCATGTGGTCTGGGAACTGCCCAGTTTGAAGTAAAGTCTGCCCGACAAGGGTGGACTTTCCATGATCGACATGACCAATAATTACTAAATTCATATGTGGTTTATCTGCCATAGTATGTTTACCTCCTTTTAGACAAATTCAACATTGCCATATAGACTTTTCGTATATAGAACTTTTTAAATAAAGTTCGATAGCGTATATGCTTCTTATTTATAAGATTTATCCTAGAGAAATAAAGAGAAAAAGTTAAGTTTTTTATTAAAAACTATTTGTATTTAATTATTGGGATGCTACCAATATGACGATCATACATATATGGAACTTGTGGCCCTAAGAAATATCTACCATTAAGATACGGAAAATGATGCCATAGAGAATGCCAAATAACAGGCCAACGCGCATAATGAAACGCCTCACTGGCAGTAATCCATCCATCATCATTTAAATCTGCAACACCGTCAAATGCTTCTAATAAATAATAACTTAACATAGTAGATCCTAATTGATCACTCCAATTAGCAGGGCAAAACAAATACTTACCACCTGCCGTTATAAAAGTTCTACCAAATTGCCTAACAGCAAACATTCTACCAGAATAACAATTCTCATGAATTATCACGATATGTTTAGAATCAAGTTCATCTAACCAAGAGTCATATTCTTTATCAGATATCTTAGTTTCATCAAAATAACGATCTGTTGCATTATGAGTAAAAACATAAGCATGACCTTGTCTTCTCTGTTTAAGCGGAATTTTCCAACCATGAGATGCATAATATATCAAGACAATATCACTTTCATTCTCACGTTCATCAAGCCAATTAACGATTGAGTCACTAATATTATCTTTAGTCGCTTGCTCATTTAACAAAAATTTAATATTTTCTGCACCCCAGTTTTCACATTCTAAAAGTCTATTATAAAAAGCAGTTGCTGAATCATCAAGATATTCCTGGTCTGGAGTTTCAAATCCAGCAAATTCCTCTATACCAATAACTAAAGCATAATAATTTGTTTCTTCAGGGTCTATACTATTAACTGTAGTTTCATAGTATCCTGTCGCTGATGTGATTAGACCTGCTATAAAAAGAAAAGCCAATATCCCTAATACAAGAACTTTTTTCATTAGATACTCCTCCAAATT
>Ga0272441_10008352_pt1 | contig 16418 bp, 3 predicted proteins | sample SSMProp6N_FD_193582 | JGI IMG/M metagenome (GOLD analysis project Ga0272441, IMG submission 193582) | Marine sediment archaeal communities from Little Sippewissett salt marsh, Falmouth, MA, United States - SSM-Prop-6N | ecosystem: Environmental > Aquatic > Marine > Wetlands > Sediment ... | reverse complement strand
CAGATGGGCGGCCCAGTAGCGCTGGTCGGCGATGGGTATCGCGCCGTGGCCCGCGAAACGGTACCAGTGCTTGAGCGCACCCAGGAGCGTCTTGTCATCGACATCGACGCCGCACATCTTGCCCAGCACCAGAGTCAGCAGTATCTGGTTGCCGGCGGCGTGCTGCATCCCGCCGCCCGCCTCGTAGGCGGGATTGATCCCGTGCCCCCAGTGCCCCCACCCGATCCCGTAGTGCTGGCGATCCCTGGCATCGTCACAGTAGTGCTGCAGTATCGGCAGGACCGACCTGTCGCCGGTTCGAAGGTGGTACTCGGCGCACGCGACGCCGTTGTAGCCGTTGTGCCAGCTGTGATCGCCGATGCCCTCGACACGACCGTCCGGCGTCAGGAACTGCGCGAAATACTCCCTCACCCGCGGGACATACTTGTCATCTCCCGTCGACAACAGGAACAGACACGCCAGGGCGTTCAGGAAGCTGTGGCCCTTCATTCTGTCCTTGCGCGAATAGAACTCGGCGGCCCTCCTGACGATCGCCTTCGATTTCCCGCAGTTGAGGGGAAAGGTCTCGCTGTAGGCGCCGAGGACCGGGATTCTGACGGTGACCCGTTCAGCCTCGCCGCCCCTGCCACGCGTGACGTCGAACACGAGAACCCCGTCCGTGGCCTCGGCCCTGGTCAGCGCGTTGCCGAGTATCACGCGCGGGTCCCTGCCCTTGAGCGTCTCACCGTTGACGCCGACGATGACGTCGCCCTTGCTGAACTTGCCGTGTGCCGGGGTGCCGGGCACAGTCTTCTCGACGGTGACCGTCACGCCCTTGTAGATGCGCGTCTCCATGCCGGTGACCCCGATAGGGCCGAGGTGGTACTCCCCGTTGGGATTCGGACGCATGCCGTAGAGTTCTGGCTCGGTGTAGTATTCGCCCGCGGCAGCCCCGGCGCAGCCAAGAAGGGCTATCTGGAGGCACACCGCCGACAGAGACGCATCAGCCCTGCATTCGCGCGCCATGGACCCGTCCCCTTTCCCGATGCCATTCCCAATGCTATCCACTCGGTCCTCCCCCACAAGCGACTTGCCGACACCAACGCCGAGATGGCATGGAGGAGCTGAGATGCGTCCGGCTTTCGACAGGTTCTGACCGGCTCTGACCGGTAGTCGCATGCGGGCGCGCTCGAAATCCGACACGAAACATCAACCGCGCGGCCGGTCAGCGTGAAGGCACACCCGCCAGGTCGCGAGACATGTGCCATTTTCAAGGAGAGATCGGAACTCGTCGCCTTCTCGGTCCCGGACTTCCGGGAGATAGGGGCGGAGGCAGGCGGCCTGAAGACCTGAAGACTGCTGCTGCCAACTGTTCGATCACCGTCGAATAGAGGTGTGACGCAGTAGCCCCCGGATGGCGGCCCGGACCGACCAGTGCGTCCGCGCTCGCCATGGCTGAATCCCGTCTCTTTGCGCAAGACCACGCGACCCGAAAAGGGTTCTGGCGCCGGCCCCGTCTCACATATTGCACAATGGGCTATTATATTCTGAGGCGGTTTTGGAGGCCGCCGAAATGCCGCAGGAAGACGGTTTTCGCAGCCGCGAGAGGCGCAAGTGCTGCCTGCATATGTATTTGACAAGGGCATCCCATGTGGCAGAATCATGCGGGATACGGGGGGATTGTGCCTTGAATCCGCATCCTGCCGTACACGGAAGAAGCCCATAAGAACAGAATCTGTCGGCGCATTGTCGAGCCGAATTTCCTGGATGACGCGCAAGTCATGTGACGCGACATGATTGGGGGGCGTGATGCGCACGCCGTGGCTTCGGTCTATTTCCCTTCTGCTTCTGCTCGTCGTGGCGGGGGTCTCGTGCGTTGAGGGGGAGCGGGACGGGGCCGTGACGGATCCGGGCGGGGTGCCGGACGGGGCCGTGGACGGGGACATACTGCAATGGGATGATATCGCCAAGGAGTGGGCCGTCAACCCCGCCCCCGGGGGAACCGGCACCGTGACGTCGGTGGACGTCGCGGAGGGGCTGGAGACAACCTCAGGGCTTCCGGTCACCGCCACGGGGACCATCCGAATCGCGGACGGCGGCGTGTCGACGGGCAAGCTCGCCGACGGCGCGGTGACCGCGCCCAAGCTCCACCAGATGGGCGCGACCTCCGGCCAGGTCCTCGAGTGGAACGGGACCGCGTGGGCGCCGGCCGCCGACGACGGCCAGAGCTACACCGCCGGGACGGGCATCGACATCACGACCGGAACGATCTCCGTCGCCGACGGCGGCGTGACCGCGGCCAAGCTCAACCAGATGGGCGCGGCGGCCGACCAGGTGCTCGTCTGGGACGGCGCGGCATGGACGCCGGGCGGGGTGACTTCCTCCGTGATAGGCGATGGCGAGATCGTCGACGCCGACATCTCCGCGACAGCCGCGATAGACCCGACGAAGATCAGCGGCACGGCCTGGACCGCCGCGAACGACGGCTCCCTGTCGGGCCTCGACGCCGACACCGTCGACGGCGCCCACAAGGCCGACCTCCTCGACAAGGCGACATACGACGCGGCGGACGACGGCGTCGTAGACAGCGCCGCTTTCGCCGCCACCGCGGGCGACGCCGACACTGTCGATGGCGCGCACAAGACCGACCTCCTCGACAAGGCGACCTACGACGCCGGGGGCGTGGCGGGGGTGGTTGACCTCGCCGAGACCGCGACGACCGCGGGTGACGCCGACACGCTCGACACGATGGACTCCACGGACTTCGCGGTCCTCGACGGCCAGGCGCTGGGGCAGGAACTCCACGGCGGCACGGGCTCGGGCGAGACGCTCACCCTCCGGGGCACGTTCGCCGGGGACGGCGACGTGATCATCGCCGACGACACGGGCTTCGTGGCCGTGGGCGCGGTCGCGCCGGTGTCCAAGCTCCACGTTGACGGCACCGTGACGGCAACGGGCTTCTCGGGCGACGGGTCCGCCCTCACGGACGTCGACGCGGTGAGTCTCCAGGGCCGCGCGGTGGACTCCGGCATAGTCCCGGCGGACGGGCAGGCGCTGAAGTGGAACGCCGCGCAGTCGCGGTGGGAGCCGCAGAACGACGCGGGGTCGGGGGGCGCCGTGGCCGGGACGGGCACGGCCGACCGGGTCTCGGCGTGGCAGGACGCGAACACGCTCCGCGATTCGTCGCTCTATGACGACGGTGCCGGTCACGTCGGCGTCGGCGCCGCCGCGACTACCGAGGCGCTGGAGGTGACGGGCAACGTCACGGCCACGGGGACCGTGACCGCGACGACGTTCTCGGGCGGCGGCCTCGACGCGGACGACCTCACCGACAACAGCGTAGCGGACCTCTCCGACGTCGACACCACGGGCCTCGTGGCGGACGACATCCTAAGGTGGAACGGGACCACGTGGGTCCGCTCGACCGACGCGGTCGACGACCTCGATGCCGACCCGGCCAACGAGACGAACACGTCGATGGGCTGGAACGACGCCACCGACACGGTGTCGGTGACCGACGTCTCGGGCACGCAGAGCGTTGTCATATCGGGCTTCGCCGACGACACCCACTCGCACACGCTCGGCGGCGACGTGACCGGCGACGTGGGCGCTACGACGGTGGCGCGCCTCCAGGGACGCGACGTCTCGGCGGCGGCGCCGGGTTCGAACCAGGTCCTGAAGTGGAACGGCTCGGCTTGGGCGCCGGGCGCCGACGAGGGCGGGGCGGGGTCGGGCTGGTCGGTGACTGGGAACGACATATCGCCTACGGACGTGCTGGGGACGACGGCCGGGAACGCGAACCCCCTGAACATAATGACCGACGGCGCGACGCGGATGACGGTGCTCTCGACGGGCGAGGTGGGCGTCGGGACAGGGACGCCGTCGACGGCGCTGGAGGTGGCGGGCACGGTGACGGCGACGGGACTGCGCGTCACGACGACCCCGACGGCGGGTCACGTGCTCACCTCGGATGGTTCGGGGAACGCCACCTGGCAGGCGGCGCCTGGCTCGAGCGGCTGGGAGACCAGCGGCAACGCCCTCTCGGGGGGCGAGTTCCTGGGCACCACCAACCTCACAGACCTGGACATTCAGACCAACGGGACCAGCCGAATGGTCGTCCTGTCCACGGGCGAGGTGGGTATCGGGACGGCCGCACCGTCGACGACGCTTGAGGTGAACGGGACGGTGACGGCAACGGCCCTGGCGGGCGACGGAACCAACGTGGGCAACGTCAATGCCGAGACGCTGGACATGATGGATTCCTCGGACTTCGTAACGGTGGCGGGCGACTCCATGACGGGCAACCTCGACATGGGGCTGAACACCGTCACGAACCTCGCTGTGCCGAGCGCGGCGTCCGATGCCGTGACGAAGGACTACGTCGACACGAACTTCATGGCCCTGACAGCGGACAGCTGGGTCGATACCGCGGGCGATTCCATGACGGGCGACCTCGACATGGGGCTGAACACCGTCACGAACCTCAGCGCGCCGACCGCGGCGACGGACGCCGCGACAAAGGGGTATGTCGATGGCACCTTCATGCTCGCGACCGCCGACAGCTGGGTCGATGTAACCGGTGACACGATGACGGGCGCGCTGACGATGCAGGAGATGTCGGAGCCCGCGCTCTCGACTGCCACCGACGGGGTTCTCTACTTCGACCAGGGCGTCGGGCGCTTCCGCGTGTCGGAGGCGGGGGGCGCCTACCAGACGCTGGGAACGGGGACGGTCACGTCTGTGGCGACGGGCAACGGTCTTACGGGCGGGCCGATTACGGGCACGGGGACGGTTGGGCTCAATCTGGACCCGGCGGGCGGTCTCTCGGACACGATCAACACGAACCAGCTCGGCGTTGCGCACGGCACTGCGGCCGGCCAGGTCCTTAAATGGGACGGGGCGCAGTGGGGCCCGGGAGCGGACGAGGGCGGAGCGGGCTCGGGGTGGTCGACGAGCGGCAACGCCGTCACGGGCATCGAGTGGCTGGGGACGACTGCCGGCTCGGGCCATCCTCTCGACATTCGCACCGAGGGCACCAACCGCATCACGATCCTCCCGACAGGCGAGGTGGGCATCGGGACGGCCGCGCCTGCGCAGCCGCTGGAGGTCGCCGGGAACATATACGCCGCCGGAGGCACCGGCAGCCTCCAGGCCGACAATGACGTAGTCGCAGGGAACCAGATCGTCTCGACGCGCACGGACGGCGCGGGGGCGCCGATAGCGGTCACCTCCACCGACTGGGTGCAGAACCTGAACGCCGACATGCTGGACGGCTCGCACGCCTCGGACTTCGCGGCGTCGTCGCACGCGGCGACGCACGAGGCGGGGGGCGCCGACGCCCTGACGTGGACGACGATCCACGGGTCGGGCCTTCTGGGCGACAGGCCCACCGCCGGGGCGATGAACGCGGGGTATCTCTACCTGGCGACGGACGACGACGGCGGCACGCTCTACCGGTCGGACGGGGCGGGCACATGGACACAGCTCGCGAAGGGCGTCGCTGAGGCGCCGGCCGCTCATACGCACGACCACTCCGCGATAACCAACTGCGCGGTCGGAGACGACCACACGCAGTACGCCCTCCTCGCGGGCCGCGACGGCGAGCAAACCCTGAACGGCGGGGCGAACGCCTCAGGCGACCTCACGCTAGACTCGACAGCCGACGGTACCAAGGGCACGGTGAGCATCAACACCGGCGGCGGCGACATCCAGATGGGACCCGCCTCGCACCGCGTGTCGATGGACGGCTCGCGGATCCGGATCGACTCGCCCAAGGTGACCGTCGATCTTCGCGAGGACGGCCAGCCCGCCGAGAACGGTCTCTGGCGGATATCCGGCGACAACCAAGTCCTCCGCTTCGTGAAGAACACCGCCGCCGCGGGCGACTTCAGCACTATCACCACGGCCCTCGCGATCGACGCCGAGGGCGAGGTAGCGGTGGGGTCGCTGGCGGCCAGCAACACGCTCACCGTCGCGGGCGACGCCGACGTCACCGGGTCGCTGGGCGTCGGGACGGCCTCGCCGGCGACGACACTCGACGTGAACGGGACGGTCACGGCGACGGGCCTCAGGTTATTGACGGGGCCCACAGTTGGCCATGTCCTTACCTCCGACGCCAGCGGGAACGCCACTTGGCAAGAAGCGCCGGGCGCTACGGCGTGGAAGATCGCCGGGAACGACAACATCACCGACGCCACGACCGAGTGGCTCGGCACGACTGCCGTTTCGGGACAACCGCTCGACCTGCGGGCCAACGGCCAGAGGGCGATGAGGCTGGAGTATTCGGCCACGAGCCCCAACGTCATAGCCGGCTATTCCGGGAACAGCGTAACGGCCGGCGTCTACGGCGCGACGATCGGCGGCGGCGGGGTGAGCATGAGCACCCACGTGGTCCGCGACCACTACGGGACCGTGGGCGGTGGGCAGGAGAACTACGTCGGAAACGGGACCGGCGGCCTTGACGACGCGAAGTGGGCGACGATCTCCGGCGGCTGGGGGAACCGCGCGACAGGCGAGGCGACGTTCGTCGGAGGCGGGGTGAGCAACGACGCCACGGGCGGGCGCTCGGCCGTCGTCGGCGGCCAGGGGCACACCGCCAGCCAATGGTACGCATTCGTGGGCGGCGGCTTCACGAACACCGCCAGCGGGCAGACCTCGACGGTCGCCGGCGGGAACAGCAACGTCGCCAACGGCCAGTACGCCGCGATCCCGGGCGGATTTCAGAACCAAGCAGGCGGGCAGTCGAGCTTCGCCGCCGGGAACCGGGCGAAGGCGAATGCGAACGGCGTCTTCGCATGGGCGGACTCCGTCTCGAAGGACTTCACGGCCGCAACGGCGAACGAGTTTGCGGCGCGGGCGACGGCGGGCTTCAGGCTCGTGACACAGGTGGACGGCGCCACCGGAACGCCTTGGTCTGGTCTTCAGATCACGGGCGTCGACCCCGACGGCAGCTACGGCGTGACGCGCATCGCCACCATCGAATCTGATCACCTCCACTTCGCGCCAAACGGCATTGACCGCGTCATAATCAACGCGTCCGACGGTACCCTCAACGCCAAAACGCACCTCGTCGTCGAGGGGCCCACCCGTCTGGGGCACACCCTCAACGCACCGGGCTGGAACGTGGTCGGTACTGCGGCCGCGACGGGCCACGGCCTGACCGACGCCAATGACCTGCAGGTGACGAGCGACCTGGAGGTTGACGGCGGGCTCTACGCCGACGGCTCGGCGACCGTCGCCGCCGACCTCACAGTTGACACCGACACGCTCGTCGTGGATTCGGCGACGGACTCGGTGGGCGTGGGGACGACATTGCCCGAGGCGCCGCTCCATGTCGAGCACTCCAGCATCGGCTATGGGATCATCGTCAGGAACGTGAACGATATCGCCGGACTGGGCTCGAGCGTCATGACGACCCAGAAGGCAAGGAGTACCGGGACCGGGGCGGTGGTCAGCGGCGATGTCCTCGGCGGCGTCACAGCACAGGGCTACGACGGGGCGTCATTCATCGGCGCGGCTGCGGTCGTCGGCGCGGCCACGAGCGACTTCGAGTTTGCGGACCCCGCCGGCGCGCTTCTCCTGATGACGCGCGGTACGGGCGACACCAAGCTTGAGGAGAGGGCAAGGGTGACGTCCGAGGGTCAAGTCGGTATCGGCACGGCCACGCCCTCCGCGCCGCTGGAGGTCTCGGACTTCATGCGCATCACGCCGCGTTTCGGCGCGCCCTTCGCCCTGCAGGGCAACATCTACTACGAGCAGGGCACGAACACGCTTCGCTACTACGACGGCGGGGATTGGCGGGACGTCGCGACCTCCGGCGGGGGAAGCTGGGACCTCGGCGGGAACGCGATCACGGACGCCTCGACCGAGTGGCTCGGGACCACCGCCGGCTCCGCCCAGCCCCTCGACATGTACGCGAACGGGGCTCGGGCGATGAGGCTCGAGTATTCGGTCACGAGCCCGAGTATCATCGGTGGCCACGCCGACAACAGCGTGAACGCCGGGGCCCACGGCTGCACCATAGCCGGCGGCGGGATGTCGGGTCCGAACTACAACCGTGTCACTGACAGCATGGGTACCGTCTGCGGCGGCGGCGACAACCAGGCCGGCGACGGGGACGCGAACGTCAACAGCGTGCAGTACGCGGCCGTGGTCGGTGGCCACAACAACACCGCCAGCGGCACCGGTGCGTTCGTCGGCGGCGGCGATACGAACATCGCCTCCGGGACGCGGAGCGTCGTGGCCGGCGGAGACGGAAACACCGCCGGCGGCGACAGGGCCACGGTATGCGGCGGCTACTCGAACGAGGCCGCGGGGACCTATGCGGTCGTGCCTGGCGGATACAGCAACTCCGCCGGGGGCAGCGGCGCCTTCGCGGGCGGCCGCTACGCGAACGCGGCCCACGACGGCGCGTTCGTCTGGGCCGACTCGAAGACGGCCGCGCAATACTCCTCCACGGCCGCGGACCAGTTCCTGATCAAGGCCGCGGGCGGCGTGGGGATAGGCACGAACGCGCCGGCGGCGCCGCTCCACGTCGCGGGCAACACCATCGTCGACGGGCGGCTGAACGTCGGCACCGATACGGCCGACAACGACGACGAGATCGCCATGGACGACGGCACGAAACTCCTCCGCTGGGACGATCCGCAGGACGCGTTCACGATGAACGACGACCTCATCATCACGCATGGGAACACGGGCTCCAGCATCCTCACGCTAAATGGTACGGGCGCGCAGTACCTGGACTACCACGACACCACGAACGGGATCGACATCCAACTGGGCGGCAACACGTCATGGGGGCGAATCGGCACCACAAGCGGGCACGACTTCGCGGTGATGACGGGGGGCGCCGACAGGATCCGCGTCAGCTCCGGCGGGAACGTCGGTATCGGCACTATCTCCCCCGCCGCGCCGCTCCACGTCCAGGGCACGGCCGACACGACGCTCCGAGTCGAGACGACCTCCAGCGCGGGCAACCTCGCGAACGTCCAGCTTGTCCGCGCCAACACGAGCGATTTCACGGGCCTGGGCTTCAACACGAAGTCCGTCGGCGACGACTGGCATATCACCGTGGCCGACGCGGCGGGGAACCTCACGATAGAGGACGGCACGCCGAGCCCGGCCCTGACCGTGGAGGCCGGCTCCCTCGAGGTCGGCATCGGCACGACCACGCCGGGGGCGGATCTCCACATCTACCGGAACGGAACCGATGCGCAGATCGCGGTGACAACCGAAGGCGCCGGCAGCCCGAGCCTCAAGATCAACCGCGGATCGATCGTCGGCAACACCGCCGGGATCGAGATATCGAACGGCTCCGCCGACGGGTCGGCCGGCAGCCATATGTGGGAGATCGGCATGGGGCCAGGCGAGGAGGGCCTCTGCGTCCTCGCCGACGGCATCGTCGCGATGGACATCGACGAGGCGACGAGGAACGTGGGCATCGGCGACGGCTTCACGGCGAACGCCAGGCTCCACGCCGTGGACGAGACCGGCTTACAGGGCGGCTACGGCGATGTCCTTATCCTCGGTCGGGGAACGTCGCATATGTCGGGCACCATCGCCGGCTTCGGCGGGGGGGTGGCGATCGAACTCGACAACGAAACGCGCAACTCCTTCCGCGCGGCCGAGATCGCCGCGTTCGTGAACAGCCCCTCGAGCGGCTTGGAATCGTCGTCGCTTGTCTTGAGGACGGCCGACGAGGGGGCGGTCGAGGACCGCGTGATTGTCACGCCCAAGGGCGAGGTGATAATCACGGACGAGAACAACGTGCTCAACGACGGAGCGAACCTGGTATTCCAGACAGCGGACACCGCAGGCGACACGCCGACAGGCGATTCCCTCGGCGGGGTCTGGGCCCAAGGCTTCGTCGCGGGGACACCCGAGGACGGAGCCGGAATCGCCTTTCTCGCCGACGCGGATTGGGCCGCGGGCAGCTTTCCGACGCGGATCAGCTTCATGACCGACAACGGGACTGGCCTTCAAGACCGGCTGCAGATCCTGTCCGACGGGAACGTCGGCATAGGGACGACGACGCCTTCGCACAAGCTCGACGTGAACGGTTCCGCGCGGGCCACGGTGGGCTACATTGGCGAGCTGTGGATGTCCGAAGGCGGCTCGGACTACACGATCAAGGAAACCGGTGGGACGCTCACCATGCGGACCGACGACGGGAATGCGATGTCTCTCTATGGAAACCAGGGCATCGCGCTCGACGTGGGCAGCGGCAACGTCCACGTCGTCGACAACACCTTCTCCATCGGCAACGACGCCGACGGGGACATCGCGACGAACAACAAGGACATCATTGCCGAGATAGGCTCGGCTACGGAACCCCGCCTGCGCTATGACGTCTTCGCCAACCAGTGGGAGTTCTCGAACGACGGGGTCGTCTTCACGCCAATCGGCGGCGGGACGGGGGGGGGCTGGAACAACTCTGTGCCCGGCATCGTTCGCCTCGCGAACATCACCGACGACGTCGGGATCGGAACGCTGACACCCGCGTCGCCGCTGGAGGTCGAGTACAACAACATCGACTCCGCCACGGCGGCGATCTCAATCGACAACACGGCTTCCGCGGGCGGCCCGCAGGATGTGCTAGACTTCAAATTCCTGGGCGCCACGCAGGCCCGCATCCGCAAGGCCAGTGGCGGTGACATGTTCATCGAGAGCAACTCCGGCTTGAACCTCAACGCCGGCAACCAGCGGGCGCTCAAGCTGGAGTACTCCGCCACGAGCCCGAATGTGATAGGTGGACACGGCGCCAACTCCGTCACGGGCGGCGTGTACGGTGCGACGATCTCGGGCGGGGGTACACAGGTCAACCCCAACTCCGTGACGGCCAGCTCGGGCACGGTCGGGGGCGGCCTGGGCAACCAATCGGCCCACGAGGCCTTCGTGGGCGGGGGCTCCGGCAACACGGCCGGCGGTAACACGTCGTTTGTCGGCGGGGGGCAGTACAACTCCTCCGGCGGCGACCACTCGGCCATCGGCGGCGGCTTCTCGAACCAGACTCAGGGCAACCTCTCCACCATCGCCGGTGGCTACTACAACCTGGCGGCCGGCGCCTATTCCACGATCGCCGGAGGTGGCCCTTCGAACACGGGCGACGTCACCGGCACCAGGAACGCCGCCTACGACGACTACTGCACCGTCGGCGGGGGCGGATACAACCGGGCGGGCGTCACGGGTGACACGACGACCGAAGTCTACGCCACGGTCTCGGGCGGCATGGCGAACGTCGCGCAGGCCAAGTACGCCACCGTGGGGGGCGGCGGCCCTTCAGACGACTCCAACCAGAGCATGATAGACGCGTGGAGGAACGCCGCATACGGCGAGTACTCGACCGTGGGCGGCGGAGGCGGCAACAAGTCGGGCGTCAACGGCTCTCCGGCCATCTACTACACCACCATCGCCGGAGGGCACAACAACTCCGCGACCGCCTCCTTCGCGACCGTCGCCGGCGGAAGCCAACATTCCGCGAGCGGGAACTACGCGGCGGTAGGCGGAGGCTACGTGAACGTGGCATCCGGGACGGCGGCCTTCATCGGGAGCGGCTACACCAACACCGCGAGCGGCAACTGGTCGGTCGTCGGCGGGGGCGAGACGAACCGCGCCATCGGATTCTACTCGGTCGTCTCGGGCGGCGGCCCCGCGAGCGGCTTCGGCAACTCGGACACCAACTTCGCCTATGACGACTACTGCGTCGTCGGCGGCGGCGCCAACAACAAGGCGGGCAATCCCGATCTGCCCACGGACACGGCAACCTATGGGACCGTGGGTGGCGGCGAGCAGAATACCGCGAGCGGGCAGCACGCCACGATCGGCGGCGGCCAGGGCAATCTCGCGGAGCACCTCAGCGGGACCGTGGCCGGTGGGTCCAGCAACTCGGTCGGCTCGGGGTCCTCCGTTGGCGGCGGCTCGTCAAACGCGGCCATGGGCTCGGAGGCGACGATAGGCGGCGGCTACGACAACACCGCAAACGGCATGTGGGCGACCATCGGGGGAGGCAGACAGAACGCCACCTCCCAAACTTACGCGACCGTAGGGGGGGGATACTACAATGCTGCCCAGGCCCAGTACGCCACGATCGCCGGCGGCGGCCCCTCCGACGGCACGATCAACACGCGGAATATCGTCTACGATGCCTACGGTACGGTAGGAGGCGGCGGCAACAACCGGGCCGGGGATTCAAGCGCGACGGTCGCGAGCTACGCGACGGTGGGGGGTGGAAACGGCAACACCGCGATCGGATCCTACTCGACGGTGGCCGGAGGCGACATCAACTCGACCACCGGGAGCCGCACCGCGATCGGCGGCGGGCGAGCCAACGCGACCTGGGACGACTACTCCACGATCGGGGGAGGCAACCTGAACACCGCCGGACTGGACGACGGCAATACCACGCTTCAGGATTTCGCCACCGTCGGCGGCGGATACGGCAACACCGCAAGCGGCACCTACGCCACGGTCGGAGGGGGGTCCCAGAACGAAGCCACGCAGGACAGCGCGACCGTCGGCGGAGGCTTCATCAATGATGCGACCGGGTATCGCTCCACGGTGGCGGGCGGCTCGTCAAACGTGGCGGACGGGGCCTATTCGGCCGTCGGCGGCGGGTACTCCAACTACGCCACCGGTGCACGCGCCACGATCGCCGGAGGATCGCAGAATTACGCGGGCGGCTCCTACAGCTTCGCGGCGGGAGCCAACGCCCGGGTCCGCAGCGGGGACGACGGTACCTTCGTCTGGGCCGACTCGAACGGGAACTCGCCGGTCGATTTCGAGTCGACCGGCACCGACCAGTTCCTCATTCGCGCTGGCGGCGGCGTCGGCATCAACACCAACGCACCAGCCACGGCGCTCGACGTGAACGGCACCGTGACGGCCTCGGCCTATGCCATGCCCGTCACGACGCGGTACTACACTATCCACGGCTCGGAGTTCCACGGCAACCTGCCGTACACCACGAGCATCTACACGGACCTCGACGGTGTGACCGGCGCCGACACAAACACGAACTACGACCTCTACGCAGCCCTTCATCTTCCCCACGGTGCCACGATCAAGTCGGTCAGTGTGAGTTTCACGGACAACACCGCCAACGACGTCGATCTCTGGCTATGGAAACTCGACAACAACCACAATCCGACCGCCATAGACCTCGCCCCTGGCGATGCGAACGACTATTCGATAATCACCTCCGTAGGCGCCAGCGCGCTTCCGCGGACGGTGACCGCGACCGCGCCCGGGGACTTCGTGGAGTACACCGTCGACAACGTGAACGAGGCCTATGCGGTCAACGTGGCTTTCAGGAGCAGCACCATGATCATGGACATGGCTGTGCACAAGGTCACCGTCGCCTACGAGATCACCGAGCCCCTGCCGTAGCAGAGATGCGTGCCACGCGGGCCGGCGGGGGTGACCTCGCCGGCCCGTATCGCTTCCGGGCGGATGTCGCGCGCCCTTGCGGAACTCGCGGGTCCGCCTTATCCTCCCGACGCTTGGCCAAGGGCCGTGCCCGTAGGGATTTTGTATTAGCAGGCACCCACAAGAGGGGGAACCGATGGCGCGACTGAACGCCGAAGCCGCGCTGCGCACGATGGCCAAGAAGAAGGCGCTCGTCCACCACATCACCAACTGGGTGACGATCAACGACTGCGCCCAGATCGTCCGCCACTGGGGCTGCCTGCCGGTCATGGCGCACGCCGTCGACGAGGTTGCCGAGATGACGGGGCTCGCCGGGGCGCTCGTTCTCAACATCGGCACGCTCACGCCCGAACTCGTCGAGGCAATGCTCGTCGCGGCAAGGGCCGCGAACGAGAAGGGCATACCCGTGATCGTCGACGCGGTCGGGGCGGGCGCGACGCGGCTTCGCACCAACGAGTCCAAGCGCCTCCTTGAAGAGGCAAAGGTCGACATCCTGAAAGGAAACGCCGGAGAGATCGCCACCCTTGCGGGCGTCGAGGCGGAGGTGCGGGGCGTGGAGTCCATATCCGTCGAGGGAGACCCCTCCGCGACGGCCAAGGCCCTAGCGGCCACGCTCGGGGGAGTGGTCGCGATGACGGGCGAGGTCGACATCGTGAGCGACGGCAAGCGCACCTTCAGGATCAAGGGAGGCCACGCGCTCATGGGCCGCGTCGTCGGGACCGGCTGCGTCGGCACGTCCACGGTGGGCTGCTTCGCCACGGCGGGGGGCGACCTCCTGGAGCGGACGGGCGAGGCGCTGGCCTGCTTCGGCCTCGCGGGCGAGCGCGCGGCGAAGATCGCCAAGGGGCCCGGCGACTTCATGGGCGCTTTCTTCAACGAGATCGTCGGGATCTCGGAGCGCCCCACGGGCATCAAGTTCGACGTCGAGGAGTCGGCCTGATGGGTCCTCGGCGCTGGTCGGGGTTCTACTTCATAACCGATTCCGCCCTGACGACCCTCGGCGTGCGCGCCGATGTCGAGGCCGCGCTCGCGGGCGGGACGGCGCTAGTCCAGTACCGCGAGAAGGGCCGGGCCTACGACGAGCGGCTCGCCGAGGCGCGGGATCTTCTGCGGGTTTGCCGATCAGCGGGCGTGCCCTTTATCATAAATGACGAGATCGCCCTCGCCCGCGACTCCGGAGCGGACGGGATCCACCTCGGTCAGGGCGACGCGCCGCCCGAGGACGCCCGCGCCGCGCTTGGGTCCGAAGCCATCGTCGGGGTCTCGGTCGGCTCACCCGAAGAGGCGTGCGAGGCCGAGCGCGCGGGGGCCGACTACGTCGCGGCGAGCCCCGTCTTCTCGACCACCACGAAGCTCGACGCGGGCCCCCGCGTGGGCATCGAGGGCCTTCGCGCCATCCGAGCGGCGACAGGGCTGCCGGTGGCCGCCATCGGGGGACTGACGCGCGAGCGCATCCCGGATGTCGTCGCGGCGGGAGCCGACCTCGTCTGCGCGATATCGGCGTCCCTCTCGAACGGTGATGTCGCCGCCAACGTCCGGGCCCTGCGCGAGACCATGGCGCCTCGCTAGGCACTCGCCGTCCGCTCGTAGTCTCCCGCTACTCACCTGTCCACCTATCCGCGAATATCACCACGTGAGGGTTCGCCGCAATGTCGCGCGGGGGGCATGCGGATTGCGAATGGCGGCCGGGGCATGGTGCACGGAATGGGGATCGCTGAACACGCGTCCCCGCTGCCTGGGGGGTGTCGCGGACGATGCCGACGATCTTCGAACCGGACGCGGACGACACCGACGAGAGCGCTCCGCCGAAGCAGTCGCGCCTCCGGTCATGGGTCGATTCGAACATCGGGAAGACCATCGCCGGCAAGTACGAGATCGTGCGGTGCCTCGGCACCGGCGGGATGGGAGGCGTGTTTCTCGCCAGGCACACGCTTCTGCCGGGCTCGTTTTTCGCTCTCAAGCTTATCATACCGCGACCCCACTCCGGCCCTCCGGACGAGCAGGAGAAACGGTTCACGCGCGAGGCCAGCACTGCCATGCAGTTCGTCCACCCGCGCGCGGCGCAGGTTCGCGACTTCGGCTTCGACCACGATCGCGGCGTGATGTACTTGGCGATGGACTACCTGGAGGGGCGGAGGCTCGATCGGGTGCTCGCGGCGGCGGTGGCCTCGAACGCCCCCGGCCGACCGGTGATCGAGGTCACCAGGGCTTTGCGCATAACTTATCTGATCCTTGATGCCCTCAGGGCCGCGCACGCCGCGGACGTGATCCACCGGGACCTGAAGCCCGGCAACGTGCTGCTCGTCGGCTCGGGGGCCGCCGAAGACGTGAGGATCCTCGACTTCGGATGCGCCAAGATGGTGCATGCGGCTACCCGCCGCCAGCCGGTCGAACTCCCGGGCGAGCGGACCCGCGTCTTGACCGACTCGATCACCGAGAAGGGCATCGTCATGGGGACGGTCCAGTACATGGCCCCGGAGCAGGCACGGGGCGAAAAGCTCGATCCCCGCGCCGACCTCTACTCCATCGGCGTCATTCTATACGAGATGCTCACGGGCAAGCTCCCGCACGAGGCCAAGAGGCACAACCTCCTGATCCTCGCACGGGCCCTCAAACCCTCGATTCCTTTGAAACAGGCGCGGCCGGACATCGCGTTCCATCCTCTTGTGAACGAGACCGTTGAGAAGGCCCTTTCGATGAAGCGCAAGGAGAGATTCGCCAACGCCGAGGAGTTCGCGCGTTCGGTGGAGGCCGCGCTTGCCGATGCATCGACTCCGGGGCCTAAGAAGGAAGGCGCTCCAAGCGGCCCCAGGCGCCCCTCCCGGGCGCCCTGCTCGTCCACTGTCTCCCTCCCGGCCGATGTCCCTGCCGGGGCCTCGAACTCCGTGTCCCGGATCATGGGGGCCGCCAGGAGAATCGCAGTGGCGACGGGCCTGGGCCTCGCGCTCCTCGCGATCGCGTGGCTGGGCTGGACGCGAGTGGCGTATTCCATCTTGATTGCACGAGGCCGGTCC
>Ga0272441_10008350_pt1 | contig 16420 bp, 5 predicted proteins | sample SSMProp6N_FD_193582 | JGI IMG/M metagenome (GOLD analysis project Ga0272441, IMG submission 193582) | Marine sediment archaeal communities from Little Sippewissett salt marsh, Falmouth, MA, United States - SSM-Prop-6N | ecosystem: Environmental > Aquatic > Marine > Wetlands > Sediment ... | reverse complement strand
CAGAATGACATGCATGGCTTGATCGAACGAAGCATCTTCCAAAGCGCTCCCAACACCATTCACGATTCACAATCCACGATCCACTATCCCGATTCGCGGATTCTTATCCGCGGATCGGGGGTTGTCGTACGCCCTTGACATTCTGGTCTGCTTTGCCTAGCAGGAGGAGACCGTTGTCCGGCTGAGCGGAGAGGTCGGGTAACCGAGCGCCGGTTTCTGAAGGAATTGCACCCGGGCCGGCGGCGGAGCGATTGGCGAGGAAGAGTCAACATTCGACGCAGAAAGAACATTCCGACGCGTGCGTTCGGACGCAGCATAGAGTATGCGGCGTCCGTGTTGTATGGCGCGCTGCTTATGGTTTGGGCGTCGGTTGTCGATGCAGGCGGTGCGGTGCGTCTGCGCATCGAGAATCACTCCGGGTCCAACCGCGCGGGTGTGTTGGTAAGGGGCGGGGTCCCGTTTGCGCGCGGAGTTCTGCGGTCGTGCCGGCAGGCGCGTCTTGTGGACGGGGCGGGCCGTGATTTTCCCTGCAGCGTACGGCCTATTGCCCGTTGGTATGACGGCAGTCTGAAGTGGTTGCTGGTGGAGACGATTGTCGATGTGCCGGCCCGGGGCGGGCTCGCGTTACGGCTGCGGCCGGGCGAGCGCCCGCCGCGCGTTGGGAATGCGTTGCGTACCGAGCAGACCACTGCGCATATCGCCGTGGAGACCGGTCTTGCGCGGTTCGAGTTTTCGAAGGAGCGATTCGGCCTGCCGTCGGCCGTGTGGCTGAACACACGTTCGGGCGGTGGGCAGCGGGTTTGCGTGCTTTCGGGCGCGGGGCGTTTCACGTGCGAGATCGAACACGAGCCGCCGGGCCCGCCCCAGGAAGAGAACTGGCTGCGCGACTCGGCGGGCGGCCCCAGGGAGACGTTCACGGCAGAGCCCGGCGCCGAGTACAGCGCCGAGTTGGAACACGTCAGTCCGTTGCAGGCGGTGATCCGGCTCAGCGGGTGGCTGGTCAACCCGGAGGGTCGCCGCCTGATCCAGTACATCATCCGAGCTTACGCCACGGCCGGGCGCTCCGATCTCCGCCTGCTTGTCTCGTTCGTGTACGCAGGCAACGCCAAGCAGGACTACATTCGCACGCTCAGCCTGCATTGGCCCCGGCAAGCGGGCGGCGCGGTGAATTGGGCGCTTGGCGGCGCGAAGCGTCACGCCGGTGTTCTGCCGGAGAACGCCAGTGTGAGTCTGTGGGAAACAGGGCCGGAGAAATTCTATCACCTGGTACCGTATACGAAGGACAAGACGGTCCACTACACGGTCAACGCCGGCGGCAAGGAGCTCGCGCGCGGCGTGGCAGCCCGGGGCTGGGCACGTCTCGCGGACACACGCAGTTCCGTGAATTTCGCGATGCGCGACTTTTGGCAAATGCATCCCAAGCAACTCACGCTGGGTCCGGCCGGACTGACCGTGTACCTGTGGCCGGAGCGAGGCAACAAGGTTCTCGACTTGCGTCGGCGCAGCGACGTGGTCGACAACAAGTACCACTACGACCTGGGCATGTGGCCCTACGGCGGGCACGGCATGGGCGTGAGCCACGAGATGGCGATCGGGTTCGGGCCGCCGGCCCGGGACGACGCCGAGACCTTGAGCGCGGGCCTGAATGCACCGTTACTGCTGGCCTGCCGGCCGGAGTACTATGTGGGGACGGGCGCGTTCGGGCCGGTTGCGGCGGCCGACCCCGTGAACTTCCCGCACATGGAAGGCAGCGGCACTGTGCTGGTCGAGTGGCTGCGTCAGAACCGGCGTGCCTTCCACTGGGACGGCATGCTCGATCATGGGGACAATCTGTTCTGGGGCTACGAGGCGAAGACGCACGCCGGCGAGTCGGCGCCGAAGAGCTGGGGCAGCCGTGGCTATGTCGGATGGATGAACAACGAGGAGATTTTCACGCACTCGCTGTTCATGTGGTACCTGCGTACGGGCGACTACGAGACGTTTCGGGCGTTCGAGGACCGCGTACGGCACGTGATGGAGGTCGACACCTGCCATCACTGCGAGGCCGAGCCCGGCTACGTGGGCGGCGGCCACCGGCATGACCAGCAGCATTGGGGCAACATCCTGACCGGCTACGGTACAACCACGCACGGCGGCATCGATTACTACCTGTTGACCGGCGACGAGCGTGCGCTTGACGTCGCGCTGGAAAATGCGCGTTACCACCAAAGCCCGAAGCAGGGCGAGAACGAGGACCATTTCGCCGGGCTCATCCGCTTGTGGGAGATCACCGGCAACCCCGAATTCAGGAAACAGGCGGCCAAAAAGGTTGCGCGCGAGTTCAGCTTCAAACCCGGCCCCGGCTGGCGGTTCAAGCGCAAGTCGCATTTCCGGTTCATCAGCAACAGCTTGGTCAGCATGGCCTTCTATCTGTACAGCGCGCCGCCCGAGGACACGCTGCAGCTGCGCCGTGCGATCCTGGAGACGTGCGATTTCCTGGAGCCGCAGGTTATGTCTTCGTGGCGCGCAACGCAGTACAAACCCATGATCTTGACTTCGCTGGCGTATCAGTTGACGGGCGACCGCAAGTACCTGTTGATGACCGCCGCCATGCTGAAGAAGTACAAGGTGGGCCACAAGCCCGCGGCACCGGAAGATCTGCGCAGCCGCCTGCGCAACTGCACGTTCCCGGAGATGGTCAAGCATGCGCGCAGCTGGGGCATACCCAATATGCTGGGCCCGAACATCAAGGCCATGTGCCCGTTCCCCTACGTGATCGCCGCCTTGAAGAAGGGTGGTATGGACCAGAAGGCTGCGCTTGGCATTGCGCTCAGAAACGACCCGGCCCCGGCGTTTGAGGAAGTGATATCCCCGCGGCGAATCACGAAGAACCGGCAGGGCCGATTCTGCTACCGCGCCACCCTGAAACACGGCGCGCCCAGCGACAAGCACGCAAAGTCCACGCTGGTCGTGTTGGAGGATGGGCAGCCGCTGGGCCCCGCCCACACCCCGCACGTGCAGATTGGAGCCAAGGGCATGGGCCGCTACAGCCACTGGGGCGCGCACAGCGTGTACTTTTCGAGCTCCGACAACACCGACCCGCGCAAGAACGGCCGCGAATACAAGGCGGTCTACAAACCTTAGCCCAGATGCGTTTGGAACCAGGCGAGCGCCTCGGCCTGGATCTCGGCATCATAGCAGTGCGGCTTTTGCGGGTTGTAGAATCGGAACCGTTCCGGACAGCCGGCCCACGCGAACGCCGCCTGCATCTGGCGGGCGGCCTCCCGATATCCGAGCGGCGAAACAAGCTGATCGTCCTGCCCCAGCACGACCATGCAGGCTTTGGGCGCGCCCATCGCGATCAGGTCGGGCACGTCCATCCGGTTCCAGACGCCGGGCAACAGACAGAACGTGCCGATTGCACCGGCGACGTTGTAGGCTTGCTGCGCATCGCTTGTCGTCATCCATCCGACCGAGACCGCGGCCTTGATACGCGGTTCCAGCGCGGCCATGATGTTCGTGCGCCACCCCCCGCCGGACAGCCCGGTGCAGCCGATCCGGGCGCCATCCACCTCGGGCCGCGAGAGCAGGTAGTCGACGCACCGGCTGTCGTCCCAGTAGTTGACGCCCATCCACGTGGTGCCCGCCCAGTTGAGTTGTCGCACGCCGAGATAGAGGAGCTCTGTCAGGGCCCGCTGCATGTTCCATATGGCTTGGGTGCCCATGTTGTTCGGATCGTATGCCGCCGGCAGTCCGCCGATCCCGCGCGGGGCGCGGCGTCCGAAATGGTAGGCATCGATCACAAGTGCGGCATAGCCTTGTGCGGCGTACCAGTCGGCCAGCGCCCGCCCGCTCGTGTAGATCGCGCGGTGCTCCGCGACGGCCGGATGGCACGGCGCGCCGACCACCCGGTCTGCGCCGAACAGCATAGGCCCGCCCCACTCGTGGAAGACGACGAGGGCGGGGGCCGGCAGCGGGACGTTCTTGGGCGTGAGGAAGTAGCCGGGCACCCGGAACCAGGGCGTGGTGTTGAACTCGATGCGCTCAACGATGAACTGCTCGTGCTCACGCCGCTCGAGCGTCGACGCCTGCAGGTCGAGCGAGCCGGGCTCGTAGTGCAGGCCGTCGAGCAAGCAAGCGCGAGCTTGTCCGGCCCAGTCCTCGAAGCTGCCGTCAGGGTGCTCTTTCTGCCATCGCACCGCGTTCAGGTCGAGCGGGCGCTGTGCGCGCATGGCCTCGATGAGCGGCTGCAACGAGCCGTAGAGATTCCTTGGTTTTCGGCCGAGGTCCATTGTTGATCCCTGCTCTACCACAAGCGGAGCAAAGCGGCAACCTTGCACTCGCTACTCCGCGAGCCAGTAGACGGAATTGACGAGGATGGCCAGCTCGCCCGGGGTCAGGGCCTCTTCGAACGTGCGCTTCTCGGCCGTCTTCACGGCGCGGCACCCGATGTTCATGCCGCTCAGCACGACCCTGCCTTTCCCGGCGCGACCGGCGACGACGACGGGGTCGCCGCCCTGCGCGCCGCGCAGGGCGCTCTTGACCAGCGTCTTGCCGGCGCTGCCGGGCTCGAGCTTGATGTAGTCGGGGAACCCGGCCACGAACTCCTGGCCGGCGGTCAGCTGCGTGGCCCGGAAATACTGTTCGAAGGCGGGGTCGGCGGCTTTTTTCGGGAACCGTTTTCGCATGCTCTCGCCGTTGACGATCGGGTGCTCGTCGGCGACCTTCATGGTCGTGATCGGGATGTAATCGGGCGCGCTCGCGATCTCGGGGAACACCGGCGGGGTTGTGGACGGATAGCCGGCCGAATGATGCACGAGCAGCGCACCGCCGCCCTTCTCGACATAGCCGCGCAGGTTGCGCTGCCACTGCTCGCTCAGGTTCGGCGCGCGGTTGCGCATGTTCGGGACGATCACCACATCGTAGAACCCGAGCGTTGCCGGCGCGTCGTTGTCGATAAACTCGGGTGCCAGGCCCGGCTGTTGCCGGAGCGCGTTCATCATCGCCTCCGCGCCCATGTCGAGCGCGCTCGGCGGCGCGGTCTGTGTTTTGAAGATGCCGACGTAGAGCTTGTCCGGATCCTTCTCTCGTTCCGCCGTCCTCGACTCCTCGGGCGCCTCGATCCGCAGGAACGTCATGCCGGGCACGGGCGCATGGGCGGGCGCGCCCGCCGTGGATCGCGCGGCGGCTTCCGGCATGGCGCAGTCCTGCGGCGCGGCCACGGCCACGAACGCGAAACGGGTTGGGCCCAGTTCCACCTGTACGTCGCCGTTGTACGGCGCGCGGCGGCCTTGGTCGAAGTCGATCGCGACGGCACCGGCGGGTGCCGCGAGCGCGGCAGTGTCGAGCCGAGCGGACCGGTGCGTTGCGTAGTGCGGGTTGTGTGCCGCCACGATGTAGCGCCTGCCGTCGGTCAGCACGTTCGTATCGATCTTCTCTTCCAGCTCCGCCGTCAGCTCGATCGGTCGCCGCCCGCCGAGCTGCCGCACGAGTCGTTTCATGATGTGCGTGGGCATGCGCGTCAGGGCGACGCAGGCGATTTTGCCTTGGCCCGCGGTTGCCATTGTCACCGCGGGCGCGTCGTTCGCTTCGGCCAGCACCGCGGCGCCGGCCGTCCGCAACGGCACGATCTTCGAGGCCACTTCCGCCTCAATGCCGGCGAGCGGGTCAGCCGTGCCGTTGAGTCCGGTCGCGTCGGCCAACGCGCCGTCTGCCGGTTCGACGCCGCAGAGCGCGGCCAGGATCGGGTTGCGCACGGCCTCGCCTTCGACGATTGCGCTGCCGCCGCCGCGCACGTAGTCGGCGATCTGTTCGGCCCTGGCGTCCGACAGTACGCGTTCGTGCGGCACGATCAGGACCTTGTACTTCGCCAGTTCCGCGGGCGACAGGTACTTCGAGAACAGGATATCGGTCGGCACGTTGCGCATGAGGCACAGCTCCCGGATCCGGTTCTCGTAGTCGGTCAGCCGACCGCTGCATTCGCCGCGCTTGAGCGAGTCGATAAACGCGTCGCGGTCCCTGAACACGGCGAGGTACGGGACCGGATGCGACCGTGCGAGCATGTCGCCCATGCCCGTGCGGGTCAGCCAGTGCGACACCTTTGCGTTCGCCTCCGTGACGCCGGGGCAGGTACGCATGAAGCTGAAGCTGAAATGCCACAGCGCGTTCGCGCCGGCCAGCAGCTGATGCTTGGCGTTGATGCGCGTGTCGCGCGCGGTCCATTTGCAGCCGTTCACGATGAGCACCGGCTTCTCGTTGCCCTGCGTGCCGCGCACGTGTTTCATCATGTATTTCGTCGCGTTCAGATCGGTGGAATACAGATCTGTGCAGGTGGTCGTGAGATACTCGCTCTGGGTCTCGAGGTCGTGATAGCCGGTCAGCCGGAAGTGGTTGTTCGGGCTCGTCACCTGGAAGGTGAAGATGTCCGGCTTTATGGCCCGCGCCGCGAGCGTCATGTCGCGGATCACGTCCGTGATCGCGTTCATCTTGTACAGATAGAAGTTGTGGTGGGCAGGTTCTGCCAGCTTGCTCACGTCCGGGTTCGCCGGCATGTCCATGCCGTAAATCTTCGGGAACGTCTCGCGACAACCCTTGCATCGGCCGGAGAACTCGTATTCGTCGAGCAGGTACAACGTGTCGACGCCGAGCTCTGCGACGCGCTTCGCGGCCTCGACATACTTGTCTTTTTCCACGACGGGGCATGGCTTCGGTTTGTGCGGCACCGGCGCGCGGATCTGGATGCCCATGCCCCGGTCGTGTGCGCGCGGGATCAGCGCCGAGAGGAAGCTGGCTCGGCCCATGCGCGTATTGACGAAGTTGCCGCCGGCCTTCTCGATTTCCGTCAGCAGCCGCTCGGCCTTGACTTCATCGCCCCTGACGCGGCTGGTCGCGCCGAACCACGCAAACGGGCCGACTTCGAGGATGAACTCCTTGCCGAACCGCGGCACGGCGGGCGCCGGCGCGGCATCCCGCCGCTCCAGCTCGCCCTTCACGAGCTCGGGCGGGTTCTTCCACGCGACATAGGCGTTTCGGACGGCAGTGTGATCGCCCTCGGCCGCGATGAACGCGCCGTGTGCCGGCTTGCCCGCGGCGAGTTTGCCGCCGGCCTTGATCGTCTCACCGTTCGCCTGGTGGTGCCCGATCGTGATGGTCCGCAGCAGTGCTCGGTCCGCGAACTCGCCGCCGACCTCGCCGCGCGCGTCGGCGATGGCCAGCCAGCCTTCCTTCAGGAACCGGCCGATCTCGCCATACGGCCGGTAGAATGTGCCGCCCTGCAAGCGCAGGTTCTTGAGGCCCTCGTTCGCTTCATAGTAGAGCGCGTCCCGGTCCCCGTCGCCGTACGGTGTCCAGCCGGTGAAGCGAGTCACGTTCAGGGCCTCTTTGGCGGTCACGGAGTAGAACACGGCGGGCGCGCCGGCATAGAGCGTGTAGATCACTTCCAGCTTCGGCGAGGTGTAGCGCACGCGTTTTCGGACCGCGCCGTCCTCGAGCACGGCCGCTTCGAACTTCTCCGGGCCGCCGGGATGGATGCCGCCACCGCCGCTCAGGCTGATCCAGTTGCCGCGGCCCGGCCCGATCGCGCCCCACGCCGCGAGCTGGTTGCGCGTGTTGCCGCCGGTCGGCTTGATCTTCCCGAGCGCCGCCTGCTTCTTGTCCAGGCTGATCAGGATCTTGTCGTTGCGCAGCAGGAAGCCGTCTTCTTCCTCGGTCAGTGCGAAGCCGTATGGCGCCTCGGCCGGCGCGGCGGGCTGCGTGCCGCAGTAGAGTAAGAGCAGGCGGGTCGCATGCGGGCTCAGGTCGGCTTCGAACGTGCAGCCGATCTCTCGCGAGCCTGCGTCTGCAGCATGCACCTGGCAGGGCAGGGGCGTGCCCCAGGCTTCGCAGACCCGGACGGATTCGGGAAGGGCGCCGGCCGGCAAGGTCACGCGCATTTCGATCGGGGCCGCGGCCCGCGCCATCCCGATCGGCTCGCCCAGCAGGAACGGGATCCTGAATTCGCAGTCTTCGAAATGCCAGCGTACCCGCGCGCTGTTCTTGAGATACAGGACGTTCGCGGCCGGATCTTTCCTTGTATAGGGGTCATAGACCGCAACGGTTCGGCCCGGCCCGGGCAGCGCACCGAAAGCGAGTGCGATGATGTTGTCCGCCAGCTGCTTGGACGTGCCGGGTTTGTTCCGGAAGGCCGCGGGCATCTGCGAGAGGATGATCGTGCCCTTGCCCAGAACGGAAGTCTTGACCAGCATGGCAGCGCGCTTCGGATTGCGCGCGACGCGGAATGGTGCATCCCAGGCGGCCGGCCAGTTCTCCCATGCACCATACCCGTTGAGCGCGCTCCTGCCCTTCTTGCCCGCCAGCTTGTTCGGCCTCGTCAGAAGCGGGCTGCGCGAGTCCGGAGCCGCAACGCAGCGGTAGTTCTTGCCCGTCGGCGTGCCCGGGTGCGCGAGGCCCAGGCCGGCGAAGAACTTTCGGGTCGGCCCGTCCCCCGAGTTGGCCGCGTAATCGACAAACAGCATGCCGCCACGTTCCAGCAGTGCGCGTACTGCCGCGCTCCGCTCCGGGTCGGCGAAGATCGCCGGGCCCGTCGCGTCGCCCCCGTATTGGCCGATGTAAAGGATCTGGGCTTCCGCGAGCCGCGTGCAGAAGCTCGCGTCCATCGTCTTCGGCGTGTAGTGGTGCACCTTCACGTCGTAGACGGAAGGGTCGCGGCTCGGCCCCCGGCCTTTACGGTTGAAGGATACCATCACCCGCGGCGTCGCCGCCGAGACCAGCGTCACGATCGAAAGCAGATGAACGAGTACCATCCATAGGCAAAGCGATTTCCGGTCATGCATCGGATACCTCCTCAGAGAATGCCTAAGTACCCCAATACCCACGTGTCCTCCGTAGCTCGCAGAGCGAAGGAGGAAGCTCGAATGAATGTCTAAGCCCGAATCACGAATTGCGGCCGCACCTCCGCCATCTTCATGGCGTGGCCGGGGCTTCCCGGCCGGTTTGGTTCAGATCGAACATCCAGATCCAACAAGGAATACCCAATGTCCAACGGAGATATCCGTCGTCCTCTCTCTCTTGGACTTGGATATTCAGTCCCGCAGAATGTCTGATTCAACCCCCGCCCTCTGCATCAGAACTAATATGGCATCAATTCCCTCTTGTCAAGAGTTAATATATGAAGTATACTTGTAAGTATGTGAAGGCGGGGGGCGGGGATGAGCGGCAGGAAGAAGGGAGACGGGGGCAGTTCGGGCGAAGGCCCGTTGTGGAAGCGGATCACCGATGAGCTTGCGGCCCGTATTACGGGCGGCAAGTACCGGAAGGGCGACGGTTTCCACACGCAGCGCGAGTTGTGCGAGCGTTACAAGGTGAGCACGATCACGAGCGTGCGCGTGTTGGACGAGCTTGCGGCGCGCGGTTTGATCGCGAAGACGCAGGGCAAGAGCTGCGTTGTTCGGCGGACGGTTGTGGACCGGGACGTTCTGCTGGTCTGTCGTCTTGTGCCACCCGGCGGGTCAGGCATGTCGCCGGCCACGATTGCGAGCGAGCTTGTGCAGGGGATGGGGATCGGCCTTGCGGAGTCGGGTTGTCGTCTGCGTCCTGTGGCGTTGGACGCGTTGGTCGGGACGCCGCCGGATCCGTCGACGTTGCTTCTGACGATTTACGGCGCGCACGTGCCGGAGCAGCTGTTGTCGTTGCTCGGCGCGTGGGGTTGCCGCTGCGTGTGCTGTCACGCGCCGCACGCGGTGGCGGGCCTGTCGACGGTGCGCGAGGACCACGCGACGGGTGTTGAGCTGGGCATGGCGCACCTGATCGGCCAGGGCCACAGGCGGATCGGGTACATCACGACGAAGGTGACCTCCGAATGGTACGTGACGCGTTTCGCGGGCTATCACAAGGCGCTGCAGGACCACGGGCTTGCGATGGACCTGGAGCTGGTGAAGGAGCTTCCGGACAGGGCACGGGCGGGCGACGAGACTGCGTTGCGCGAGCTGCTCGCGCTGCCGGACCCGCCGACGGCGGTTTTCATCTCGAATCAGGAACGGGCCCTGCACATCGTGGAATACTGCAAACAGAACAAGGTCCGGATCCCGCGCGATCTGGCCGTGGTGAGTTTCGACAACGCGTACGAGACGTCGCTGTGCGATCCGCCACTCACGGTCGTGGACGGGCATTGGCGGGAAGAGGGCGAGGCGGCGGCGCGCCTGCTTCTGGACCTTGCCGAACAAGAGAATCCGGACCCGCAGGATATCTTGATCACACCAGACCTGGTGGTGCGTGCGTCGTCGGGCGCCGGCAGGCGGAGTTGAATCAGATACGAGCCGGAAGATCATCCCGAAGCCTGAACGTGACGGGAGTTCGAGAGAATGGCCGCGAAAGAGCACAACGCGGCAAGGCCGCAACCAAGAGGGACGAGGAGGGCGCCCATGCATGGCAGGAGAGACGCGGGACTGTCGATGGTACTGATCTGTTTGCTTTTGATTGTGGCGGCGGTCTCGGCGGCGCAGCCGAAGGTGCTGGTCACGTTCAATCGCGAAGACGCACCGACGGGCAGGCTCAGGGGCAACCCGCCCTGGGACGCGGGCGAGTACGGGCTCGAGCGCCGGAACTTCGGCAAGTCGACGTTGCAGGACGGGTTCGTGGACGCGCTGGGTCAGGCGCGCATGCTGGTTGTTGCGCGGGATGCGGCGGAGCAGGCGGAGAAGTATCTGTTCGGCGTGCCGGCGTACCAGGCGGCGATCCGCGACTTTCTCACGAGAGGCGGTGTGCTGATGTTCCAGTATCACGGGCTGCCGGACGGGCAGGGGATGCGCGCGTACCTGAAGAGCCTTGGCGTGGTGCATCCGGGCGCGACCGAGGGCAAGTACTACACGCTCGAGATCCCCGCAGGCACCGACCATCGTATTGTGCGGTCGCCGCACAAGCTGAAGAGCCGCGAGGGCACGAAAGCGGCGTACGGCTGGTGGTCGAACCGGCCGGCCGGCCAGACGGCGCTCTTCAGCGTGCGCGGCGACCCGGACAAGGCGGCGATGTTGGTACAGGACGGTGTTCAAGGCAAGGGCACGGTGATTTTTTCCCGGATTTTCGTGCTCGGTCGCAGCAAGAATATCGGCCAGAACCCATACTACCGGGGATTGATGGAGAACCTGCTCACCTGCGCGTTCGGTCCGCTCACAAAGGGAGCGGTCATTCCGATCTCGGCCTCGGCCGGCACGGTGGCCGCGGGCGCGGGTGGCCCGAGGCCGAAAGCACCGGAACCGCGCAAGGCGAATCGGTACTACTTCCGCAACCTGCTGAAGAAGCCCTGGTGGAACAGCAAATGGCCGTTCCGCGTCCCGGTGGTGGTGTTCGAGCCGATCGGGCTCGAGCGCTACCAGGCACCGGTCAGCGTCGTTCGGGACTATCCGGCGGGCACGCAGCCGGCCTCGCTCCGTGTCGTCACGCCGTGGGGCGAGGAGCTCCCGTCGCAGGCGCATCGTGTCGGGTCGACGGGCAACCGTATCGAGGTTGTGTTCGTGCACGATCTATTGCCGCACGAGCACGTGCCGCTGTTCATCTATTACGGGAACAACGCGGCCGGGCCTGCCGTCTACGAGACGGACCTGCTTCTCAAACAGCGCGACCGGCATTTCGCGTTGTGGAACGACAAGCTGCAGGTGGAGATTCGGCGCCGACATCCGCTTGTGACGCGTCTGCAGCCGCGCGGCAATCCGACCGGCAATCAACTCCGTAACCATGCCGGCCTGTACCTGGAAGGCAGTGCAAACGCGTTTTACGGCACGAAGGCTTCGCTCAAGACCGTTACGGTCAAGGAGCACGGACCGATCCGGACGGTGATCGCGTACGAAGGCGAGATTGCCGGCAAGAAAGGGTCGGTGACCTACACCCTCTACAGCGGCAGCGGGCGGTTGAACTACGCGTTCCAGACCGAAGGTAAGACCTCGATCCGGCGCCGCACGGGCTGGTTGCCGGGCAAGGCGCTGGAGAATGCGGACCGCGTCTATTTCGCGACGGACGCCGGATTCAAGGGGCTCAAGGTATCGGATACGGGCCCGTTCGCCAAAGATCTGACCAAGCAGATGACCGAGGGCTGGTACGCGTTCCAGGACACGGACACGGGCCAGGCGTGCGGCGAGTTGTTCGAGCGCGCGCGCAACGCGAAGATCGATGTCTACATCCACGGCGGCATGGGCTACCTGTGCACGGTGAGCAGTTCGCTTTCGGCCAGCCCGTTGCACGGTGCGTTCGTGCCGTCGGCCGGCCCGTTCACGAAGGTGCGCGACGAATACGTGCTGTGGAAAAGCCCACCCGAAGTGCTTACTGCCGAGCCGCAGAAGATGACGGGGGTTCGACCGAAAGTGCCGGTCTTCGGCCGTGATTTCATCCAGACCGAGAGCATCAACTTCCACTGGACGATCAAGGTGGGCAACAGCGGGCCGCGCCCGCTCGCGGGCGTGATACCCGGCCTCACGCGTGCGCTGCAGCGGCTGGGCGCGAATTACGTGGCGCTCACCACCTATGAGCCGTTCTGGAAATCGAAATGGGCGCGCGGCGAACAGGCCGAGTTCATGGATGCGCTCCTGGCCCACGCGCACGCGAACGGGATGGGCGTGATGACCTGGCTGAACAATGCCGGCTCGAGCCGCTTCCACAAGGGCGAGAAGTTGAAAGGCGACAAGATCACGCTGCGCAAGTACTACGTTGAGGCGGCGCGCGAGCTGGGCCGGACCGATTTGGACATGGTGCTGTTGCTCGACGAAGACGGCTACTGGATGGGCAGCGCGGAGTCCAAGGCGCTGTTCCGAAAGAAGTACGGGATGGAACCGGCGAAGAAGGCAACGCTTGAGACGCTTGCCGAGCCCGCGGTCCACAACCGGGCCTTCTTCGAGACGGACGTCTATACCGACTGCATCCGCGAGATGGCCGCGGCGATCCGCGAGAACAACCCGCGCATGATCGTGAGCGACCAGGTCAACCCGAGCCACCTGACGCATTGCTTCAATGGCTATCACGACTATGAGAAGCACGCCGAGTTCCTGTCCACCATCTGCATGGACCTCTATGGCGGTGCGCGGCAGGAGCACGAGTATTACATGAAGTACATGAAAGGCGCGTTCGGCAATGACACACCGATCATTCTCTACAGCGGCTGCACGAGCAGTTCCAGGCTCAGCCGGCAGAACCATTACGGGCTGCTGATGTGGGGGCCGGACCTGTTTTTCCACTGGACGCCCGGCCCGCTCTACGAGACGGTCACGTGGGACACGCTCAAGAAGGTACGCTACCACCTCGACTATACGGGGCTGGGCGACCTGGTCACGCGCGCTGCGCCCGTGCGGTCGGTGGCCGTGCTGCGCGACCGCGCCGGGTTCGAAGCCTCGCTCAAGCGCGGGGAATGGGGCACGTACGGCTCCACCTACGAGAAGCGGATCCGCAACGTGACCTACGTGAAGAACCTGCTCTCCGACATCGTTTTTTCGCGTTATTTCACCGCGGAGAAACTCAAAGACTATGCGCTGCTCGTGCTGGTCGACAGTCCGGTCGTCACGGACAAGACCGCCGGCGTGCTCGAGTCGTATCTGAAGGCCGGCGGCAAGGTCATTATGGAGGGCGAGTGCATCGGCAACGCCGCGCTGCAGCGAGTGCTGGGCGTGAAGCCGACCGGCAAGAAGAAGGCAGACCGCGGAACGGTCCTCATGGGCAAGCACGAGTTTTCGTTTTACGGCGACGCGGTACCGGTCACGAAGGGCGGTCGCGTCATTGCCGCGTTCGAGGACGGGCGCCCCGCGTTCTTCTCGGCCAAGCTCGGCGCGGGCGAGCTCGTCTACACGCCGTTGGTCATCAGCGATCGGGTCGACCAGCAGGACGACCTCGCCGGCTTCTTCCGGATGCTGGTGAAACGGCTGATCGGCCCGCAGCCGTTGGAGATAGCGGACGCGGACGCGAACGCGGTGGACACGAACCTGATGCGGGACGGTCGGCAGTACGCGCTTGCGCTCCGCAACCCGACGCACGAGGGACGTGACGCGCGTCTGACTTTCCATGTGCCTGTACCGCCGGATTCCATTCTCGTCAACATGCATACGGGCGAGAAGCGGGCGTATCGCCCGTCCCTGACGCTGCGCGTGGAGTCGGGCGCCATCGATTTCTATGCGATCGGCCCGGAAACCGAGCTGGCACTGCCGGTGATTACCGAAGCCGCGGCGTCGCTCTGCGGGGCGGCCTACAGCACGGTGCCGGAGAATCTCAAGCTGGCGGCATGCGCACCCGGCTCCGCGCCGGGGGCAGCGCCGGCGGCCGGCCACGGCAAGGCGCGGGAGAAGACGCCGGGCGTAACCTACGTGGCCGTGCTCAGCGACAAGGGCCGGGAAAGCCCGAACAGGCGTGCCAGAATCCTGGGCGACGAGGGCGTCTTCCATGCGTTGCAGGGCCAGCGCAAGCTCAGTGTCGAGTATGCCTATGCGCTCGACGCCGCTGCGCTCGGGTTCTACGACGTGGTCGTCGTGCCGAACATCGGGCCGACCAAATGCCCGCCCGGGCTCGCCAAGGGATGGGAAGCCAGGCTGCGCAGCTATGTCGAGCAGGGCGGGGCGGCGCTGCTCTGCCACCATGCGGTCGGCTACCAGAGCACCTGCGCCTTTCCGCCGTTCCCCGAGGTCGGCAAGGTCGGCGGCTACGCCGCGATCCGCGAGATGCTCGTGGTCAAGGAGCATCCGGTTACGACCGGCGCCGCCTACAGAGCGCGATTCAAGCGGTTCGCCACCGATCCCGCCTTTCAGGAACAGTTCGATGCCGTACGTATGAAAGAAGGCGACACGTTCCGGTGCGGCTATCCCGACTACGTCCAGATCGTGCCCGGCAGCGCCGGCACGACCTTGGTTCGGAGCGCGCGCGCGCGCGGGGTCGGCGGCGACCCCGCCGTGGTCGCCGGTCCGTTCGGCAAGGGCAAGGTCGTGCTGTCCGGGATCGCGATCGGCGCGAAAAGCAATACCAGCGAAGGCGTCACACAGGGCGGCGAGCGGAACATTCTGCTCAACGCCGTCTACTGGCTGGCCGGCGACTGATCGGCGTCCCCCTGTGACGTGCGCCGCCCGCCGTGCCGGCCCGGAGCGTTAATCAGCGCAATCGTGTTCAGTCTCCACTCCCAACCACGTGCAGCCAGGCTCTGCCCCGATACAGGCGCTCCGCGCTCGGGCTCGAATTGGTGTACCGCACGGTCTGGCCCTGGCCGAAGATGTTTGTGTGGCCGACAACCGGACGCCAGACATCGTCCGCGTCCAGGCTGTCGCGGCTCTCCAGCGAGTAGCGCCGATCGAGTCCGTCGTAGCCCGGCCCCGTTGCCTGGAGAGCAGGAAACGACACGATCAGGCTGGTGCCCGCGATCTTCAGATCAACATCGAAACAGCTTGCCGGATTGGTGGCGCCGGTGCCCGCGATATACTCCTCGATGTTCGACAACCCGTCCTGATCCGGATCGTCATCATGCCCCCACGCGCCACGACTCCCGTACTCCGCCACTTCCCAATCATCCGGCACGCCATCGCCATCCGCATCCTCCGCAGCCGACAACTGTCGGCTGACAACAGACAACTCGGCCTCGAACATTGTATCCCCACTGTTCAGGTCGATGTTGAAGAGCTGCACGGCCAGCACGTTGTTCGAAGCCAGCACCGGCAGATCGTGGTCTCCAAAGATCCTGGTCCAACCCGCGGAGGATCCGCCGACATAGCCGCTGCATGTCTGGTCATGCGCCACGAACGTGCCGGGCGCGCCGCTCACGTTGACGCGTGCGATCTCTTCACCGTTCAGCCACATGATGAAACCGTCATCGAATTGGACCGAAATCTCCAATTCAGTGACCAGTGCCGAGCGCTGAATGGTGAATGGCTTTCTGAGAAAGAGCGAAGCGTAGTCGCCCTGCATATCGGCCAGCGTCGTGCCGTATGCCAGCGGGCCATACCCGAACGGCGCGTTACCGGTCGTCCAGCCGGAATCGTCGAAACCGACGCGCCGCCAGTCGGTTGCGGGCGTCGAAGCCTCTGCCGTAGCCTTGCGGTATTGCCAGGCGGCGCCCTTGGCCAGGACGCTGCTCGACGCGCTCACGGTCTTCAGCATCAGAGCGTTGAGATAGTAGCGGCCGGCATCCCCGGTCCCGCTATGGGCCGGCAGCCTTGCGGTGACGACGCCGTCGGATCCGGCCTGAATCTGGGTATAGCGCACGATCCGACCGGCGGCCGTGTTGTTGCCGTTTGCCGCGGTCGTCGTGTCGTCGGGATCGGTCGTGGTCCCAAAGGTGGTCCCGCTGCTGCTCGTATTGACGAAGCTCTCAGCGCCCTCGAGAATGATGGTCGTTGTCCGTCCCTCATAGCCGGGCGTGGCACGGTTCCCGAACAGCGCCAACTCGTAGCGGGCGGCCGGATCCAGTCCCGCGATCGTCAGTGTCAACGCG
>Ga0272441_10008349_pt1 | contig 16420 bp, 13 predicted proteins | sample SSMProp6N_FD_193582 | JGI IMG/M metagenome (GOLD analysis project Ga0272441, IMG submission 193582) | Marine sediment archaeal communities from Little Sippewissett salt marsh, Falmouth, MA, United States - SSM-Prop-6N | ecosystem: Environmental > Aquatic > Marine > Wetlands > Sediment ... | reverse complement strand
TGGGCGCGGGGGTACTTCTGTGCGACGGTGGGCACGGTGACCAACGAGGTGATCAAGCGTTACATTGAGGGGCAGGAATGGAAGGACGACGGGGGCAAGGGGTTCCGGATTGTGGAGGAAGGTTGACGCCACTTCAGTGGCCCTTTGCGAGTTTCACTCGCCCCTCATCCCCCCGACTTTCAGTCGGGGGTGGTTGAGCCGCCGCGCTTGTGCGGCGCGTGACGTTCGACGCGTTCATCAGGGGATAGCCATGACACACCTCACCCGTCGCACGTTCGTCAAGACGGTCGGCGCCTCGGTCGCCGCGGGAGCGATGCTTCCGCTCGCGCCGAAGGCCGCGCACGCCGCAGGGCGGGGCGGTCCGGCCGACCCGTTCCGCCTGAACTATCTCCTCGCCTCCAGCCTCTACGGCAAGGTGGACATCCGCGACATCGTGCCGGAGGTCACCAAGGCCGGCTGCGACGCCCTCGACGTGTGGTGCCCGAACTGGGTCCCGCATCGGACGCAGGTCGACGAGATGGGCCACGAGGCGTTCGCGGCCCTCTTGAAGGCGCATAAGACGCGGCTCGGCGCCATCAGCCCGTACAAGAACGGCCCGTTCGCCCTCGCGGACGAGCTGCGGGTGGTCGCGAAACTGGGCGGGACGCTCGCCATCTCCGGGTCGCAGGGACCGGCCGACGACCTCAAGGCCGCCATGAAGGCCTTCATCGACCGCCTGAAACCCCAGGTCGAGGTGGCCGAGGAGGTCGGCGTCGACATAGGCATTGAGAACCACGGCAACGCCCTGCTGTGGAAGCCGGACTCGTTCCGGTACTTCTGCGAGTTCGCCGACTCGCCTCGGCTGAAGATCTCGTTCGCCCCGTTCCATTTGCCGCAGAAGAGCGACGCGATCGCGGGCCTGCTGCGCGAGATCGGCCCCACACTCGCGCACATCTACATGTGGCAGAAGCCGGGGAACCGGAAGGGCACGGGAGCGGCCCTGCCGGCGCTGCCGGGGCCCGGCGGCCTGGACTTCGTGCCCATCGTCGCCGCCCTGAAGGCGATCCGTTTCACGGGCTGGACCGAAATCTTCACCCACGCCCACGTCCACAACGGGGCCATGTGCAAGACTACCGAGGCCGTCACGGCGAAAGTTGCCGAGGCCCGGCAGTACCTGGAGGGGTGCCTCGCCAAGGCGTGACGCTGGTCTGTGGCGAAGGCCGCTGTTCGATCGTTCGCGAGTTTTCTCTATTTTGGAAATTTGCCTTGACGCGCCGCCTTCCGTCGCGTAAACTAGTTTGTAGAACAAACCATGGGCAGTCGAAAGGAGGTGCGGCGATGAACGGGCAGCGTCAGAACGAGGTGGTGGGGCAGGACCGTCCGCCCGACCCGAGGGCCGTGGGGTCTGCCAGGGGACGTGCCGTTCGCATCGCGAATGCCGCCAGCGGACTTGCCATCCTCATCACGGCCTTGGCGGTCGGGGCGGCCGGGGCACTCATGGTCGGCCTCGGCGAGAGGGAGGCCGCCTATTACGGGCCGGCGTGGGTGGCCATCCTCGTCGGCATCGGCCCCGTCTACTGGGTGCTGTTCATCCTGTTGAAGAAGGCACGAGCCAGGGCGGGGCTGCCGTCCGTGGAGGCGAGGCGGCCCCCGGCAGGCCGAGTGGCGCTGCTCGGAGTGGCGGTGGCCCTGTATCTGGCCCTCTTTGGGGCGGCCGTGATCTTGTTCGCAGGCCGGGGGATGGGCGGGCTGCTTCTTGTCCTGCCGTTCGGCGTCCTTTTCGGCGGCGTGTGGCTGGTGCGGGGTTGTCTGACGAGGGAGTGGGAGGACGCCGTCGTCGGCCTGGGGCTCGCGGGTGTCTCGGTGCTGCCTGTCACCTACGATGCCGTGACGCCGGAACTCTGGCTGGTTTTGGCGGCGGCATGGTTCGCTGTCAGCGGAGCTGTCAAGCACGTGCGCTGGTGGCTCTGGCGGCGGGCGCTGGTGGGAGACGGGAGTGGAAAGGCTCGCCGGGAGGCGTTGTCATGAGCGCTCCCTCAACGGATGCAGGCAATGGCCTCGACGCCCTGATACATGAGGCGGCCCGGCTGACCATCGTTTCGGTCCTGAGCGAATGCGAGACCGCGGACTTCAACTTTCTCCTGGTCACCACGGGGCTGACCCGGGGCAACATGTCCGCCCATATGAAGCGGCTGGTCGATGCGGGGTACGTGGAGGAACGCAAGGAGTTCGTCGACCGCAAGCCGCACACCGAGTACCGGCTGAGCCGCACCGGCCGGCGGGCGTTCAAGTCATACAAGAAGGCATGGCGGCGACTGACGGGGGGCGCGGCGTAGCGGCGAATTCTTTCGATAGGGGGCGGGTGTTGCGCGTACAATACCCCGAAACGCGCGACACAAAGGAAGGGAATACCCTAATGGCGAAGTGGTTCAGGTTCCTGGCCGTTGTGGCGATGCTGCTGCTGGCGGTTGTGGGAATGCGCGGGGCTGCCGTTGCGGCGGAGGACTCCGCCCTCGTCGAGATGGCCAAGGAAGTGGCGGGGGAGGTGGAGGCCCTGCGGGGCTGGAAGTTCAAGACGCCCGTGGGTCACAAGTTCGCCTCGCCGCAGGACGTGCGGGCGTATCTGGACCGCGAGGTCGCGGAGCAGTGCCCGCCGGGGAAGATCGCCCGCCTGGAGGCGTCGCTGCGGATGGTCGGCCTTCTGCCCTCGGACTGCCCGTTGAAATCCACCATGCTGGGCCTGCTCCAGGAACAGGTGGGCGGCTACTACGACACCGAGGCCGAGGCCCTGTACCTGGTGGACCGCGGCCAGCCCCTGCCGCCGCTCATCCAGCGGGTGATGCTCGCCCACGAACTGACGCACGCTCTGGACGACCAATATGTGGATCTCGATGCGTTCCTGGGGCTGCTCATCGGCCGGAGCGAGGACCTGGACCTGACGGCCATGTCGGTCGTCGAGGGCTCCGCCACCGCCCTGATGACCCGGTACATGGCCCGGGCGGCGCTCTCCGGCCGGTTCGACGCCCAAGCGCTCCAGTCCTATGCCCAGCGCGAGGCCCAGCGCAGCCGCAAACTCCTCGACGCCCCGCGGTACTTCACGGCCATGCTGGGCGCGTACGTGTGCGGGATGGAGTTCCTGGCCCGCGGGAATCTGGTGGCGGTCCTGGCCGGCAAGGGGCCGTCCGTCGGCGACAGCCTCGTCGCGGCCGCGAAGGACCCGCCGCAATCGATGGAGCAGATTCTGCATCCCGAGAAGTACTGGAACGAGGCGTCGCGCGATGCGCCGGTCGTGCTCGACGACGCCGCCGCGGCGCGCCTCCTCCAGGGCGACGGCCGATGGGTCGTCCACGCCGACACGGTTGGCGAGATGCTCATCGCCATCCTCACGAACCCGCCCGGTGTGCGGCAGAGCCTCCTCGGGATGAACACGGCGTCGGCCTGGACGAACCGCGGGGCGGCCGGATGGGGCGGCGACCGTTTCTTTCTCCTTGCCGACGGCCCGGACGCCGACACGGCGGGGCGCAACCTGAAGCACCTCCGCGGTGTGTGGTTCACCCTGTGGGACACGCCCGACGACCGCAACGAGTTCATCGAGACGTACGCCCGCGGCCGGCAGGGAGACGACTACGTCCTGGCGACGCTCGGCAACGTGGGGGCGGTGGCCCTCTTCGGGTTCGACGACGCCGACGCCGCCGCCATGGTGAAACGGCTGGTCGGGTCGCCGCCCACGATGACCCGCGGCGGCAAGCCGTGGTCCCCGTGGTCGCTCTGATGCGGGAAGGGCCTGGGAACCTCTCTGGCCTCACTGCAACCGGCGCTTCTTGCGAATTGGTCTTGACAAGCGACGCGCGGCGCGTAAGAGTATACGTACTTGGCGTGGGCGATTAGCTCAGATGGCGAGAGCGCCTGCTCGACACGCAGGAGGTCACTGGTTCAAGTCCAGTATCGCCCACCACTTGTCTGCGCCGAGAGCATGACCTGACCGCGGGGGCTATGATCCAGGGAGGTCTCTGCGCCGGGCTGCGGCAGCGGTGATGTCCCAATACTCGGCGATCCGGCCGGTTGGCGAAATCCGTTATTCTGCTATATTGTTCTTGTCACGGGCCGGACAACGTGTACAATCCACACCGTCGAATATAGCCTACGGGTCAGGTGTCCTGAGTCTCACCGCTCTCGTGTGTGTCAATCTTACCATAACACCGTATTGACCGTAGGGGGGAAGGAAAGGAAAGGTTCATGGCGAAGTCTAAGAAGATGAGTGCGTCGGCCAAGGCGGAATTGTCGGAGTGGGCGCGCGGGTTCTCTCTGCTCTCTGATCCCACGCGTCTCGGCATCCTGAAGATGCTGTCGGCCGGGCCGAAGAACGTGACGGCTCTGTGCGACGGGCTCGGCCTCAAGCAGCCGACCATCAGCCATCACCTCGGTCTGCTCCGGATGGGGCGCCTGGTTACCGGCACCCGCCAAGGCAAGTCCGTGGTTTACACCGCGGAGAAGAAGAATCTGAAGGAACTGGTCTCCGCGATCGGGAAACTGACGCCCAGCAGGTAAGACCCATGCCGGGCGGCCAGGTTTTCGGCATCGCCCCACGGCAGGCGGTAGCGCTTCCGGTGCGCAACGAACCGGGGCGCGGCGCCTCTTCGGGACGAAGGCCCGCGACGTGAACCGATGCAGGCCAAAGGGCGGTCGTGCCCATAGACCGATTCGCCCTCGGGGACGGCTGACGCCGTCCCCTCTTTTTTCGCTTTACCTCTCCGGGGCCGGCCGGTAGCGTTGAGGCTCCTCGTCGCGGGAGGCGGCGGGGCGCCTTGGCGGCCTGCGCCGAAGCGGTGCGGCCGGGGCAGAGCCGCCTGCGGCAGGGCCCGCCGGCTTGCCCGCCGCGCCGGCTGCGGCCTTCACGCGGAGGACACACGATGAAAGCCCGAGTCGATCCGGACGTCTGTACGGGTTGTGGCATATGCATCGATATGTGCCCGGAGGTCTTCGACCTCCAGGACGACGTCTCGGTCGTGACCGTGGAGACGGTGCCGCCCGAATACGAGGCCACCGTCCGCGAGGCCGCCGAGGCGTGCCCCGTCGACGCCATCGCCGTCGACGAGGCGTGAGGCGGACTCGTTTTACGGAAGGACGTGCCACGGCCGGCCTTGTCCGGCCGTGCGCCTGAAGGAAACAGGTGCTGCCTGACACCGTGCCGCCGGCGGGAGCGACGCTGCATGTTCGACCTCTCCAAACGCGGGGCCACGCTGTGGGGTGAAGTCCGCGGCGGCCTGGTCACGTTCCTCACCCTCTCCTACATCCTCTTTGTCCAACCGGCGGTCCTCGCCGCGGCCGGCATGCCGACCGGCGACGTCTTCTTTGCCACCTGCGTGTGCTCGGCGGTGGCCTGTTTCCTGATGGGGGTGCTGGCCAACTACCCGTTCGCCCTGGCGCCGGCCATGGGACACAACTTCTTCTTCGCCTTTATGGTGTGCGCGGCGGCGCCGATCGGGATGGGGTTTACGTGGCAGGAAGCGTTGATGGCCAACCTCATCGCCGGGGCGGCGTTTCTGGGCCTGAGTTTCTTCGGCCTTCGCGAGGCCGTCATGCATGCCGTCCCCGACGGCCTGAAGTACGCCATCGCCGTCGGCATCGGACTGCTGATTGCCTTTGTGGGCCTTCAGTACGGCGGCATTGTACAGAACAGCCCGGCGGTGCTGGTCCGGCTGGGCGACCTGACGAACCCGCTCGTCCTGGTCGTTCTGGCGGGCATCCTGGTCACAGCCATGCTCCTGGTCCTGAAGTTCCGGGCGGCGATCCTGCTGGGCATCCTCGTGACGGCCGTCCTGGCCGTGGTGATCGGACACGTGCCCTACCACCCCTCGGACGGTCTCGAACTGGTGACCGAGCACGATTACCTGGTGCGCGTGGGCGCGGTCGAGGGCGACCCGTCGGCGCTGGCACCGGTGCCCGCCGACCAGGCCCGCGTCATTCTGGCCGAGCCGCGCGAGGCCGAGCACCTCGCCGGGCGGATCGTGGCGGTTCCCGCGCTGCCCCGGAAGACGCTGCTGGGGGTCTTCACGTCTCCCACGGGGCTGTTTCGCAATCGCCCGTTGGCGGACGTCCTGCTCGTGATCTTAATCTTCTTCTTCCTGGACCTGTTCGACACGGTCGGGACGCTGATCGGCGTGTCGGAGCGCGCCGGCTTTCTGGACGAACACGGTCGCTTGCCGCGCGCCCGACAGGCGCTCCTGGCCGACGCCGGCGGGACGGTGCTCGGCACGCTGGTTGGCACGAGCACGATCACCACGTACGTGGAGAGTGCCGCGGGCGTGCGCGAAGGCGCGCGGACGGGCCTGGCGGCCATCGTGACGGGCGTGCTCCTGCTGCTGGCCCTGTTCTTCGCGCCGCTGGTCGAGGCCGTGGGGATGGGCGCCCACGTGGTCCTGGCCGGGACCGGCGAAACGCTCCGCCAGGTGGTCCGCGGCACACCGGTCGAGGTCAAGTTCTATCCGGTCATCGCGCCGGTGCTGGTCGTGGTGGGCGTGATGATGATGGGCAGCGTCCGCAAGATCGCGTGGGACGATTATACCGAGGCGATTCCGGCATTCCTGACGGTGGTGGTGATGCAGTTCAGTATGTCGATTACCGACGGCATCGCGTGGGGGTTCATCGCGTTCGTCCTGCTGAAGGGGGTGACCCGGCGCTGGCGCGACCTGCACTGGCTGGTCGTGCTCTTCGCCGCCCTCTTCATCGCCCAGTACGCCGCCCGAGCGTGCCTGATGGGCGGGTAGCCGCGGCCTTGCCCGTCGATCGATGTCCGCCTGGTCATAGCCCCAGCACGTCCGCCATGCTGTACAGTCCCGGCCCGCGGTCGGCGATCCAGCGGACGGCCCGCAGGGCGCCGTGGGCGAAGGTCTCGCGGGTGTGGGCCACGTGTTTCAGTTCCAGCCGTTCGCCGATGGCGGTGTAGAAGATGACGTGTTCGCCGACGATGTCGCCGCCGCGGACGGCGTGGATGCCGATCTCACCTTTCTTCCTCGGCGGATGGCCGGGCCCGCGCCCGTGGACGGCCGATTCCGCCAGGTCCCGGCCGGTGGCCTCGGCGATTTCCTCTGCGATCTTCAGGGCCGTGCCGGAGGGCGCGTCCTTCTTGAACCGGTGATGGGCCTCGACGATTTCGATGTCGTAGTCCGGGCCCAGCGTGCGGGCGAGTTCCGCCCCCAGGTGGAACATCACGTTCACGCCCACGCTCATGTTCGGGGCGACGAGGACGGCCGTCTTCTCGGCGGCCGCGTCGATCCGTTCCCGCTGGGCGTCGGAGAAGCCGGTCGTGCCGACGACGCACGGGATGCCCGCCTCGGCGCACGCCTCGATGCGCTCGATGGAGCCGTCGGGCAGGGAAAAATCCACGAGGGCGTCGGCCCGGTCGGGGAGGGCGCCCGTGACCTCGATGCCGAGCGGGCCGGCGCCGGCCAGCGTCCCCGCGTCCGTGCCGACGGCGTCGTGGCCGGGCGATTCGAGGGCGGCCACCAGACGCAGGTCGTCGGCCTCGGAGACCAGGCGGACGAGGGTGCGGCCCATGCGGCCGGCGGCGCCGGAGATGGCGACTTCGATCATGGGAAACTCCTTGGGTGGTAGTGCCGATTTGAACGGCGCGCGACCCGCAAGCGGGTCGGCGAACATGAAGGCTGCCGAGTGTTCCAGCGGTGGCCGGCACTTCTTGCCCGTCAGGACTGGAGGGCGTCGACGATCGCGTCGAGGTCGTCCGGCACGGGAATCGGCCGGTTCGCATGCGGCGCCCCGTACAGGGTGTAGCCCTCGTACGTTTCGCGCAGCGCCGCCTCCTCCAGCGTGTGGTACGCCACGGTGATGTTGGGGTCCTTGAGGGGGTGGCCCGTGAGGACGCAGGCGACGCGCTCGTCGGGGCCGATGACGTCGGCCTCGCGGAGTTTGCGGACGCCGGCGACGGTGGCGGCGGAGGCGGGTTCGCACCCGAAACCGCCCGCCCCGATGTGGGCCTTGGCGTCGAGAATTTCCTGGTCCGACACCTTTTCCACGAGCCCGTCGGTCCACTCCAGCGCCCGCAGGCATTTCTTGAGATTCACGGGTCGATTGATCTCGATGGCCGAGGCCACCGTCCGGGCCCGCCGGTCCTCGGCGTCCATCTGCTCGTAGAACGCGGCGATGCGGGCATCGTCCACCCGGCCGTCGTTCCAGGCAAGTTGCTCCTCGTTGACGATGCGGTAGAGGGTGTCGGCCCCGTCGGCGACGATGACCGCCATCCGTGGGATCCGCGAAATCAGCCCCACGTCGTGCAGTTCCTTGAACGCCTTGCCGAACGCCGACGAGTTGCCCAGGTTCCCGCCGGGCACGACGACCCATTCCGGCACGTCCCACAGCAGGCCCTCGATGACGCGGTACATGATGGTCTTCTGGCCTTCCAGGCGGAAGGGGTTGAGGCTGTTCATCAGGTAAATGCCGAGTTCCTTGGCGACCTGCTTGACGCGGCGCATGCAGGTATCGAAATCGCCCTCGACCTCCACGACCCGGACGCCGTAGTCCAGGGCCTGGGCCAGTTTGCCGTAGGCGATCTTCCCGCTGCCCACCAGGACGACGGCGGGGATGCGGCCGTCGACGGCGGCGTACATGGCGACCGACGCGCTCGTGTTGCCGGTCGAGGCGCAGACGGCCCGGGTGGCGCCGACGAGACGGGCGTGCGTGAAGGCCGCCGTCATCCCGTTGTCCTTGAAACTGCCCGAGGGGTTCATCCCCTCGTACTGGAGGAAGAGGCGGCCCTGGTTCATACGGGCGTACGGGGCCACGCGGTCGGCCTGCTGGAAGACGGTCTTGCCCTCGCCCACCGTGATGACGTTCTGCGGCGGGGCGAACGGAAACAGTTCGTGGTATTGCCATACGCCGGAAAATGCGAGCGGGTCGCCGGGCACGGACCACTTGGCCTCAAACGCCTCCAGCCGCTTGGGCAGGACGGCCCGCGACCAGTCGTACCGGACGTCGAGCAGATCGCCGCACTTCGGGCAGGCGAACAGCGGTTCGCCCACGTCGAACTGCGCCCGGCAGCCGACGTTGATGCACTCCTGGTACGCGATGTCGGTGCGGATGGGATCCACCGGCACGTCCCCTTCGGCCGCTCATGGGTCGATGTGGCCGGCAGCCCGGCCGGACGGGCCGTATGGTAGCGGGGCCGGGGGGGCGCTTCAACGGAAAAGGTTCCAGGAGTCTCTTTCGGGGTGATGGCGTGGAGGCTGGAAAAGACTTCTGCGCGAAAAAGACTCCTGGAACCTTTTCCGTGCGGCTGTGCCCGTTGACGCTGCCGGCCGGGTTAGCCCCGCGGCAGACCGGCGAGTTGGTGGCCGGGCGCCACGGTGTACAGGCGGTTCGGGGCCGCTTCGTTGACGTAGGAGGCCAGGACCTCGCCGACGAAGATCACGTGGTCGCCGCTCTCGAGCTCGCCGACCACGCGACACTCGAAGTTGGCGACGGCGTCTTCGAGGAGGACGCCGTCGATGCGGGCGGCCCGGCGGGTGCGGGTGCCGGCCTCGGCCAGTTTGTCGACGTCCCGGCCCGAGCGGGTGCCGAACAGGAGCGTTTCGTTCTCCTGGCTCTCCGACGGCAGCGCGAGGACGAACTCCCCCGCCTGCCGAAGGGCGCCGAGCGAGTAACGGCCCCGGCCGATCGAGATGGCCCACATGGGCGGCTCGTGCGAGGTCTGCATCGCCCATCCCAGGGCGATGGGGTTGTACTTGTCATGACCGTTCCGGACGACGGCGATGGCCACCTGCTCGGGGTATTTCAGGGATTTGGCCTCGGCGAAAGGCACCTCTTTCTGCATTGTAGGCTCCAACTCTACACTATAATGTAGAAGGCATGGCCTGCTGTATGGCCAGACTATAACAGCCCGGAGCCCAGGAGTCCAGGTATTTGAAAAGTTTACGGGATGCGGTCGGCGAGAAGACGCCCGTCGACGTCCTGCGCGGCGGTCAGCCGGCCACCGTGACCTTCCGTCCCTCGGCGGCGGCGCGGTAGATGGCCAGGATGACGTCCGTCGCCACGCGGGCCGACTCGGGCGGGACGAGGGGTGGGCGGCCTGCGCGGACGGCCGACACGAAGTCCGAGAGGATCGCCTCGTGGCCGCTCGTGTCCTTCACCGAGGCGCCGTCGGCGGCGGAGTGCTGTTCGCCTTCGGGGGCGACGCCGGGACTGTCCATCCCGTCGATGCCCCAGAAGGTGATCTGGTCGTTCTCCATCGACAGGCTGCCGCGCTCGGTGAACAGGTCGAGCCGCGGCGGGAAGCCGGGCCGGCAGACGGTGCTGGCGACGACCGAGAGGATGCCGCCGCCGGCGAGTTCCAGGGCGGCCGCCCCGTGGTCCTCGACCTCGATGCCCGTATGTCCGAGGGTGCCCGTCATCGCGACCGCCGATGCCGGCCGGCCGAGCAGCCAGCACGCCAGGTCGATGTCGTGCGAGCCCTGCTGCATGAACGGCCCGCCGCCGTCCAGGTCCCACGTGCCGCGCCAGGCCCCGCTGTCGTAGTAGTCCTGCGGGCGGTGGACCTTGAGGGAGAGGTCGGCCCCGTAGACCCGGCCGAAGGCGCCGTCGTCGACGAGGCGTTTGACGATCCGGTTATTCTCGCGCGTCCGGCGGAAGTAGGCCGTCCCGAGAAGGACGCCGGCGTCGCGGCAGGCGGCGATCATGCGGTCCATCCGGTCGGCGGTGACGTCGAGCGGTTTCTCGGAGAGGACGTGTTTGCCGAGGCGGGCCGCCTGGATCGCCCCCTCGTGATGCAGCCCGTTGGGCGTGGCGAGGATGACGGCGTCGACGTCGGCGCCGGCGGCGTCCAGGCTCGTGGCGGCCTCGGCGTCGAGACCGTTCTCGCGGACGAATGCGGCGGCGCGGTCGGCGTCGCGCGAGACGACGGCCGCGATCTCGGCCTCGTCCACCTTCCCGACGGCTGCGGCGTACGTGCCGGCGATGCTGCCCGTTCCGACGAGGACGAAGCGCAGCGGCGGCATAAGGGGATCCCTACTCGCCCACGCGGGCGAACTCGAGTTGCCAGAGGTTGACCGCCTTCCACTTGGCGGGGTCGGCGGGTTCGAGGATGACGTGCCGGATGCCGCCTTTCTTGAAGGTCATCTTGCCTACGTCGATGGTGCGCGGTTTGTCCCATGCGCCCGTCTTCGGCAAGTCGAACTCCGCTGCCTGGTCGCCGACGCGAAGGCGGAGGCGTGCGCCGGCGGTCGTGGCGAAATCGCCGCGGACGGCGTACGTCCCTTTCTCCGGCACGTGCATCAGCCAGTGGACCCGCTCCTCGGGCTTGTCCCAGAAGCCGACGTTCTTGTGGCCGGCGGTCTTCTCTTCCAGGCCGATCTGCTGGCCTTCGAGGGTGGCCTTCTCGGCCGGCAGCGTAACGGCGCCGCCCATGTGGAAGCGGGCGGCATCGTTCAGGCCGAGGTTGAACCCGACGAGGCGGAACGCGTACGCATACTCCACGGGCCGCTCGTCCTCTTTCAGGTCCGGCACGTGGAGGACGAATTGGCCGGCCTCGTTCACGTCGTACTTGATGGGCTTGTCGTAACCGAGCAGGGTGACCTTGGCGCTGTTGCACTTGCCGGAGACCTTCGTCGACCGCAGGACGACCTGCCCCGGGGTCCATCCGAGCATGATGGCGTAGACGATGGATCCGTGCTTGGCGCGGGTGTAGCGGATGTCGCCGGCGCTGTAGCCTCCCTTCATGCGGACGAAGTGGCCGCCCTTGGCCATGCGGGTGGGCCCCTCGCCGTACGTTTTCCACGGGCGGGTGTTGTAGATGGCCTCGCCGCACGTATCGAGCCATCGGCCCATTTCCAGCAGGACGTGCCGCTGCACCTCGGGGATGGAGCCGTCGGCCTTCGGCGAGATGTTGAGCAGCAGGCATCCGTTCTTCGAGACGATGTCGATGAACGTGTCGATGACCTCGTCCGGGCTCTTGATTTTCAGGTCCTTCGTGTAGCACCACGAGCCCTTGCTGATGGTGTCGTCGGTCAGCCAGACGAAATCGGTGAGGCGGTCGGCGCGGCCCTTCTCGAAATCCTCGACGGCCACCTCGATGGGCAGGTCCCGCTGCTTGCACGTGACGACGACGTCTTTGCCCCATTCTTTCGAGCGGTTGAAGTAGTACGTGCAGTATTCTTTCTGGTACGCCTCGGGAATCTCGTTGAGCCAGGAGTCGAACCACATGAGGTCGGGTTGATAGTTGTCGATCACCTCTTTCAGTTTGGCGAGCCAGAAGTCACAGAAGACGTCGCGCGGCAAATAGCCGTACATGACGGCCGTTTTGTCGTCCTGCAGCAGCGACGGGAAGTCCTTCTTGGCGCCGTCGTAATGGCCGGTCCAGTTGCCGTTCTTCTGCCAGAGGTTGTTACGGGCGTGGTGGAAACTCGTGACCAGCCGCATGCCGCGCGCCCGGATGGCCTCCGCGAGTTCCCCCGTGATGTCGCGCTTCGGGCCGGTGTCGGCGGCATTCCAGGGGGTGACCTCGGAGTCCCACATGGCGTACCCGTCGTGGTGCTCGGCCACGGGGCCGGCGTATTGGGCGCCCGCCTTCTTGAAGAGGTCCGCCCACGCCTCGGCGTCGAACTTCTCGGCCTTGAACTGCGGCACGAACTTCGTGTAGGGGTAGTCGGCCGGGTCGCCGTACGTCTCGACGTGGTGTTTGTACTCGTTGCGACCCTTCAGGTGCATGTTGCGGGGGTACCACTCGCTGCCGAAGGCCGGGACGGCGTAGACGCCCCAATGGAAGTAGATGCCGAACTTGGCGTCGCGGAACCACTCGGGCACCTCGTGTTTCTTCAGCGAGTCCCACTCGGGCTTGTACAGCCCGTCGGCCTTCGCCTTGGCCTTTTCGACGTTCACGAGGTCCTCCGGCGCCGCCGTGGCCGGGCTGGCGAGCAGACCGGCCGTCAGAAGGGCGGCGAGGGGGATGAGGTACACAATCCGGATCATGGTCGGCTCCTTATAGCGTCGGCAGGTGTATTGTATCGGTTTTAACTCCGCCACGCGAGGCGTGACCGGCAGGAACGCGTCCCGGGCGGGGGAGACACGCGCGGATGTGTCGTCACTGGCGGGGTGCCACCTCGAGGTCGTCCACGTGAAAGGTGCAGGCCCGCTGGCCGTTGGCGATCAGGCCGACCCAGTCCAGCCGGGTGAATGCCGGGTCGCGGGCCAGGTCCGCGAAGACCTCGGGTTCCTTCTCGCCCGGGAGCCAAACCCGCATGGTGAAGGTCTGCGTCGCCGCGTCGCCCAGAGGGCAGGTGACCTCGAACCGCACCCACGCTCCCGCCGGGACGGTCAGGAGCGTCTTGCCGCGGTGGATGACGCGGCCGCCCGGAGTGATGAACACGGTCGGCCCCTCGCGGTAGCCGCCGCCCTCGTACTGCCGCCACTGGTACTTGAACTGTGACTGCTCGTCCAGCCGGAGGGCGAAGCGGCCCGTCATCCGCCCTTCGACGAAGCGGCAGCGGTAGTACACGTGCGGGGAGAACGCGTACGTCTGGCCCGGCCCGTCGGTGAACTGGAGGCTGCGCGTGCCGCTTGCGGCTCGGGTGTCGCTGACGCGGGCCCGGTAGGCGGGCTTGGTCGGGTCCTCCTGGGTGGTGGCGTTCGGGGTGGGGGCGCCGACCGCCACGTCCTCGAAATCCTCGATAATGGGCTGGGGCGGAGGGAGAAACAGCGCCGCGGTCCCCACTGCGTCCGTGCCTGATGGCGAGAACGCCTTGGCGCGCACCGTCGCGGCCTCCTCCAGCACGAACGGCTCGGTGTAGAGCCGCGATTGCCGGTTCGGCTCCGAACCGTCCAGCGTGTAGCGGATCTCGGCGTCCGGTCTGTCGCACGTGATGGTGACGGTGATGGGCTTTTTGAGGATGCCGCCGTCCGGTTCGAGGCGCGTGGTCATGGGGACGCCGAGCAGGCGCGTGCGGTAGGGCTCCTGGAGGCCCGCCCGGCCGGCGTCCAAGGGCTGGATGCCGAGGTCCGGCGCCGGGGACTCCGGCCGGAAGCCGTAGTCGCCGGCGCCAGGGTCCACGAATTTTGGATCCGCGCTGGCGCTGTGGGCGTCCACGCCCTGAGGCCGGTGCTCGGCGAAGTGTTCCTCCGCCCAGTCGGCGTCGGCGGTGCACCAGTAGAGATTCCGGTCGACCTGGGCGTTGCGCAGACGCGGGGGTTTGCCGCTGCCGCGGGCTGCTCCCTCGTAGTAGAGAACCTGGCCCATACGACGGGCGTACAGGATGTTGTGCTCGACGCGCGAACCCGTAATGTCGCCGTACGGGAAGACGATATAGCCGCGGTGGCGCTGGATGGGGCGCAGGTCGGCCACGACGTTGTTGACGATGTCGTTGTCGCCTTTGCTGATGAAGCCTTCGCCGTGGCCGCCCGTGCGGGCGCAGATGTTGTCCTTCATGAGCGTGCCGTGTTGGTCGTCGTCGCAGCGGATGACGGCGTTCATGTACGCGCCGGTGCAATCGTGGCAGTAGTTTCCGCGGACCACGTTGCCGCCGCCGGCGCCGGAGACGTAAATGCAGTTGCCGTCGCCGAGGGTTTCCATCACGTTGTGAATGTCGTTGTGCTCGATCCGGTTCTTGCGTGCGTGAAGGAACGGTTCGCGGTGGGCCCAGGAGAGGCGGCTGAAGTCCTCGGGCGCCTCGTTCCATCGGATGGTGCGAGAGCATTCGGCCGGGCCGGGCGGGGCGCGGTGGATGCGGCCCGTGGCCAGGACGGCCGTGTAGGGCAGGTGGTGGATCGTGTTGTGTGCGATGCGGTTGTGGCCGCTCTGCCAGGCAAACACGGCCGCACAGGCCCAGTACTGCCGGCCCACGTGATGGATGTGGTTGTTCGTCACCTCGTTGTGATGGTTCACGTCCTTCGTGCCCGGCCCGTATCCGGCGAGCAGCACGGCGGCGCCGCCGACGTGATGCACGTGATTGCCGACGACGCGGTTGCGCTGGGCGTAAAGGTCCAGGCGAATGGCCGTGTGACCGGAGGCGGTGAACGTGCAGTCCTCGGCGGCGCAGCGCTCGGCGCCGCGGAAGCGGAGGAGGGCCGTGGCGCGGTCGAACATCTCCCAGTCGTGCTGAAGGCCCCACCCGGTGCGGCCGTGCCAGGGTACCCGGTCGCCGTGCGTGAAGGTGAGGCCGCGGAAGACGAGGCCTTCGACCGGCGTGTCGGTCGGCCCCTCATAATCGATCTTGCCCTCAATGCGCACGAGTTCCGCCAGTGCGGGCGCCACGATCCCGTCGCTCGGACGGTCCCCCTCGGGCCACAGGTAGAGGCGGCCGGCGGAGGTGTCGAGGAGCCACTCGCCGGGTTCGTCGAGTTCCTCGATCACGTTCTCGACCCAGGCGGTGGGGCGATCGGTCATGCCGTTCTGACCCAGCGGGTAGGTCCCGGCCTCGGCGGTCTTGAGGGTTCGCGTGGCGGCGTCGATGGACGCGATGGGCAGCAGATTCATGGTCCAGAAATTGCGCGGGATGATGCGGAGTTCCGCGTCGTCCAGGTCGGCGTAGGGGCCGACCGCGCCCTTGGGGAATTGGATGGTGCCGTGGTCGCTCTTGCTGCCGCGGGGCGTCTGGTTGGTTTGCCGGAAGCCCTTGCTCGTTGCCCGGGGCAACGCGCGGGCGCCGTCGAAGAGCGTGTAAAAGGCGCCGAGGTCGCTGACGTCGGCCGCCCACACGTGGCCTTTCGCGGCGTCGGGGAGGTTGGGCGGAGGCGGGTCGGGTCGGCGCCAGCCGCACACGGGCCGACCGGAGGAGAACACCGGCGACTCGCCGGGCCAGGCGGCGTAGGTGACGGTGTGCCCCTGCGGTGCGGCATCGTTGAGGCCGAAGGTGACGGTCTCCTTGAGGCGATAGACGCCGCCGCGAATCAGGACCATCACGTCCCGCGGGCCCTTGGCCAGGAGCGCCCGCACGGCGTCGCGCGCCCGGGCGAGGGTGGCCAGCGGCCCGTCCGTGCCGCCGGCGTTCGGCGCCGGCAGCGCGCCCGACCAGGTATCGTTGCCGTCGGTCGCGACGTAGAGGTCTGCCGCGGTGTCCTTGGCCGTCTGCGGCGTCGCGGACGCCGCGAGGCATCCCGTGACGGCCGCGAGGACAACGGTCAGCGCGGCAACGGCACGGAGTCCCGTGTGGCGGCTGAGCGGCGGTTCGTGCGGCGCGTCCGTCTCGGGACGGCGGCGCGAGGCGGCGCTACGGGGCTGGCTTGAGCAGATAGGTCTTCCCTTTCTCGGTCGGGAACGCGAGGACGCCCGGCTCCGGCCGGGTGGTTTTCACCGTCCGGCCGTTGCAGGAAACCGAGACGGGCGTCGCCGTGCGGAGGCGGCAGGGGCCGCCGACCGTGGACAGCAGTGTCGCCTCGGACAATTTGCCGTCGGCCCAGGCGAGGTCCACGTGGAAGCCGCCTCGCGCACACAGGCCCTTGG
>Ga0272441_10008347_pt1 | contig 16425 bp, 10 predicted proteins | sample SSMProp6N_FD_193582 | JGI IMG/M metagenome (GOLD analysis project Ga0272441, IMG submission 193582) | Marine sediment archaeal communities from Little Sippewissett salt marsh, Falmouth, MA, United States - SSM-Prop-6N | ecosystem: Environmental > Aquatic > Marine > Wetlands > Sediment ... | reverse complement strand
GGTCGATCCACACGCAGGACAGGGATGCGTATTCTTGCCCATCCTTAGGCCAAACCTCCCAAAACTATGCAGCCCACATCTATTATATCTGCTATCTGACTCTGCGGCAAGTTTGCCAAGAGGTTTCTCGGGGTATTCTAAGCGCGGATGTCCCTCGACACCCAAGCCCTTGTATGCCCGGGGCTTTCCGACCCAATATCCTGTATCTTCTGCGACTGGCTACCGACTGGACGATTTAAGGGACCATGTAGATATTCCCGGACGTTCCGCGCGGGAGGAGGGTCGCAGAATAAGAAGCACTGCCTGGACCGGGTTCCCCGATCTGTAGGCCTACTCTTGATCCTTATCGCGGCCGTGGCCGTACCCGTAGCCATACCCGCTGCCGTGGCCGTATCCGTAGCCGTACCCGTATCGGTAGTACCGGTGGTAATAGCCGCTGTAGTAGTAGCCGGGCGAGGCCCGGTGCTGCTCGTTGAGCACCACGCCGATGAGGGGCGCGTTCACGTGGCGCAGACGGTTCGCGCACTCGGCGAGGTCCCGATCCTGGGTGTGTCCGTGCCGCACGACCATCAGGACGCCGCGGACGAAGTTCGCGATGACGGCCGGATCCACGACCGGGAGCACGGGCGGTCCGTCCACGATCACGATGTCGAACTCGTCCTCCAGGCGCAAGAGGAGCGACTTCATCCGCTCGCTCCGGAGGAGCTTGGGCGGGTTGTTCGCGCGGCCGCCGGAGAGGACCGCGGAGAGGTTCTCGTGTTCCGTGGGAATGCGGGCCTGGTCGTACTCCACGCTGCCCTCGAGGTACTGGCACAGTCCCGCGTCCGCCGGTCCCTGCGGCCGGAGCACGTCGAGGCGCTGGTGGGTCTGGCTACGCCGGAGGTCCGCATCGACGAGCACCACGTGGTTGCCTTCCATCGCGAAGGAGAGGGCCAGGTTCGTCGCGAGATAGCTCTTGCCCTCGCCCTCGCGGGCGCTCGTGACGAGGAGGCGCTGCTCCGGCGTGTTGCGCGCGCTGTAGCGGATGTGGTTCCGGAAGACACTGAACGCCTCGCTGACGCCGCTGCGGGGGTCGTCGGGGGCGCAGAAGATGGGGCCACGCTCGGCCCGGAACCGGGGGAGCACGGCCAGGGTCGGCAGCGCGGCGATCCGGCGGACGTCCATGGGGCTGCGGACCGTGGTGTCGACATGCTCGCGCAGGAGCACCAGGAGCGCGCCGGCGAAGAGGCCGATGAACAGGCCGAAGATCGCCACGTGGACCGGGCCCGGCCCCTGACGCATTGCCGCTCCCGGGCTGCTCAGGTCGAAGCTCGCCGGTGAGGAGAGGAACTCCGCCTCGACGCGCCGGAGAGCGCTGAGCCGCTGGCGGATCTCGCGGCCTTTCTCCTCGAGCGCCATCTGGTCGAGGATCATCTCTTTCATCTTCCGAACGTCCGGGTCGGCGCTCTTCTCTTCGAAGTTCGCGATCTGTTCGATCAGCTTGGCGATCTCACTCTTCAGCTCGTTCAGTTCGTCCCTGAGCCCGTCGCGCTGAGACTCCAGGCCGATCCTCTGGAGCTCGAGGGAGATCATCCCGGCGCCGACGAAGGTGGCGGGGATCCCGTAGAGCTCGCGTATCTCTTCCTCGGAGAGGTGCGTGAGCCGGTGGATCTCCCGCTCAAGCGCTTTGCGCTTGGGATGCTCGGAGGTGAGGCGCTGGCTCATCTCGCGCAGCTTGCGCTTCAGGCCCTGGATCTCCTCCTTGAGATCGTGCGGCAGGGGCGACCCCGCGCCGGCAGGCTTGAGCCCCTCGCGGATGACCGCCAGCTTGTCCTTGATGTGCTTCATCTCGCGGTGCTCGATCTGGTCCCTGCGTTCTTTCTTCTTCTCCAGGAGATCGGCCTTCTCGATGAGGCTGCCGGGCAGCGTTGCGGTCTCCATCCTCTGGCGCTGCCTGTGGATCTTGAGCTCCTTGTCGCGAAGACCTTGCTCGTTCTTCTCGTAGGCCTCCTGAACCTGAGTGATTTCCTCGCTCGGGTCCTGGTTGAGGATGTAGGTCACGACGAGCGCCTGAGCGCCGATGGCCGAGTAGAGGCGCGCCCGGAATTTCGGCCCCCGGTCCGTGCCTTTTCTCCCGTCCTGCTGCGCGTGGACGGAGACCATGTACTCGCCGATCCGATCCGCGTCGAACGGCACCTTCGGCTTGCCATCGGCGAGTTCCTTCAACTCCCGGCCCGAGAACGCATCGTTGCGCAGGAGCTCGAGAATCGTCCAGGACCACCGCGCAATCTCGTTCTTCTGCTTCTCCGGGACCTTGCCGAGCTTGGGGAAGTCTCGAGTCAACGCTTTTATCACTGCTTTGACCTTTTTCTTGTTGGGATCAGGACGTTCCAGTGCGGGATCCTCGGCGACCTCCGACGGAGGGCCCTCAGAAATCTCGGCTGCGGGGACATCACTTGCGGGAGAAATCTCCTCGGGAGTGCCGGACTTCAGCGCCAGCGCGTGGGTGGCCCACGCCTTCAGGAGCTGAGAGGCGATCTCACGGGTGTCGCGCTCGTCCTTGAGGCGCAGGAGCGACGCGCTCGTCACCACGCGCCGGACGCGACGGGAGTAGACGTCGAGGGTCGAGGCATCGGACGGGATGGTGATCTTCGTCCGGGCGACGTAGGTCTGCTGGCGCAGATACGCGAACGCGAGCGCGGCGCCGGTCACGAGCGCGGTGACGAGGAGGACCGTCCACTTCCGGGCTACGATCATCCAGAAGTACTGCATGAGATTGAGCGAGGACTCCTCGCCGGCCGCGGCGGCCGTGGCACCCCCGTACGGCGAGGGCGGCGGCCCGTATCCGGCCGGGGCATGGGCCCGACCTGGCACAGGAGCGCCCGCGTCGGCGCCGGTCAGGAGTTCCTTCTGCGCGCGAAGAAGATTCGCGACGCTGAACTCCTCCTCGGGCTTTTGCTCGCGAGGGTCGGCCATGATGTCCTCGTTCTCGACCCTCCGGGCACGTCCGTGCCACGGAGTGTTACATCTTTATCGGCACCAAACCCCTTTTCGCCCCACCTTTTTCCGGACGTTCAAGGGGATGCCTGCGCACGAGATGCACGATAGCGCACCCTGCCCTGCCTGTCAACGGGGCGTGGCTCGGAACGTCCCTGAAGAGGCTCGGAGCGGGCTGATCTCGAGGTTTCCAGCGGAGGTCCTAGGATGACAGAATATATCGTTTTCCCCGATATTCCATCCATCTGAGAACGCGCTGAATCCTCCAGGATTCCCTCGTCCAAGCCTTCGGCCGGGTTCGGAAGCCTCGGCAGCATCACAACACTTGTTACTTGAACGGGTTACAGGTTTAGCCGGGCAGCCGCCCGGCCGCTGTAAACTCCGCCGCGCATTGTAATGGACCGTCGGGCCACCGCCGTGTAGACTTCCCTGGGGAGGCGGACATGGTTCCCTTCGTGCTCTGGCTGAGCTTCGAGGCGTTCATGCTCCTGGCGTGTGCGACCATGGCGCAGTGCGTGCGCCTGCGCGAGGGTCGGGTGTGGCGTCTCGTCTTTGCCCCGCTGGTTCTCGTCTACGCCAGCGTACCGCTCTCCTGTGCGCTGATGGGGGGGAACCTGTTCCTGCCGCCGCGCTTCGCGAGCGCGGCGGTCGGGCTCGCGGCCGGGGGCCTTCTCCTCGCGGCGTACGTCCTGTGGTGGAATTGGCGCGCCACGGTCCTCACGCGCGAGGAGTTCAAGCGGAGGAATCGCGCGCGCCGCTGGCGGTACCTCGGCCTCTACGCGCTCATGCTCCTCGCGCCCGCCGGCGCGTACGCCTGGGGCCTGCGCTCGGGCCGCCGGGCGCTCGAGGCGACCGCGGTCGAGGCGCGTGCGATCCTCGTGCGGCCGCGGGGTAAGACGGCCGAGACGGCGGCCGAGGCGTACAGGGCGATCTTCAGAGCCATCAAGAAGGATTCCGGCTTTGAGGAGATATCCTCCGTGGAGCCGGAGACCTGGCCGACCGGTGCGGAGCTGACCGCATTTGTCGCTGCACGCGCCGGTCGCATCGCACGCATTGAGGAAACCGCATGTGGCCCGGTGCCGCGCTTCGCGCTGGAGAGTTGGGACCTCGCGCAGGTACTCGGCTCGCGCAAGGAGGGCCGTCTCTACGCCGGCTTCCGGCGAAGCGCGATTCTCCTCAACTTCGCCGCGGAGGATGCGGCGATGCGCGGCGAGGCCGGCCGCGCGCTCGCGCTCCTCGAGACGAAGCTGCGCCTCGGCGGGCACGCGGGGACGATTCCGGGCATCACGCCGAACATGCTCGCCCTTGCCTGCTCCGCGCCGGAGAAGGGGACGCTCGTTGCAGTTCTCGAGGCGGCGGGGCCCGGCGACCGCGCGGCGCTCGCGCGCTACGCGGCCGCGCTCTCGGCGGCGCGCGCGGGGGTCGGCGAGGCCTACGCTCGCGCGGTCGTCGCCGACGGCGCGCGGCATGTGCTGTGGTTCTCGGCCATGGCGGAGAACTCGCCCGACCTCCTGGGCTGGGACCAGGAGGATCTCGGCCGGTCGGTGCGCTGGTTTCTCCTGCCGCTCTACGGCCGGGAGAGCTGCGACCGTCTCCTTCCGCGCGCGCGAGCGGCGGCCGCGGCCCTCCGGAAGCCCTTTGCCGAGGCACGCCGGGAGCGCGAGGCCCTCTCCTCGGAGAAGGAGTTCGAGGGGCGAACGGTAGGCGATTTTCTGTTGTCTTTCCTCACGGTCGGCTACGACGACTTCCTGAAGGTCCGCGCCCGGTGCGAGCAATACCACGCGGCCCTCGAGGCCGCGTGCGCGCTCAGGCTCCACCGGCTCGACCGCGGGAAGTATCCCGCCGCGCTCGGCGCGCTCGCGCCGGCGTATCTCGCCGCGGATGTGCTCGACCCGGAGGGCCCGGCGCAGCTCCTCTACGAGCGCCGCGGCGACGGGTGCCGCCTCTTCTGGTGGCCGTGGGAGCTCGGATCGACGAGATACACGATCCGCGACGGGGAGTGGATCGAGAAGGAATCACCGCTCGTCGAGCCGGGTGAGGAGATCGAGGAGATCCGCCTCGATCTGGCGCCCGAGCCCGAGCCCGAGCCGGACGAGGAAAACGCCCCCTAGAGCCGGACGAGCGTCGCCTCGGAGAGATCCACCTTCTTGCGGATCTCGTCGAACGCGGCCTCGGGCACGGCGTCGTCGAGCGTGAGCGCGACCATGGCCTCGCCCGCCCGGGCCTTCCGCCCCACGGCCATGCCTGCGATGTTCACCTTGTGCTCGCCGAGCACGCTCCCGAAGACGCCGACCATGCCGGGCCGGTCCGGGTAGCGCATGAGGAGCAGGTTCTCCGCCGGCGCGATCTCGAGCGCGAACTCGTCAATTGCGACGATCCGCTCGACCTGCCCGTCGAAGAGCGTGCCTCGGGCCGAGCGCATTGGGCCTTCGCCTTCGGCCTCAACGCGAAGGAGCGAGGCGAAGTTGCGCGCCTTGGCGCTGCGCTCCTCGTTGAGCTCGATGCCGCGCTCGGAGGCGACGACCGGCGCATTGACGAGGTTGATCGTCTCCTCGTCGGCCGCGTGCGCGAGGAGCCCCCGCAGCGCCGAGATCGCGATCGCGCGGGTGTCGAGTTCCGAGACCGCGCCGTAGGCGCCCACGCGGAGGCGCCGCACCGCGCCGTCGGCGAGGTGTGCCACGAGCGACCCGAGCTTCTCGGCGAGGCGGGCCCAGGGCTCGGTTCTCCGGTCGAGCGTGACCGAGAGGTTCACCGCGTTCATCACGCGGCCCTCGTTGAAGAAGACGACGAACTGCCGGGCGATGTCCTCGGCGACGCGCTCCTGCGCCTCCTCGGTCGAGGCGCCGAGGTGCGGTGTCACGACCACGTTCGGCAGGCCGAAGAGGGGCGAGTCGCTGGTCGGTTCCTTGCTGAAGACGTCGATCGCCGCGCCCGCGATGCGGCCGTCCTTGAGCGCCTCGAAGAGCGCGAACTCGTCCACGACGCCGCCGCGCGCGACGTTCACGATGCGCGCGGAGCTCTTCATCTTCGCGAGCGCCTCGGCACCGACGAGGCCCCGCGTCGCCTCGGTAAGCGGCACGTGCAGCGTGAGGAAGTCGGCCTCGGCGAGGACGGTGTCGAGATCGCCGAGCTCGATGCCGAGTTCCGCGGCGCGCTCGGACGTGACGAAGGGGTCGTGCGCGAGGACGCGCATCTCGAGCGCGAGCGCGGCACGCGCGACCTTCTGCCCCACCTTGCCGAGCCCCACGACGCCGAGCGTCTTGCCCGCGAGCTCCACGCCGGTAAAGCTCTTCTTGTCCCACGTGCCGCCACGAAGCTTCTCGTCCGCGCGCGGGATGTTCCGCGCAAGCGCCATGAGCATGGCGACCGAGTGCTCGGCCGCACTCGTGATGTTCCCCAGGGGCGTGTTCATCACGACCACGCCCTTCGCCGTCGCAGCCGGGACGTCGATGTTGTCCACGCCCACACCCGCGCGGCCGACGACGCGCAGCTTCTTTCCCGCCTCAAGCACGCGCGCGGTCACCTTCGTCGCGCTGCGCACGATGAGCCCGTCGATGTCCGCGACGAGCTCGCAAAGCGCGTCCTCGCTCTGCTTGGTCTTGACGGTCGTTTCGATCCCCGCGGCCTTGAGGACCTCGGCCGCCTTCCCGCTCATGCTGTCCGCGATGAGAACCTTCGCCACGACACCGCTCCCTTCTCCGCGCCTTGGTCCGGACCCATTCCGGGACGAGCGCTCGCGCGAATTCTACAGACTTCGGCGAAAAGGTCAACGGAGAGAAAAAGGGCGGGCTACCGCCTCCGCCGCAGGCGCTCGCGATAGGCCCCGATGAGGTCGGCGTACTCGGCCGGCGCCCGGCCGGGTCGCGCTTCGGCCGCGGGGACGGGGCGCCCCGGAGTCGCCTCCGGCGCCTCGCCCTCGCCGAGCTGCCCCGCCTCCGGGAGCGCCCCGCCCTCCCCGGCCGGCCGCTCGGGCGCGGCGCCGGGCGCGGGTGCCTCGCCCCAGTCGGTGCGTGCGGCCTCGGGCCGCCGGGCGGGTGCGCCGGTCGTGCCCTCGTCCACGGTCGCGACCTTCTCGCCGAAGACGGGCTCGTCGTGGGGGTGTTCGGGCACGCCGCGCTCCTCGCCGGTGCGCGGGCCTTCCTCGCTCGGCTGCTCGCGCTGCGGGCCGGACCCCGGCTCTGGACGAATCCCGCCCGGACCGTCGCCTTCCGAGCCGGGGCCGTCCTCCCCCTCGCCTTCCTCGCCGCCGCCCTCGCCGTTTTCATCGTCCGGTGATGACGGGCGCGTCTCGCGTGATCCCGGCTGCGCGCCGGGTCCGGTGAGTGGGGGCGGGGGGGGCGGCTCGCGACCCGGGCCACCTCCAGGCTCCTCCTGCGTCCCATCCCCGGGTTCCTCGGAGGCGGGCTTCTCGCGTTCGCGCGGCTCCCTTTCGGCCGGCTCGCCGGGCGGGGCCACGTACTCGTCCGGTTCGTCCCGACCGGCCCCGGGGTCGGCGCGCTCCGGCTCCGACGCGGGCGGCTCGGGCTCGTCGTCCGGGCGCGAGAGAACGTCATAGGATCGCTGCTGCGGCCGCGCGGGGCCCACCGGGCCCGCGGGCGGGGGAGCGCCGGCCGAGTCGGGCGAGCTGGGCAGGCGGCGCGGCGCGAATTCCGCAAAGAGCGAGCGCGGCGCCTCGGGCGCGAGCGCGAGGCGGATCTCGCCCGAGCGCACGCGGTTCGGCGCCGGCTCGCGGCGGTCGGCGGCCTCGGCGCGGACCGCGAGCACCGCGCCGGGCCGGGCGAGCGCCTCGGGCGCACGCACGCGCACGTAGAGGTCCGGTCCGCGCGCGGGGAGATCCACGACCTTCCGCACGTCTCCGACGCGGAAGACCGCACGCGCCGCGCCGAGCCCGTAATCGTCCGAGGCGCGAACGAGCACCGCGGCCGGCTCCTCCGGGTCGCGCGCGATCGAGACCGAGGGCGGCACGTCCGGCCGGCAGGTCACGGTGCCGCTCGCGGCGCCGGCCCCTCTCGCGGGAAGGCCATAGACGATCCGGTAGGAACCCGAGCGCTCCACGCGAAAGGACGCGCGCCAGAGTGTCCCGTCCGCGCCCGCCTCGCGCTGCACAGGGGCGGCTGCAGCCGGAGCTGCGCCGCCCGGCGCGACGAGCGCGACGCTCTCGACCGGTTCGGTCGCGCGGATCTCGAGTTCCGCGGTCGATCCGCGCAGCGCGTCCACCGCGCCGCCCGGCCCGATGCGTGGGGCGAGGCCCGTGTAGCCCGGGTAGCGGATCGTAACGCTTTGCACCTCGACGCGCGCCGTCGGCGCGCGCGGCCCGGCCGGCGGCGCTCCGGGTTCGGGCGCGGGGGCCAGCTTCGCGGCCGCGGTCGCCGGGGAGGCGGCGCGGCCCAGGGATGGGCGAAGCGCGCGGGCAAGCGCGTCGAAGAACGCGTCGCCGGTGACGAGGGCCGTGACGAGGAACACAAGCGTGCCAGCGAGGAGCGCGGCGTGCGGCCGCGCGGGCGTGCCCTCCCCGGAGAGGACCGCGGCCGGCCGCAGGGCGCGCGTGACCTCGGCGGCCTCGGCCGCGACGCGTGCGGCCACGGCCGGGTCGAGCCAGCGGCCGCCGGTCGCGTGCTCGGCGAGCAGGATCAACCGGCCGTCGAGCTCCGGGCGGGCGCGCTCGACGCGCTCTGCGAGGTAGACGCGTGAGAGGCGGCGCAGCGCTGGCCGGGCGACGAGGAGCAGGAGTACCGCGGTCTCGATCGCGAGGAACGCGCCCAGCGCCGCACGACGCGCGGCCGTGCCCGGGTCGAGGGCGAGCGTCAGAAGGACGAGCGCGGCGAGGAGCGCCACGCCCGCAGCGAGCGCCCAGAGGGCGCCGCGCACGGCCGCGCGCGCGCGCAGGCGGCGGCCGGTCGCGCGCAGAAGGCGCGCGAGGCACTCTCCCTCATCGGTGCGGGGAAACACGCGAGTCCTCCGGGCGGCGCGCGCCGGAGCGGGCGGCCTAGTTCTTCGCGGTCGTGAAGTCGGGCGTTGTCCTTCGGACGACGCGGAAGCCGTGCTCGACCGGGATGAGCTTGAAGCCCTTCATCTCGAGCACGCCGCGGGCCCACTCGAAGAGCAGATCGTCGGTGAGGTCGCCGGACCGCACGTTGAATCGCACGCCCCGCTCACGCGCGTAGGTTGCGGCCACCGGCTCCACGTCAAAGGGGCAGTTGAAGCGCTTGGAGACGGCCGCGAGCACCTCCAGGAGCCCTGCGTCCTTGAAGATGAGCTCCCGACCGGGGATGACGCCCGCGTCGATCCTGCGGTTGGAGGCATCCCCCATGTCCGGGTTCATCATCTCGTACGGCAGGTCGCGCCGCGAGGTGGTGCGCTCGACCTTCTTGCACCCGAGGACGAGAAGCGCCGCAAGGGCGCAGAGCCAGAGTCCCCATCGAATGGACATCGAACCGCCTCCTTTCGCAGTCGTGCCGGACACGCGCCCGTCAGCGCGGCGGCGCGTGGTCGTTGACCGACTCCTTCGTCTCCTCCCAGAGCTGCCCCTGGCGTCGCCACCAGGTCCGGACCTCCGCGCGGAGCCGCGCGGGGCGGCCCATTTCGCCGCGGGCGTAGGCGGCCAGCTGCGGCCCGATCTCGTCTAGCTGCCGCCGCTGCGTGCGCAGGAACGCGCCCGCGTCCCGGCGCAGCAACGGGGCGCGCTTCCTCTCCTCGGCGACGATGATCCTCTCGACGCCGTCGCGGGTCTCGCGGGCGAGGGAGCGCTGGTGGCGGGCGTAGGTGCGCATGTCGTCGTCGATCCGCTTGGCGTGCGCGATCTCGTGATCGAGCCAGCGTACGAATCCGGCGCGCAGCCTGGCCGGGAGCTCCCGCTGGTGGCGGACGTACGCGCGCACGTCGTCGTCGAACCGGTACATGTGTGCGATCTCTTCGTCGATGTACTTGCCCATCGCCCCGGCCAAGCGCGGCGGCAGCTCGTGGAAGTGATACCGCCAGTACCGCCGCCCCTCCTCGCGCAGGAGTTCCGGGCGCTTGGCCTCCTGGGCGACGAGCCTCTCGACCCCCTCGGCCAGCTCGGCGGCAAGCTCGCGCTGGCGGCGCAGGAAGGTCCGCACCTCCACGCGCAGGAGGCCCAGGCGCTTGGTCTCCTCGGCGACGAGGCGGTCCACCTCGGCCAGGAGATTCCGCCACAGATCGCGCTGGTGGCGCAGGAAGGCCTGCATCTCGACGGGGAGCTTCTCGACGCGCTCCATCTCGCTCGCCACGTATCTCTCCCAGGCCTTCTCGAGCTCGTCGAGCTTGCGGAGCTGAAAGCGGACGTAGGTACGCACGTCGGCGCGCAGCGCCTTGATGAGCTTCCTCTCGTGCTCGATGTAGCGTTCCACTGCGGCCCGGAGGATGGCCGGCTTCTCGCGCTGCGTCCGCCACCACTCGATGACCTGCGCGCGCAGCCGCGCGATGAGCGAGAGGTTGTAGTCGATGTACCGCTCGACCTGGGGCGGCAGCTCCGCCGCGAGCTCATTCTGGCGGCGGATGTAATCGCGCGTGCTCTCGGCCAGGAACTCGTGCCGCGTCGCCTCCCCTTGGACGCACCCGGACGCGGCCAGGATCGGCAGGACCAGCAAAATCCAGCGGCGCATAGGTTCCCCTTTCGGCGGCGCGCCCCGCCCCGCCGTCCTCACACCTATAGGACGGTCCCGGCGGCGGCGTCTGAGGCGAAAAATCCCGCCCTGGCCCGGGGGGGGCAGCGAGGCTCCCCCAGGCCCTGAGAGGCCATCCTAGCCCCCCGTCGAGGCCGAATCAAGGGCAAATGAGGAGATCCGGACCGAGACGGGAGTGGGGCGAGAACTGGCATGGGGCCCGTCGTGGCGCCTGGGCCCTCCGGACTCCGGGAGTTTCACCGATGCGGGGCCCGGCGTCCCCGGACGCGCTTGAAAGCCGCGGGCGGGGCGGGTAGCATGGTCCCGAGGAGGTGCCGTGGCGGACGAGGTCTTCAGCGAGCGCATCAGGAAAGTCGAGGATCTCCGCGCGAAGGGGATCGACCCCTACGGCGGCCGCTACGAGACGACGCACACGCTCGCCGGCGCGCGCGAGGCGTGGGAGGCCGCCGGCTCGCCCGAGGGCGACGCGGGGAGCGAGGTGCGCGTCGCCGGGCGCGTCGTGGCGCTGCGCGGCCACGGCAAGAGCGCGTTCGTCGTGCTCCAGGACCGCTCCGGGCGCATCCAGGGCTACGTGAAGAAGAATGTCGTCGGGGACGAGGCCTACGACGCGTTCAAGCTCCTCGACGTAGGCGATCACTTGGGCCTCGCCGGATCGGTCGGCACCACGCGCACGGGCGAGGTCACGGTCTTCGCGCGGGAGCTCGCCTATCTCGGAAAGGCGCTGCGGCCCTTGCCCGAGAAGTTCCACGGCCTGCGTGACACCGAAACGCGCTACCGTCAGCGATACCTGGACCTGACGGCGAACGAGGAGACGCGGCGCGTCTTCGTCGCGCGCTCGAGGGCGATCGCGGCGATCCGCGCCGAGCTCGCCGGGCGCGGCTTCCTCGAGGTCGAGACGCCGACCATGCAACCCATTCCCGGTGGCGCGATCGCGCGGCCGTTCGTGACGCATCACAACGCGCTGGGGCTGGATCTGTACCTTCGCATCGCGCCGGAGCTGTATCTGAAGCGCCTCCTCGTGGGCGGGCTCGACCGCGTCTTCGAGATCGGCCGCAACTTCCGTAATGAGGGATTGGACACGCGCCATAACCCCGAGTTCACCATGCTCGAGGCCTACCAGGCCTACGCGGACCTGCGCGACATGATGGACTTGACCGAAGCGCTCGTGGGCGCGGCCGCCGGCGCGGTCGGTGCGAGCGAGGTCGAGTACGGCGGGCACACGATCAATCTTGCCCTGCCCTGGCCGCGGAGGGGCTTCAGCGAGCTTGTCACCGAGCACGCGGGCGTCTCGCCCGAGGACGAGGCGGTCGTGCTCGAGAAGGCGCGCGGCGTGGACGCCGAGGCTGCAAACCTCACGCACGCCGAGCGGCTCGACGTCCTCTTCGGCGAGTTCGTGGAGCCGAAGCTCGTGCAGCCCACCTTCGTTGTGGACTACCCGAAGGCTCTCTCGGTCCTCTGCAAGGCCAAGCCCGGCGAGCCGCATCTCGCCGACCGCTTCGAGCTCTTCGTCGCCGGGACCGAACTCGCGAACGCCTACAGCGAGCTCAACGACCCGGTCGAGCAGCGCACTCGGCTCGAGGCGCAGGCCGCCGCTTCGGCCGCGGCTGCGGGCGGTCCGACCGAGGGGGTTGTGGACGAGGACTTCCTCCTCGCGCTCGAGCATGGCATGCCCTCGGCCGGCGGGCTGGGGATCGGCATCGACCGGCTGATCATGCTTCTTGCCGGTCACGCCTCGATTCGGGAGGTGGTCCTGTTCCCGCTCCTGCGGCCGGAGCGCGCGGCCGATGTCACCGCCGGGAGCGAGGACGCCTGACCGTGCTCGCTCCGCGCGTCGCGCTGCGCTACCTTCGCAAGCGCCTGGTCGCCTACTTCGCGGTGCTCGCCGTGACCCTCTCGGTCGCGGCCTTTTACGTGATTATGGGCGTGCTCGACGGCTCCCGCCGGCGGTGGGAGGACGTGCTCTGTGACACGCAGCCGCACATCCTCGCGCACACGCCGTACATCGAGGGCATCGCACGGCCGGACGCGGCGGTCATCCTGCGCTGCGCGCGGCGGACACCGGGCGTTGTCACGGCCACGCCGCTTCTCGTGCGCGCGGCGGTCGTGCTCGCGCGCGAGCGAAGGCAAGTACTTAGGCTTCACGGCATCGACCTCGAGGCCGAGCGCAAGGCGGACACCTTCGCGCGCCATTTCTTCACCGAGCCCAACCGCGAGGGCGCTCCCCGGCCCCCGCGCGTCGAGAGCCTGCGCGCGACCGAGCTCGAAACACGCCTCCGCGAGCGCCTGCGCGAGTGGAGCCGGCCGCGCGGCGAGGAGGAGGACGCTCCGCGTGGCGTGGACGCGCCGGCCGAGGGCGGGACGCGGCCGGTCCCCGGCGGCGTGGACGATCCGCCCCCGCCCGAGCCCGCGCCCCTGCCCTCCTCTGACTCTGTACCGTCGCCCGCACCAGAGCCGGAGTTCAAGGTCTCGCCACGCGGTGCGGTCGTGGGCCTGGCAAGCTTCGAAGAACTCAAGATCAAGCTCGGGCAGGTCATCACGCTCGTCCACCCGCATGCGGACTCGCCCAGGAGCATGAGCTTCGAGGTCGTGGGCGTCTTCGAGACGGGCGTGACCTACCTCGACACGGCCGTCTACGTAGACCTGCGCGCGGCCCAGGAGCTCTTCGACATGCCCGGCGCGGTCACCGGCGTCGCGGTTTGGGTCGAGCGCGAGCACCTGCTGCGGCCGGGCCCGTTGCGGGACCGGCTCGCCGCGACGCTGCGGGCCGACCCCGCGCTCGACCGCGGCCTCCTCAGCCTGGGCCTCTGGCCGCCGGCCGGGAGCGAACGGCCCGAGCCGAAGGACGAGTTTCTCCGCCTCCAGACCTGGGCCGAGATGAACCGGGAAGTCGTGCGCATGATGGCCATCCAGAAGTGGGCGATGGTGATCATCCTGGGGCTGCTCTTCATCTTGACCGCGTTCCTGATCCTCGCGATGCTCTGGGTCTTCGTGGCCGAGAAGGTGCGGGACATCGGCCTCCTCTCGGCGCTGGGGGCCTCGCGCGGGAGCGTGCTCGCGATCTTCGTATTGTGCGGGGTGACGATCTCCGCGCTCGGCACGGCGCTGGGCCTGGGACTGGGCGAGATCGTTTGCTCGAACGTGAACGAACTCTCGGACTTCGTGCTGGGCCGGTTCGCGGGCGTGGACCTCGGGCCCGACCTTTTCGGGCTAAAGGAAGGCCTGCCGGTCCATCGCTCACCGGTCATGATCCTGACCGTGGTGGCGCTCGCGAACGGGACGGCGCTCGCTGCCTCGCTCATCCCGGCCTGGCGCGCCGCGCGGCTCGACCCGGTGGAGGCCCTGCGCCATGAGTAGCGCCGCCCCCCTCCCCCTCGCCGCCGAGTCGCTCGCGCGCGTTTTCCACGACGGCCCGCGCCAGATCGACGTGCTGCGCGACGCCTCTCTCTCGGTGCGGCCGGGCGAGTTCGTGGCCGTGCTGGGGCGCTCGGGCGCGGGCAAGACGACGCTTCTGAACCTGCTGGGCCTGCTCGACCACCCCGACGCGGGCCGCGTCGTCGTGGACGGGCGGGACGTGACACGCCTCGGCGGCGGGGCGCGCGCGCGGCTGCGCGGCCGCTTTTTCGGATTCGTCTTCCAGTCGTATCACCTCCTGCCCGAGTTCACGGCGCTCGAGAACGTGCTCCTGGCGCCGCGCGCGGCCGGGCTGCGGGCCGACCGCGCGAAGGCCGAGACGCTCCTCGAGCGCGTGGGGCTCGGCCACCGGCTGACCGCGCGGCCGGCGACGCTCTCGGGCGGGGAGAAGCAGCGGACCGCGATCGCGCGCGCGCTCGCCGCCGAGCCGCGCGTGCTCCTCGCCGACGAACCCACCGGGAACCTCGACGAGGCGACCGGCGCGCAGGTCATCGAGACCCTTTTCGATCTGGGCCGCGCGCTGGGGCAGACCGCGGTCGTCGTGACGCACGACGCGGCCATCGCCGGGCGCGCCGACCGCGTGCTGCACCTCGATGCGGGCGTCCTGCACGAGGGGTAGCCCCTCCCCGCTCCGCCTCCTGCCCCTCCCCTTTCGCCCTTGAAATGGCCTGGCCGTTGACCTACCATCATGGGCCGTTCCGGACGACCTGGGTTCCGAAAGGAGAGTTTTTCCATGGCGCTCCAGATCTACATCGACGGGAAGTTCTATCCCGAGGGGCAGGCCAAGGTCAGCGTCTTCGATCACGGCCTCCTCTACGGTGACGGTGTCTTCGAGGGGATGCGCTGCTACGCCGGAAAGGTCTTCCGGCACAAGGAGCACATCGACCGGCTCTACGACTCGGCCAAGGCGATCTGGCTCGAGATCCCGATGGCGAAGCGCGCGATGATGCGCGCGGTCAAGGCGACGCTTCGGAGGAACAAGCTCCGCGACGCGTACATCCGCCTCGTCGTGACGCGCGGGGTGGGGGACCTGGGTCTCGATCCGCGCAAGTGCCCGGTGCCGAGCGTCATCATCATCGCGGCCTCGATCCAGCTCTACCCGCCGAGCTTCTACGCACGGGGACTCGACATCGTGACTGCGGCGAGCCCGCGCATCGCACCCGAGTCGCTCTCGCCGCGGGTGAAGAGCCTCAACTACCTCAACAACATCCTCGCCAAGATCGAGGGCATCCAGGCCGGGTGCATTGAGGTGCTGATGCTTAACCACCTCGGCTACGTTTGCGAGTGCAGCGGGGACAACATCTTCGCCGTGAAGGGCCGACGCATCACGACGCCGCCGCCGTCGGCCGGCATCCTCCAGGGTATTACGCGCGACGTGGTGATGGAGCTCGCGCGGAAGGCGCGCTACGAGATTGTCGAGAGCGACCTCACGCGCTACGACCTCTACACGGCCGACGAGGTCTTCCTCACCGGCTCGGCCGCCGAGATCATCGGCGTCGTCAAGATCGACGGCCGCGCCATCGGTAGCGGCCGGCCCGGCCCGGCGACCGGCGAGCTCCTCGCGCGCTTCCGGCGCCTCACGGGCATGTCGCGCGCGGGCGCGAAGCGGCCGAAGAAGCGCGCGAAGAAACGTGCCGGGAAGGCCTCGAAAAAGACCGCACGGAGGGCGCGCCGGCGACGTAGATAAGGACGGAGGGGGCGAGGGCGCATGCCGCGCATCCGCGTCAAGACCGGTCCGAACAAGGGCTTCGTCTTCCCCATCGGGGACGAGGTTATTACCCTGGGCCGGGACAACGTCTGCTCCATCCAGATCCTCGACAAGGGCGCCAGCCGCCGCCACTCGGAGATCTTCCGCGTGGGCGAGATGTGCTTCATCCGCGACCTCGAGAGCCGCAACGGGACCTTCGTCAACGACCAGCCGGTCAAGGAGGACCTGCTGCGCGAAGGCGACCGCATGCAGATCGGCGGCACCGTGCTCGTCTTCGAGTCGGGCGGCCGGGTCATGGGCGAGACGAAGCACATCGACCTTTCGGCCGCGGCCAGCGACGACGAGATGGCCATCGGCGGGCAGACGCTCGAGCTCCGGCTCGACGACCTCGAGGAGCCGGACGAGGCCGAGCACGCCGAGAGCCGCGACTCGGCCAATTTCCGTGCGGTCTACCGGCTCGGCCAGATCCTCAACGCCGAGCAGGCCGAGGGCGCGCTTGTCGAGAAGGCCCTGGACTTCCTCCGCGAGGCCGTGCACGCCGACACCGCCTACCTCTTCATCCGCGACGAGATCGCCAACACCCTCGTGCCGCGGGCCTTCCGCGGCGAGCACGAGGAGCCGAGCGCCGTGAGCCGCACCATCATTCGCCGCGCGGTCGCCGAGAGGCGCGCGATCCTCACCACCGAC
>Ga0272441_10008346_pt1 | contig 16427 bp, 15 predicted proteins | sample SSMProp6N_FD_193582 | JGI IMG/M metagenome (GOLD analysis project Ga0272441, IMG submission 193582) | Marine sediment archaeal communities from Little Sippewissett salt marsh, Falmouth, MA, United States - SSM-Prop-6N | ecosystem: Environmental > Aquatic > Marine > Wetlands > Sediment ... | reverse complement strand
CATCCGCTCCATCATCGCCTGCATGCACCGGCGCATCCGTCTCAGTTTCACTGGTCTCACTTTCGCCATCGTCTCCCATGGCAGGATCACGCTCTCCCGCATGAGAGGACGCGGGCATCACATCCTCTCTCTCCGGACCACCGACAGGCCCTGCAGTGCGGTCCGTCTCCTCCGGATGCCGAACGAGAGCATCATCACGGAGAGGGTTCCCGGAAAAGGCAGGTTCCTCTTCTTCTGTCACGTCTTCTTCGGCCTCAATGATGGCGGACCGAAATCTGGTCTCTTCCTCCTCCGGCAGATACCCCGCCTCACTCACGGGGGTCCGTTCATCCGGCCCGTCATCCGCCACGATGAATGCGTCCCGGTCACGGCCGCCCCCCGACCGTGTACGAACAATCTCCGTATTACAATCCGGACACACGCAGGCATCTTCCGGAATATTTGCGCCACAGTTCGGACAGAACATCTGTTACTCCGGTGAAGATATTTTCATCCCCATGATAATACCTTTCTCCTTCTTCCCCCATGTATACCGGCCCGGTTCATTCATTGTCAGACAGGACAAACAGACCTGAAACACCACCTGCCGCCTAATGGAAGACTGCATGATGGTAAGATGGCACGAGCTGTGCGGGAAAAAACGTCAGCAAAAAAAAAAGATTGGATTAGATATATGGGTTACGCAGACCTTTGTCCACGCCAAAGCTTGCACGCTCGTCAAGAGTCTTCTGGTTCTTTGTGATCTTGTCAGTTGCAAGTTTTGTGACGAGGTCCAGACCGGGCTTGACATCCTCAATCGGCTTTGTCTCGAAGTATCCTGCTTCGATAGCCTTACCCCAGATGCTCTCTCCAGCCTTTGTGCGGGTGAATACGGTTGACCAGCCGTCGGGGCTTCCGACTGAGCCGGTTGAAACGTCAGCGAGGTTTGCGACGTAGTCCAGACAGACGTGGCAGCCGGGCTGCTCAAACTTGTGGGTCATCTTGAGTGGGATCTGAGAGACTGCACCACGGGTGGTGTAGACCGAGAACTTACCCTTGCCGATGTCCATCTTGCATGCACTCTCCATCTTCACGTTACAGAGGTCCTCGACCATGGTCTCAAGACCCTGGTAGGGGAAGTTCTCCATACAGAAGATACCGATTGCAAGCGCAATCTTGTCGCCAACAGACCGCATACCCATCGGGTAGAGCTGAGCCTTCCTGACAGCCTGGATCTGGCATGGAGTACCAACGACACCAACCTTGTCAAGACCGTAGGAACGGGTTGCTTCCTTGATCATTGAGATGTTCGGACAGATGGTGTAGCGGGTACCGCGTGCTTCCATCAGTTCTGCAACGGTGGTTGCAACAACAGGCTCCGGCTTGTACGGCTCGTCGCCCTGTCCGGCTACAACGGCACCATCAATGATGCCCTCTTCCAGTGCAAATGCAAAGAGCTGGGTGACAATTCCTCCGTCCTGAGAGGCGGAAAGGATTGACGGGTCAGCTGCACGTGCTGATACACAGTTCTTGTAGTTTCCGAGAACCATTTTACTCATCTCCCTTAAGCATAGCAGCATCAATTGCTTCGCCGATTGCCTCAAACTGGTTCATCACATCAAAGTTGAAGAAGCTGCGCGGACACTGTGCGTAGCATGCTCCACATTTGATACAGAGATCACGGTCAACATTCGGTTTGCCATATTCGATGGTGATTGCACGAACCGGACAGGCGGCGGCACAGGTACCGCATCCCATGCAGAGACCCTGGTTGATGACGTCGTAGATGAGGTCACATCCACATGCCTCGGTGCCACGCTGTGCGAGGTCCATGAGAGGCTTGAGGTATGCTGCTGCAAGTTCCTTCTGTTCGTCGGTTCCCCTGAGGAGCAGGTATGCCATCACTGCAACATTCCGGATTGACTCAGGTGACGGTGGGCAGGCCGGCAGGTAGACATCTACATTGATCAGGTCGCCGATCGGCAGATAGTTCTCATGCTGGGGCTGGTTCCACTGACCCCCCCGGGCGAACCGGGTGATGTTGCCGTATGCTGCACAGGCACCGAGTGCAACGACAATGGTTGCGTTCTCACGTGCTTTCTTGATATCCTCCACAGAGTGGTGGTCGTTGATACAGACTGATCCCTCGACAAGTGCGACGTCCATCTTTGGAATGTCACGCACATCAGCGAGAGTCAGACAGTAGTTGAGGTCTGCATAGTTATCGAGCAGCGTAAACAGACCTTCGTAGTTGTCTGCGAGAGACACGAGACATCCGGTACATCCGGACATGTGTACGTGTCCAATCGTTATTTTTTCAGCCACAGGCTTTTCCTCCTTTTCTTGTGTTTCAGGCTTTTTTTCAACCTTCACGTCGCCGGGTTTCACAGCTGGTTTTGCTTCAGGCTGCACCTTGGGAACGGTCACCGGTTCCGGTGCCGCGGCAGGTTCAGGAGCCGCAGGCGCCTTGGGCACGGTAACGGGTTCGGGTTTCGGCGCCGCCTCAGGTTCTTCCGGCTTGTTCCCCGTGAAGATTTCCTTCAGACGTGATAGTAGTCCCATAATCCACTCCTACTTCGGCAAGTGCCATCTGCATTGCCTTCGGAATGGCCAATTTCACATGTTCAGTGAGCCAGAAATCGACATCCTCAGATTCATTATCAATATTGGATATCTCAATGCTCTCTGGCTGGCACCCAATGATTATCACTTCGGTCCGTTTTCCGAGCTCAGTCAGCGGTTCCTTGAATCCTCCCCATGAATGCGGGTCCATATAGCGACCCGTCTTTTCACCGGCAAGGATGTCCGGGGAGACCTTTGCCACCTGACCGGGACTGCCGCCGAAATCGAGAACGTCAACAATGACCAGCTTCTCGACCGGCTGCTCCGCCTCTGCGATCAGGGTGAAGAGGAAGTGCGGCCCGGCAAGGCCCACATCCAGTATTTTCAGGTCATCCGGAAGGGACAGCTTCCTGAGTTCTGAGACGACTGCAGGTCCGAATCCGTCATCGGTATAGAGCGGATTTCCAACACCCACAATCATCTGTCTTGCGTACCAGTCAAGCATCTGACAATCTCACTGGAACAGTTTCTGGGCCACTACCTTCTTCGAGTCGTCGACCACCATCATGTGGGTTGCACAGGACACACATGGGTCGTAGGCACGCATGATGACTTCAGTAAGCTGCCACGGAGCACCCTCGAGTGCCCGGCTGACAGTCGGGAAGTTCCATGTGGTCGGGACGAGGAGCGAGTACCACTGGACCTTGCCGTCCTTTACCTTGGTAAGGTGGACATCGGTTCCACGTGGTGCTTCGTTTGCTGCCCATCCGAGTGAACCGTCACCCTGTGGGATCTCATCTGCAACGACCTTTCCGTTGGTGTCGAGTGCGTCGACCGCCTCGATCATGCTGTACAGACAGTCCATGTATTCCATCTGGCGTGCGATCTGCAGACCCATGGCGCCCTTGCGGTCATAGTTCTTGAACATCGCAAGACGTGCACGTGGACCGGTCTCGACAGGTGTTCCGTCATACAGGGGTACACCGGTGCAGGCTTCCATTGCAGGCCAGACCTTGGTGCCTACCGGGGTAGTGCCGCCAATTGGGTAGTCCGGGTCTTCAAGGGAGATCTCGAGTTCGCCCTGGTACCAGTCCCATGGACGGACTTCAGTCCAGCGCTCGGGGAACCACTTGGGGTCGAGGTCGAGTGAAGATGATCCGTAGAGGGTGTCAGAGGCCATGTAGCCCTGGTCGTGGAAACCAAACTTCTCGGTCTTCTCAACTTCCTTGCCGCCGGCAACAGATGCCATGGGGCGTGCGTCCCAGTCCTTGAAGACAGAGATCATGAAGTCCATGTGTGCTGCTGCAAGGGGCAGTGCCTCCTTTGCGAGATCATAGATCTTCTCCTGTGCACGCGGGGAGATGTTCTTGTACATACCACCGACACGGGGGTTGGACGGGTGAATAGGTTCTCCACCGACGATCTCACCGACAGTCTGACCGACTTCACGGAGCTTCTGAATTCTCTGTGCAACACCGCGTACTGGCTCCTCAGGAGTGAACGGGTTGATATGGGTGTCCGTTCCCGGGATGTACATGTCAGGCAGTGACAGGATGTTGTGCAGTGCATGGCTGTGCAGACGGTTTGCACACTGAAGGATAACTCTCAGGAGGTATGCATCATCGGGAATGATACAGCCAATCGAGGCTTCCATTGCTTCAGTGCCTGCAAGGGTGTGTGCAATCGGGCAGATACCACAGACACGGGAAGAAATCTTCGGTGCCTGGTGCATGCTCTTTCCGACGGCGAGTTTCTCAATACCCCGTACAGGTGTAAGACTGAGCCAGTCACCACGGGTAACGACACCGTTGTCGTCCACCTGCATGGTAAGCTTTGTGTGACCCTCATGTCTTGTGGTTGGGGAAATCTCTACAACTTTCGACATATTTATCGCCTAAATTAAAATTCTGTTCTTCTGGCTATCCAAACACACACGTGTCATATGATATGTTAGCGTGTGTTGCAACACACGTACCCACTAAGAAGTACGTATCAGATATGTCAATTAATGATTTAAAATAAGTTTCGTTTCCTGCACAGTATATGTAAAAAAGGTTATGTTAATTAATTCACCAAAACCTCATCTTTCACACCCGTATTCATTGATATTTTATGAATACACGCAGAATAAAGGGCTAAAATAAGAAAAATTGGTTTAATTGGCGCCAATTTCAGCTTTCAACTCTGCTATGGTCGCCTTGCGCTCTGCATATGCATCGTGCTGGTGGATACTCTCTTCATTTGTCTGCTTGATGGTGATGATTGAATCACCCGGCAGATACGAGAATTTGTCGACCACATGTTTGGCCATTTCACGGACACAGTCTTCCACAAACCGGGCATTGCTGTGTGCGGAAAAGACCACATGGCTCTCATCGCCACGTTTCAGGAGTTCATAGATCCTGGCACTCATGGAGTCTTTCAGGATGGTGATGATCGTGTCAAGTTCCACACGCTGGTCGTCATCCGTCTCGATTAAGAGGAACCCTTTGCCACGCTGGTTGTGGGTGGCCATCGGGATCTCGTCTAAGAATTCCTGGATCTTCTCTTCACTGATCTCAAGGTTGCGCAGTTTTGCAGACGCAAGTTCCTTCATGATGTTCTGTGCACAGGGACAGGCGGTAATACCGGTCACTTCCGCACCGATCATCTTCCGAACGATGGGCGTCCCGTTGTTCCGGTCTGCTATCGCACTGGCATGCACCTCAACAACCTCGTGGCACTCCGTCTGGGAGACCGGTGTTTCACGCTTCACCATGTACATGCTCTTCATCATCACTTCGGTACGGTCAGCATACTCATGATGGTCCAGGAGTTTGCGGGCGACAGCATTACAGACCTCTTCAATCCCGCTTACCTGGCCAACAATTGCCTGCTGAAGCACATCATCAATGACCTCAAAGTTACGGGAGAGGTTTGCACCCTTCAGGCTGCTGGGGAGATCCACATAGACATCAAATGTTGAGATGAAGATCACAGGACGCTTTCCCGGGCGGGCAACTTCAACAAGTTTCTTGACATTCTTTACACCGACACGGGTAAGATTTATTCTGACTTCCGGCAGGTTTGATTGTGTATCAGGCAGTTCCATAAGTAACCTCTAATGAAAAAAAACAGATTTCATGGATGAAATCTGCAGATATCATATTCCTGATGTTAGGTTTTTTATCCTATGCTATAATAGTTATGAAGGAAACCGGTAACAACTGGGGACGAAAAAATGATACAGAAATACTACGAATCCGATGCAGACCTCGGAAATCTCAAGGATTCCCGAATCGCCGTCATTGGATACGGCTCACAGGGACGGGGTCAGGCACTCAACCTGCGCGATTCAGGCCTGGATGTGATCATCGGTCTGCGTCCCGGAAAAAGCTGGGAGAATGCATCCAAAGACGGTTTTGAGGTCTTTGATGTCGCAACCGCATCTGGTATGGCGGATGTCGTGATGATCCTCCTTCCGGATGAACTTCAGGCAGGCGTGTACCGTGACCAGATCATGCCAAACCTCACAGAGGGAGACTGCGTGATGTTCTCTCACGGATTCAACATTCACTATGGGCAGATCGTCCCGCCCCCCACGGTTGACGTGATCATGGTCGCGCCAAAAGGTCCGGGCCACATGGTCCGGCGGGTGTATGCCGAAGGCGGCGGCGTCCCGGCACTCATCGCCATCCACCAGGACGCAACCGGCAATGCCCGGCAAATTGCCCTTGCGTATGCAAAGGGTATCGGCGCCACACGGGCCGTTGTGCTTGAAACAACCTTTCAGGAAGAGACGGAGACCGACCTCTTCGGCGAACAGGCAGTCCTCTGCGGCGGCATGACATCCCTCATCCAGGCAGGATTTGAGACGCTTGTCGATGCAGGATATGCACCGGAGATGGCATACCTCGAAGTGCTGCACGAGTGCAAACTCATCATTGACCTGATCTATGAAGGCGGGTTTGCAAAGATGCGCGACTCGATCTCAAACACCGCAGAATTCGGAGACCTCACACGGGGGCCACGGGTCATCGGCCCGGAGGTCTATGCCGCCATGGATGAGATCCTCACGGAAATTCAGAACGGTGAGTTCACCCGCGAATGGATGCTCGAAAATCAGGTCAACCGTCCGGTCTACAACGCACTGAAACGGCAGGGCGAAGAGCACCTGATTGAATCGGTCGGACGGGAAGTCCGCGGACTGATGCCGCAGTTCCGTGACATCCCCGAATAACCTTTTTTCTGTTCTTTTCCAAACAGTTCCCATATTTCAATGCAATAATGGTTCTGCACCGACATGACTCCCGTCACACCCATCACTCATCATACCTAAGCATCAAAAAAACAGGACCCGGGGGCGGAATGTACTCTTCCGGCCAGGCCTCAGGAGATATCTATTTCGGTCTTTGGTGAGATCAGGGGACCGGACCCTGCCTCTGCCTGTGCCAGCACTTCCTCAACCCAGATACGGGCAATGACATTCCCAACCTGGTAGGCGATCACTTCGAGTGACATCAGACTTGAATCGGGGATGATCTCCGTATAGTTCGACCCGAGCAGAATAAACCCAATCGAGGCATTGTTGTAGATGATCGGGATCACAAGGATGACCTGCAGTCGCTCTTTGCCGGGCTCGTAGCCGAGCATATCGGGGAGGTCGGAATACCGGGCATAGATATACTCCCCTTCGACCACCTGGCGTGCGAGCGGGATGTCTTTCCCGACCTCCTGCATGGAATCGAGGAATGCATCCGAGAACCCCATGGAACAGGACAGGGTGAAATTCTCGGTCTGGGCATCTTCGAGATAGAGTGCGCCGAATCCCATTCCCGCCACCCGGGAGGCGCTGTCCAGACAGAGCGTCACTGCCTCATCAAGCGACCGCGCTGCTGCAAGAGAGAGACCAAGGTCACGCTGGGCAATGAGCTGCTCCTCCATCTGTTTGCGGTCAGTGATGTCATAGAGGGTGCCGTGCACCGAGGCAATCTTCCCGCTCTTTTTGCGGACATAATTGCACGACTCCTGCACCCAGCGCACATCACCCTCTTTTGTGATAATACGGTATTCACTCACACTGACAACCGACGGGTCCGCCCGTGCGTCATCGACTGCCTGGGAGAGGAGCGGCAGGTCATCAGGATGCACAATCGTGTCCCAGCCAAAATCTCCGGACATGAGCACCTCAGCAGGATACCCGGTAATGCGCTCCACCGCACCGTTCGCATAGATGACACGGTTATCCGCCCGACGCTGCAAAATGATGCCGGTAAAGTTCTCAATGATGAGGCGGTAGCGCTCTTCACTCTCATTGAGCTCCCTCTCCAGATTCTTGTTCTTCACCATCCTCCGGGTCTGCAGGGCGAGTTCGGCAAACTCCGCCTTTGGATCATCCCCTTTTGGCAGGTAATAATCACACCCGTTTCTGAGCGCCGATATCACTACATCCTCCTGTCCTTTCCCGGTGTACATCATAAACGGCATCTCGGGATACCGGATACGCACCTTCTGCAGGAAGGCGATGCCGTTCATTCCCGGCATCTGGTAGTCAGAGATGATACCATCTATCTTTGTGGTGCGGAGGATCTCCATCGCCTCCTCAGCACCCAGGGCGGTAACCACCCTCATATCGCCGTTTCGTTCGAGGAAGACCTTGCCCAGTTCAAGAAGACTGGGCTCGTCATCCGCGAGAAGAATTGTCATCATTGTTCGATAACCCCCCGTATTTTCATATCTATGATTATGGGATTCTGCCCTCTCACTCAACATACATCACTGACGTCAGGGCATTCTGTGCTGCTTGTGTCTCCTGAGGAGTCAACCTAATAAGTGTTCCATCTACAGCTATAATAAGTTCATCGCCTCCAACGGTCCCTATTTCCACTGCATCGAGTTCTTTCGCGATGGATTCATCCGTATAGGCAATAAGGAACCTGCCCGGTGATTCGTCAAAGAGAACGGGGATTGCGTCACCTTCAAGGGTGACAGACGCCCGCAGTGCACTCTCCGCAAGCGCGGCAACGAGTCCTCCTGCCGAGATGTCCGCTGCAAACCCGCCCTGTTTAACAAACGAACGGATCTTTTCCAGGATGGAGGGGTCGGCGACATCAGGTGCCGGACCGCCACACCCGGTGATACTGTCGAGGACAGAACCCCCAAGGGCAGGGGTGGACGTGCCGGCAATCGCAAGGATTGCCCCGTCTTCAGGCAGGGTATAGCACATCACCGGGCCCTTTCCTGCCATCCCGATGGATGGCGTCGGCAGGATCTGCGTCCCGAATTCATCGCTCTCGTTATAGAGTGAGACATTGCCGCCCACGACCGGCGCACCCACTGCGGTTGCCATGTCTCCCATACCCCGGACGACCTCACCGATCTGCCAGTATATCTCCGGGTGAACGGGGCTTGCGAAGTTCAGGCAGTTTACGACACAGAGAGGCGTGCTCGCGACACAGGCCAGATTGGCCGCATTCTCATAGACCGTATTTGCCGCACCGTCGTATGGTCTGAGTTCGATCTGCCGCGGTGAACATCCGCAGGAGAGGGAGAGGGCGCTGTCACCCAGACGGAGAAGTCCCGCCCCGCCTGCAGTCGAGACCGTGCGCAACTGCACGTGGTGGTCATACTGCCGTGATATCCATTCCTTCGATGCCACATCCGGATGCGAGAGCACCGCGAGACAGAGCTCTTTGAGGTCTCCCTCTGGTGCCGTATACGGCTCTTCCTTTGTATAGGCACGAGACTCCCATTCCTCACCCGGAGCCCCCTCCACGAGGAGGTCAATAGGCAGGTCGCAGACCACCGTGCCGTTAAAGGTGACGACATAGCGTCTCTCTTCGGTGACCTCTCCGATATCACGCCACGTTAAACTGTATTTTTCAAGGATGGCCGCAAGAGCGGGGATGTCCTCTTCCGCCACCTCCATGAGCATACGCTCCTGGGACTCCGCGAGCATAATCTCCACCTCGTTCATGCCGGTCTCCCGGAGGTGTACGCGGTCCGCCTCGATGCGGGCACCGAAGCTTGAGGACATCTCGGACGATGCTCCCGCAAGACCTGCCGCACCGAGGTCACGGCATGAGACCACCGTTCCGGTGGCGGCCATCTCAAGGGTGGCGTCAATGAGCAGTTTTTCGGTATAGGGGTCACCGACCTGAACACAGGGGCGGTCTTCCGCCTCGGCATCCTCTGAGAGGTCCCGGGATGCAAACGATGCGCCGCCGAGACCGTCCCGCCCGGTGGATGCACCGTAGAGAACCAGCCGGTTGCCGGGTTTCTTTACCCGGGCAGTCAGGTAGGTCTCCGGGTCTACGATACCAACAGATACCACATTGACGAGGGGATTGCCGGAATACCTCTCATCAAACCGGACTTCGCCACGCACCACCGGGACACCGATACAGTTGCCGTAGTCGCCGATGCCCTGCACCACATGCTCTAAGAGATAGCGGTTCTTCTCTTCCGTGATCGGACCAAAGTAGAGAGGGTCCATGAGGGCAATCGGTTTGGCACCCATCGAGATGATGTCGCGTACAATACCGCCGACACCGGTTGCAGCGCCGTCATAGGGGTCCACATAACTGGGATGATTATGGGATTCCATGCCAATCGCAAGCGCAATCTCATCGGAAAATTTCACGATGGCAGCATCGTCCCCGGGCCCCAACAGGACATTCTCACCGGTCGTCGGCAGGGTCTTCAGGAATGGCTTTGTTGACCGATAACTGCAGTGTTCACTCCAGAGATTTTCAAAACAGGCGTATTCAAGCGGTGTGATCGGCCGCTGTAATTGTTCTTCAATATAGGCTTGGTCTCCGGCAGATACCATGATGCAGAATGGTTGGACACCTGCGATAATAATGGTGTGCATATGGTTATCTTCCGGGTGCACAGTCAGGCGATTTCGGGGGAGGGGAAGCGGTGCGATCACCTGTGAATTGTCCGCGAAAAAACCGGGAGGGGTAAAAAGCACTATTAAGACCATTCGATACAAAAGGTACCTGCATGACCGACCCATACGAAGCGCTGCTCGACCGTGCCTATGAAAATATCACCGAGACATCCGGTGATGAGGGCCGGTTTACGGTACCTCCGGCAAAGGTGTTTATCGAAGGAAAGACGACCGTCCTCGAAAACTTTGCTGAGATTGCATCAACCCTCCGGCGTGAACCGGACCACCTGATGAAGTACCTCCTGGGCGAACTGGGAACATCCGGCAAGATTGACGGAAACAGGGCGGTCTTCAACGGAAAGTTCGAATTCGACCTGATCCGTGGCCTTGTGCTCAAGTATACAGAGGACTACGTCATCTGTTCCGAATGTGGCAAACCCGATACGCGCCTTGTCAAGGACGGACGCATCACGCTCCTGCGCTGCGATGCATGCGGCAGTCACCGGCCGGTCAAGAAACGCCGGGCCCGCGCTGAGACGCCTGCAAACCAGCTGGAAGAGGGCAAGGAGATGACGGTGGAGATTCAGTCCATCTCAAAGCGTGGCGACGGTGTCGTCCGTATCGGAAAATACACGATGTACGTGAGCGGTGGAAAACCCGGCCAGAAGGTGCAGATCCGCATCACCCGTGTGGCGGGCTCCATCGTATTCACCGAACGGATGTAATATCCTCCGTTCCGGTTTTTTCACACAATTTTTTAGAGGACGGTCCCGTCAGTTCACCATTCTGATACACAGAAGAGCGGCAGGTATCGAATCAAATACACATACTGCACCGGGAGGAGACCCTCCTGCACCGTGAAAAAGAGGATTATTTTATTCAGGAATTTTCAATTGCATCCAGCATTTCTGCACAGTCTGCGCTGATGCGGCGTGCCGCATCGATGATGACTGAGACCGGATCGACACCGTCCTTTGTTGAGACATACAGAATGGGGTCTGTGAAATGAAGTTCCGGGTTATACGAAGCCACATCGACACGGGAGTCGGTCAGGATCTCCTGCGTCAGCGCATTCATGTAGGTGTGACTCTCGCCGACAAAGAGGATCTTTACACTGTCGGCATTGAGCTCAAGAATTTTGATCTCCATACGTACCCTATAGTTCTGTGAACGAACGGGTAAATATATATGGGTTGCCCCGGGCAGCGGGCAGAGGAACACTCCCAAAATGTTGGAACAGTGTGCCCGTCAGATGACGAAAATATCCCCGTCATATCCGATATGCGCTGCATCCCACCCGATCTTGTGGGAGAGGTGGACCAGACGGAATTCCTTTGCCTCAAGCTCTGCTGCGAGTGCCACCGCGTCCGCATAGTTCATGTGTTTCCGGTGGCGGACGTCACTCGGGAAGAGGGCGTCAGCAAAGAAGAGGTCACACCCGGAGAGCAGGTCTTTTGTTTGTTGCGGGATATTCCGGTTGGTGTCAGCGGTATACCCGATGCGCGTGTCGCCGTCTTCAATCAGGATGCCATAGGTCGGTGTCGGAGGATGGTTCACTTCCCCAAGGGTTATTTTGAGACCACCCAGTTCGAACGGGACATAGGGTTCCTGCGGATGGGCGTCAAACCGGATGAAATGGAACTGCTCCTGCATGTACGCCACCACCTCGGGCGCACCATATCCCGGCGGGTACTTCTGTACCCGGTAAAAGTCATTGTACCCGGCGAAGTGGTCATAGTGCCCGTGGGTCCAGATGACCGCGTCGATGTGGGGGGACCCTGCCCGGAGCAACTGCTGCCGGAGGTCAGGAGAGGTGTCAATGAGCAGGGTAAATCCATCGTGTTCCACCAGAAGGGAGGTGCGCAGGCGTTCCCTCCCGGACGCGGCACCTTCTGTACAGACCGGGCAGGTGCATCCGACGAGGGGAGTACCGGTGGTGTCACCGGTGCCGAGGAGCGTGATCTTGACTGTCATGTGCGGGGGCACCGATGTGTCAGATACTGCTCCGGATGACGTGCCGGTTCTTCAGGTTCTGCATTCCAATCTCAATATCCTCTTCTGTCACGCGGTGCCGGTTTTGCATTAAGGCGGCAATGATTGCCTCCTTGATCATCATCCGCAGGTCCGCACCGGAGAACCCTTCTGTCTCCTCTGCGACACGGTCAAAGTCACATTCACACTCAATTAACGACGTGACGGCCTGCAGGATGTCGCGCCGCATGGCCCGGTCAGGCATCGGGAACTCGACGACATCGTCAAACCGCCGCCATGCTGCTTCATCGAGAAGTGCAGGGTGGTTGGTGGCACCGATGAGGAGCACGCCGTTTTTGACGAAACTGACCATGTCGATATTCTTCAGGAGCATGTTCACCGCCCGCTTCATTGCGGCGTTGTCGTCGGTGAGACGGGACTTTGCAACGAAATCGAACTCATCGATGAAGAGAATGCACGGCGAGAGGCGGCGTGCAAGTTCGAAGATACGGTCGATATTCTTGGACGTCTCACCGAGGTACTGCGAGGTGATCATCGCGAGGCGGACTTCGAGGAGGGGCATATGCAGTTCACGGGAGAGGGCGAGGGCAAGCGAGGTCTTTCCGGTCCCCGGCGGCCCCACGAAGAGCAGTTTTCCAAACTCATAGATCCTATGATCACGCAGGAAATCACGGTTTTTCAGTGCCACATCAATCTTTTTGATCGCGTCCATCTGTCCTTCCGTGCAGACGAGGTTGTCCATGCTGAACTCGATCTCATCGGGTGCGTAGATGATGATCAGGTCGCGGGCATTGCGCATCTCCTCGGACTCGGCAACGATAGGGGCAATCTTTGCCTCGACGAACTCCACCGAGTCTTCAAACCGTCCTGTCGTCTTCAGGGCATTCTCGTAGGAAAACTCCCCCATACCGTTTTCCTCTGCATACCGTGCAAGGGCAGGGTTCTTTTCCACCCATGCGCTCCCCCCTTTCTTCACAAACCACTGCATCGCAGGGGTAAGCGCGGTGATGGAAAGACGCTGTCCGAACTCGTCGTAATCGACGAAGGGGTTTGCGCGCAGATATTCATATGCACCGGCAACATCCATCCCGCGCTCCAGCATCCCTTCGCTGACAACGAGCGGCCGTTTAAATTCTGACGCAGCTCCGGACATTCCTGCGATTTTCCGGAATTTCTGCGGCAGGTCACTCTTCGTGACCCCGGGGATTTCATTCGCGACGGCGGCCGTCAGAAGAATCTCCATGAGATCAAGAACCATTGAATCAGCATCATCAGACATGCGTAACAGGAGATGTACTACGCAGAGACCAAAAAAGGTTGGCTAGAGGGTTGTGACGACACACCCGTCTTCGGTGACGATGAGGGTATGTTCTGTCTGGGAGACATATGACCCGGGGATGTCATGCAGGACGGGATATCCCCGTACAACCCCGTTCTTCTTCAGGGTGGAGAGGGCCAAATCGATCTTGTCCCCGGTGAGCCAGCGTTTGGAGAACGGCAGGGAGCGCCGATCACGGATCTGGTTTAACACCCGCTTTGCTGAGGCAAGCCGTACGCCGCGGTTTGCTGTCTGGCTGTAGATCACGGTTCGGGCAGCGTCTGAGACCATACCCGTCCCGGTGGAGGCAAACGGTTCTATCGCAAAGACCATGCCCTCCTCGATGACGGCCCCGCCGGTCATGGCGACATTGGGGATCATCGGGTCGCCGTGCAGGCAGTAGTGCGAGAGGCCGTGTCCGGTGAGGTTTGCGACAGGCCGAAACCCGCGGGACTCGATCTCGTGCTGGATGGCAGTCCCGAGTTCGCCTGTCGTGACACCGGGGCGAACGAGGGCAATGGCCGCATTGAGCGCTTCGCGCGACGCCTCGACAAGGAGTGCATGGTCCCCGAGGTCAACGGTCTGTGCAGTGTCTGCGACATACCCATCGATGTGGACACCGAGGTCCACCTTTACCACGTCTCCTTCGGCGAAGAGGCGTTCGTCACCCGGTCCTGCGGTATCGTGGGCCGCATCCTCGTTGATGGAGATGTTAAGCGGGAAGGCAATGCCCGCCCCGGCGTCTACAATGGCCTGTTCAATGGTGTCCACCAGTTCAAGGACAGATGCACCGGGGACGACCATCGCGGCCGCTTCCTCACGGAACCCCTTTGCGAGTCTCCCCGCTTCCATATATGCAGAATAAATATCGTCGTTCATACGATCAGTCTTCTCTCATATTTCGTGTAGCAGACGAAACCATCTTTGGTGATAACACCAAGGTCTTCGAGCCGGACACCACCTGTCTTACGGTAGTAGAGGCCCGGCTCGACGGTGACCACATGCCCCGCCATGAGCGGTTCATCCCCGCGGGGAGAGAGCGAGGGCGCTTCGTGGATCTGCAGACCAACGCCGTGGCCCAGACTGTGGATGAACCCTTCATCCCCGGTTTCGTAGCCGCGTTCGTTGAAAAGGTCAAGGACGGCGTTATGCACCTCTGCACCGGTGATCCCGGGGCGGATCATCTCTTCTGCGAGGGTCTGTCCGTCCCGGACGGTCTCGTATATCTCCTGTAGCTCAGGGGTGGGTTCGCCCTTCACAAAGGTCCGGGTCATATCAGCAAAGTATCCGGACTTTTCGTCCTGCGGGAAGATGTCGATGAGGATGGGTTCGTCTTCCCGCAGGGTGCCTGACCCGGCGTTGTGCGGCTGGGCGGTCTCCGGCCCGCAGGAGACGATGGTGTCGTGTGCCGTGCACCCGTGGCGCAGGAGCCAGCAGTGCATCTCCCGGCGGAGGGCGTCTGAGGTGAGGGGGGCGCCGGCATACCAGAGGTCGCCCTCCCGCACGGTGGCAGTGCGGATGATCTCCTCTGCGAGCGCCATCACTTCATTGGTCTTCTCCTGGGTTGTGCGGATCGCGTCACGCTCGCGGGGACCCTTTATCGCACGCATCCCCTCCACGGTGCCGGGATCAACGGTGACCCGGCAAAACGAACGGATCTCTTCGGCCACCCCGAGGGGGAAGGTGCCCGGGACGATGATGTCTCCTCCCACGTATTCATACACCATACGGGCGGCGGCACGGCAGGGGTTGACCTCTTCCTCAAGGTAGGTGAAGAACCCAGCGTCGCCCCGGGTGACGGCATCACAGGACGCCTCCTCCTGTGCCCGCCCGATCTCCATCTGCGGCACAATGAGGACCCCGTCTCTCCCCCGTTTTTTGATATAGAAGAGGGGGTCTGAGGTGACAAACTCTGTCAGGTAGCGCATATCCGGGTCCCGGGAAGACGCATAGATGACATAGGCCTCTGCTCCTGCCTTTTCCATCGCCTCATCAAGCCGTTTCATGCCTGAATATTGCTGACCAAAGCACAAGTACTTTTATCCTGACGGGTTGATGTACTGGATAATGGACGAGTCGGCGAAGCAGATCTTCAAGATGAAGTTTGCAAAACTCACCATGGTCCTGAACGGTATTTTTCTTCTCGCAGCGCTCGCCATCCTCGCGGCATTCGGCGTGATTCCCATATACAGCTATCCGATTGCAGCCATCTGCGGAGCGGGGGCAATTCTTTTAGCGCTGTATTTCAGGAGTGCGTACCGAAAGGACAAGGAATGGCTGATGGCCCAGGACAGTGAGAAAGGAACCCAGAGTGAACGAAGTGAGCAGAGTGAGCAGAGCGAATCCGCCACCGGGAGTGATGCAGGCGTAGCCGTGGATGCAGATACTGTAGCCAATGCAACCAATGCCACAAGCAGTGGAAAAACCGGCACATCAGAAGGTGAGAGTGATGCTTGAGAAGATCCGCGCCGAAGTGGAACTGGTAGGACGGCACCTGCGGGTGGTGCGTACGGTCGCCGAGCACCAGCCCATCGGGATTATGAAACTCGCAGAGCTTACCGGACTCCCCGCTCACCGGGTGCGCTACTCGCTGAAGGTGCTCGAGGGGCAGGGATATATTCAGGCATCCCCTTCCGGCGCAATGGTGACGGACGCGGCAAAAGAACGGCTAAAAACGCTTGATTCCGAGATCGACCCGATCAT
>Ga0272441_10008345_pt1 | contig 16427 bp, 9 predicted proteins | sample SSMProp6N_FD_193582 | JGI IMG/M metagenome (GOLD analysis project Ga0272441, IMG submission 193582) | Marine sediment archaeal communities from Little Sippewissett salt marsh, Falmouth, MA, United States - SSM-Prop-6N | ecosystem: Environmental > Aquatic > Marine > Wetlands > Sediment ... | reverse complement strand
AAAGCGTTAAGTGGACCGCCTGGGGAGTACGGTCGCAAGGCTAAAACTCAAAGGAATTGACGGGGGCTCACACAAGCGGTGGAGCATGTTGCTCAATTCGATGCAACGCGAAGAACCTTATCCTGGGCTTGACATGTACGGATGCCTACCTGGAAACAGGATCGGTCGCCCTTCGGGGTGGAACGTACACAGGTGCTGCATGGCTGTCGTCAGCTCGTGTCGTGAGATGTTGGGTTAAGTCCCGTAACGAGCGAAACCCTTGTCGCTAGTTGCCAGCGGTTCGGCCGGGGACTCTAGCGAGACTGCCGGTGTTAAACCGGAGGAAGGTGGGGATGACGTCAAGTCCTCATGGCCTTTATGCCCAGGGCTGCAAACGTGCTACAATGACCGGTACAAACCGACGCGAGACCGCGAGGTGGAGCAAATCGGAAAAAGCCGGCCCCAGTTCGGATTGGAGTCTGCAACTCGACTCCATGAAGTCGGAATCGCTAGTAATCGCGTATCAGAATGACGCGGTGAATGTGTTCCTGAGCCTTGTACACACCGCCCGTCAAGTCATGGAAGCTGGGAGCGCCCGAAGTCGTGCCGACTCAGGCATGCCGAAGGTGAGCTCGGTGACTGGGACTAAGTCGTAACAAGGTAGCCGTAGGGGAACCTGCGGCTGGATCACCTCCTTTCTAGAGGATTATCTAGACGGCTCGGCAGAGCGATCTGCCCGGCCAGGATGTCAGCACAACCTCGTCCGCCCACGCTTCGGCAGCGGCGGATAGCCCGGCGGCAACGCCCGGCAAAGACGGCCCACTGTTTACCGTATTACCAACGCCCTGCGTCTATTCGTCGCGGGGCGTTGTGCTGCGCGCTCACGGGTGGAACGGCCAGATCAGCGGCGCCAATCCCACCGTAACGCACAGGATCAGCCCGTTCAGCGGAAGGCCGATCCGGACGTAGTCCCCGAAGCGGTAGCCCCCGGGACCGTACACCATCAGCTTCGTCGGCGAACCGATCGGCGTGGCGAAGCTGGCCGACGCCGCCACCATCACCGCCATGATGAATGGCATGGCGCTCACGCCCAGCGCTTCCGCCGACGCGAGGGCGATGGGAAACACCAACACCGCCGCCGCGTTGCTCGTGATCAACTCCGTGCACAGCGCCGTCACCAGGTAGACCGCCGCCAGGACGACCCACGGGCTGCCGTGAGAGAGCGACCCCAGTCGGCCGGCGATGGCCCCGGCCGCTCCGCTCGTCTGCATCGCCCTCCCGATCCCCAGCGCCGCGCCGATCGCCAACAGCACCGGCCAGTTGACGCTCCGCCGGGCCTCGCCTCCCGTGCAGCAGCGCGTCAGGACCATCAGCCCCGCCGCAAGCAGCGCCGCGGCCAGCATGCTCAGCCAGCCCATCGCCACCGACGACACCATGCCCGCCAGGATCGCCAGGGCGACCCAGGCCCGTTCGTGGCGAGGCGGGGCCGAATCGGCCACGGCGCTGGCCAGGAAGAAGTCGTGCCCGTTCCGCTGGCGGTCCACGAAACCCGCCGCCGCCTCTAACAAGAGCGTGTCGCCCGTTCGCAGGGCGATGTCGCCGATCTTCCCTTCCAGGCGCCGCCCGCTTCGCGCAACGGCGATGATCGCCGCGTTGTAGACCGTCCGGAACCGGCTCTCCCGGATCGTCTTGCCGAGAAGCGGACACTGGTCGGAGACCACCGCCTCGATCAGGCAGCGGTGCGTCCGCGGCTCGGCGAGCTTGAAGACCTGGTCGGTCGCGGGCGCCAGGCCGCGGATCCTTTGAAGGTCCACCACCGACGCCACGATGCCCACGAAGACGAGCCGGTCGCCTCCCTCCAGGCGCTGGGCGGGCCCCACCGCCGCCAGCACGTCGTCCCCCCGGGCGATCTCCACCAGGAACAGCCCCGGCAGGTGGCGCAGGCCCGCCTGCTGGACGGTCCGTCCGACGAGCGGCCCGTCCCGCTCGACGATCATCTCCACGGTGTACCGACGCGGGTCGTCCTGCAAGCTGACGGGCGGGCGGCGGTCCGGCAGGAGGCGCCGGCTCGCCAGCATCAGGTACGCCAGCCCGACCGCCGCGCACGGAAGGCCGACCCACGCAACCTCGAACATCCCCAGCGCCGGAAGGTCCGTGTGGCTGAGAATCAGCCCGTTGATCACCAGGTTACTGCTCGTGCCGACCAGCGTGCAGACCCCGCCGAGAATCGACGCGTAACTCAGCGGGATGAACAGCTTCGACGGGCTGAGGCGCATCTTTCGGCACCACTCGTCCACGACGGGCATGAACATCGCCACGATCGGCGTGTTGTTGAGGAACGCGCTGAGGGCCGCCACGGGCGGGAGCAGGCGAAATTGGGCGCTGAGCGCCGTCTTCGGCAGCCCCAGCAGCGGACGCGTGACCCGCGTCATCGCGCCGGTCCGCACGAGGCCTTCCACCACGACGAACAGCACGCCGACCGTGATCGGCCCGACGCTGCCAAACCCGCCAATCGCGTCCTCGGGCGAAGGCAGGCGCTGCGAGCCGGACAACATCCCCGTCACCAGCAGGACGGTCAGCCCCCCCAGCAACACGAGGTCCGGTCCCGCCCGGTTGGTCGCAAGGGCGGCCACCAGCAAGACCACCACGCCCAGAGTCAGCCACGCTTCCCATACCACGCTGAATGCCTGCCCGAAACGCACAAGGGATATCCAGACGCCTTATCGGACGGATTCCGCGATGAACCCAGCGAATCTCCCGTTGGCAATTGCCCGCCAGGCCCTCGGCGGATACGATGCGGGGCGGTCCTCCATTGGCGTTCCAGATGAGAAGGGAAACGGAGCAATGAGCGAGTATCGGAAGGTCATTCCGTGTCTGGACACCCGCGGCGGCAAGCTGGTCAAGGGCGTCCATTTCGTGAATATCCAGGAGCTCGGCGATCCGGCCGAGGCCGGCGCCGCCTACGCCGAGGCCGGCGCCGACGAGCTGGTCTTCCTCGACATCACCGCCACGCTGGAAGGCCGAAACACCTTCCTCGAGGCCGTGCGGCGAACGGTCGAGGGCCTCGGAGACTGCCCCCTGACCGTCGGCGGCGGCATCGCGAGCCTCGACGACATGAAGCGGCTGTTCGATATCGGCGTGGCGAAGGCCTCGATGAACTCCGCGGCCGTCAAGAGGCCCGAGCTGATCGCCGAGGCGGCCGAAAAGTTCGGATCCGAGCGGATCACCGTGGCCATCGACACCCGCAACAGCAGCGAGGTGGCCTCGGGGTTCGAGGTCGTCGTGGCCGGCGGGACGAAGCCGATCGGCACCGACGCCGTGGCATGGGCCAAGCAGGCCGCGTCGCTTGGCGCCGGGTCCATCCTGCCGACCAGCATGGAGACGGACGGCGTCAAGACGGGCTACGACATCCCGATGACGCGGGCGATCGCCGACGCCGTCTCGGTGCCGGTGATCGCCTCGGGCGGCGCGGGGGCCCTGGAGCATCTCAGCGAGGCCGTCCTCGAGGGCCACGCCGACGCGGTCCTCGTCGCGTCTATCGCGCACTACGGCACGTTCACGATCCGCCAGATGAAGGAGCACCTGGCCGGCAAGGGCATTCCGGTCCGCCTGTAGGCGGCGGCGCGGCGAGACCCCGGATGGCACGGGCAACCGGAGGCACGGGCCGGGAGACTGTCCTTGCCTCCGTCCTCCCGGCGCGGGTGCCGATCGCGTATAATGCCGGCCACTGGCCAAGCAACCGACAACGCACCGGCTCCGGGAGAAGGGCACATGGCGGACAAGATCGAGGTCTGGCTCGCGGTCAACTGCAAGGAGCCCATTCGCGAGGTGCTGCTCCGCCGCGGCATCGCGATGGGCAACGAGTACCGCTTCGACAACGTCTCGTGGAAGGTCCTCGTCACGCGCGTGGGCGACCTGTTCCTCGACGTGCTCCGCCGGGCCGTCGAGCACCGCCTCCTGGCCGAGCACGACGGCTTGGACGTCACGTGGCGCACGGCCCTCGGAGACGACGAGCTGCTGCTGGTCCCCCCCGCCGAGGACCGCCAGCGGATGATGCCCGTCCTCCGCGATGCGATGGGTTTCCTGCGAGACCTGCTCTTCGAGCAGCGCTTCATCGCCACGACCCTCCGCACCGTGCTGCAGGACATCCTCCAGGCGCGGTCCGAGCAGCGCATCCTCGCCGGCACGCTGGACGTTCCGGCCACCGTCGACCGCCTCGTCGAGGCCCTGGACGGCATGGACCTGGCGACCGAGGGCGTCGGCGCGGAGCAGGCCGCGGCACAGACAACCACCACGACGGATGACGTCGCCGCCGCGCCGTCCGGCGAAGAAGGCGAGACCCCGCAACTCCGCATCGCCGACCCGCCCCCCCTGCCGGAGAACGACGACACGCAAGGCGAGGACGAAGACCAGTAGCCCCCCCCTACCGCCTCCGCGCCCGCGCCTCGCCCCCTTGGGCAGCGTGGTTCCCGTCCGCGGCGCGTCTCATTGGGGCCCTTCCCGCGGCGGGGGTTGCTCGTAGGGGCTGGCCGGCAGCCCGCTCGCCGAGGCGGCGGACCTGGCGCGGAGCCTCTTTCGGAGGAGCACGAACAGCCCCACGGCCAGTCCGCCGATCCCGCCGACGACGGCCCCGCTCAGCCAAGGCGGCAGCCCGCGAAGGCCCGTGTCCACGCGCAGGCTGCGGATTGACTCCAGGAACCGGGACTCGTAGCGGTCGAAGTCCTTCGCAGCCGCCGTGCACGTGACCGTGTAGAAATGGCGTCGGCCCGGTACAATCGCGACGAGTTGCTGGACCGCATCGGGCACGCCGGGAATCCCCATCCGGTGCCTCAGCACCAGGGCCGTCCGGCCGTCGATTTCCATCAGGCTCGTTCGCGTCCCGCTCAGCTTCATGCCAAGATGGCGGACGCGCGCGCGGACTTCGTCGGCGAGCTCCTCCTGATTCCCCTCCGTGACCCGCACGCTCCCGCGTCCGACCGCCACGTTGATATTCTCGGCGAATCCGTCGTCCCCGGGCTCGAAAATGAACGCATCCCTTCGGTCGAAATCGACCTGCCGGAGCCCCTCGAACTCCTCCTGGGCCTCTCGGAAGGCCGCGGTCTGGAGGTCCTTGGTGGCCACCACCCATCCGTCGGGGTACTGAAGGGTGAAGCCCTTCGGGCTCTCGAACTCCCCCGCAGCCGCGGGGCAGAGCCAGGCGGAGAAAGCCCAGAACACGGCGGCTAGTCGTGCGGCTCTCATGACGGTCGCTCCTTTTGCGGACGGCAAGCCCCGTGCAACGTCACGCTACCGGGCCGACGGCTGCGCGCATCGTGTACCGCCCGTCCCGGACGCAGGCCGCGCGGCTCTGGGCGGGACGGCCGAGCAGCCCCTCTGGACCGCCGCGTGAGTTGCCTACTTCCCGTCGAGGCTGACTCGAATCCCGTCGAGGGCCGCGCCGTCGGGGCGGCAGATCCGCAGGCAGAAGCCCCAGTCGCCGCCGCTTTGCACGATCTTCACCAGCAGCGGGTTCCAGCCCTTCGCCAGCCGGGCCTTGGCCTTGTCCTCGCCGGGGCGGACCGGGCGGGTGGCGTTGTTCGAATGCACGAGCTTGCCGCCGAGCCACACCTTGATGCCGTCGTCGCTGCCCATCTCCAGGCGAACGTCCTGGTCGGCCGGGGACCAGACGTACACCTTGGCGTACGCGGCCCGGTTGTCGCCGCCGCCGACGGCCTCCAGCAGGTTGATGACCTGCGGGCCGACGCCCTTGCTCAACGGCTTCCAGGCGGCGCCCTTCCCGCCGGCCTTCTCCGGGGCAAACGCCGTGCTCCAGGCGTTGCCCTGCGTGTAGGGCCCGCTGCCCAGCCAGGACGTGATATACCCGCGGTACTTGTCCATGTCGTTGAGGACGCCCCGGGCCCGGCTGCGAACCGCGTCGCTCTTGGCTGAGGCGGCCAGCTTCTTGAGCGCCGCCCGGGCGACGTCGGGGTCGGCGTCCTTGAGGTTTGCGGCGATCTGCACGGAGGCAAGCTCGGCCTCGGCGCGGAGGGTCGGGTCGGTCCCGGCCTGCTCGGCCATCTCGATCGCGTCCGCCGACCGGGCCCCGGCCAGGCCGCTGAGGACGGCCCTCTTCTCGTCCGCCCCGCTCGCCAGGGCCATCGCTTCGCGGAACATCGCCGTGGTCTCGGCGGCCGTGCGGTTGGAGGGGAGGTTGGCCATCCGCAGGTACCCGCGGAACGCCAGCACCTTGTGCACGCGGTTGGAGGCCGTCTTGATGATGCCCAGCAGGTCCTTCGCCGGGGCGGCGTCGGGCCAGGCGCTCAGGGCGCGGACGGCCTCGGTGGCCACGTCGGCGTCGGGGGCCTTGAGCTGCTCTCGGACGGCCGCGAGGGCCCTGCCCCCGCCGAACCGCCCCAGCAGGGAGACGAGGGACGCCTTGACCGGCCCGTCGGCGCGGGACAGCGCGGCGACGACCGGTGCGCTGCGTTGGTCAGGGTCGTCCACGCGCGTCGCGGCCGAGCCGACCGCCCGCACGAGGCCCGAGCGCTCCGAGGCGCTCTTTGCGTCGAGCAGGAGGGCCACCAGTTTGGGCAGCTCCGCGCCTCCCGCCACGGTGGCCAGGCCCGCGACGGCGGCCTTCCGCACGTTCTCGTCGGCGTCCCGGGCGGCCTTGAGCATGGCGGGGATCATGGTCTTGTCGGCCCGGGCCGCGATGACCTTCAGCATGGCCGTCCGGAACCCGGCGTCGGCCGAGCCCAGCAGCTTCGCCATCGCCTCGCCGACGCCGGGGCCCTTGAGGCGATTCAACGCGTCGGTCGCCGCCTGCCCCATCGCCCCGCTCGCCAGCGAGGCCTTCGCCAGGACGGGCACGCTCGCGGCGTCGCCCATGACGGCGAGGGCACGAATGGCGGCGATACGGACGGCCTCGTCCTCGCTGGCCAGCAGTTTGGTGACCTCCGCTGCGGCCGCCCGGTCCCCGCGGGCCGTCAGGGCGTCGATCAGCAGGACCTGCTCGGCCGGCCCCATCGAGGACAGCGCCGCGGCGAAGGCCTTCGTCGCCGCCTTGCCGGGCATCTCGATGACGTACTTTCCGGCCGCTCTGCGCAGGTCCGGGTCCTTGTCCTTCATCAGCGACAGGAGGATGCCCGCGGCGCGGTCCTTCTCGGCCAGGACGATCCCCCGCAGCGCCGCAATGCGCACGAACCGGGCGTTGCCCCGGGCGAACATCTCGCGGTAGATCGCCGCGGCCTGGGCGGCCTGGCCGTCGGCCAACATGCGGTCGGCACACAGCAGCCGGGCGTCGGCTCGCATCGCTGCCAGCTCGGCCGGAACGTTCACGTCGGCCAGCGCCTTTCCGGCCGCGGGAGTGGCGATCCGCCCCAGCGCGGCGAGGGCCGCCCGCGCCGTCTTGGCGTCGTCGGCGCCGGCCAGTTTCGCCAGGACGGGCACGGCCTGATTGTCCCGCCGCGCGCCGACCGACCCGATCGCGCCGATCCGCAAGTCGCCCGTCAGTGTGTCCACCGCCTTGCGCAGGGCCGCGCCGGCCTCGGGGCCGGGCAGGCGCTGGAGCGCAAAGCGAGCCATGTGCGAGAGCTTCTCGTCACCCAGCAGCTTCTCCAGGGCCGGCACGGCCCGGGCCGACCCCACCCGCCGCAGCATGCGGCAAAGGAACTGCTTGCCCGCGACGGTCGCCTGCGGGGTATTCAGCGCGGCCAGGAGCTTGCCCTCGACCGCCTGGCGGGCGGCGGGCGTCGTGGCCGCGCGAACGTCGGCCTCGATCGCGGCGAGGGCGGCACGGCCCTGGCTCCAGTCGTACTTCACGAGGTCGTCATACGCGTCGGCCCAGGCCGAGCCCGCCACCAACAGGACAACCAACACGACCCACACGGTTCTCTCAAGACAAAGCGACTTTACCCGGTTCATGCCGTTCTTCTTCCTCTCGATTGTCTCTTCGCGCGTCAGCACACAGCCTGCAACGGCTCGCCGCCTACAGGCCCCACGGCTCGCGGTACGAGCGCCCGAGCAGTGCGCTGGCACCGGGGTCGTTGCGGATCTCCTCGGCCTCGGGGTCCCACTGGAACTTTCGCCCGCTGAGCATGGCAATCTCGCCGAGCAGGCCCACGCTGATCGACCGGTGGCCCACCTCGGCGGGGCAGATCGTCTCCTTGCGGCTGAGGATGCAGTCCACGAAGTTCCGCTTGTGCCCGCCGCTGTTGTACAGGTGGGTTTCTCCCGGCCCGATTTTCTCGCGGAGCAGGCTCTTGGGCTCGGCGTCGATCTTCCCCCGTTTGACGTACACCCAGCCCCGGTCGCCGAACCACTTCGCGCCCTGGGCGTGGATGCGGTTGCTGGCCACGCTGATCTCCACGCCCGTGGCGTACTTGCACACGAAGTGGTACTCGGTCGGCACGTCGTACAGGCCGCTCGTGGGATACGTGACCTTGATCGGCTCGACGGAGACGGGACCCGTGCGGTCGTACCCGAGGCCCCAATGGGCGATGTCCACGTGATGCCCGCACCAGTCGGTGAGCTGCCCGCCGGAGTAGTCCATGATCCAGCGCCAGTTCCAGTGCGGGCCGAAGCCCTGGTACGGGCGCTGGGGCGCCGGTCCCAGCCACCAGTCCCAGTCCAGCCCGTCGGGTACGGGCTTCGGCTCGGTGCTTCCGCCGCCGCCGCCGGTGGGCAGGCCCACCTCGACGCGGTGGACCTTGCCGATCCGCCCGTTGCGGACCAGCTCGCAGGCGAAGCGGAACCGCCCGTCGGACCGCTGCTGGCTGCCCGTCTGCCAAACCCGCCCATAGCGCTGGACCGCATCGCACATGGCCCGCCCCTCGCGAATGCTTCGGGCAAAGGGCTTCTGCCCGTGGATGTCGCAGCCGGCCTTGGCGGCCGCGATGGCCGGCAAGGCGTGCCAGTGGTCCGGCAGGGCGGTCATGACGGCGTCCAGGTCGCCCCGGCCGATCAGCTCGCGGTAGTCCAGGTACGTCTTGCAGTCTTTGTTCTTGTAGCGGCCGTCCACCATGCCCTTGGCCCGCTGCTGGTGCCCCGTGTCGACGTCGCAGACGCCCACCACGTGGAGGCGCGAGTCGCCCAGGAACCCGCCGAGGTCGCCCCGGCCCATGCCGCCGACGCCGATCGCGCCCATGAGGATCTTCTCGCTCGGCGGCTCGGCACCCAGGACGTGCCCGGGCACGACGTACGGGGCGGCCACTGCCGCGGTGGCGGCTTTCGCCGTCCCGGCGAGAAAGGTCCGGCGACTGACTCCGTGCTTCTTCGTCATTGCATCACTCCTTCGCGGCCCGGCGGCGGGCTCGCGGGTTTCGTCTGCCTTCCGTCTGAGGGGTCATGTTAGCAGAAACACCGCAACGGGGAAGCAAGTGTCGCATCACTCGAATGTGCACCGGGGGGCGCTCGGACCCCTGTGGACCTCCACGCGCCGGTACCCACAGGCTTCGCTTGAGGCTGCCACCCGTCAGACGAGCCTACTGCTTTGCCTGGACATACGCAGCCGCGTCGGGTGCGACGGCGACGGCCTTCAGCGTCAGCGTCCCGTCGGCGCGGGCCTTGACGACCTCCTGCCGGAGGGCCCTGCCCTCCCGCGTGTGCCACCATCGGCAGACGTGCGGACCGGGCTTGAGACCGCCCACCGTGACCGTGCCCGTTACGGGCCTCGGCGCCGGCGAGTGGATGTCCCTGCGGTTGCAGATCCACACCACGCCCGCGTCGCCCGTCCCGCAGGCCCGCGCCGTCAACACGGGGGCGACGTCGGCAACGGCGTACTCGCGCACGCGGAACCAGTCCGCGCCCACGCTGCGCACCTCCACGCCGTGCCGACCCGCCGGAATATCGGCGGTGAGTTTCCCCGGCGCGGGCGGCTTGCCCTCGGCCTGGGGCCAGACCTTCCGCGCCGCGACCTCGCCGTCCACGCGAATCTCCGCCGCCGCGCCGCCCCGGGAGACCTCCGAAACAGTCATCGAAAGCGTGGTGGCCTTCGGGGCATCGATGCCGAACCGCTGCCCCCCCGCCATGCCCCGGGCCTGCTTGTCCTTGCTGCCGTGCAGGTAGGCGGGCAACTCGTCGAGGCCGGCAACGAACCGGCCGTCTGTGGGTACGTCCACGTCGCGCCGGGGCGCCTCGAAGCCCCCGCCCGGGCGGACGGTCAGCGGCATGCGCTCCGTACACCGGCAGCGGACCGGCAGCGGCGCGAAGTGCCGCCGCGCCAGGCCCGACGCATCCACGAAACGGCTGGCGGCCTGGAAGTCCCCGAGCATGCCGTCCACCGACCGCCACGACCACCGCTGGGCCGCACCCGCCCCGCCGGACATCAGCCCCGCCCACAGCAGGCTGTGGGCGTACTCGCGGCGCCGCCAGCGGCCGGGGTCCTTCTGGCCTGCCTCGCCATAGAAGACGGGCTTGTCGTAGCGGTCGATCCCGCCCGGGAGCCGGCCGGCGGCCGCGATCATGTCCTCGCGGTAGACATGCTCCTGGTGGAAGTCCACGATGCGCCCGAGCGGGCCGTCCGGCGCGAAGCCGCTGCTGGTCGTCACGAGGTGCCGGTACGGGTCCAGCGACCGCAGCAGCGCCGCCATCTCCGCGTGCCACGCCGCGACGGCCGCGCCCTGCGGCGAGGCCCAGTTCGGGTCGTCCTTCAGCCGGGCGTCCTTGCCGGCATCGGTAAACTGGACCTCGTTGAACAGCTCCCACGCGAGGATCGCCGGCGAGTAGCCCCACCGCGCGACGACGTAGCGGTACTTCATCCGCGTCAGCCGCCGGGCCCGCTCGTTCGTGAAGAACGCCTGCGGGCGGGCGAGGAAGCCACCGTTCGCGACGTTCCATGGGCAGTACCGCCAGTTCGTCGCGGCCTTCGTGCTGAACTGGCCGTGGTGCTGGAGAACGAGCTGGAACCGCACGCCGCGGGCCTCGGCCGAACCCACGATCCGGTCCCACTTGCGGGCGTTGGCCAGGCTGAGGCGGCCGGCCAGCGGGTCCGGCGCGTCCCACCAGTCCAATTGCAGCCGCCCGAAGCCCGCCATCCAGTGGCGCGACCAGTTGATACCCGCTCCGCGCATCTTACGATGGTGGGCCTCGAAGTCCGCCACCTCGCCCCAGCCGACGTTGTAGCCGATCGGGAAAACCGGCTCGCCGCCGTCCAGGACGAACCGCTGCCTCTCGCCGGCCGAGACCCGCACGAAGCCGGGCGAGGGCTCGCCGTTGACGTCGAACTGCCTCGGCGCCAGCCCCACCGGCGCGGCCGGGCGGTCCTTGCCCCGCGGCCCGATCGTGATGCGAACGCCGTGCTTGCCCGGGCGGTCCGGTGTGTACCGCACGCGCCAGATGTCCTGGCCGTCGTGGAAGGCCGCCAGCCGCACGGGCTTCCCGCCCGGCCGCGTGACGATCCCCCAGACCTCCGCCTCGAACGGGTTGCCCTCCACGCCCGGCAGGCGGAACGTAATCTCGACGTGCGGGTACGTCCGCCCCGTCTCGATGCAGCCGGTGCCCCCGTGAGACAGCGGTTCACCGGCCGGACAGGCGGAACCCCACGCCACCAGGAAGAGGGCGACCGCCGCCCGGGGCCCGCGCGCATACAACGCCCTTCTGCCGACTCTCGTGACGGAAGGCACGTGGCAAGTTACCATGGGCGTGGAACGTCCCGTAGGCGAGGTAGGTTCCGCCAAAGCGGGCCGCGGTTCGGTCGTCCGTGAGCGGCGCGGTCCGCCGAGACCTTCCCGCACGCCGGTGGCTGTTGTGTGCAAGGGCCCGTCCTCTGACGGGCAGAGAGGCGTAAGATGTCATTCCGCAAACTGAGAGTCATGCTGCTTCGTGTCGGCTTCCTGCCGATCATTGCGGTTGCCTTGTTCGTGCGTCCGCCCTGGACCCTCGACTCCACGCTGGCCTTTGTCGTCGAGTGGTCGGGCTATCTGCTTCTGCTGGCGGGTCTTGGCCTGAGGATGTGGTCCATCCTGTACATCGGCGGGCGGAAATCGCACGAGCTGGTGACGGACGGCCCCTACTCGCTCTGCCGCAATCCGCTGTACGTGGGTACGTTCCTCCTGACCGTCGGGGCGGGCCTGTGCTTCGAGAACATCCCGATGGTCGCCCTGGCCCTCCTTGTTGTCGTCCCGACCCACATCCTCGTGGTTCGCATGGAGGAGCGTCACCTGGCCGAGCTGTTCCCCGAGGATTTCTCGCGGTACAAGCAGGACGTCCCCAGATTCTGGCCCGCCCTTCGACGCTATCGAAGCGCCCCCACCGTCGCGGTCTCCGTGCGGGCCATTCGCCGCGTGACCGTGGACGCCATGGCCGTCCTGCTGATTCCCGAGGTGGAGGACCTCCTTGAGTTGTTCCACGAGCACGGGATTCTGCCCGTTCTGTGGTGGTTCCCATAACGGAGACTCCCGCGGGCACAGGCCCTCCCCGGAACGGGCGGCCGTTCGCGGATACGCGACCATCCTCTGGGAAGCGGGAGAGCTCACCCCTCGGCGGCCGGACGCTGCTCGGACCGCTCGAAGAACGCGTCACCGATGGACGCCGCGACGCCGCGCATCCTCTCGTCCAGCGACGCCTGAACGGCGGCGTGCCGAGGCGTGCCGATCAGGTTGGACAGCTCGTGCGGGTCGGCCTCCAGATCGAACAACTGCGTCGGCCCGTCCAGGAGCGTGCGCGTGTAGGCCCACCGGCCGCGGCGCAGCGCCCGCCAGACCCGCTCGGGCCGCTCCGGGTAGATGCAGTGCTCGTACTGGATGTACACGCAGTCCGTCCCGTCTTCGCGACGGCCGCGGAGGACGCCGCTCAGATCGCAGCCCTGCACGCTCTCGGGCACGTCGATGCCCAGCAGTCCCAGCAGCGACGGCATGAGGTCGATCCCGCCCATCAGCGCCGAGCTCTCGCCCCGCGCGGGAACCCGCCCCGGGTGCCGAACGATCAGCGGGATATTGACCGACTCCTGCTCGGGGCGACTCTTGTGCATTCGCCCGTGGCTGCCTATCAGGTCGCCGTGGTCGGAGAAGTAGAACACGATCGTGTTGTCCAGTTCGCCCCGCTCCTCCAGGGCGGCGAGCATTCGCCCGATGTTGTCGTCGAGGTTCTCGATCTGGGCGTAATACGCCCGCAGCCGGCGCTCGAAGTCCGCCCGTTGCGGGTGATCGGCGGGCACGTTCGCCCGCAGCGTCAGCGGACGGTCCCGCCAGCGGTCCATGTACTCGTCGGGCGCGACGTTCGGCGGGTGCGGGGCCTCGATGGAGACCACGTGAAACCAGGGCGGGCCCTTCGGACGCGCCCGGAGCCACTCGATCGTCCGGTCGGTCAGCCAGTCGGCCATGTACTGCGAGACACGGTGAATCCGCGGGCTGGGGCCGACGGCGTACTCGAAGTCGTAATGAGCGTTGGCGTTCTCCCAGCCGAGCCAGTCGTCCCAGCCCGGGCGGAAGTACGGCGAGACAAAGTGATGCCCGAAGCACCCCCCCGAGATGTGCCACTTGCCCATGTACGACGTGTGGTAGCCCGCGGCCCGCATCACCTTCGCCAGCAGGGGCCGGTCCGGCAGCAGCGGCCGGTGGTTGGAGATCACCCCGTGCGTCGTGCAGTACTGCCCCGTGAACAGGCACGCCCGGAACGGGGAGCACAGCGGGTTGTTCGAGTAGGCATTGGCGAAGCGCACCCCCTCGCGAGCCAGCCGGTCCATGTTTGGCGTGCGGAGGTTCGGGTCGCCCGCGCAGCGGATCGCCGCGGCCCGGTGCTGGTCGGAGAAGATCCACAGGACGTTGGGGCGCGCATCGGTCGGCGGGGTGGGCATGCCTATTCTTCCGCGGTCTCGACGACCACCTCGTGGACGGACCAGGGCAGCGTGGGGTGGGCGCCGGTCAGCTCGAACTTCACGTGGCGGACGCGGGCGTTCTTGGGGAACTTCACGCCGGTCATCGTGCCGCCGCCCTTGCTGTCCAACGCCTTCCGCCAGGCCTTGCCGTCCCGCGAGAGGAACACCGTGAAGCCCCGCGGGTGATGCGTCGGCGAGCCCCGCGTGTCCAGGACGATCTTGGTCACCCGCGTGGGCTTGCCCAGGTCCACGGTGAACCAGTCGCCGGCCCGCATCGGCGCGCCGGTGGTCCACTTCGTCGTCAGGTCGCCGTCGAGGGCCTTGGCGGCCCGGTCGTTGTTGCGCAAGGCAAACGCCTGCCGGACGGCCCGATCGGCCTGCTGGGGCTCCAGGTCCGTCCCGGCGGCCAGGACGGCCAGGTTCCGCACCAGCGCGAAGCACGTGTTCGGCGAGTAGCCCTGGACCGTGTACGACGGGTAGCCCACCAGCCCGCAGGTGATGTCGTCGGCGCTGAAGTACACGGCCGGGCGGTCGCCGAGAAACACCGCCTTCAGCCGCGGCGGGGCCGAGGCGCCCAGCGTCTCGCGCAGCCGCCTGCGGTAGCCGACCGTCGGCATCTCGAAGCCCTCGACCGTGTACACCTCCGCCGTGCCGGCCAGCCGCCGAAGCGCCCGGCGGCCGAACGTCTTCTCCAGCAGGGCCTCGGCCGAGGAGGCGAACTCCTCGTCTCCCCCCGCCGCGTCGATCAGAAGCGTCCCGCCGGAGTCCAGCCATGCCTTCAGCCGGCCGATCTGCTGCTCGGAAAGCGTCAGCGTGCCCGTGCCCGTGAGTGTTGCGAGCGGGGCCTTGGCGGCCGCCAGGTCGTCGATCTCCATTGGCCCCAGGACCTCGACGCGGACCTTCTGCCGCCGGGCCATCAGGCGGGCGAAACGTTCGTAGGCCCCGGGCTCGGGGTCGCAGTTGCCCCCGTGCCGCAGGCGCGCCAGGCGAACCGTCTGCCGCGTGGGGCCGTTGTAGGCCTCGGGCCAGTGCGACACGCCCCGCGCCCGCAGCTCGCCCGACAGGGCCGGCTTGTCGTTCGTGTAGGCCACCACGTTGGCCGCGGCCCGGTAGTACGCCACCGCCGTGCGATACGCGTTGGCCTGCCACGCCCGAGGCAGGTCGAGGTCGCAGTGGACCGCCACCGGGCGGGCGCCGTTGAAGACCTGGAGGAACTTCGGCACGGCCGGAAGGCGATAGTGGATCGTGTAGATATCGTGCCCGGCGGGCAGGTCGGCGAGCTTCCAGTCGGGAAAGAGCTTGGCGTACAGCTCGCGGATGCCCGTGCGGAAGCCCGCCCCGCCGCACTCGGTCAGGCTGAAGAGCGTCCCGCCCTGGTGGACGAAGCGGCGGAGCTTGACGACCTGCTCGTCGGTGAGCTTGGGGGCCTGCGAGCCGGTGAGGCACAGCAGCGGCGCGTCGTGCCACTCCGCCACCGGCGAGGCGATGCTGATCGTCTGCCAGTGCACCTCGCGCTCGAACTGCTTGCCGAACCAGCGGGTGAGGTTGGCCAGGGCCCGGGGGCGGTTGTTCCAGTCGCCGTCGTACTCCAGTCGGTTGAACAGCACGGGCCGCCGGCCCCGCAGGAGGAACAGCAGGGCGTAGGCGGTCGTGGCGCACGGCGTGCCGGACATCGCCCCGCCGCCCATCGTCCAGGATCCGTCGCCGGCCTGCCGGGCGAGCAGTTCCTCGGCCCCGAACCGGTACCAGTCGCGCCCGCCGAGGTGTTTGCGCCCGGACGCCAGGGCGATCCGCTCGATGCCGTACAGCGTGTAGTAGAACCACGTCCCCTGCCGGCGGATGGCGGCGAAGTGCTCGTCGATCCACGCCAGGGCCTTCTCGATCGCCGGCAGCATTTGGTTGCCCCGGCAACTGAGAAACTGGCTCGCGTGGAGGTTGTCCGTGCAGACGTACAGGCTGGCCAGCCCGGCGAGGCTCATGGCCATGTAGGGCTCCGGGCGCCCCTTGACGCTGTAGCCCCACCCCCCGTCGGCCGCCTGGCGGTTCAACCAGTACTTCAGCGAGAGCTGCCAGTACTTCTTGGGAACCTCCTCGCCGTGCAGGGCCCCCGCCCACACGCCCAGCAGGCCGTACTGCGAGTTGGACTGGTCGGCCCGCCCGCCGCAATACGAGCTGTAGGCCGACGGCGCCGGCGGTCGGCCCGGCGAGACGTACGTGTACCCCCCCTCCCGGTCGATCGACAGGATGAGTTGGCGGACGTCCTTCCGCAGCGCGTTGCGGAACCGCGGGTCGCGCTTCAGCGCCGCCCCGTACGCCAGCGCGCGAAAGGCCAGGCAGTACGTCATGTCCGAGTAGGCCTTCTCGAGATACTTGATCGCCCGGGTCATCCGCGGGTCGGTCGGATGGACGCCGCTCTCCAGCAGGGCGTACACGTTGATCGCCGTCGGTCCCAGCGTGTACTTGTCGTTGTGGTTGGTGGCCGTCGTCTCCCAGCTTCCGTCCGGCCGCTGGCGCGACCAGAGGAACTCCGCGCCGCGCCGGATGGCCTTCTCGACGGCCTCGTCCGAGAAGCCCGCCGCATCCGCCGGCAGGGCCGCGATGCCCACCAACAAGCTCAACGTCAATGCCCCCGTCACCGCCCCCCTCGGGCAACCGC
>Ga0272441_10008343_pt1 | contig 16432 bp, 23 predicted proteins | sample SSMProp6N_FD_193582 | JGI IMG/M metagenome (GOLD analysis project Ga0272441, IMG submission 193582) | Marine sediment archaeal communities from Little Sippewissett salt marsh, Falmouth, MA, United States - SSM-Prop-6N | ecosystem: Environmental > Aquatic > Marine > Wetlands > Sediment ... | reverse complement strand
CCTATCTTGGAGCCGTAAAGGGCAACAGTTTCTTTCCTAGCTTCATTCTGTTGTCGATGATTGCAGACCACAAAGCCAACAAGCTAGTGGTTGACAAGAAAACAGCATGGCTATTCATTTGCGGAAGAGACATATTCAAACAAGGAATACTCAAGGGAGGCAACCTGAAAAAAGGCGACTACGCACTGATCATGAATCAGCAAAATGAATGCTTGGGATTCGGCAAAATAATGCACAACATCCACGAAGAATTGGATAAGAAAAAAGTTACTGTAAAGAATGTTCTGGACATAGGTGACTTTTTGCGTAGAGAAAAACGTCAGCCCAGACGGAAACAGCGCTCCAGCAGCGGAAAACTGTCCCAGAAGCCTGTTCGCACATAATTCTTGTTATTATTTTTTGCGCGCTTTTTCTTCTAGGCTTGCCACTCTTTTTCTTAGGCGTTCAACTTCCTCTTCTAATGCATTCATTCTGGCTGCGCTCATTTTGCCAATCATCTTGGGCATAACCTTGATGTCCATCTTAGATTGGAATTCGCCTTCGGAAATTTTTCCCTGAGAAAATTCAAGCCACAACTTGAAAGCCATCCTTTCTTCGTCTGTAAGTATCTTCGTGAACTCTTTTGTCCATCTTTCTCTGAAACTCATTTTTCATTTTCCTCCGTAACTAACCATAGAAGCCGTTTCAGCTCTGGCCAGACTGTAGACTCTTCTGCGGTTTCGATGAATCTTTCCAAGCTTCTTCGATCTGACCCAAATCTTTCGTACTCCTTTGCCTGTAGTGCCATCTCAATCTTTTCAATCTGCCTCACTGCCTTCGCTTCTTTTGTTTTTCCTACTTGGTATTCGTTCCAAACTGCTAAGTAGTTTTCCTTCTGAGTCTTCGGCAGGAGACTTAGCATCTGGTTTATGGCGTTTTCTTCTTTCTTTCTGGTTTCTGCCGTTTTCTGGTTGGGCATCAAATCTCCTATTATGGCTTCGGGAAGGTCATGAATTAGTGCCATCCTCAGTAGCTTCATTGGGTCTAACTCTTCTATGTCGGCGTAAAGCATGCAGAAGACTGCTGTTCTGAAGGTATGGTCTGCAACAGATTCGGGCTGATATACTCCAATGTCAACCCATCCTGTTCTTTGCGTCCGCTTTAGAACTCCTGCAATTTCCAAGAATTTGATTATGTCTTGGAGGCTTGAATCAGTCATCTCATTTAGCATGGGATCATCTTCTTCTTTGTTCAACTGGGAATGCGACTAAGATATTTCTTGTGAAGCCAAACTATGTAGCAACGTAAACCCTATTACTATCATTATTTGCTGATTCAGTCTGTCTTGTAGACCGTATCATTCTCTCTGACATAACCGTCCACTTTCATTCCGACGCTTTGACCCGCCGTTGCCTGCTTAACTTTCTCGTGCTCTATTTCCATGGAATTTATAGTCTGTTCAATGTCTGTGCTTGGTCCCTTGATAAAAATTCTATCCCCAACCGAAATAGTGTCTGTCACATCAATAACTGCCACCTTAATTCGGCTAAAGAAATGGGCAATTTTTCCAACTTCTCGAAGTTCCTCCATCAAAATTTCCCCCCATACCTACTTTGTGTAATACTAAAGCAGTTTGCATTGATATAATTTGTTACAGCTTCATCAGCTACATGAATTGGCAAATTTTTTATCTGACACTGTCCAGTTAAATTCTGGGATTCTCGATGAAACTGAAAAGCAAAGATTTTGTAGATAACGGCAGCATCTCTTCGGAGTTTACCTGTGACGGAAGAAACATCTCTCCCCAGCTTTCATGGGAAGACGTTCCTGATGGAACAAAAAGTTTTGCTTTAGCCGTTACAGACCCTGATGCGCCCGGAGGAATGTGGATACACTGGCTTGTATATGGTATCTCTAAGGAAGTGAGAGAGATTGCGCAGGCAAGTTTGCCTGAAGAAGCTGAAGAGGTGCAGAATGACTTCGGCAGAACACGTTATGGTGGACCTTGTCCGCCGTCAGGAACACACAGATACTTTTTCATCATCTATGCCCTGGACACTGAACACCCAGACGGACTTAACAAACGCAATTTCTTTGACAAAATCGAAAAACATACCATCGAAAAAGCTGAAATTATGGGGCTATACAAGAGACGAAGGTAAACTCTTTCTATCCTTCTTTTTGTTTGTCGCCTGTTTTGGCAGTGAATTTGATATAGAAAAATGATAATTAACAAAAGGTTGCTATGTGGGAAGTTTTTACCAGTCTTCTTCTCCCTCATCATCTTCTTCCCATTCATCCCAGTCTTCTTCTTCAAACACCATAATGTTCCACCTCCCTTAAGGTTTCCACGAAAAAGCAACCACATAAAAATCAAATAAGCATTTTGCGTCTAAAAAAATGGTTTAATCACGTTTTGTTTGGAGTATTGGGCATTAAATTAGGTCTTTATTAATATAGAACCAATATTTAAAGTTATAATTTAGAATAAGAGGTTTATTTGCGTTTATTTCTAATTAAAACGCTGTTTTGGACTTATTGTTCGAGTTACTTTTGAATTTGGGATTTGTTCACATAATTAGTCGATATAATTTGCTTAATTGTTAATAATGTGAAGTGGGAATTAATGCAAATTCAATCTAATCGGAAAAAAGTATGCTTTTAACACTCTCGACTCTCTCAGCGTTCACATCTTGTTTATGGAAAAATGTGCTGAAATACTTCTTTGTAAGCTGCCTCACTTTGCTTTCATTTCCTTCATATTTCAAGTGAAGCACCTCATGTATCAAGGCTGCTATTGCTCTGCTTTTGAGATAAAAACGAACCTTCTCTTTTGTGTGCTTCTGTAGCTTCTTTTGAAGAACGCTTCGTCTCTTAGGAAAAATTTGAATTACGCCCTCATTGTTACATCTGCCTGCAAGGAAATTTCCATTCTTTTTTTCAAATGGAAACACTCTGACCTGAATATCCTTGACAGCCTTTTTCTCAATCGCTTCCCTCTTGATTATCCAATTAAGAAATCTTTGAAACCTTGGTCTCTTTAGAGTCCCAGAAACGGCTGAAGCATAGTTTGTGTAAAACTCTAGGCGTTTTTCTGAGCACTTCTCGATTTTCTTGGGATTCGAAACTACCCGAATTTTTTTTGATATCCTTAGACTATCCATTTTAATCCCATGCCGCCTGCGCCTGAGTTCTGGGGAAGCTAAAAGAGTAGAATTCCCAATGTCTCCTACAGGTATACATAAAATATTCTCGACGCCACATTTAACTATTGTCAAAAATAAATTGAAGCCTGAAGGAATCTGCTTCAACTTTATTTCGGTTGAAGAACAGAATTAACCTTTCTTAAGCTGTGATATACTTTCATTATACTCTTTGAAACGTCAATTTTTAGCCACAGCGCATAAACAGCGGTTACTTTCTTCAGCGTTGAAAATCTCCTTTTAATTCTCAGAAAACGGTCACGCAGCATTCCTGAATCGTTTCCATCTCGAGCTCTCATGTAAAGTTCTTTGCAGGAAGCAACAATACTTCCAGATTCTTTTTCAATGTGTTCTCTGGTTTCTTGCAGAAGCCGTTCGACAGAAGTCCTGTTTATGACTATAACGCGTGAAATAAATTTGACTTCTCCTTTCATCTCTCTGATGAAATTAGCGAATTTCAGGGCGTCAACAACTTTCTGTTCTCTGTCATAAAATGACTGCTTCTGGGAAAAGGCGTAAACAGAACGGCGCAAACGTATACAAGGTGCTCTTCTGAGAAAATTCTTGACTTTCTCCCTATTTCCACCCTTTGGAAGCCTAAAAAATACCAACACTAGGCTTCCGAGTCCAGCAAATTCCTTCTTCTTTGCCAACTGTGGATTCTTGATTTCCCTTAAACGTTTCAGAAGTATTGGCTGATTATTCTCAAGCACTTTAAGGACCTGCTTGGTTTTCTTTTCATCGATTTTCCAGAATGCAGTATGCAACTGCTGACAGCCAAGAGCTTTCAACCTGTTAGGGATAGTGCTTCTGCCTGTAGACTCTTTGGGAGCCCGGTATACAACATACAGAACCATGTTTCTCGTAGCCTCAACATCAGATCAGGCTTTTATCTTTTCCCACACGCCCCTACTGCGTCATGCTTTTCTAACATGTGCCGATGTGCCGTTTTCAATTATCAGTTGTTGCTTCTGATTATGGCTGAACTTTTTTATCTTCCGTTCTCTCTTCATAGCTTCGCCGCGGTTCTCGAACTGTTCGATGTACACCAGTTCTTCTGGTTCATGCATTCGAGTATATCTTGCTCCTCGTCCTTTCTTGTGCATTTCAAAGCGTTTTTCTACATCTTTTGCGTGTCCAGTGTAGTAGCTGCCGTCCTTACAGCGGAGAATGTAAACATAGTAGTGGGGCAATTGTCTTCCCTCAAGGATTAACTAACAAACTCCTTTGTTCTCTCTTAAAAAAATTGCACACAACAAAACACCAGAAGAAATAGTCAAAAAACTTGGGATACGAAAGTGCCTACGTGCAAATGCGCTTATGTCAGCTCGAACACCTGAACTTAGCTAAGCGAATTGACGAACAAAGGAAAATTAGATTTCAAGCAATCTAATGTCTCACAGTTACGGCATTTGGCTGATTTTTCTAGGAAACCTTGAAATATCCCAAAAAGTTTGGAGAATATTGAGGGATTCGATGAAAGATAATGCAGGCTCCCCTTTGACTAAATTGGTTTCAAGAGCTATAACTGTTTATAACAAGTATCGAAGTCCTGAAGCAACAGCGAAGCTTGTTGAAGCAGAAAAAGATGGCTTCATCATCGAATTTGCGGGATCTTTCTGCAAAAGTTGTGGCGTAATCGAATACTTTGAAGACTTCATTTACGACCTCGAGGACATCACAGGAAGCCTCAGGGCAGAAATTAAGACTGTTGAGCCTGTGGGACCACAAAGTTTCAGGGTGCAATATGTTGTTATGGATGATTTTGTTGGTGGCAACGTTGATGATGGGGCTCTTTTCAGAGAGTTTCTACAAGTCAAAGGTTTGTCCTTTGAAGATTACCTTTCATCTAACACCTGCACAAAGGACGTGATCAAGTTCCATTTTCGAACATGGCTCCTTGAAAGAACGGCAAAACCCAAAAGATAGGCTGCAACTTTTTTCTTCAGAAGCTAATTTCAACTCAATATTCGTGAGCATTATTGACGATTCTGAACACTTTTACCTAAATAGCTACCTTGTATTGGGTCATGAAGCACATGAAACTGTTCTGGACCATAGGCTGCTGGATTTCGCTACTGCTAGTCTCAGTATATCACAATATTATCTGCTGTTATGAGTCGGCTTTTCCAGTGTGGTATGCAACCTTTATAGTCTGGGCTTCCGGAGTCGTAGCCCTTTCAACTCTGGCAAAAAACAACAACTTTTAGCGTTCAGCTTCAATTAAAACTATGTTCTCGAAGGCAACCTTTACTTGGCCAGTAACCTTTGCCCGCATGTTTTTTTCATTGAACATTTGGATTGTTTTGTCCACGTTAGAGAGGGACGATTGAACAAGCTGAATCTTGCCCCCATCCGCCAAAAAATTGGGAGCATCCACCAGAAACAGGTCAATTACTGTTCTTCCCTCGGGTCCTCCAGCCCAGGCTTTTCCAATCCAGCTTTTTTCTTCATCAGGCTCAGAAGGCAGATACGGTGCGTTGAATAGAATCAGGTCGAAGTTTTCGTTCTGTTTGATGGGCTGGAACAGGTCTCCCTGCCGAAACTCTATCCGATCTTTCACGTCATTTGTTTGTGCGTTGTTGGTGGCACATTCTATGGCGTAGGGGTTTACGTCAACAGCCACAACCCGCTTTGCTTTATCCGCCGCAAAAACAGCCAGAATCCCGCAACCAGTTCCCACATCCAACACAACATCGTCCTCTGTAACCGTCAATCTTTCGGCTAACAGGAATGTGTCTTCGGCTGGCTCGTAAACATGCTCGTCAACCATGAAAACTTTGTCTTTGAAGTAAACTTTTTTTGGGTAAATCATCCCCCAGCTATCCTGCGTTATTCTTTTATTGAAGCTTGACCCTTTTTCCTGTCAAATCCAAACGAAACTTCCCAAACTCCTTTTTGACGCTGCTCAACTGTTCGGAGTTCAGAACTGGTCCATCTTTGCAGACTTGTAATTTGCCTATTTGGCAGCTGCCACACAAGCCTATGGCACAGCGCATCATCCGCTCCAAGCTAGCTTGAAGAGGAACCTTGTATTGTTGTGCCAACAGAAACATTCCATACATCATCTGTTCTGGACCACAAGTGTAAATCATGCCAAACTTTTCTTTTTCCAGTTTCTGTTCTACTTGATCAGTGACTACACATTCTATTCCGTAGCTTCCATCATCTGTTGTAATGACCGTCTCTGAATCCACACCAGAAAGAACTTTTGTCACTCGATCAATGAACAGGAGATTATCTACACATTTTGCGCCACTCAAAACCGTCACTTTGTCTGCAACCTTCACAAGCCTTTCAATCAACGGCAGTAACGGCGCTAGTCCGGTTCCGCCTCCCACAACCATCACATTTCCTTTTATTGGAATGAAGCCGTTGCCGAATGGTCCCCTTATTCCAATCAGCTCTCCCACCTTTTTTTGGTGAAGAGCGTTACTGGCGTCTCCAACATCATGGACAGTTATCGAAGTTCGCCCCTCAGATGTTATGCCTGACAGGCTCATGGGAATCTCATCAACTCCAGGTATCCAAACCATAACAAACTGTCCAGGCTCAGCCTTTCCGCACAGTTCATCAACAAAAGTGAACGTTTTCACATCACAATTTTCCTGTTTTATGTCCACAATTTTTGTGACTCTCATGCGATTAACAGAATCGAACTCTGGAGGCACCGGAGACGGTTTTGGTGAATGAGCCTGCAACTGCTTTTTTCTCCTTTTCTCTGATGTTCACTTTGTTAAGAGATTGACGCACATCAAATATATAGCGTACGCAAACAAGGTCCAGTTTCTCTAATGGTTGTGGGCTAGTCCAACGATCTCTTTCACGTTTTTGAAGCCCTTTCTCTGAAGGTATGCGCCGATTCCTGCTGTTACTGAACTAAAGACTTCTGGTCCTTTGAAGGCAATGGCTGTTCCTATCTGAACTGCCGATGCCCCTGCCAACATCAATTCTATGGCATCCCGCCAATTTGCTACTCCCCCACAGCCAATTATTGGGACATCAACTGACTTGTAAACGTCGTAGATGCATCTGACGGCTATGGGTTTTATTGCTGGTCCTGATAATCCCCCGAATTTGTTGGCTAACACTGGTCTAGCTGTTTCGGTTTCGATGCTCATAGCTTTGATAGTGTTTATGGCAGTTATTGCGTCTGCTCCGGCCTTTTCTGCGGCTTTGGCGATTTCAGCTATGTTTGTAACGTTTGGCGTCAACTTCACAATCACGGGTACGTTAATTGCCTTCTTTACTTGTTTCACGATTTCTGTGAGCAATGTAGAGTCGCATCCAATCTCTGCCCCCGCCCTTTCTATGTGGGGACAGGACACATTCAATTCTACGGCGTCTGCACCCATCTCTGCTGCGGCTTCAGCAACTTTAACGAATTCTTCTGCCGAGTAACCGTAAATGCTCAAAATGGTGGGAACTCCTGTGCTTTTCAGCTGTTTCATTTCTTCTTTGAAGTGGCTGATTCCTGGGTTGGGTAAGCCCATGGCATTAAGTAATCCGCAGTCGGTCTGGACAACGGTTGGGTTGGGATAGCCTGTTCTTGGTTCTAGTCCCATCGACTTTGTTACTACGGCTCCTGCTCCCGCATCTATCACAGTTTTTAGGGACAGCCCGGTGTATCCTAGGATTCCGGAGGCGAGCATGGTGGGGTTAGCAAGTTTGAGTCCAGCCACTCTGGTGGCAAGGCGTTCCGTCATCTTTCTTTTTCCCTCTCTGTAGTAAAAGTTATCCACTGCCAAGATAAAGGTTAGGAGACGTACTCTAATATGATTATATGATGGATGGGAAACCTGTGAAGGCTACAATAGTTGAGTCTGTAATTGGCGTGTTTGGCTTCGGCGAAGACAACAAACTTACCGAGAAAGTGTTCTTCCCCGAAGACCCTCAGGAAACAGCGCAAAGGCTTCTGAAGATAGAGGAAGGAAAGCTACTCGAGGAAATCCAAAGTTTGGTTAACAAACTGCAGGAAAAAGGATACACACACTTTGTTTTTGAGAACCCTAAAATGGCTCGGACAGTTGGCGAGAAGCTGAACATTGAAGTGAGCACAGAAACGTCGTCAGAAGCGGGTGCTCTGCTTCGAGATAACTTAGAAAAATTTGCTTTGGAGCTAGAGGCTGTGGAGAAGCCAGAGCAGCTTCGTGTTCGTGTTCACAATGTTTCGATTGAATTGGCTAAAATGAAGGTGAAGACAACCATTGAAAAACGTGATTTGCTGGTTGCTCAGGCGGTTCAATCTGTTGATGATTTGGACAAGTCCTTGAATGTGTTCATGAGCAGGTTACGGGAGTGGTTTGGTCTTCACTATCCAGAGCTGGACCGACTGCTTGACAAGCATGAAACCTACGCCCGTCTCGTAGTTAATTTGGGAACAAGAGAAAACTTCACCGCCGAAAACCTTGAAAAAGAGGGCTTGCCCAGCAAAAAAGCCCAATCAATCGCTATGGTTGCTGAATCATCTATGGGAGCTGATTTAGGCGACGAAGACTTGGCTCAAATTCAGGGCATGTGCAAAAACGTCCTTGAGCTCTACAGTGTGCGGCAATCGTTGGAGAAGTACGTGGATTCGGTCATGGAAGAGGTTGCCCCCAACGTTAAAGCAGTTGGCGGTTCCCTGTTAGGAGCTCGCTTGTTAGCCCTTTCTGGTGGACTGCTGAACTTGGCTAAGTTGCCTGCAAGCACAATCCAAGTCTTGGGCGCAGAGAAGGCACTGTTTAGGTCTTTAAAGACTAAGGCGCGTCCTCCTAAACATGGGATAATTTTTCAGCATCCCTTTATTCATGATGCGAAGCGTTGGCAACGTGGAAAGATTGCTCGAGCGTTGGCTGGAAAACTGAGTATAGCTGCTCGAGTTGATGCCTTCAAGGGCAGTTTTATGGGCGACAAACTGAATGCAGACCTTGAAAAGAGAATCGCGGAAATCAAGGAAAGATATGACAAGGCTCCGCCGCCTCCACCAAAAAAGCCTGTAACCCGGAAGCCTAGGGATAGAAAGCAGCCGCGGAGAAAGAAACGTGGTTATAAACGTTAAGCCCCACCCCCTTTTTCCAGAAATTTACTGGGTCACGGTCGAGGATGGAACCAGAAAACTAGGCACCAAAAATTTGGCTCCGGGAACCTCTGTTTATGGCGAGCGCCTCGTCAAATACAAGCAAATTGAGTACAGGCTGTGGGACCCTTTCAGAAGCAAGCTTTCAGCTGCCATACTCAAAGGTCTAGAGACCGTGCCCATAAATTCAGGACAGAAGGTGCTGTATTTGGGGGCGGCTTCAGGAACAACTCCAAGTCACGTTTCAGATATTGTTGGCGAAGACGGTCACGTTTATTGTGTTGAGTTTGCTTCCCGTTCCCTACGAGAGCTAGTTAACAACGTTTGCGCCTTCCGCTATAACATGTCGCCGATTTTGGCTGATGCACGGTTGCCCGAGTCTTATTCGCGGATGGTGCAGCGGGTGGACAGCATCTACTGTGATGTGGCTCAGCCTGAGCAGGCTCGGGTTTTGGCGGATAATGCGGATATGTTTCTAGTTGATGGGGGCTGGGTGATGTTGGCGATTAAGGCTCAGAGCATAGATGTAACTAAGGAGCCATCTGTGGTTTTCAGAAAAGAAGTTGCCATATTAAAAGGCAGAGGATTCATGATTAAACAGGTTGTTGGCATCGAACCCTATGACAAAGCCCATGTCATGGTCGTTGCCCAAAAACTTTAGCTTATCTTAGATTTTCTGAAAAAAAGCTATTTTGCAACAATGAACTAATATTAGGATACTAATATGTGGTTGTTGTTAGACAAAAGTCGTGCTAGATACGAAAAGGTTTTTAGTTCCGTTTCCTTACAACAGAGACAAAACGTAATTCATGTATGAGGTGTATGATTTGTCTGTATTTGCCGCACCCGGAGCTTATGATCGTGCCATCACCGTGTTTTCTCCAGATGGTCGCCTATTTCAAGTTGAGTACGCCCTAGAAACAGTGAACCGTGGGGCAACAATTATCGGAATCGCCTGCTCTGAGGGAATAGTTTTAGGAGCAGAAGAAAAAATTGAAACAAAACTTCAAGATACTAACTTCACTTGGAAACTATACGCTGTAGATGACCATCTTGGAGCAGCGGTTGTAGGTTTAGGATCTGACGCTCGAATACTAATTGACCAAGCCAGAATCTTCGCTCAAAGCAACCGACTGACATATGATGAGCCCATCGATGTTGAAATAATGACAAAACGTGTAGGAGACATCAAACAACTTTACACTCAACACGCAGGAGTAAGACCCTTCGGAGTATCCATAATTTTTGGTGGAATCGACAAAACAGGAAGCAGAATCTTTTCAACTGACCCAAGCGGCTCCTACCGGGGCTACAAAGCCGTAGCTGTAGGAATTGGACGCGAAACAGTTGAGGGCATCCTGAAAGATGAATATCGCGAGGACCTCAGCCTAGATGACGCCAAAAAACTTGCTGCAAAATGTCTAACTCAAGCCCTAGTGGCGAGAGGAGAACCCAAAAGAATCAAAATCAGCGTCATTCCAGCAGAAACCCAGAAGCTCGAAGTAATAAGCGACGAAGAAATCGAAAACATGCAGCGAGGGCTTGAGGGCAGTGAAAGTTAATGAGCGACCGCTACACCATTGCGCGCATCACTCATGATGGCGACCACTTCGAAATTCTAACCAAACCTGAGCCCGCTCTAGCATACAGGCTAGGAAAAACCAGTACTGTTTCTCAAGTTCTTGCTACGGAAACAATCTTTACTGATGCAGGAAAAGGCACAAAGGCGTCGGAGGAGAGGCTGCAGGCAGTTTTTGGGACTATAGATCCCCTCAAAATTGCTGAGGTAATCCTTAAGAAGGGCACCTTGCAGTTAACTACGGAACAGAGGAAACAGCTTGTTGAAGACAAACGGAAACAAATCGTTTCCTTCATATCACGTGAATGTATTGATCCGAAAACAAATCTTCCCCATCCTCCATTAAGGATTGAACAGGCTATGAAGCAGATTCATTTCTCCATTGATCCATCAAAAGGCGTAGAAGAGCAATCAAAAGAAATAATAAAGCTCTTACGTCCGATTATACCCCTTAAAATGGAGAAAATTACAGTGGCAGTTCGCATACCCGCAGAGCATGCAAGCAAAGCTTACGGCTCCGTTAAAGGATATGGCACACTAAAGAAGGATCAGTGGCAGGCTGATGGATCATGGATTGCTGTAGTTGAGATGTCTGCTGGAAGCTACGGACCTTTTTTGGATACGTTGGGGAAAATAACTAAAGGAAATCTTGAAGCAAAAATGATAAAATAATTAAAATTTATTGAGATGAAAAAATATGCCAGTTTTTTATGAAAAGAAACAGCTTGTTGTTCCTGGTGACCTTCTTGCTGAAGGCGATTACGTGTCAGGGGACAGCACCTACAAAAAGAATGGAAAAATATATGCAAACCGCCTTGGACTTGTTGATTACAACGGCAAAATAGTTCACGTCGTTGCGTTAAAGGCATTTTACGTTCCAGCCCCAGGAGACTTGGTTATCGGCAAAATTGTTGAAACCACGCCTGGCGGTTGGGTAATAGACATCAAAGCTCCACATCTTGCTAGACTCAGAGCATCTGATGTTGTCGAACGTTCCTTCAAGCCTGAAACAACAGATTTGCCCTCCATCTTTGATGTTGGAGACCTGATAATCACAAAGGTGGTTGAGTACGACCGAACCCGCGACCCCATATTGACTGTTCGTGAACCAGGTTTAGGGAAAATTATGAGGGGGCAACTCATCGAAGTTACTCCCACAAAGATTCCGCGAGTTATCGGCAGACAAGGCTCCATGGTTGGCATGATAAAGAAAGAAACCGGTTGCCAACTAACCATTGGACAAAACGGTTGGATTCTTATCAGCGGCAGGTCCCCTGAAGATGAACGGCTTGCAATTATGGCTCTTCGCAAGATTGAGGCGGAATCCCATACAAGCGGCTTGACTGACCGCGTAACTGAAATGATTATAAAGGAAAGGAAATCACTTGAAAGCAACTAAAAAGAAAACTAAAAAAGAGACAGAAACTCTGTCGAAAAAAAAACCTGAAACCTTAGTTGATAAAAAGGGCATCAGATTAGATGGCAGAAAATTAGACGAGCTAAGGCCCGTAAAAATGGAGGTTGGAGTCCTCCCAAACGCTGATGGCTCAGCATATCTGGAACAAGGAAGAAACAAGGTTCTTGTTGGCGTCTACGGACCTAAAGAGGCACACCCCAGACACATAGCCCAGCAGGACCGCGCTGTCATCCAATGCCGATATCACATGGCGCCATTCTCAGTTGATGAAAGAAAATCGCCAGCACCTTCAAGACGAGACATCGAACTCTCCAAAGTCATCAGAGAAGCGCTAGAGCCCGCAGTTTTCCTTGAATACTACCCAAAAACATCAATTCAAGTCTACATTGAAATCCTGCAAGCAGACGGAGGAACAAGATGCGCAGGTATTACCACAGCCGCTCTTGCGTTAGCTGACGCGGGAATTCCGATGCGGGACTTGGTTGTAGCTTGTGCAGCTGGTAAAGCTGACGGCAAGATTGCATTAGACCTTATGGATACAGAAGATAAGATTGGTGACGCTGATGTGCCTGTGGCTTATATGCCCAACCTTGAAGCCATAACCCTGCTGCAGATGGACGGCAACTTGTCACCAGACGAGTTTGAAAAAGCCATTAACATGGCTGTTGAGGGTTGCAAACAGCTTTATGTCAAACAAAAAGAGGCGTTAAAATCCAAATATGTTGTTGAGGAGGCTGAAGAATAATGACCTCACCAATTGTTATACGTGTCAAGAAGAAACGAATCATTGAACTCCTTGCGAGTGGAAAACGAACAGATGGACGAGGACCAACAGACTATCGAGATATCAAAATCGAGTCAGGAGTAATCGAACGCGCAGAAGGCTCCGCCCGAGTGCTCTTAGGAAAAACCGAAGTCATAGTGGGCGTGAAAATCTCCACCGGCACACCCTTCCCAGATGTCCCTGACACAGGTGTTCTAACAGTAAACGCTGAACTTGTGCCCCTAGCATCTCCAGACTTTGAGCCTGGACCACCAGGAGAAGATGCTGTAGAGCTAGCTCGTGTAGTGGACAGAGGAATAAGAGAATCAAAAGCTATTGATTTGAAGAAACTTTGTGTCGAGTCAGGCAAACTGGTCTTTGTGGTTTTCGTAGACGTTTACATTCTCAACCATGACGGGAACCTCATCGATGCATCCGCTATTGCAGCCTTAGCTGCATTGATGAATACTAAAATGTTCAAGTATGAGGTGGTAGACGGCGAGATTGTGAAGAAGCCAGGTTATACTCCTCTTCCAATGGTTAACTATCCGATAGCTGTTACTTTTGCTAAGATAGGCGACAAAATCTTGTTGGACACTGGTCTTGACGAAGAACAGGTTATGGACGCCAGATTAACCATGACATTGGACAAGGACGGAAACGTCTGTGCAATACAGAAGGGCGGCGGCTCAGGCTACTTCACTAAGGAAGAAATATTAGACGCCACTAAAACTGCATTAGAAAAGACTGAAGAACTAAGAAAAATCGTGGTTAAAGGCTGATGGGAAGAAAAACAAAAAAAGTTGGACCTACTAGAGGGCTTGGCACTCGCTACGGCGCAACCGTCAGAAAACGTTACGTAAAAGTCGTCACAGAAGCAAAAAAAACCCACAAATGCCCACACTGCGCTTCTGAAGCCGTCAAACGCGTAAGCGTCGGCATCTGGAACTGCAGAAAATGTGGTCTCACCTTCTCTGGCGGCGCCTATACTCCAGTCACAAAACTTGGGGTCGTGGCAAAGCGCCAAGTGAAGAGTTTGTCCTCGTCAGAAACCTAAAAAACGTTAAGGCATGAGGCTTTCCGGGTTCACCGTTCTTCGTTGAGGTGGATTAGCTGTGATATTGTTGACTACCTCTCGGAGACCAACTGAAAGGATACGAACATTCTGCCGTGATTTAGCTAACTCCATCCCTGATGCTGTGCGGATTAACCGCGGCAAAATGAGCTTGGATGGAGTAGCTGAAAAGGCGATTGAAGTTGAGGCAGATAAGGTTGTTGTGGTTGACAGGTGGCAGGGAGGACCAGGAAGAATCAGCCTCTATAGATTAGGCTCAAGTGGACTATATTTTGTTCCTCCGCTGATGCTGATAAAGGGGATCCGGCTACGCAGAGAATTCAAGAACGTAAAGAAACGTGGGCAATCTTCAGTAATCACCTTTTCGCCTGAAAACTCATCAGCGCTGGAAAATATTGCTGGTCAGTTATCTCAGTTTTTTGGTTTACCTTTTTATTCTTTGGATGATGCAACTGAGAAGTATGTTGCCGCAATGCATCTTTCCTTTGATCGTTCTGGTTGCCTTCAACTTACATTTAAACGCCTTCAGCGAATGGTTGAAATAGGACCCAGAGTCACCCTTTCAAAGCTGATTTGGGACGTTTCATCATGAAGGCTCAAGCTGTTATTCGCCTAAATTTTTCGTCCAAAAAATCGTTGAATGTAGTTTTAGGGGCGCTAAAGCCTGAAACAGAAACCTCATCTACTTCTCGTTCAAAGGTTGACATGAAGACTGAAGGGCAGATGTTGATTTTGGATTTCAGAGCCACCGACACTTCAGCGTTACGGGCAGCAATGAACTCCTATCTACGATTGATTGGCGTGGCAATGAACGTTCAGAAGTTAACAGAATAATTTGATATGCAGAATGCTTAATATGAGCCAAGTATTTTTAAGCTGGAAGAATTCAGAGATTTATTTGAGGAGTATAAGATGAGCGAAGAAATTTCCCAACTTCCACCCCAAATTCAGCAACGTTTACTTAGGCTTCAGCAATTACAGCAGAACCTGCAAGGAGTTATGGCTCAGAAACAACAACTAACCATGCAATTAACCGAGACCGAAAACGCTACAAAGGAACTGGAAAAACTGGCTGATGACGCCGTTGTTTACAAGTCCATTGGCGCCCTTCTTGTTAAGGCAGAAAAAGTTAAGGTTTCAGCAGATTTGGCTGACCGAAAAGAGCTCGTGAAAATGAGGGTTGACGTTCTGGCTAAACAAGAGGAGCGTCTTAGAACCCAAGTGAAGGAGCTACAGGAAAAGCTGCAGCAGGACCTGCGTCCAGTTTCAGGTTCCTCCTTAGGATGAAAACCGCTTGGAAGACATAGGCATCCCTGAACTAACCATTGAGCAAGTTGCAGAGCTTTGTGAAGGGGCGGAAGGGGCTGCCAGACAGTATGTTCTATCCAAAGTTTCCACCAGCCGAATAGTCACCCTTGACGTTTCAGTGGACGCTGAAGGAACAAAACCCGTAACAGTCAACGTTGACGTATCAGTTGTTCTGTCCCCCCTCATGAATGACTTCGATGTCGAAGCTCTAACAAACGAAGCAACAAAACGTGCCTTCGCTCACATTGAAGAATACCTGAGGGAACTTCAGTGCAAATCCAAAAAATAGCTGCACTAATCAATAAGTTGGACGCGAAGCTAGCTGTTCTGTTATGTCACCACAATGCTGACCCAGATGCCATAGGCGCCGCCTACGCCTTCAAAGGACTACTACATCATCTGAGACCTGACTTGGAAACAGAGATTGCGGCGGCAGCGGGACCTAGCAAGCTATCAAAGGCAATGATGGCTGTTCTGCCCATAGAGCTTACGGACCAGCCTCGTATAGAATCGGCTGACTTAATCGTTTTACTGGACACAAACACTGTTCAGCAGCTAGATGAATGGAGCACAAGAATCACTTCCACTCAGCCAATGCTTGTTATCGATCATCATGCAGGTCATCCTGAAACGGAGGAACGGGCAACACTTTCTGTGTCAGACGAGACTGTTTCGTCTACCTGCGAACTTGTGTATCGGCTGTTCAAAGAAGCAGAAATTAAGCCTTCTATGGATGAGGCAAAAGCTCTGTTTCTTGGAATATCCTTTGACACAAGACATTTCATCATAGCCACCTCTGACACCCTCAAAGTTGTGGCTGAGCTTGCAGAAGCTGGAGTAAATGCCCAAGAAACACTCTCAGTTCTTTCGTTACCCATGGAACCTTCAGAACGTTTAGCACGACTAAAGGCTGCTGAAAGAATCAAACTCCTAAAGGTGAAGGGCTGGCTGATTGCCTTCTCTCATGTCAGCGCATACCAAGCTTCAGCCTGCAGGGGACTTCTCGCTTTGGGTGCCCACGTTGCAGTTGTTGCTGGAAAAAAGCAGAAC
>Ga0272441_10008342_pt1 | contig 16433 bp, 12 predicted proteins | sample SSMProp6N_FD_193582 | JGI IMG/M metagenome (GOLD analysis project Ga0272441, IMG submission 193582) | Marine sediment archaeal communities from Little Sippewissett salt marsh, Falmouth, MA, United States - SSM-Prop-6N | ecosystem: Environmental > Aquatic > Marine > Wetlands > Sediment ... | reverse complement strand
TATGCCCGCTTCCCGATATCATCTTCTACATTCATGGATTCCACCGTCAGTTGCGGCAGATGCAGCTCGTAGCGGTTGTTGTGCACAACCGACAAGGCCGCCTGATCACTCAGGTGACCGACCCGGATGGTAATGGATCCACTGAGACGGCAGCCGTGCCACCGCCGCTTCTGGAAGATACGCTGAAATTTCGAAGGTCCCTGTCTATGCTGAAGAGGGTACCGGTTTCAAAGCCGTATTTGAAAGTACCTCCACCGGATGATCCTTATTTGGGGGGAGAAATGCCTGAATCATCCGGTGCGTAAACCGGTAGCAGCAGGCAGACTGCCACCAGCGTGCCGGTTGTCAACCGCCGGAACCAGGGGACGGGCGACAGGATGGCAATGCATGCACCCATGGATCTCTGCGTCATCGATGGAAAATGAATCAGCCGAACCATGTTTATCATCTTCTGGGCGCCGGTCTGGGCAAAGGACGCGCAGGCAATTGCGATGCATGCCGGGGCGGGGAAGGGGTGACGATGACATCGCGGTGATAATAACCCGCGCCGTAGCCTCCGTAATAAACGCCGCCCACGACCTGGTTTTGCTGGTAGTCGTATGGACTGTCCAAGGCGCAGCCGGTTGCCAGCAGTACCATTGCCACCATCAGCAAAACAAACGGCATGTGTTTGTGACCATATCGCTTCATGGCTTGTTCCCCGCGTTGTTTTCATCCGTCCATTGTGCAACGGCCAGCGCTGCACCCAGAGGATCCAGAAATACGGCGACCTTTCCGTTCCGAACCGTCGGGCTCGGGGGCACCACGACGCTGCCGCCGGCTTGCTCGATACGTGCCAGGGTTTGCCGCAAATCTTTCACGCGGATATAGGGAAGCCACGTGGACGGCAGATCTTGGCGTTCAAGCTCGAGCACCGCGGCCCGAGGGTATCCACCGGCCACCAGGCGTATTTCGGGCCGGTCTCCGATATCCTCCTGCCGTTCGATCGTGTAAGCGCCGATGGGACGATAGAAATCCGCCATCAGTGAGCTGTCCTTGGCCCAAAGTTCGATCCAGAGCCACGTGTTGTATGATGGCAAGACATCGGGCGGATCGCCGTCGGTCGCATGGATCACGCCGAAGATCGCACCCTCACGGTCCTGCAGCACAGCAACCGCACCGCGCCCCGCAAGATGCTTGGGTGGCACCAGCACCCTGCCGCCGGAAGCGGTTGCCTGATCGGCGGCGCGGTCCAGGTCGGGAACGGACATGAACGCCAGCCATCTTGCGGACCGATCGGCATCGGCAGGTTTATCATAGGGGACGATCCCGGCGATGGGCTGTCCGTCTACACGGATGAGGGTGTAGGCATCCTTGCCGGTTCCGTAAGTTTCGTATTGCCATCCGAAAACTTCCCCGTAGAAGCGCTTCTCAATGTCGACATTGTCGGCTATCAAATCCACCCACACCCAGCGCCCCTGGAGACGAACGTCGGTCGGCAATTCGCTGATCGCCGGCCATCGGGGCGTGGTCGCCGTGCATCCGCCGATCAGCAGCAGAACTGCACCGGCCAGCATCAGCATTCCTTTTGGAAAATGTCTCATCACTGCACCTCCATGATCGTCAATACAACCATGGATATTCGCATGATTCTTCTCCTTCCGCCATGTTCCTTTTTCCGATTTTCCTCATGGTGTTTATGAATAGGGGAATCTAAGGCAATTCGTCAACCCACTTGCCTCCGGTGAGCCACTTCTTGTGCATGTCCTGCAACTCGCCACTGCCTTGCAGCAATATCAAGAAATTCTGCACCCAGTTGACCAGCAGGGTATCTTCGGGCATGGCGATGCCCAGCGGTTCGAAGCTGAGGGGCGCTTTTCCGGCCAACAGCCCCTTATCCTGGTGTCGGTAGGCGGTCAGTGCACAGAACGGATAGTCGGCAACAATGACATCAACCTTCTTTTTCAATAACAGGTCAATGGCCTCGTCATATGAACCCGTGGTGATCAGCTTGGCCTTGGACATAAGCGCCTCGGCGTACTGCTGACTGGTCGAATTTTTTAACGCGGCAATGCTGACTTCCGGCGCATTCAATCCCGTGGCCTGCTGCAGGGCGGCATACCGATCGAGCAACGTCAGAATGCCCTTGCCGGAAACCAAGTAAGGCCCCACGAAAACCACCTTGCGATTGCGTGTTGGGGTGATGGTCATACTCGAAAGGATCATATCCACCTGCCCGGCTTCCAGGGCCGGCAGCAGGTCGGCAAACGGCAGGATCTTGAATTTAACCTTGACCCCGAAAGCATCAGCCATTGCCTGCGCGATATCGGCGTCGAGTCCGATAATTTCTCCCTTTTTGGTGACGGCCGTCAAGGGCGGTTGCGCGCCGCTGGTGCCGATAACCAGCTCTCCCGTTTTGACGATTCGATCCATCGCAGGACCGGCCGAGACGGTGGCGGTCATGAACAGCGCTATCCCTAACAGCAATGCGACAACAAGAACGGTTTTCTTCATTGAAACTTCTCCTTTTTATGTGGATAGGGTTGAATAACATTTGCAGATTGGCATTTGACGGCAGGGTATGTATTCGCACCCGCAGGCGCATTTAACGCCACGATCTAAAATGGCGACCTTCACCGCAGCCCTATATAAAACGAAAAGCGGTAGATGCCAATATAAAATTAAGTCAATTAGGCGTTAACAAACGTTTTGATATGACGGCCCGGCCGCGTTGACAATGGCCTGGGCTTTATATAAAAGCATTCAGCACCTATTTTCATCAGGCAAAAAAAGGATTGCATGAATGCTTAGCAAAAAAAGATCGTTGGCGGAAAACATTCTGATATTGGGTCTGGGTGGTGTGGGCACCTACCTGGCCAAACGGTTGGTTCATGAAGGCTATGCCGTTACTGCCATCGAACCGGACGGTCGGTTGATCCGCCATATAGAAGGGCAACTGGACGCCCGGCTGATTCAAGGGTCGGCCATGAGTATCGGCTGCTGGCGTGAAGCCAGTGCACAAAACATCGACGTGCTGATTGCCGTCACCGACAACGATGCGGTCAACATGCTATCGGCGATGATTGCCGACCGGTTCGGCATCCCACTGAAGATTGCGCGGGTCCGTTCGATGGATTTCGATAACATAGATTCAGTGCTCAACGCCGATGATCTGAAAATCGATTTGATCATTCACCCGGAAGAGTTGGCTGCGCAGGAAATTGTGCGGCTGGTCAAACGGACGGCCGGCAATGAGATCATCGATATCGCCGATGGCCAAACTCAGGTCATGGCCACCCGTGTCAACGATGACTCGCCCCTGGCCCATCAGAAACTGAAAACCCTTTCCATGACCTACAACACCTTTCCGTTCAGGGTCGTGGCCATTGCCAGGGGGATTACCACCATCCTTCCCGGCGGGGATCATGAAATCCTTCCCCAGGATCAGGTGCTGATCATGGCCTCAAAGAAGGATCTTCCCCAATTGATGGCCTTGACCGGGGTTGAACAGCAGCGACGGCACCGGGTGATGATTCTGGGTGGCGGTCTGGTGGGTTGCCGTGTGGCCGAACTGATGGGCAAAGACGTTCGGGTGAAAATCGTTGAAAAGGACGAAGCCGTGGCCGCCGATCTGTGCCATCACTTGACCGATGTCGAGGTGCTTCACGGCGACGGTTCAGATGCCGAGGCCCTCGAGCAGGCCGGTCTGACAGACATGGACACCTTCATCACCGCCACCGGTGAGAATGAAACCAACATCATGAGCTGCATGCTGGCCAAACACCTGATGAACACGAGCAATGGGGGCGCTCGCAGCAAGGATCGCAAAACCATCTCACTGGTGAATAAAGAGGAATATCTAGTCCTGGCCGCCACCAGTGGTTCGGATATCGCCCTGAACAAGAAAGTGCTGGCAGCCAACGAGATTTTGAAGTTCATCCGACGCGGGGAATTGCTGTCGGTCGCGCACCTTCACGGTTTTGACGCTGAAGTGGTGGAGATCCTGGCGGCACCGGGTTCACCCATCACGCGAATCCCGCTTTCCAAAATAGATCCGGATTTTCACGGAAAAATACTTATCGGCGGTGTTTACCGGGACGATCAATGGAAAATCGCCGTGGGTGATACCCGCATCCTTCCCGATGAACGCGTGATCGTCATCTGCAAATCGCTGCACTTAAAGGATGTGCACAAGCTCTTTTTAGGTTAGGCGTTATCTTTTCCAGAAGGACGGATAGAAAATCACCAGCGCAGAGAACATCTCCAGTCGCCCGACAAGCATGTTCCAGGAAAGAAACCACTTGCCCGTATCTGAAATAAAGGCATAGTTTTCCGACGGCCCAACCGCACCAAAACCCGGCCCGATGTTCATGAGGGCGGCGATGACCGAACTCATGGCGGTCGTATAATCCATATCGTCGGTGAGCACCATCACACACCCGCCGGCCAACACCATGAAAATATTCACGATGAAATAGCAGATGGACAGGTGAATGATGGCGTCATCCACCGGGCGTTGGTTCAGGCGCACGGAGATGACGGACATGGGCTGGAAAAAGATTTTTTTGATGGCTGCCGACATGAATTTGCACAGGACCACATAGTGGACGATCTTGATGCCGCTGGTGGTCGACCCGGCACAGGCGCCGATAAAGCACACGGCATACAAGAACATCTGGGAGGCCTGGGGCCAGCCTTCGTAGTCGGCGGTGGTAAAACCGGTGGTGGTCAACAAGCTGGTCACCTGAAAGGTCCCGTAGCGGATGGCATCCATCAGGCCGTAGGTGTTCTCCTTCCACAGTATCCAGGAGACCACGCCGCAGAAAAAGAGCATAAGCCCCACGTACCAGCGAAACTCGGTGTTAATGCCCAGCGCCCGCCAATCCCCCCGGACGATCTGATAGAAAAGCACGAACGTCATGCCGCCAAGAAACATAAAGAGAATGATTACCCAGTCGAAATAGGCGTTGTTGTAATGCCCGATGCTGGCATTCCACGGGGAGTAGCCGGACGTGGATACGGTGCCGAAAGCGTGGCACAGTGAATCGAACAGGGACATTCCACCGAAACAGAGCAGAAGGGTCTCGGCCAGGTTCAACACCATGTAAATGATCCACAGGCGGACCATGGTGTCCCGGTTGCGGGCATGGAATTTCTCTTTGGTAAGGACTTGGCCCGGCGATGACTCCGCTCGGAAAATGCGCAGCCCGCCCATGCCGTGGGGCAGGAAAATGACCGTCAGGGTCAAAAACCCCATACCCCCCAACAGATGCGTCTCGCTGCGCCAGAACAACAGCCCGTGGGGCACCACCTCGATGTCCGTCAGGATGGTGGCGCCGGTCGTGGTGTAACCGGACATCATTTCGAAAAAACCATCCGTGAAAGACGGGATGGACCCGTGGATCATGAAGGGAATGGCGCTCAGTGCGGAAACGACGACCCAGCCGAAAGCGGCGATGAATATGCCGTCTTTGATACTCAGGTCAAGGTGTTTCCTGAAGCGCCACCATAACGGAATCCCCATCAGGAGAATCAATGCGGCAGAAACAAGCAGCGCCAAAAAATCCCCTTCACGGTATATCAGTGAGCAGACCAGGGGTAAGAGCATGGAGATGCCCGTGACCATGAACAGGGTGCCGAAAACGTGAAGAATGGAAAACAGGTGCATGGGTGTTGTTTGATTGAAAATAAGGGTCTGTGAAAATAGTGGTCCAACGGCAGTTCATATCTCACGTGCCCTGAAAAAGCAAAAGGTCTGTTCCTTTGCGGCGAATGTTTCGTTGACACCATCGTCCTGGTGTCGGTATTGTCCAATGCGATGATCCTATTCGAGAAATCAGAACCCATAAGAAAGCGATCAAATGAAAGCGGAAATTCTGGCGACAGGAGATGAAATCAGATCCGGCGCCCTGGTGGACAGCAACTCGGCGTTTATCTCGGAAAGGCTGGAGGAGAACGGTATCGAGGTGGTGCGCCACACCTGCGTGGGGGACGATCTGTCCCTGTTGGTATCCACCCTCCGTGAGATCGGCGATCGTGTGGATATGGCGGTGGTCACCGGTGGGCTGGGGCCCACCACCGATGATCTCACTGCCGAAGCGGCAGCGAGCGCGGCCGGTGTGGAACTGACATTCAGTCAGACCGCCTTGGAAAACGTCGAGAGCTTTTTCAAGAAGTTCAACCGCCCCATGACCGACTCCAACCGCAAGCAGGCACGGCTTCCCGATGGCAGCAAATTAATGTACAATCCGGTGGGCACCGCACCTGGATTTTTCCTGAAAATAGAGAAATGTCTGTTTTTCTTCCTTCCAGGGGTGCCCTATGAAATGAGACGCATGCTATCTGAGCATGTGATTCCTGAAATGCTTTCCCTGCAGGGCGACGCGGCCATGCATAGCCGGGTGAAGACCATTACCACCTTCGGACTGCCTGAATCGTTGGCCGGTGAAAAAGTGGCCGGCGTGGAAGCCGCCTTCCCAGGTATCAAGCTAGGCCTTCGTGCCAATTTTCCGCAGATCCAGGTAAAGCTGTACGGGCGGGACATGGATCTGGCCATGCTGGATCAACGCATGGCCGAAGCGGGTCAATGGGCGCTGGAACGGTTGGGACGAAACGTGATATCTGAAAACGGCGAGCGCATGGAAGTCGTGGTGGGTAGACTGCTGTCGGAACGATCGGCCTCTATCGGCCTGGCGGAAAGTTGCACCGGCGGGCTGCTGGCCAACTGGCTGACCAATGTGGCCGGCAGTTCGACCTATTTTTTCTTTTCCGGCGTCACCTATTCAAACCAGGCCAAGATCGACGTGCTGGGTGTCAAGCCCGAAACCCTGGATAGACATGGCGCGGTTCACGAAGAAACGGCCCGGGAGATGGCCGAAGGAGCCCGGCGATTGGCCGGCAGCACCTACGGGCTTTCCACCAGCGGCATTGCCGGCCCTGACGGTGGAACCGAAGACAAACCGGTGGGAACCGTATGTGTCGGATACGCCGGACCGGATCGATCTTTCGGTCGTCGGCTGTACTTCCCTTTCGGAAAACGCCTGATGAACAAGCAAATCTTTTGCATGGCGGCGCTGGATATCCTGCGCAAGGCGTTGTTGGGAATTTAATAGCTGGTGAGCTGATTAGCTCAAAGTTCAAAGCCGAACCCGGAACCCGGAACCAGAGGCCAGAGACCAGAGACCAGAGACCAGAGACCACAACCCACAACCCCAAGAGGTTTGTCGATGATTCTACCGGTAATTCTTGCAGGCGGCAGCGGTACCCGGCTCTGGCCGCTTTCCCGAGCCCTTTATCCCAAGCAACTCATCAGTCTGGTTGACCGCCACACCATGCTTCAAAATACGATCCTTCGGCTGGACGGCTTGGACGGTGCACAAAAACCGGTCGTGATATGCAATGACGAATACCGGTTCATGGTGGCCGAGCAGCTTCGCCAGATCGACATCGAGGCCGAATCAATCATTTTGGAACCGGTGGGCAGAAATACCGCTCCCGCCCTGGCCGTGGCGGCCATACGGGCAATGAAGACGGGTGATGATCCCGTGCTGTTAATCCTGCCGGCCGATCACCACATTCAGTTGACCGCTGAGTTTCAGCGAGTGCTCGAGTCGGGCCATGCGTACGCCCAGGCGGGCCGGATGATTACCTTCGGCATTGTCCCGGATAAGCCGGAAACCGGATACGGTTATATTAAAATGGGTGACCCGTTACCCCTGGCAGGCGGGGATGCAACAGCCGTAAGCATTGCGGCTTTCGTGGAAAAACCTGACCTGGCGACCGCCCGACGATATGTGGCCTCAAAAGCCTATTGCTGGAACAGCGGCATGTTCATGTTCAAGGCGTCACAGGTCGTAAAGGAACTGGATCGGTTTGTTCCCGATATTGTCGCTGCCTGTCGGGAAGCCATCGATAAGGGGCGGTCCGACCTGGATTTTTTCCGGCTCGATAAAGCGGCTTTTTCTGCCTGCCCCAGCGATTCAATCGACTATGCCGTGATGGAAAAAACAGATAGCGGTGCCATGCTGCCCATGGCGGCAGGATGGAACGATCTGGGATCGTGGGAAGCCCTTTGGCAGGTTGGAGAGAAAGACGAGCTGGACAATGTGGTCAAGGGAGATGTGGTCCTGCACGACGTCGGGGATTCCTATCTGCACGCCGAGCACCGCCTGATCGCAGCGGTGGGATTGAAGGACCACATCGTTGTGGAGACTTCGGATGCGGTGATGATTTCCCCCCGGGACCGGGTCCAGGATGTCAAGGGGCTGGTGGATCAACTAAAGTCCCAGAATCGGGAAGAGACACGGACGCATAAGCGGGTCTACCGGCCGTGGGGCACGGTGGATCAATTGGTGGCCGGGACCCGTTTCCAGGTGAACCGGATCACGGTCAAACCAGGCGGTGTGTTGTCTCTCCAAAAACATTTCAACCGGTCCGAGCACTGGATCGTTGTTCGCGGGTCTGCACAGGTCACCAAGGCTGACGAACAGCTATTGCTCAAAGAGGACAGTTCGACCTACATTTCCGCCGGTATTGCCCATCGACTTGAAAATCCAGGGAAAATCCCGCTTGAACTGATCGAGGTGCAGACAGGCGGGTATATCGGAGAGGATGACATCACCCGGCTTGAGGATATTTACGGCCGGCACCGGCAGGAGGGATGAACCGCGATAGCGAGCGAACTGAAAATCGACTGTCATCCTTTCGGTGCTGCGCAGCACTGCCGTTACAGGCAGAACATTCCCCACGGCTTGCCGCGGGGAGGGTTCAATGTTTATCGACTGTGAACCAACAGGGTCACCGGTCCGTCATTGACGATGTCGACTTGCATCATCGCACCGAAGCGGCCGGTGTGGGTGTCCACGCCCAGCTTTTGCACACTTTCCACGAAATGCTGGTAGATCCGTTGGGCCAGAACCGGTTCGGCGGCATCGATGAAGGAAGGCCGCCTGCCTTTGCGGCAGTCCGCCAGCAGGGTGAACTGGGAGACCACGAGTATCTGACCCCCCACATCCATCAATGAGCGATTCATTTTGCCTTGTCGGTCTCCGAAAATGCGCAGGTTAGCCACTTTGGCGGCCAGGTATTCGGCATCGGTTTCCCCATCACCATCGGCCACCCCCAAAAGGACATTGAGGCCGGGGCCGATGGCGTCCACCACCGATCCGTCAATGGTGACGCTGCTGCTGATGACGCGCTGAACCACGGCGATCACTGGGGACCCTTTCTATCGGTCGGACGTTTTTCCAAAGGCGTCGGCAAAGGGGTTGTTGAAGGGCGCTGGCGATGCCGGTTTGGGCGCGGTTTTGGGTTTGGGCCGGTTGCCGACCGGCCGCTTTTTCCGGAAATGATCGGCCTTGGGTTTCGCTACCGGTCTTTTGCCTGGTTCACTTTTCATGGACAGCGAGATGCGTTTGCGGGGCAGGTCCACCGCCATCACGGTGACAGTTACTTTTTGCTGAACACTGACCACATCTGACGGGGTTTTCACGAATCGGTCGCTCAACTCGCTGATGTGGACCAACCCGTCCTGGTGAACACCGATGTCTACGAATGCGCCGAAATTGGTGACGTTGGTGACGATTCCGGGAAGCTTCATGCCCGGTTCGAGGTCCTGGATGGCAGAGACGTTCGCGTCGAAAGAGAAATGCTCGAAGGGTTCCCGGGGATCCCTGCCGGGTTTGGCCAACTCGTCCAGGATGTCGGTAAGGGTCGGCAGTCCGATGGTATCGGTGACATAGCGGTGCAAATCGATTTTTTTGCGCAGGCCGGCATCGTTCATCAGATCGGCCACGCTGCAGCCCAGGTCCCCCGCCATGGCCTGGACCACCGCGTAGCTTTCCGGGTGGACCGCACTGGCATCCAGTGGGTTTTTACCGCTTTTGACGCGTAAAAAACCGGCGCATTGTTCGAAGGCTTTGGGCCCCAGCCGTTTGACCTTTTTCAGCGCTTCGCGCCCGGTAAAGGCGCCATGTTCGTCCCGGTGGCTGACAATGTTTTTGGCCAGTTGTGGCCCTAAGCCGGATACATAAGTGAGCAACTGGACGCTGGCCTGGTTCACTTCCACCCCCACGCCATTGACACAGCTGGCCACCACGTCGTCCAGGGACCCTTTCAGGGCGAACTGGTCTACGTCGTGCTGGTACTGACCCACGCCGATGGACTTGGGGTCGATTTTGACCAATTCGGACAATGGGTCTATCAGCCGGCGGCCGATGGAGACGGCGCCGCGCACGGTAAGGTCGTGGTCGGGAAATTCCTGGCGGGCGATTTCGGATGCCGAGTACACCGATGCACCGCTTTCGTTGACCATGATCACCGGCAGCGATTGCGCATCGACGGTTGCCTCCACGAAGGCCTGGGTCTCCCGGCCGGCGGTGCCGTTGCCCACGGCCACTGCTTCGATATCAAATTGACGGCATAATGTGGAAAGGGTCTGCGCGGCGACGGCTGCCTGCCGCTCCGAGGTGTGGGGGTAAATGGTGTCGTTGTGCAGCAGCTTTCCCTGACGGTCCAGGCACACGATCTTGCAGCCGGTGCGAAAACCCGGGTCGATGCCCATGACCCGTTTGGCCCCCAAGGGGGAGGCCAGCAGCAGCTGGCGAAGATTGTCTGCAAAGACGCGGATGGCCTCTGCATCGGCCTGTTCTTTGATGGCAACCCGTACCTCGGTTTCCATGGAGCGGGACAGCAGGCGTTTATAGGCATCATGGGCCGCGGTCCGCACCTGCTCGGCATCGGGGCCGTCGCCTGTTACGAAAAGATCCTCTAACATGGCAATGGCCAGTTCCGGTGGCGGGGCAATGGACAGGCCCAGTATCTCCTCCTTCTCTCCGCGACGCATGGCCAGGATCCGGTGGGATGGTGCCGTTGCCACGGGTTCCTCCCACTGGAAATAGTCTTTGTACTTGGCCCCTTCGCTCTCTTTGCCGGCCACTGCCTGACTGCGGATGACCGCTTTTTCAAAAAACAGGTCGCGAACCCGTGACCGGGCCCGCTGGTCTTCGTTAATCGTTTCGGCAATGATGTCCCGTGCGCCGGACAGGGCTGTTTCAACGCAATCTACGGTTTTTTCAGGGTCAAGATAGCCGTCGGCCAGTGCGACCGGGTCCGCCCCTGCTTGGGCCAGAATGGCCATGGCCAGCGGTTCCAACCCCTTTTCGCGGGCGATGGTGGCCTTGGTTCGTCGCTTGGGCCGGTAGGGCAGGTAGATGTCCTCTAAATGGCTCATCGTCTCAGCGGCATGCACCTGGGCGTTGAGCGCCTCCGTCAGATGGCCGTGCTGCTCAAGAGAATTCAGGATGGTTTCCCGCCGGCTGTCCAGCTCCTGCAACTGTGACAGTCGGTCCCGGATGGCGGACACCGCTACTTCGTCCAGACTGCCGGTGGCCTCTTTGCGGTAGCGGGCAATAAAGGGCACCGTGGCCCCGTCTTCCAGCAGCTGCGCAACTGATTTGACCTGTGCCTCATCCAAGCGCATTTCTGCGCTGATCGTGTCGATATGGGAAAAATTCGTTGGGTTCATTGCGTTTGTTGTGTTCATTGGGTTTGTTGAGTTTATTGAGCTTGTTGGGTTGAATTTTACTCAAAGTGCATCGTTGATCGCTCATCGAAAAACGGAAAAAGACAACCCACCTAAACGCCATCAGCCCAAAGCTATTTCTGTACAAGCCGGAAATAGCAAATCGCAAGCACTAAATCTCAAATAAATTTCAAATTACAATATCCAAATCTCAAAAAAACCGACAACCAACAATTGCTTGTCAATTTGATTTTTCCAATCGATGATTGGAATGTCCTTTCTTAAAGACCATTAAGTTTGGACTTTTGAACCGCGATAGCGAGCGCATTCCCCGCCGCTTGCGGCGGGGTTAGCGAGCGAACTGAAAATAGATTTTCATCCTTACGGTGAAGATTCCCCGCGGCTTGCCGCGGGGAGGGTTCAATTTGGCTCTTGGGATTTATTTGTCATTTGGTTTTTTGGTCATTGTTATTTGTCTTTTGTTTGCAGACATGAAAAAACAAGAACTTCTGAATTTAGCTTCTAATTGGGCTCGTTCGGCGCCTGGCGGTGACGGCAGTCGCGGTTGGGGCAGACGTGCAAGGTGCCGTCCCGTTTGGTTGTTTTTTCGACCATGTAGGCATTGCCACACGCGGGGCAGGGGATTGCCACCGGCTTATCCCAGCTGGCAAAACTGCATTTCGGATACTGGTTGCACCCGTAAAAAATTTTACCCCGTTTGGAGGATTTTTCCACAATCTCGCCGTCACATCCCTTTTCGGGGCAGGCGACACCGGTGGGCTTGGCATTGGATCCACCATTAAGGGACTGGGTATGTTTGCATTCCGGGTAGCCGGTGCATGCGAGAAAATCCCCATATCTGCCCCGTTTGACAACCATGGGTTTGCTGCACAGCTCGCATACTTTGTCGGTCGCTTCACTTTGTTGAACCGGTGCCACCGGGGCGATGATTCCTTTTTCATCCCGCTCGTAATCGCTGGAGTAGGTGCATTCAGGATAACCGGAACAGGCCAGAAAATGACCGTTTTTACCCATCTTGATGCGCAGGGGTTTTTTTGGCACAACGGGCAGGTCAGGTCCGTGGGCATACCCACGCCCTTGACGCTGAGCATGCTTTCTCCGGCTTCTGCCAGCTTGCGGCTGAAGGGGCCGTAAAACTGGTTGAGGATGGTCAGTGCCTCCACCTCCGATTGTTCCACCCGGTCCAGGTCGGTCTCCAGGCGGGCGGTGAACTCTACATCGAGGATTTCCGGGAAGCTGGCAATCAGCAGATCGTTGACGATGAATCCCAATTCCGTGGGTTTGAAATACCTGTTGATCAACTCCACGTAGCCCTTGCCCCGAATGGTGGAGAGAATGGCCGCATACGTGCTTGGCCGGCCGATGCCGTTTTCCTCCAGCTCTTTGACCAGGGATGCTTCTGAAAATCGTGGCGGAGGTTGGGTAAAATGCTGCTTGGGATCGATTCCCAGCAGTTCCAGAAGAGACTTTTCCGCCAGTTCCGGCAGTGGCTGGCTTTTCTTGTTGCTTTCCGCTTCATCGTCGGCGCTTCGATACACGGCGAGAAAGCCGGGGAATTTTACCGAAGAGCCGCTGGCAGTGAACGTATAGTCACCGGCGGCGATGGAGAGGGTCTTCTGATCGATGAGCGCCTGGGCCATCTGGGATGCTACGAAACGCTGCCAGATCATGGTGTACAAGGCCAGCTGATCTTTGGACAGATAGCGTTTGACCTGATCCGGCGTGTGGTGGACCGAGGTCGGTCGAATGGCTTCATGGGCGTCCTGAGCCTTGTTTTTATTCTTGAAAAAGCGTGGCCGGTCGATGGCGTATGCCTTGCCGAAGCGCTGGTTGATCAACGCTAAGGCCTCCTGTGCCGCCTCGTCGGCGATGCGGGTGGAGTCGGTCCGCATGTAGGTGATCAACCCCACGGGCTCACCCGGCCCCAGGTCGATGCCTTCATAGAGCTGCTGAGCCACCATCATGGTTTTTTTGGCGGAAAAGCGAAGTTTTTGAATCGACTCCTGCTGGAGCTTGCTGGTGATAAAGGGTGGCAAGGGATTGCGCCGTGTGGTCCGTTTGATAACTTTGTCAACGACAAATTGAGCGGACTCCAGGTCCTTTAGGATGGCCGTGGCTGCAGCTTCATCCGGAATTTCTATTTTTTCCCCATTTTTGCGCACCAGCTTGGCCGCAAATGCCGGCGGTACCATTCCCTTCAGATTGGCGGTGATGGACCAATACTCCACGGGTGTGAATGCCTGAATGGCCCGCTCCCTGTCGCAGATAATGCGCACGGCCACGGACTGCACCCGGCCGGCACTGAGGCCGCCTTTCACCTTTCGCCACAGCAAGGGCGAGATCTGGTAACCGACCAATCGGTCCAGGATGCGGCGGGTCTGCTGGGCTTCATATTTGTCCCGGTCCATATCCCGGGCCTTTGTCATGGCCTCGAGAATCGCTTTTTTGGTCAGTTCGTGAAACAGCACCCGGTGAAAAATGCGGCCCTTTTTTTTGAGCACTTCGGAGGTGTGCCAGGCAATGGCCTCCCCCTCGCGGTCCGGGTCAGGGGCGAGATAGATATCTGTCGCATCGCCGGCGGCCGACTTCAATTGGCTCAGCACCTTCGTTTTTCCGGGAATCGTCTTGTATTGCGGAGCGAAGTCGTTTTCGATGTCGATGCCCAGGTCTTTGCTGGGCAGGTCCTTGATGTGTCCAACGGTTGCGGCCACGTTGTAGTCGTTGCCGAGATATTTTTTAATGGTTCTGACCTTTGTGGGTGATTCTACGACCACCAGGGGTTTACTCACTGGATACCTCTTATTTAACGTTGCGTTGGTTCAATTGTTGTCGATCGATGCCGGGCGTCAGGCAAAACCGTTTTCCAGGTGATTGGACCACCAGCCCTTTGAGTTCCAGCTGAAGCAGCAGCCCGGACAACCGGCCTGACGAAAGCGTCAGACGCCTGGCCAGGTCATCGATGTGAACGGCGTCGGCTTCAAGACAATCGATAACCATGGCTTCGTCATCCGTCAATGTCGGTGTCGCCGCTTTCGGTGGCTCAGATGCTGGCTGCGCATGGGGTTGAATGTGCTCAAATTCATCCAGAACATCCCCGGCATGCGCCACCAGTTTGGCACCCGCTTTGATCAGGCTGTGAGTACCGACGCTTTTAAACGAGTGAATGTTTCCGGGGACGGCAAAGACCTCCCGATTCTGCTCGGCGGCCAAGCGGGCGGTGATCAACGAGCCGCTTCGGCCAGTGGCCTCCACCACCACCGTGCCGTGGCACATGCCGCTGATGATCCGGTTGCGGGCAGGAAAATGGTGGGCGTCGGGGCCGGTGTCGAGGGAAAATTCGGTGATCACTGCACCCTTTTCGGCGATCTGGTGGAACAACCGCCTATTTTCCCTGGGATAAATCTGATCCAGACCGGTACCTAAAACGGAGACCGTACAGCCGCCGGCGGCGATGGCGCCTGAATGGGCCGCGGTATCCACCCCCCTGGCCATACCGCTGACGATATTTACCCGCTGCCTGACCAGATCCATGCAAAGCTGCCGCGTGGTGGCGATGCCATAATCGGTGGCATTGCGGGACCCCACGACGGCGATGTTAAGCCCGGTGGCCGGCAGCGACCCGTACACGTATAAAAATGGCGGTGGGTCCGGAATCTGGTGCAGGAGCGGGGGAAAACAAGGGTCTGTCTGGGTGACGATGGTGTATCCTTTTTGCCGGACCGCTTCCAGTTCCCGGTCAACCGCATCCGGAACCCGGTGACGTTGTATGGTTGCGGCCAGACGGGCGGTCACCCCCTGGACGGCCTGCAATGCAGGACGGTCTGCGCACAGCACGGCTTCGGGCGATCCGAACTGCTCCACCAGCCGTCGAAACAACAGATTGCCGACCCCTGGCACGCTTTTCAGGGCAAACCAGGGTCGAAGAGAAGGCATCTATTTTCTCCGGGTCTGCCATGCCAGCAGAATGGGGGTGGCCACGAAGATTGATGAATAGGTGCCGACCAGGATTCCTACCAAGAGGGCAAAAGAGAAATCGTGGATGATGCCGCCGCCAAGGACAAACAGGGAGACGACGACCACCAGGGTGGTCAGCGAGGTGAGTATGGTGCGGCTCAGGGTCTCATTGATGCTTTTGTTTAAAATCGTGGCCAGAGGCTCTTTGTGATACTTGCGCAGGTTTTCCCGGATGCGGTCAAACACGATGATGGTGTCGTTGAGCGAATAGCCGATGATGGTCAGCAGCGCGGCCACGATGGGCAGGGTGAATTCTTTGTCGAAGATAGAGAAGATGCCAATGGTGATGGTCACGTCGTGGATCAGGGCCACAATTGCGCCCATGGCGTACTTGAATTCGAAAAACCAGAAGATGACCAAGGAGACAATCAGTGCCGCCAGCATGAGAAAGGGAACGGATACGTTGAACAGGGAGAGCAGGTAGACAGCCCCCATGATGGCTGCTGCCACGACGGCGCTTTTGGCCCATTTCAGTTCGAAACGGCCGGAGATGTAGACGGTGATGAAGAGCAGGGCGTAAAACATGGCAAACAGGGCCTTTTCGCGAAGGTCTTCGCCCACCTGGGGGCCCACCATTTCCACCCGTCGGATTTCCACCGGTACATCGGTGGCTTCCTTGAGGTATTGCTCGATTTTTTCGGACAGGCCTTCCATGGCAGTCGTGGTGGCATCTGTTCGGATGAGATATTCATTGTCTTCTGCTTGGCCGAATTGCTGGACGGCCGATGCGGCCAGCTCCATGTTTTGTAAACCTGATTTGATCTTGTCGATGGTGACGGGGGCTTCGAATTTGACTTGGACGAGGGTGCCGCCGGCAAAGTCGATCCCGAAGCGGGGCCCCCTGTTCATCACCAGTGAGCCGATGCTGATCAGAATCATCACCAGCGATAAAGCGAAG